>Ga0209906_100069_pt1 | contig 164791 bp, 173 predicted proteins | sample FECB24metaG_FD_188303 | JGI IMG/M metagenome (GOLD analysis project Ga0209906, IMG submission 188303) | Cyanobacterial communities from the Joint Genome Institute, California, USA from Joint Genome Institute, California, USA - FECB-24 metaG... ...
ATGCCTGGCGACAACATCACGGTTGACGTCGAGCTGATCGTGCCGATCGCGATGGAAGAGAAGCTCCGCTTCGCCATCCGCGAAGGTGGCAGGACCGTCGGCGCCGGCATCGTCGCCAGCATTAAAGAATAGTCGGAATCAACGGATCTGGCGGGCGCGGACTACGCCGCGCCCAACCGGACAAGGAAGTGACGCATGAACGGACAGAATATCCGAATCCGCCTCAAGGCGTTTGACCACCGCGTGCTTGACGCATCGACCCGCGAAATCGTGTCGACGGCAAAGCGCACCGGCGCCAACGTTCGCGGCCCAATTCCGCTGCCGACGCGCATCGAGAAGTTCACGGTCAACCGCTCGCCGCACATCGACAAGAAGTCGCGCGAGCAGTTCGAGATGCGCACCCACAAGCGTCTCCTCGACATCGTCGATCCGACGCCGCAGACCGTCGATGCGCTGATGAAGCTCGACCTCGCCGCAGGCGTGGACGTCGAAATCAAGCTCTGACGAGCAAGGCGCGAAGGGGCGAGAGCCCCGACAGGGAAACCTGAAAAGAACATGAGCCGGCCGGCCGAAATGCCGAATGGCTCCTCTGAAGGAAGATGAACCAATGCGTTCAGGTGTGATTGCACAGAAGTTGGGGATGACCCGCATCTACAATGATGCGGGAGAGCATGTGCCCGTGACGGTTCTCCGTATGGAGAACTGCCAGGTCGTGGCGCAGCGGACCCAGGAAAAGAACGGCTACACCGCGGTGCAGCTCGGCGTTGGCCTGGCCAAGGTCAAGAACACGTCCAAGGCAGTGCGCGGCCATTTCGCGACCGCTTCGGTCGAGCCGAAAGCCAAGGTCGCCGAATTCCGCGTCAGCCCCGAGAACCTTCTCGATGTCGGCTCGGAGATCACCGTCGAGCATTTCGTCCCCGGCCAGAAGGTCGACGTGACGGGCACTTCGATCGGCAAGGGCTTCCAGGGCGTCATCAAGCGCCACAATTTCGGTGGCGGTCGCGCCACCCACGGTAACTCCGTGTCGCACCGTGCACACGGTTCGACCGGCCAGCGCCAGGACCCCGGCAAGGTGTTCAAGGGCAAGAAAATGGCCGGCCACATGGGCAACACCCGCGTCACGACGCAGAACGTAGAGGTGGTTTCCACTGACACGGATCGCGGCCTCATCCTGATCCGCGGCGCGGTTCCGGGTTCGAAGGGCGCGTGGATCATGGTGCGCGACGCGGTCAAGATCGCGCTGCCGGACAATGCACCGAAGCCCGCCGGCATCCGCAAGGCTGCTGGTAACGAGGCTGCGGCCAACAAGGGGGCCGAATAATGGATCTCAAGGTAACCACGCTCGCCGGCAAGGACGCCGGCAAGTTGTCGCTCTCGGACGAGATTTTTGGTCTCGACCCGCGCGAGGACATCCTGGCCCGCGTCGTGCGCTGGCAGCTGGCTGCGCGCCAGCAGGGCACGCATGTCGCGAAGGGCAGGGCGGACATCGCCCGCACCGGCGCCAAGATGTACAAGCAGAAGGGAACGGGCCGCGCCCGTCACCATTCGGCGCGCGCTCCGCAGTTCCGCGGCGGCGGCAAGGCACACGGCCCGGTCATGCGCAGCCATGCCCATGACCTGCCGAAGAAGGTTCGCGTTCTCGGCCTGAAGCATGCGCTTTCGGCCAAGCTGAAGAGCGACAGCCTGATCGTCATCGACGATCTGGTGCTGGGCGAGGCGAAGACGAAGGCGCTGCTGGCGAACTTCGCGACGCTGGGCCTGACCAACGCACTGGTGATCGGCGGCTCGGAGCTCGACCAGAACTTCAAGCGCGCGGCATCGAACATTCCGAACATCGACGTGCTGCCGGTTCAGGGCATCAACGTTTACGACATTCTGCGCCGCGGCACGCTGGTCCTTTCGAAGGCCGCCGTCGAGGCTCTCGAGGAGCGTTTCAAATGAAAGACCTCCGTCATTACGACGTGATCGTCTCGCCGGCGATCACCGAAAAGTCGACCATGGCTTCCGAGCAGAACCAGGTCGTCTTCAACGTCGCCAAGAAGGCGACGAAGCCTGAGATCAAGGCTGCGATCGAAGCGCTGTTCGGCGTCAAGGTCATGGCGGTCAACACGCTTGTCCGCAAGGGCAAGGTCAAGCGCTTCCGCGGCACAATCGGCCGTCTGAGCGACGTCAAGAAGGCGATCGTCACGCTCAAGGACGGCGATTCCATCGACGTCTCCACCGGCCTGTAAGCGGACAGAGGTTTAGGAACATGGCACTCAAGAGTTACAAGCCGACGACGCCGAGCCAGCGACAGCTGGTCATCGTCGATCGCTCCGGCCTCTACAAGGGCAAGCCGGTCAAGGGCCTCACCGAAGGTCTGAAATCGTCGGGCGGCCGCAACAACACCGGTCGCATCACCTCCCGTTTCCTGGGCGGTGGGCACAAGCGCACCTATCGCATCGTCGATTTCAAGCGCCGCAAGCTGGACGTCCAGGCAACTGTCGAGCGGATCGAATACGATCCGAACCGCACCGCCTTCATCGCGCTCCTGAAGTATGATGACGGCGAGCTGTCCTACATCATCGCTCCGCAGCGTCTTGCTGCCGGCGACAAGGTGATCGCTTCGGCGAGCGCCGACGTGAAGCCCGGCAATGCGATGCCGCTGCAGGCCATGCCGGTCGGCACGATCATCCACAATGTCGAGCTGAAGCCGGGCAAGGGCGCGCAGATCGCCCGCTCCGCCGGCGCCTATGCGCAGCTCGTCGGCCGCGACCAGGGCATGGCGATCCTTCGCCTGAACTCGGGTGAGCAGCGCCTCGTTTCGGGCCTGTGCTTCGCAACCGTCGGCGCCGTGTCGAATGCGGATCACGCCAACATCAACCTGGGCAAGGCCGGCCGTTCGCGCTGGCTCGGCCGCAAGCCGCACAATCGCGGCGTCACGATGAACCCGGTCGATCACCCGCATGGCGGCGGCGAAGGCCGCACCTCGGGCGGACGTCACCCGGTCACACCGTGGGGCAAGCCGACCAAGGGCAAGAAGACACGGTCCAACAAGTCGACCGACAAGTTTATCATGCGCTCGCGCCATGCGCGCAAGAGCTAAGAAGAGGTAGCGAAGTGACCCGTTCAGTCTGGAAAGGTCCGTTCGTAGACGGCTATCTGCTCAAGAAGGCAGACAATGTCCGTAGTGGCGGCCGCTCGGAAGTGATCAAGATGTGGACCCGTCGGTCCACCATCCTGCCGCAGTTCGTCGGCCTCACCTTCGGCGTCTACAACGGCCAAAAGCATGTTCCCGTTTCCGTCAACGAGGACATGGTCGGCCACAAGTTCGGTGAGTTCGCTCCGACCCGGACCTATTACGGTCACGGTGCGGACAAGAAGGCGAAGAGGAAGTAACCATGGGCAAGGCCAAGGCTCCGCGCAGACTTGCGGACAATGAGGCGCGCGCCGTCCTGCGCACGATCCGGATCAGCCCTCAGAAGCTGAACCTGGTGGCTGCGATGATCCGCGGCAAGAAGGTCGCGGCAGCTCTTTCCGATCTCGAATTTTCGCAGAAGCGGATTTCGGGGACCGTGAAGAAGACGCTGGAGAGCGCGATCGCGAACGCCGAGAACAATCACGATCTCGACGTTGACGCGCTGATCGTTGCCGAGGCCTATGTCGGCAAGTCGATCGTCATGAAGCGTTTCCACGCCCGTGGCCGTGGCCGCGCATCCCGCGTCGAGAAGCCGTTTTCGCACCTGACGATCGTCGTTCGCGAAGCTGAAGAGAAAGTGGAGGCCGCCTGATGGGTCAGAAAGTCAATCCGATCGGTCTTCGCCTCGGCATCAACCGCACCTGGGATTCGCGCTGGTACGCGAACACCGGCGAATACGGCAAGCTGCTGCACGAGGACATCAAGATCCGCAAGTATCTCGAGAAGGAGCTGAAGCAGGCCGCCATCTCGAAGGTTGTCATCGAGCGTCCGCACAAGAAGTGCCGCGTCACGATCCACGCTGCCCGTCCTGGCCTGATCATCGGCAAGAAGGGCGCGGACATCGAGAAGCTGCGCAAGAAGCTGATGGAAATGACGAAGTCGGAGACGCACCTGAACATCGTCGAAGTCCGCAAGCCGGAAATCGACGCGAAGCTGGTGGCTCAGTCGATTTCGCAGCAGCTCGAGCGCCGTATCGCGTTCCGCCGCGCCATGAAGCGTGCGGTCCAGTCCGCGATGCGTCTCGGCGCCGAAGGCATCCGCATCAACTGCTCGGGCCGTCTCGGCGGCGCGGAAATCGCCCGCATGGAATGGTACCGTGAAGGTCGCGTGCCGCTGCATACGCTGCGCGCCGATGTCGATTACGGCACCTCCGAGGCCCAGACTGCCTATGGCATCTGCGGCGTCAAGGTCTGGATCTTCAAGGGCGAGATCCTCGAACACGATCCGATGGCTTCCGAGCGTCGGGCGACAGAGGGCGAAAGCCAGAACACCGGCGGCGGTCGTCGTCGCGAGAACGCGTAAACAAGCGCGTCAGACACAGGATTTGGAGTAGAGGACGATGCTGCAGCCCAAGCGCACAAAGTTCCGCAAGCAGTTCAAGGGCCGTATCCACGGTGTCGCCAAGGGCGGTACCAACCTGGATTTCGGCGCCTTCGGACTGAAGGCGATGGAGCCGGAGCGTGTGACAGCGCGCCAGATCGAGGCCGCCCGCCGCGCGATCACCCGCGCGATGAAGCGCGCCGGTCGCGTCTGGATCCGCGTGTTCCCGGACGTTCCGGTGACATCGAAGCCGACCGAAGTCCGCATGGGCAAGGGCAAGGGCGCCGTGGATTACTGGGCGTGCCGCGTCAAGCCGGGCCGGATGATGTTCGAGCTCGACGGCGTCAACGAAGAGACCGCGCGTGAAGCGCTGCGTCTCGGCGCCGCCAAGCTCCCGATCAAGACGCGCTTCGTCCAGCGCATCGCAGAATAGGAAGGTCGAAAGCAATGAAAGCCGCCGACGCACGGGCCATGAGCCCTGATCAGCTGAACGACGAACTGGCCAAGCTCAAGAAGGAGCAGTTCAACCTGCGCTTCCAGAAGGCAACCGGCCAGATGGAAAAGACGGCGCGTGTGAAACAGGTTCGCCGCGACATCGCCCGTATCAAGACCATCGCTGGCCAGAAGGCCACGGGCAACAAGGCTTAAGGATAGAAATCATGCCGAAGCGCATCCTGCAGGGCACGGTCGTCAGCGACAAGAACGACAAGACGGTTGTCGTGCGCGTCGAGCGCCGCTTTACACACCCTGTGATGAAGAAGACCGTGCGTATGTCGAAGAAGTACAAGGCGCACGACGAGAACAACGCCTGCAAGGTCGGTGACCAGGTTTCCATCCAGGAATCGAAGCCGATTTCGAAGGACAAGACCTGGGTCGTCGTCACCGACGCCGCGGCTGAGTAGAGAACAAGAGACAGGCCGGAAAGCGACAGTTCGCTTTCCGGATATGAAGAAGAAGGCGGTCAGTCATGATTCAGATGCAAACTAACCTGGACGTTGCCGATAATTCCGGCGCGCGCCGCGTCATGTGCATCAAGGTGCTGGGCGGCTCGAAGCGGAAGTACGCATCCGTCGGCGACATCATCGTGGTGTCGATCAAGGAAGCGATCCCGCGCGGGCGCGTCAAGAAGGGCGATGTGATGAAGGCGGTCGTGGTTCGCACGGCCAAGGACATCCGCCGCGCCGACGGTTCGGTCATTCGCTTCGACAAGAACGCGGCCGTGCTCGTCGATAACAAGAAAGAGCCGATCGGCACGCGTATCTTTGGGCCGGTTCCGCGCGAGCTTCGCGCCAAGAACCACATGAAGATCATCTCGCTCGCGCCTGAAGTGCTGTAAGGAGCCGGAGCAATGAACAAGATCAAGAAGGGCGACAAGGTCGTCGTGCTCGCCGGCAAGGACAAGGGCCGTTCGGGTGAAGTGATCCGCATGATGCCGAAGGACGACAAGGCTGTCGTTCGCGGCATCAACATGGTTCGCAAGCACCAGAAGCAGTCGCAGACCCAGGAAGGCGGCATTATTGCCAAGGAAGCGCCGATCCACCTCTCCAACATCGCAGTAGCCGATCCGAAGGACGGCAAGGCGACCCGCATTGGATTTGAGGTCAAGGACGGCAAGAAGGTGCGCATCGCGAAGCGCTCGGGAGCAACGATCGATGGCTAAGTCCGCTTACGAACCCCGCCTCAAGACGGTCTTCAACGAGACCATCAAGAAGGCGCTGCAGGAACAGTTCAACTACGAGAACGAGATGCAGATTCCGCGTCTCGACAAGATCGTGCTGAACATGGGCGTCGGCGAAGCGACGGGCGACTCCAAGAAGCCCGCCATTGCTGCCGAGGACCTCGCGATGATCGCCGGCCAGAAGGCCGTCGTGACCCGCGCGCGCACCTCGATCGCTGGCTTCAAGGTCCGCGAGAAGATGCCGATCGGCGCCAAGGTCACGCTTCGCAAGGAGCGCATGTATGAGTTCCTCGACCGCCTGATCAACATCGCGCTGCCGCGCGTCCGCGACTTTCGCGGTCTGAACCCGAAGAGCTTCGACGGGCGCGGCAATTATGCGATGGGCATGAAAGAGCACATCGTTTTCCCCGAGATCAACTACGACAAGGTCGACCAGATCTGGGGCATGGACATCATCGTCTGCACGACCGCCAAGACGGACGACGAAGCGAGGGCCCTGTTGAAGGCCTTCAACTTCCCGTTCCGGCAGTAACGGCAAGCGAGAACAAGGATTATTTGAAATGGCCAAGACCAGTTCAGTCGAGAAGAACAACCGGCGCCGCAAGCTCGTCGCCGGCGCTGCGTCCAAGCGCGCCGCGCTGAAGGCGACCATCATGGATCAGTCGCTGCCGCTGGAAGAGCGCTTCCGCGCCCAGCTCAAGCTGTCGGCGATGCCGCGCAACACCGCGAAGACCCGCATCCGCAACCGTTGCGAAGTCACCGGTCGTCCGCGCGCTTTCTACCGGAAGCTCGGCATGTCGCGTATCGCGCTGCGTGAGCTTGGTTCGCTCGGGTTGATCCCGGGTCTCGTGAAGTCCAGCTGGTAGGAGGACAGAACAATGTCTTTGAGCGATCCTCTCGGCGATATGCTGACCCGCATCCGCAATGCTTATGGCCGCAAGAAGTCGAAGGTTTCGACTCCGGCGTCCACGCTGCGCGCCCGTGTTCTCGACGTGATGAAGTCGGAAGGCTACATCCGCGACTACAGCCAGACTGACTTCGACAACGGCAAGTCCGAAATCGAGATCGAGCTGAAATATGCCGAAGGCGCACCGGTGATCCGTGAGATCGCCCGCGTCTCGAAGCCTGGCCGTCGCGTCTATGTCTCCGCCAAGTCGATACCTCCGGTCGCCAACGGCCTGGGCATCTCGATCCTGTCGACGCCGAAGGGCGTGATGGCGGATCACGAGGCGCGCGAGCAGAACGTCGGCGGCGAAATCCTCTGCCAGATCTTCTGATCAGGCGGACTTAAAAACAGGAACGAGGACAACACAATGTCTCGTATTGGTAAGAAACCGGTTCAGCTGCCGCAGGGCGTCACCGCCACTGTCGACGGCCAGACCGTGACCGCAAAAGGCCCCAAGGGCGAGCTGCGTTTCGTGGTGAACGACGAAGTGCTGGTCAAGATGGAAGGCGGCGAAATCGCCGTCCAGCCGCGCGACCAGACCAAGGTCGCTCGCTCGAAGTGGGGCATGTCGCGCAGCATGATCCTGAACATCCTCGACGGCGTGAACAAGGGCTTCGAAAAGAAGCTCGAGATCACCGGCGTCGGCTATCGTGCGGCTATGCAGGGCAAGAACCTGCAGCTGCAGCTGGGCTTCAGCCACGAGGTCGTCTACCAGACGCCTGAAGGCGTGACGATCTCGGTGCCGAAGCCGACGGAAGTCGTCGTCAATGGCATCGATCGCCAGAAGGTCGGCCAGGTCGCGGCGGAAATCCGCGAATACCGTCCGCCGGAGCCTTACAAGGGCAAGGGCGTGAAATATGCAGGCGAGAAGATCGTCCGCAAAGAAGGCAAGAAGAAATAACGCCACGGATGGCGGTCGCGGGAGGCTTGGCCTACCGCGAGGTTCCCCAAAGGACCGGGCCGCCGCCGTCTTACAAGGCAAGGGAATAAGGCAATGGCCTCCAAGGAATCGATACAGAAGCGCGCAGAGCGCATTCGTCGCCAGATCAAGAAGGTCGCCGGCGACCGTCCGCGTCTGTCGGTCTACCGTTCGTCGAAGAACATCTATGTTCAGGTCATCGACGATGCGAACGGCCACACGCTGGCTGCAGCATCCTCGCTCGACAAGGATCTGAAGGGCACGCTGAAGACCGGCGCCGACACGGAAGCCGCGGCTGCCGTCGGCAAGCTCGTCGCCGAGCGCGCGGTGAAGGCCGGCGTCAAGGCCGTCGTGTTCGACCGCGGACCTTACATCTATCACGGCCGCGTCAAGGCGCTGGCCGAAGCCGCCCGCGAGGGTGGTCTGGACTTCTAGGGGGCAGGCGTCCTATAGGGACGACCCATCTGCTAGATAAACCGGGCCGGCGCTCAAAGAGACGCCGGCCTTCCCATTGAAACCCGTGCTTCCGGAAAAAAACAAGGAACAGGATATGGCACAAGAACGCAGGGAAGGCGGCCGCGATCGTGGCCGTGACCGCGAGGAAAAGGACAGCGAGTTCGTCGATAAGCTGGTCCACATCAACCGCGTGGCAAAAGTCGTCAAGGGCGGCCGTCGCTTCGGTTTCGCAGCACTCGTCGTCGTCGGCGACCAGAAGGGCCGCGTCGGCTTCGGTCATGGCAAGGCGCGCGAAGTGCCGGAAGCCATCCGCAAGGCGACCGAGTCCGCCAAGCGCGAACTGATTTTCGTCCCGCTCCGCTCGGGCCGCACGCTGCATCACGACGTCGAAGGCCGGCATGGAGCGGGCAAGGTTCTGCTCCGCGCCGCCAAGCCCGGCACCGGCATCATCGCAGGTGGCCCGATGCGCGCAGTCTTCGAGACGCTCGGCATGCATGACGTCGTCGCCAAGTCGATGGGTTCCTCGAACCCGTACAACATGGTCCGCGCCACCTTCGACGCTCTGAAGAACCAGATGCACCCGAAGGACATCGCAGCCCAGCGCGGCATCAAGTATTCGACGCTCCAGGCACGCCGCGGCTCCGCCGCCGGCGGCGAAGAGTAGGAGATCGACGATGGCCAAGAACCAGTCGAAGACCGTCACCGTCGAGCAGATCGGCTCGCCGATCCGCCGCCCGAAGGAACAGCGCGCAACGCTGATCGGTTTGGGTCTGAACAAGATGCATCGCCGCAAGACGCTGCAGGACACCCCGTCCGTCCGCGGCATGATCGCAGCCGTCGCCCACCTCGTCCGCGTCGTGGACGAGGCGTGATCGGCAGCGCAGGAGAGAATCGATGAAACTCAACGAATTGCGCGACAATGAAGGCGCAACCCACGCCAAGAAGCGCCTCGGGCGCGGCATTGGCTCGGGTTCCGGCAAGACGGCCGGCCGCGGTGTCAAGGGTCAGAAGGCACGCTCCGGCGTCGCCATCAACGGCTTCGAGGGCGGCCAGATGCCGCTCTATCGTCGCCTCCCGAAGCGCGGCTTCAACAACATCCACGCCAAGTCCTTCGTGACGGTGTCCCTGGCCAAGGTCCAGGCGGCGATCGACGCGAACAAGCTGGACGGCAAGGCGACGATCGACTCGGCGGCGCTGATCGCTGCCGGCGTCATCCGCCGCGCCAAGGACGGCGTGCGCGTTCTGAGCGACGGCGAGTTGAAGGCAAAGGTTTCGTTCGACGTTGCCGGCGCTTCCAGGGCTGCGATCGAGAAGATCGAAAAGGCTGGCGGCTCGATCAAGCTGCCGGAAGCCAAGGCCGAGTAACATCCTGCGGCATCGGCGCTCGCGCCGCTGCTTGCAACTTTGCGGGCCGGAGCCTATTTCGAGGCTTCGGCTCAAAGCATGACTCGCCTCCCGCGAGACATTTCGCCTGCCGAAGCGGAGATTTCCCATGGCATCAGCAGCCGAGCAACTTGCTTCGAACCTCAATTTCGCGGCCTTCGCCAAGGCGGAAGACCTCAAAAAGCGGATCTGGTTCACGCTTGGCGCATTGCTGGTGTACCGCCTCGGCACCTACATCCCGATCCCCGGCATCAATCCCGACGCCTTCGCGCAGGCTTTCCAGCAGCAGTCTGGCGGCGTGCTCGGCATGTTCAACATGTTTGCCGGCGGCGCCGTCGAGCGCATGGCGATCTTCGCGCTCGGCATCATGCCCTACATCTCCGCCTCCATCATCATGCAGCTGATGACGTCGGTCATTCCGACGCTTGAGCAGCTGAAGAAGGAAGGCGAGCAGGGCCGCAAGGTCATAAACCAGTACACCCGCTACGGCACCGTGCTGCTGGCGACTGTTCAGGCCTACGGCATCGCGGTCGGGCTTGAGAGCGGGGCAGGGATCGTCACCGATCCGGGCTGGTTCTTCCGCGTCTCGGCCGTGATCACGCTCGTCGGCGGCACCATGTTCCTGATGTGGCTGGGCGAGCAGATCACCGCACGCGGCATCGGCAACGGCATCTCGCTGATCATTTTCGCCGGCATCGTCGCCGGCCTGCCTTCGGCGCTATCCGGAACGCTCGAACTCGGCCGCACGGGCGCCCTGTCGACCGGCATCATCCTGGCGATCATCGTGCTCGCCGTGGTCGTCATCGCGGTCATCGTGTTCTTCGAACGCGCCCAGCGACGGCTCTTGATCCAGTATCCGAAGCGCCAGGTCGGCAACCGTATGTTCCAGGGCGACACGTCGCACCTGCCGCTCAAGCTCAACACCGCGGGCGTCATCCCGCCGATCTTCGCCTCGTCGCTGCTGCTGCTGCCCGCCACCGTCGCCGGCTTCTCCGACTCGACGACCTTGCCGGCCTGGGCAAACTCGATCCTGGCGACGCTCGGCCACGGCCAGCCGCTCTATATGCTGTTCTACGCCGGCATGATCGTGTTCTTCGCCTTCTTTTACACCGCCATCGTCTTCAATCCGAAGGACACCGCCGACCAGTTGAAGAAGCATTCCGGCTTCATCCCGGGTTATCGTCCCGGCGAGCGGACGGCCGAATATATCGACTACGTGCTGACACGCATCACCGTCATCGGCGCGATCTATCTCGTTCTCGTCTGCCTGTTGCCCGAATTCCTGATTTCGGCGACTGGCGTTCCGTTCTACCTGGGAGGCACTTCGCTGCTCATCGTTGTCAGCGTGACGCTGGACACGGTTGCGCAGGTTCAGGGACACCTGATCGCGCACCAGTACGAAGGGTTGATCAAGAAGTCGAAACTCCGGGGGGGCAAGAGATAGAATGAGGCTGATACTGCTGGGCCCGCCGGGAGCGGGCAAGGGGACGCAGGCGCAGCGGCTGGTCGAGAGGCACGGGATACCCCAGCTCTCCACGGGCGACATGTTGCGTGCGGCTGTCGCCGCCAAGACGCCGGTTGGAGTGAAGGCCAAGGCCGTCATGGACGCGGGTGAACTGGTGTCCGACGCAATCGTCAACGCGATTGTCGCCGAGCGAATCGACCAGGCCGATTGTGCGAACGGCTTCATTCTCGACGGCTACCCGCGCACTCTGGCTCAGGCCGATGCGCTGGGCGATATGCTGACCGAGCGCGGCCAGCGCATCGACGCGGTCATCGAGCTGACCGTGAACGACGACGAACTCGTCGCGCGAATCGCAAAGCGCGCCGAAGAGACGCGCGCCGCGGGCAAGCCCGTGCGCAAGGACGACGATCCGGCGGTCGTGCCGGAGCGTCTGCGTGAATACTACAAGAAGACGGCTCCGCTTGTCGGCTACTACTACGCCAAGAAGATGCTGACCCAGCTCGACGGCATGGCGTCCATGGACGACGTCACCGCCACGATCGGAACGGTGCTGTCGAAGATTAAGTAAGCGTTGACAGTTGACGGGAAGGGCGGGTTGCACTATAGCGGCCCGTCTCCCATCAGGATGTCTGGCTGGAAGGTCCGCAAGGACACGCCACCGCTTTGATCGGAACACCCGCAAGGGCCGGCCTCCACCGGACGCGGGTCAACAAAAATGCCAGCTCGACTGGCCTCACATGGAGATGAAGATGGCTCGTATAGCCGGCGTCAATATTCCGACCAACAAGCGCGTCGTTATCGCGCTTCAGTACATTCACGGCATCGGTGCGAAGTTCGCCGCTGAGATCGTCGCCAAGGTCGGCATTCCTGCCGAGCGCCGCGTCAACCAGCTGACCGACGCCGAAGTGCTGCAGATCCGCGAAGCGATCGACCGCGACTACAAGGTCGAAGGCGACCTGCGCCGCGAAGTGTCGATGAACATCAAGCGTCTGATGGACCTGGGCTGCTACCGCGGCCTGCGTCACCGTCGTTCGCTGCCGGTTCGCGGCCAGCGCACGCACACAAACGCCCGCACCCGCAAGGGCCCGGCGAAGGCGATTGCCGGCAAGAAGAAGTAATTTGGGCGAATGGCGAATTGGCGAATGGCGAATGGGTTTTCCCCCACTCGCCATCGCCACTCCCCACTCGCCTCTGGTGTAGCCGCTGGAACTACGGCGGCGTTTGAGATCAACAGGAAGGACTACCATGGCTAAGGAAGCCGGCCGCATTCGCCGTCGCGAACGCAAGAACATTTCGACTGGCGTCGCGCACGTCAACTCCACGTTCAACAACACCATGATCACCATCACCGACGCACAGGGCAACGCGATTGCCTGGTCGTCGGCGGGTGCCCAGGGTTTCAAGGGTTCGCGCAAGTCGACGCCGTTCGCGGCGCAGATGGCCGCCGAGGACGTCGCCAAGAAGGCGCAGGAACACGGCATGCGCATGCTCGAGGTCGAGGTTTGCGGTCCGGGTTCCGGCCGTGAGTCGGCGCTTCGCGCGCTGCAGGCGGCGGGCTTCACCATCACGTCGATCCGCGACGTGACGCCGATCCCGCACAATGGCTGCCGCCCGCGCAAGAAGCGTCGCGTCTGATTTTTCACAATGAAGCCCGAGGCGCCCATCAAGGGCGCCAAAGGCATTTTCCAGATCGCTTGCCACGATTGGATAGTGGCAAGGTAACGGAAGGACAAATACATGATCCAGAAAAACTGGCAGGAATTGATCAAGCCGAACAAGGTCGAGTTCTCGTCGAAGGGCAAGACTTTGACGACGCTCGTCGCAGAGCCGCTCGAGCGCGGCTATGGCCTGACGCTCGGCAATGCGCTCCGTCGCGTGCTGCTCTCATCGCTTCGCGGCGCGGCCGTCACTGCGGTACAGATCGACGGCGTGCTGCATGAATTCTCCTCGATCGCTGGTGTCCGCGAGGACGTGACCGACATCGTGCTGAACATCAAGGAAATCGCCATCAAGATGGAAGGCGATGGTCCCAAGCGCATGGTCGTGCGCAAGCAGGGTCCGGGCGCCGTCGTCGCTGGCGACATCCAGACCGTGGGTGACGTCGAGATCCTCAACCCCGACCACGTGATCTGCACGCTGGACGAGGGCGCGGAAATCCGCATGGAATTCACCGTCGACACCGGCAAGGGCTACGTGCCGGCCGACCGCAACCGCGCAGACGACGCGCCGATCGGCCTCATCCCGGTCGACTCGCTCTATTCGCCGGTCAAGAAGGTCTCCTACAAGGTCGAGAACACCCGCGAGGGCCAGGTTCTCGACTATGACAAGCTGACGCTGTCGATCGAGACCGATGGTTCGATCACCGGCGAGGACGCCGTCGCTTTCGCGGCGCGCATCCTGCAGGACCAGCTCGCGCTCTTCGTCAACTTCGACGAGCCGCAGAAGGAACAGGCAGCCGAGACCGTCACCGAGCTCGCCTTCAACCCGGCTCTGCTGAAGAAGGTCGACGAACTCGAACTGTCCGTACGTTCGGCGAACTGCCTGAAGAACGACAACATCGTCTACATCGGCGACCTGATCCAGAAGACCGAGGCGGAAATGCTCCGCACTCCGAATTTCGGCCGCAAGTCGCTGAACGAGATCAAGGAAGTTCTGGCAGCTATGGGCCTGCATCTCGGCATGGAAGTGCCGGACTGGCCGCCGGAAAACATCGAAGACCTCGCCAAGCGCTACGAAGACCAGTACTAGCGAATGGGGAATGCCGAGTGGCGAATGGGGCATCCCAACTCGCCACTCGCCACTCGCCACTCGCCCCTTGAAAACCGGGCGCAATGCGCCGAAACCTAGGAGACAAGCCATGCGCCATGGACGTTCCGGCCGCCGGCTGAACCGCACCGCCAGCCACCGCAAGGCCCTGTTCACGAACATGGCCGCATCGCTCATCGAACATGAGCAGATTCTGACCACGCTGCCCAAGGCCAAGGAGCTTCGTCCGATCGTGGAGAAGCTCGTGACGCTCGGCAAGCGCGGCGACCTGCATGCCCGCCGCCAGGCGATCTCGCAGATCGGTTCCGACAAGCTCGCCAAGCGCCTGTTCGAGACCATCGCTCCCCGTTACGCATCGCGCAACGGCGGCTACCTGCGCATCATGAAGGCAGGCTTCCGCCACGGTGACAACGCGGCCATGGCCGTGATCGAGTTCGTCGAGCGCGACGTCTCGGCCAAAGGCGCAGCCGACCGCGCCCGCACGGAAGCCGAAGCTGCGAACGAGAACGAAGCGGCATAAGCTGCTCTTTCCAATGATGTATGACAAAGGGCCCGCAAGGGCCCTTTGCTTTGCTGGGGAGCTCGCATCCACGTCCTCGGATAGTTCGTAACCGTCCTGCGACAGACCGCCAGTATTGTTCTGGTCGTTGCCTCGCTCGCACGACGGTTCTCAGCGATGGCGGTTGCTTCTAAGCCATATGGACTGTAGGTTCGATCTGTCGCTACCTGCCGTGTTGGAGACGCTGACATCCGGCGACGCAGCCAGTCAGAGTCGTCGCTTTCCGATCGACATCGCCACGTGTTGCGCTTCATTCGAATTCTATCTCACTTGCGGAGTATGTGCATTGCGCCACCTGTTTCGCGGAGTGGTCATTCTGATCACGCTCGGCGTCGCCGTTCTGACGGTCGCAATCGTGTCGATTGCGCTGCCCTTTCCGTCAATGCCGCCGGAGACGGACGTCTTCGGCTTTTCTAGCGAACGGGAGAAGAGCGCCACGGAAGTGCCACCGCTGGAGCAGTTCCGTGCGCGTGATGGCGATGCGCTTGCCTACAGGTTTTATGATGCGGCAAGTGAGCGGATACTGATCTTCATTCACGGTTCCTCTTACCACGGCGGCGGCTATCACGATCTGGCGACCTATGTGAGCAAGGCGGGAGCCGCGAAGGTCGTTCTGCTGAACATGCGGGGGCACTATTTCTCGGGGCGGCGCCGGGGCGACATTGAATACATTGGCCAATACGAGGACGACGTCGTCGACCTCATCGGGGAGCTTCGCAAGCGAGGCCACAAGGGACCTATCGTATTGGGCGGCCATTCCAGTGGGGCCGGCTTCCTGATGCGTTTTGCGGGTGGACCAGGTTCGAAGCGGGAAGCGATTGCGGGCTACGTCGCCCTGGCTCCGATCATTCCGCGCACCGCAGCCGTGCGTGGCGGCGACGCGGGCGGATGGAACGTCATCGATCTGCCCCGCATCCTGGGACTCGTGGCGCTGAACATCATAGGTGTGCACGGTTTTGACGGACTTCCAGTCATCGCGTTCAACAAGCCCGCCAGCGCATGGAACGGGACCGAGACCCTTGCCTATTCTTGGCGGCTCAATTCTTCTTACCTTCCTCGCAACGACTATGCGTCAGACGTGAAGGCGATGCCGTCCAATGCGCTGATACTCGTCGGGGACAAGGATGAAGCAGTAGACGGCGCCGCGCTGCTCGATCTGCTGAAGGTCGCGGGCTACCGGGGCAGCGCAGAAATCCTTGCGCAGACCAACCATTTTGGCATCTTCCACAATGCCGAGGCGTTGAAGCGGACAACTGATTATGTTGCCAGTGTTCCTGAACGATGAAGCAAGCGACGCCTTGCTCATCCCTCCAACAGAGTTGATGACGCCGTTGATGGACATTCTGCGCTTGCGGGCACTTTTCATCCCAGCAGCGTTGCTTATCCAACGTTCTTGACCCTTCCCGATAATTCATCCGACCCGAATCTATCCACCTCCCTCAGCCCTGTGGAACAATCCTCGCGGCCTGAACGAAAGGAGGGGCGTGATGGGACGGGCGGACACTCAGACAATAATGCGGGTCGTCGCGCTTCTGATCTCGTTCGCAGGTCTGTCATTCAGCGCGAGCACCGCGTCCTGGCCCGTCCGTTTTCTGCTGCTCGCCATCCTGCGCCGCGCCGAGGCGATCGCGCGCCTTTATGCGCTTGGAGACGGTGTGCCGGCGCTGGCGCCAGTCCGCGTCCGGCCTTTCGACGACCCGTCGGAGGAACTGGCGAGCCTGTCGATTCGCTTCCGCGTGCTGGCAATGACGCTTCTGGTCGCGGCGGCTCGAAGCTCGCGCGCGCTGCCGGATCGCGGGATGCAGTCGGCGCACACCGATCGCATCACTGCCGTCGAAGCCCGCGCCGGACGCATTGCGGACCACCCGGACACGTCCTGAAGCGATCTACTGCGCCCGCACCAGCACGTGCTTCTTCTTGCCGAGCGACAGTTTGATCGCGCCGTTTTCGGCGACGTGCGCTTGCGTCAGGACGAGGCGATCGTCGGAGACGGCCTGGTCGTTCACCTTGACCGCGCCGCCTTGCACATGGCGCCGCGCTTCGCCGTTCGATGCGGCAAGACCTGCCGTGACGAACATCGCCAGGATGCCGATGCCGGCATCAAGCGAAGCGTGCGGGACAGTCACCGTCGGGAGATCGTCCGAGACGCTGCCTTCCTCGAACGTCTTGCGCGCCGTTTCCGCGGCCTGGTCGGCCGTGGCGCGGCCGTGCAGCATCGCGGTGATCTCGGTCGCCAGGATCTTCTTCGCGTCGTTGATTTCAGATCCGCCCAGCGCCGCCAGTCGTGCGATCTCGTCGAGCGGCATTGTGGTGTAGAGCTTCAGGAAGCGCTCGACGTCGGCGTCCTCGGTGTTGCGCCAGTATTGCCAGAACTCGTAGGGGCTCAGCATGTCGGCGTTCAGCCAGACGGCCCCGTTCATCGACTTGCCCATCTTGGCGCCCGAAGAGGTGGTGAGCAGCGGCGAGGTCAGCGCGAAAAGCTGCGGCTGGTCCATGCGGTGGCCGAGATCGATGCCGTTGATGATATTGCCCCACTGGTCCGAGCCGCCCATCTGCAGCCGCGTGCCATAGCGCTTCGACAGTTCGACGAAATCATAGGCCTGCAGGATCATGTAGTTGAATTCGAGGAAGGACAGCGACTGGTCGCGGTCGAGCCGGGTCTTCACCGAATCGAAGGCGAGCATGCGGTTGACCGAGAAGTGCCGGCCGACATCGCGCAGGAACTCGAGGTAGTTGAGCGGCGCCAGCCAGTCGGCATTGTTGACCATCAGCGCGTCGCGCGGACCTTCGCCGAAGGTCAGGTAGTTGGAGAACACCTGCTTGATGCCGTCGATGTTCTGCTGGATCGTCTCGACCGTCATCAGCTTGCGCGCCTCGTCCTTGAACGACGGGTCGCCAACCATGCCGGTGCCGCCGCCCATCAGCGCGACCGGGCGATGGCCGGTCTTCTGCATCCAGTGCAGCATCATGATCTGGATCAGCCCGCCCGCATGCAGGCTTGGCGCCGTCGGGTCGAAGCCGATATAGGCGGTGACGATTTCCTTGGCGAACAGATCGTCGAGACCGCTCTCATCCGAGATCTGGTGGATGAAGCCGCGCTCGGACAGGGTGCGCAGGAAATCGGATTTGAAGGCGGACATGACGGTTCTTCCGGAGGAGTGCATTCCGTGGCCGCCAATGGCGCTCACGAGACCGCGCGTTTAGCATCAGACCACTTAGAATCACAAGAACGGCGGGACGAATGGCGTCAATTTGCGCGATCGGGCTGATGAGCGGCACGTCGATGGACGGCATCGATCTGGCCGTGCTCATCACCGACGGGGAAGAGTCGGTTAAGCGGGGCCCGTCGCTTTTCGTCCCCTACGAAGCAGCGTTCCGCAAACGCATTGAAGCATCGCTCGAAGACGCGAAGGCGATCGTCCAGCGCGACGAGCGTCCAGGCGATCTTGCTGCCTTGGAGCGCGACATCACAATGCGGCACGCGCGGGCTGTTGTGGAGTTCCGCAACAAACTCTCAGGCCAATGGGCTTCGCCGGAACTCGTCGGCTTCCACGGCCAGACCGTGCTGCACCGGCCGGAACAGGCCTTGACCGTGCAATTGGGCGATGGCGCACTGCTGGCGCGTGAAACCGGGATACCTGTGGTCCATGAAATGCGCGCCAACGACATGCGCCATGGCGGGCAGGGCGCTCCGCTGGTGCCAGCCTATCACGCTGCGCTCGCCCATTCGTTGCCCGAAACCTACGCCGACAGTGTTCCGGTCGCCTTCGTCAACATCGGCGGCATTTCGAACGTCACCTGGGTGCCACGGTCCGGCGCGCCCGTGGCGTTCGATTCGGGGCCAGGCAACGCGCTGATCGACCAGTGGGTGAGCCGCGAGGGCGGATTGCCGTTCGACGAGAACGGCATGATCGCCAGCGAGGGCTGCGTGATCCGCGCCGTCGTCGAGCGCTATCTGGCAAGCCCGTTCTTCAGTAAGTCAGCGCCGAAGTCGCTCGACCGCAACGACTTCACGCTGGAGTTCATCGCAGGAGCCGAACTGGCCGACGGCGCGCGCACGCTTGCTGCAGTCTCCGCCGAGGCGATCTTGCTGTCGGCGCGACAGATGCCGGAGCCGCCGAAACTCTGGATCGTCTGCGGCGGCGGCCGCAAGAACCCGCACATCGTCGCCGACCTCAGGTCGGGCGCGGAAGCGGCGGGCGCATCGGTCATCCTCGCTGAAGATGCCGCGCTCGACGGCGATTCAATGGAGGCGGAAGCCTGGGCCTATCTGGCCGTTCGCGCCCAGTGCGGACTTCCGCTGACCTTCCCGACCACGACGGGCTGCCACAAGGCGGTGAGCGGAGGCATCCTGAACCTGCCGACATAGACGGCAGGTCGGAAGCGGTGGGGACTATTTCTTCGCGGGAGCCTTGGCTTTCGCCGGAGCTTTAGGCTTCGCGGCAACCTTTGCAGCGGGTTTCGCGGCAGCGGCCTTGGCGGGAGCCTTCGCCGCCGGCTTGGCCGCAGCCTTTGCGGCAGGCTTTGCTGCGGCGGCCTTGGCCGCGGGCTTCGCTGCCGCCGGCTTGGCGGCAGCCTTTGCGGCTGGTTTGGCAGCAGCCTTCGCCGGCGCCTTCTTGGCCGGAACCGGAGCGTCTTCGACGGCGGCGTCCGCGGCATTCTTCTTGATCGATTCGATTGCCTTCATGGCCGAAGCCTTGGCCTTGTAGCCTTCGGAGTTGAAGACGATCTCGCCATTGCTGGCGCGATACCGGAAGCGCGTCTCGCCCTTCTTGTCCTTGTAGACTTCGAATTTGCTCACGGCAGGTTCCCCCTCGATTGGAGCTATGATTCGTTCACGAGGAAAAGGTGACACGCAGTAAGTCGGCTGTCGAGGGACAGGGATAGACGCGCGGAATTTGGCCCGCCGCTCACCGGCAAAGCATTGCCGATGAGCAGTCTCACTGTGGACTGGCGAGGGACTTCGGAATTACCGAAGACGCTTGGGGCGTGGGTCGGACAGTTCGCCGGCGAGGCGGCGGTCCAGATAATCGGAGCAGTCTTCGATCAACTGGTCAGCTTCGTTCGAGAAGAAATGGTTCGCGCCGGGCAGCGTCTTCTGGGTGATCGTGATGCCCTTCTGGGCATGCAGCTTGTCGACCAGACCTTGGACATCCTTCGGTGGCGCGACCTTGTCGGCATCGCCATGGATGATCAGCCCCGACGAGGGGCAGGGCGCAAGGAACGAAAAGTCGTAGATGTTAGGCTGCGGGGCGACCGAGATGAAGCCTTCGACCTCCGGGCGGCGCATCAGCAGCTGCATTCCGATCCAGGCGCCGAAGGAGTAGCCGGCCACCCAGCAGCTCTTCGAATCCGGGTGCAGCGACTGCACCCAGTCGAGAGCCGCCGCCGCGTCCGACAGTTCGCCGGAGCCATGGTCGAACTCGCCCTGGCTGCGGCCGATGCCCCGGAAGTTGAAACGCAAGGTCGTGAACGCGCGCTTCTGGAACATGTAGAACAGGTCGTAGACGATCTTGTTGTTCATCGTGCCGCCGAATTGCGGGTGCGGATGCAAGACAATGGCGATCGGTGCGCTCTTTTCGGTGGAAGGCTGATAGCGTCCTTCGAGGCGTCCGGCGGGGCCGGTGAAAATGACTTCGGGCATAAATACTCCAACTGCCGTTCGGGCGATCCGGCATAGCCGATCGCGCGCTTCCGGCTTGACGCCAGACTGCGGCCTCCCTAAAACCTAGTTTAGAACTATTCAAAACTGGCAAGGGGCTGGACCGCTCCTTCGAAGCGGGTAAATAGGACGCCCGCCCTTGGAAATTCAAGGAAATAACGTCGCAATCCGCCGATTGCGGCCAATGAGGACCGATCGCGAAGCGATGGCAGCCAGGCGCATCTATCTGGACCACAATGCAAGCGCCCCGCTCAGGCCGGCGGCGGGGGCGGCGATGCTTGCTGCGCTCGAGGTCGACGCCAACCCGTCGTCGGTTCATGCCGACGGCCGCGCCGCGCGGCGTCTTGTGGAGGCGGCACGGCGCGACGTCGCGGCGTTGGTCAATGGCGATCCGGCGAATGTCGTGTTCACCTCTGGCGCAACCGAGGCAGCGTCCTGGCTTCTGACGCCGAACTGGCGCATGGGCCGCGCGCCTTTGACGATTGGTCATCTGTATGTCTGCGCCGCCGACCATCCGGCGACGCTCAACGGCGGACATTTCGCGGCTGACAGCGTCACGCGGATCGGCGTCGACAGCGACGGTCTGATCCGCCTCGACGAACTGGCGGCGGCGCTCGTAGCCCATGATCGCACGTCCGGCATGGCGCTGGTCGCGGTGCATCTGGCGAACAACGAGACCGGGGTGATCCAGCCGCTGGAGGAAATAGCCCGCGTTGCCAAGGGTGCCGGCGCGATCCTCGTTGTCGACGCCGTTCAGGCGGCTGGGCGCATTCCGCTCGACATTTCCGATGGTTCGGCGGATTTCCTGATTCTCTCCTCGCACAAGATCGGCGGGCCGAAGGGCGCGGGCGCTGTCGTGTCGTCCGGCGGCGTGCTGATGCCCGAGGCGCTGCATGTCGGCGGCGGGCAGGAACACGGCCACCGCGCCGGGACCGAGAATGTGGCCGCGATCGCCGGCTTCGGCGCGGCCGCGCGTGAAGCGGGCGCAGCCATGGCGGGCATTGAAGACGTTCGGATCCTGCGGGGCCGGCTTGAGGAAATGATCGCCGAAGCGGTTCCTGACGCGGTGATCTTCGGCGACGGCGCTCCGCGCTTGCCGAACACGACCTTCTTCGCCATTCCCGGCATCAAGGCCGAGACGGCGCAGATCGCATTCGACCTGACGGGGATCGCACTGTCTGCCGGCTCCGCATGTTCGTCCGGAAAGGTCGGCCCGAGCCACGTGCTGCAAGCGATGGGCCATGGCGCATATGGCGGCGCGCTGCGTGTGTCGATCGGGCAAGAGACGACGACGGACGAGATCTACGCCTTCGCCGCGGCCTTGAAGACGCTCGTTGCGCGCCGGGCCGGAACCGAGCGCGCCGCCTGACCGGCGGGGCGCTGGAATGACGGTCCCTGCCGGGAAATTGGGCCAGAAAGGCCTGTATTTTTCGGTTGGAACCATTACATGAGGCACACGCCGAACAGCGTCGCCCTTGTTTGAAAACGGTCGGGCCTTGAACCCGGCATGGATGGAGAACGCTGATGCCTGCAGTGCAGGAAACGATCGAACAGGTCCGCAACATCGATGTGGACCAGTATAAATATGGATTCGAGTCATTCATCGAGATGGACAAGGCGCCAAAGGGCCTGTCCGAGGACACGATCCGTTTCATTTCCGCCAAGAAGGGCGAGCCCGAGTGGATGCTGGAATGGCGTCTCGGCGCCTATCGCCGCTGGCTGACGCTCGAAGAGCCGACCTGGGCGCGGGTGCATTATCCGAAGATCGATTTCCAGGACATCTACTACTACGCAGCGCCCAAGAGCACGCCCGGCCCGACCTCGCTCGCCGAGGTCGATCCGGAAATCCTCAAGGTTTATGAGAAGCTCGGCATCCCGCTGAAGGAGCAGGAGCTTCTCGCCGGCGTGCAGAAGCCGGTCGACGACGGCGAGGAGAGCGACAACATCTACAAGTCAGGCCGCGTCGCGGTCGACGCGGTGTTCGATTCCGTCTCGGTCGTCACGACCTTCCGCGCCGAGCTCGAAAAGGCCGGCGTGCTGTTCATGTCGATGTCCGAGGCGATCAAGGAGCACCCCGAGATCGTCAGGCAATATCTCGGCACCGTCGTACCGACGACCGACAATTACTATGCGACGCTGAACTCGGCCGTGTTCACCGACGGGTCGTTCGTGTTCATTCCCAAGGGCGTGCGCTGCCCGATGGAGCTGTCGACCTATTTCCGCATCAACGAGAAGAACACCGGCCAGTTCGAGCGGACGCTGATCATCGCCGAGGAGGGGGCTTACGTCTCCTACCTCGAAGGCTGCACCGCGCCGCAGCGTGACGAGAACCAGTTGCACGCCGCTGTCGTCGAACTCGTGGCGCTGGACGATGCCGAGATCAAGTATTCGACCGTCCAGAACTGGTATCCGGGCGACAAGGACGGCAAGGGCGGCATCTACAACTTCGTCACCAAGCGTGGCGACTGCCGCGGCGACCGTTCGAAGATCTCGTGGACGCAGGTCGAGACCGGCTCGGCGATCACCTGGAAATACCCGTCCTGCATCCTGCGCGGCGACGATTCGCGCGGCGAGTTCTATTCGATCGCCGTCTCGAACGGCTACCAGCAGGTCGATTCAGGCACCAAGATGATCCATCTCGGCAAGAACACGTCGAGCCGCATCATCTCGAAGGGCATCTCGGCCGGCCATTCAAACAACACCTATCGCGGCCAGGTCTCGGTCAACCGCAAGGCGACCAACGCGCGCAACTTCACCAATTGCGACTCGCTGCTGATCGGCAACGAGTGCGGCGCGCACACCGTGCCCTATATCGAGGTCAAGAACTCGAGCGCGCAGGTTGAACACGAAGCAACGACGTCGAAGATTTCGGACGACCAGAAGTTCTACGTCATGCAGCGCGGCATTCCCGAAGAGGAAGCGATCGCGCTGATCGTCAACGGCTTCGTCAAGGACGTCATCCAGGAACTGCCGATGGAGTTCGCCGTCGAGGCGCAGAAGCTGATTGGCATTTCGCTCGAAGGTTCGGTCGGCTGACCGACGCAAGATTTTCAGGAACGAGATAAAATGCTTGAAATACGAAACCTGCACGCCCGCATCGCTTCCACGGGCACCGAGATCATTCGCGGCCTGAACCTGACGGTGAAGGCGGGCGAAGTCGCTGCGATCATGGGGCCGAACGGCTCGGGGAAATCGACGCTGTCCTACGTCATCGCCGGTCGTGACGACTACGAGGTGACTGAGGGCGACATCCTCTACAATGGCGAGTCGATCCTGGAGATGGATCCGGCAGAGCGCGCCGTGAAGGGCGTCTTCCTCGCCTTCCAGTATCCGATGGAGATACCCGGCGTCGCGACGATGGAATTCCTCAAGGTTGCGATGAACTCGGTGCGCAAGCAGCGGGGCGAGCCCGAACTGAAGATCCCGGAATTCATCAGGCGCGTGAAGGAAGAGGCAGCCAACCTCAGCATGGATTTCGCCATGCTGAAGCGGCCCCTCAATGTCGGCTTTTCCGGCGGCGAGAAGAAGCGCGCCGAGATCCTGCAGATGAAGCTGCTGGCGCCGACGCTCTGCGTGCTGGACGAGACCGATTCCGGCCTCGACATCGATGCGCTGAAGATCGTCTCGGAAGGCGTCAACGCGATGCGTTCGCCCGACCGGGCGATCCTGGTGATCACCCACTACCAGCGTCTGCTCGAACTGATCGTGCCGGACACCGTCCACGTCTTGTACAAGGGCCAGGTGATCAAGACCGGAGACAAGAGCCTGGCGCTCGAGCTGGAACAGAACGGCTATGCCGGGCTGATCGGCGAGGCGGCTTGACGCGATGAATATCCACCCCACTCCACAGCGGACAGTTGCAGAGAGTGCGTTGATCGACGCATTCGGCGAGCGCTTCGCCGAACTGCCGGGCGATGCGTCGGTCGCCGTCAAGCGCGACGACGCGATCGAGGCGCTGAAGACCGGCCTGCCGACCCGCCGCGTCGAGGCCTGGCACTACACCGACCTGCGCCGGCTCCTGACCACGGTTCCGGCGCATGATGCGACGCTGAACGCGAAGACGCTCGGCGCTTTGATCGAGGGATCGTCGGTGCTTCCTGTGCTCAACGGCGTCTCGGGCGTGGGTCCCAGGATCGAAGGCGCAGTGATCTCGCGCCTGACCGACAAATTGATCGATGGCTCGTTTGCGGCTGCGCTGGGCGCGCGCGAGCCTGCCGATACGATCGGCGCGCTGAACACGGCGTTCGTCGACGATGGCTATTTCGTCGACATCGCCGACGGCGCCGAGATCGAAGACCCGATTGAACTGCAGAACGTGCAGGCCGGCGGCCAGACGCACACGCGGTTCCCCGTGCGGGTCGGCAAGGGCGCGAAGGCGACCATCGTCGAACGCCAGACGGGCGAGGGCGATGCGCTGACCAGCTTCATCAGCCACATGACGGTTGGCGAGGATGCCGAGATCGTCTGGATCATCGTCCAGGACCAGCCTGAGGGCGCGACGCATTTCGGCCAGTTCAACGCCGATCTGGCGCGTGGGTCGAAGCTGACGCTCTTCGTGATGAACGCCGGCGGGAAGCTGGTGCGGCAGGAAATCCGCGTCACCGCATCGGGCGAAGGCTCGGACTTCAAGCTGCGCGGCATCAATCTGCTCGCCGGCGAGACGCATTGCGACGTGACGATGATGCTCGACCATCTGGCGGAGAACACGACCTCGACGGAAGTGATCCGCAACGTGCTGACCGGGCGCGCCAAGGGCGTGTTCCAGGGCCAGATCAAGGTCGCCAAGGACGCGCAGAAGACCGACGCCAAGATGGCGTGCAACACGTTGCTCTTGTCGGACGACGCCGAGTTCTCGACCAAGCCTGAGCTCGAAATCTTCGCCGACGACGTGGCCTGCGGCCATGGCGCGACGGTGACCGAGATCGACACCAACCATCTGTTCTACCTGATGGCGCGCGGCATCGATGAGAAGGCGGCGCGTGGCTTGCTCGTGAAGGCCTTCGTCGCCGAGATCATCGAGGAACTGGAGAACGAATCGATCGTCGAGACGCTTGAGGGCATGCTCGACGACTGGTTCGCGGAGCATGTCTGAGATGGATCAGATCGTGCGCCAGGCCCCCTACGACGTCGAGGCGATCCGCCGCGATTTTCCTATTCTGGCGCGCGAGGTCTATGGCAAGCCGCTGGTCTATCTCGACAATGGCGCGTCGGCGCAGAAGCCGCAGGCGGTGATCGACGCGATCAGCCATGCCTATGCGAATGAATATGCCAACGTGCACCGTGGGCTGCATTTCCTGTCGAACGCCGCGACCGATGCCTACGAGAAGGCTCGTGAAACGGTGCGGCGCTTCCTGAACGCGCCGTCTGTCGACAATATCGTCTTCACCAAGAACACCACCGAGGCGATCAACACCGTCGCCTATGGCTGGGGCATGCCGAACCTCGGCGAAGGCGACGAGATCGTGCTCTCGATCATGGAGCACCATTCCAACATCGTGCCCTGGCATTTCATCCGCGAACGCCAGGGCGCCAAGCTTGTCTGGGTACCGGTCGACGATGACGGCGCGTTCCACATCGAGGATTTCGAGAAGAGCCTGACGGCGCGCACCAAGCTGGTGGCGATCACGCAGATGTCGAATGCGCTGGGCACCGTCACGCCGATCAAAGAGATCGTCCGCATCGCACATGCGCGCGGCATTCCGGTGCTGGTGGACGGCAGTCAGTCGGCGGTTCATATGCCGATCGACGTGCAGGATCTGGGCTGCGACTGGTTCGTTATGACCGGCCACAAGCTCTACGGGCCATCGGGCATCGGCGTGCTCTACGGCACGAAAGACCGGCTGGAATCGATGCGCCCGTTCCAGGGCGGCGGGGAGATGATCCTTGACGTCACCGAGGACATCGTCACCTACAACGACCCGCCGCACCGTTTCGAGGCCGGCACGCCGCCGATCGTCCAGGCGATCGGGCTGGGCGCGGCGCTCGACTACATGGATGGCGTCGGCCGCGACCGCATCGCGGCGCATGAGGCCGACCTGAAAGCCTATGCACACGAGCGCCTGTCGCGCATCAATTCGCTGCGCATCTTCGGCAACGCGCCTGACAAGGGCGCGATCGTCTCGTTCGAGCTGCAGGGTATCCACGCGCATGATGTGTCGATGGTGATCGACCGCTCCGGCGTGGCAGTGCGCGCCGGCACGCATTGCGCCCAGCCGCTCTTGAAACGCTTTGGCGTAACTTCCACGTGCCGGGCGTCGTTTGGCATGTATAATACGCGGGCCGAGATCGACGTGCTGGCCGAGGCGCTTGAGAAGGCGCGGAAATTCTTCGGGTGAACGACATGAACGAGACTGTCGGAAAAGACGAGATCGTAGCCGCTTCGACCATTCCGGCCGAAGAATTGGCACGGCTGACGGACGACATCGTGTCAGCGCTGAAGACCGTCTACGATCCGGAAATCCCGGCCGACATCTACGAGCTCGGCCTGATCTACAAGATCGACATCGAGGACGATCGTTCGGTGAAAATCGACATGACGCTGACCGCGCCAGGCTGTCCCGTTGCCGGCGAAATGCCAGGCTGGGTCGAGAACGCGGTCGCGACCGTCGAAGGCGTGTCGGGCGTCGACGTCAAGATGGTGTTCGATCCGCCATGGACGCCGGACCGCATGTCGGAAGAGGCGCAGGTGGCGGTGGGGTGGTATTGAGCGGATCAGGCAAGATAGCGTCGCCCTCTCGGGACAACATCTTCGTGGGATCGTTCATCCGAATCGGAAGTCTCGTCGAGGACTTTCGCTATCCGCCCGAGGAAGATGCTATCCGCCGCTCTGCGATTGGCCGGATCGGAAAGCTTGCTGCACCCTCCGAGACGTCGGAAGACGGCCTGACAACGCGCGACGGACTCCTGAAAGTCAACTACACGTTCCTTACCAAAAAGGGCGTACAGAGTTGCGGAGTGTATGTCGCCGACGATTTCGAGCCGGTTCCAGCGACGGAGGAGATGTTGCTGCTCTACAGCGACGACCTCTGGCAACTGTTGCGTCCGTATGGCGAGCCGCAGAATACAACGACGTTCGACCGTCTGGTGAAGGCCTTCGGCATTGTCGATCTCGAATCCGGAATCTGAGTGCCGAGGTTGCACTTACAGGCAAACTTCACCATTTTAGGCGCAGCGTTTCCTCGGGCCTTGAACCCGGCGGCAATGGAGAGAGACTTATGGGCCGTTTTGCAATCATGACCATGACCGACGCCGCAGCCGATCGCGTGCGCGAGATTGTCTCCGCGCGCGACAATGCGCGGGGCGTGCGCGTTGGCGTCAAAAAGGGTGGCTGCGCCGGGATGGAATACACGATCGACCTCGTGACCGAGCCGAGCGCCAAGGACGACCATATCGAGCATGCGGGCGCCAATGTCTGGGTGGCTCCCGAGGCCGCGCTCTATCTGCTTGGCACCGAGATGGATTTCGAGGTGACGACGCTGCGCACCGGCTTCAATTTCCGCAACCCGAACCAGAGCTCGGCCTGCGGTTGCGGCGAATCGGTCGAACTGAAGCCGGCCGACCTGAAGGCGCTGGCCGAGGCGCGCGCCAACGCGGCGTAAGGCATTTTTTCGGCAGTGCGCATCCAAGCGCATCGCACCGCGTTGTCTCCGACAACGAAGGAGCGAGTCATGACGGATATCAGCAGCATCAAGGAACATGCCGAGATCATCGGCGCGGACGGTGTTCACGTCGGCACCGTTGATCACGTCGAAGGCGACCGCATCAAGTTGACCAAGAGGGACAGCGGCATGGGTCAACACAAAGGCCACCACCACTACATTTCGCTCAGCCTCGTTGCAGATGTCGAGAATGGCAAGGTCCGTCTCTCAGCCAATGCAGACGTGGCAGTCACGTTCGAGGAAGAAGAGGGTGGCCTTTCGGCAATTTGACCGTTGGCGAAATCGTGCGGCAAGCCCCGCCTTGTGCGGGGCTTTTTACTTTTGCGCATCATCTCCCGGCTGTTCCCGTGACAGTGAGCCTCGCTTCGGCGATGATGCGGCCATGGATCAGGAACACCTCCGCGACCTCTTTTCCGGCATCGGGCCGATCAGCATCCGCCGCATGTTCGGCGGACTGGGCATCTACTCGGACGGGATGATCTTCGCCCTCGTGTTGCGCGACCGGCTTATGCTGAAGGGCGATGACCAGACAGCGGCGGATTATGAGGCGGCCAGAATGGAGCGCTGGGTCTACGAGAACAGCAAGTCGAAGAAGCCGGTCGCGATGCCATACTGGAGCGCGCCCGAAAGCGCGCTCGATGATCCGGATGAGATGACGGATTGGGCCAGGATGGCGATTGGTGCGTCGCGCCGATCCGCTAAGTAGTGTCGGTCAGACCTTCGCCGAAACTTTCATGAAGGCTGGAAGATCCTCGCCGAAGCCAACCGTGCCATCGTCGAGATCGTGATCCTGCCGGCGTGGGCGGTTGTTGCGGTCTTCGTTGCGATCGCGGCGCGGGGCGTTGTCATTGCGCGGCGGGGCAGCCTTGCGCTCGTCCGAGCGCTCGGCGCGTTCCGGCCGCTCGGCACGTTCAGCGCGGGCGGGGCGTTCGGCCTGCGGAGCGCGCTCGGCGCGCGGGGCAGGCTTCTCGACCGGCTGCGGTGCGGCTGACGCGCCTGGCATTTCGGCCACGGGCGCAAACTGAAGATCGGGATCGGGCGTGTAGGCTTCCATGGATGCAGCTTCGCTCGGCCGCTTGCCGCTGCGGGGACGTTCGCGCTTCGGCGCATCGCTGCGCGAAGAACGGCCGGAGCGTTCAGGCTTGCCGCCGCGAGAGCGGCGCGGTGCGTCGTCCTCGCCTTCGGAAGCGACGACGGTCGACAGGTCGCCATCGTGCCACTCGACCTTCATGCCGGTGAGCTTTTCGATCGAGTCCAGATATTTCCGGTCGTTGCTGGTAACGATCGTGAACGCCTTGCCGGCGCGGCCGGCGCGGCCGGTGCGGCCGATGCGGTGGACATAGTCCTCGGCATGGATCGGAACGTCATAGTTGAAGACGTGGCTGACATCGGGGATGTCGAGGCCGCGCGCGGCGACATCGGACGCCACCAGCAGCTTCAGCTTGCCTTCGCGGAACGCCGCCAGCATCGCCATGCGGGCGCGCTGGTCCATGTCGCCATGCAGCGCGCCGGCGTCGAACTCGTGCTTGACCAGCGAGCGGAACAGTTCGGCGACATCGACCTTGCGGTTGCAGAAGATGATCGCGTTCTTGATTTCGGCTTCTTCCTCGCGGATCAGCTTGCGCAGCGTCTCACGCTTGTCCCAGCCCTTCGTGCCCGACTTGACCAGCCGCTGGACGATGTTGACGCCCGTGCTGGCAGCTTTCGACACCTCGACGCGGACCGGCGCCTGCAGGAACTTTTCCGTCAGCTTGGTGATCTCCGGCGGCATGGTAGCCGAGAAGAACAGCGTCTGACGGGTGAAGGGGATCATCTCGCAGATACGTTCGATGTCGGGAATGAAGCCCATGTCGAGCATGCGGTCGGCCTCGTCGATGACGAGGATTTCAACGCCGTTGAGCAGCAGCTTGCCGCGCTCGCGGTGATCGAGCAGCCGGCCAGGCGTCGCGATCAGCACGTCCGCGCCGCGCTCCAGCTTCTTTTCCTGTTCGTCGAAAGACACGCCGCCGATCAGCAGCGCGATGTTGAGCTTGTGATTCTTGCCGTAGCGGATGAAGTTTTCCTCGACCTGCGCGGCGAGTTCGCGCGTCGGCTCAAGGATCAGCGTCCGCGGCATGCGAGCCCGCGCCCGGCCTTTTTCAAGCCGGGTGATCATCGGCAGCACAAAGGCCGCCGTCTTGCCGGTGCCCGTCTGTGCGATGCCGAGAATGTCCTTGCCCAGCAGCGCATGCGGAATAGCGCCTGCCTGGATCGGTGTCGGGATGGTGTAGCCGGCGTCGGTGACGGCGGAGAGAACCTTTGGCGAAAGACCGAGGTCTGCAAAGGTGAGCGCTTCGGGCGCAGTCTGGTTGTCTGATGACACGGTTTCGGTTGTCTTTGGCTTCTGGTGGCAAGGGCCGGTAGAGGCAGGGCGCATGCCGGACGCCGGTCGTTCCGGGGCCCTAAGATCGACCAATCGGTTACGTTGCGGCGCACCAAATGTCAACACAAGCCGCGTTCGCACGCCTGCTATTCTAACAATTGTCCCAAGATTCGGCGATTTACCCTAACGGTAAAGGTTGATCAGTAGCGGAACTGCTCGGTCAGGATTCGTTCGTCCCAGGAATGGCTGGCGTCGAACATGATCGTCGCAGTGGCGTCGCGCGCCTCGCGCACCGTGACCGAGACGACCGATTTCACCTCGGCATTGTCGGCAACGGCGTTGACCGGCCGCTTGTCCTGCTCGAGCACGTCGAAGCGGATGACCGACTGGTTCGGCAGCAATGCGCCGCGCCAGCGCCGCGGTCGGAACGGGCTGACCGGGGTCAGCGCCAGCAGCGGCGCGTCGAGCGGCAGGATCGGCCCGTGGGCGGACAGATTGTAGGCGGTCGAACCGGCGGGCGTCGCAATCATCACGCCGTCGCAGATCAGGTCATCCAGGCGCTGCCGGCCATCGACGGAGATCGAGATCTTCGCCGCCTGGTAGGACTGCCGGAACAGCGACACTTCGTTGATCGCCAGCGCCTTGGTGATGTTGCCGTCGGCGTCGATCGCTTCCATTTCAAGCGGCCGGATCGTCTCGGAGATCGCCGCCTCGATGCGCTCGCGCAGACCGTCCTCGGCATATTCGTTCATCAAGAAGCCGATCGTGCCGCGGTTCATGCCGTAGATGCGCTTGCCCGAATTCATCGTCTCGCGCAGCGTCTGCAGCATGAAGCCGTCGCCGCCAAGCGCCACAACGACGTTGGCCGCTTCCAGATCCGACTGACCATAGATCGCGGCGAGCCGCGCCGCGGCTTCCTTTGGTCCGGCAGAATCGGCAGCGACGAATGTGAGAGTGATGAGGTCGGCCATGTCCATCGCAACAAATGCTCGGACCGTTCGCCTAGCATGGCAACGGCCGGATGGATAGCGAGGCGTGCGGCCCGCCAGGCTGCTCGGCGTTGGCAAATATTGCTTCGAGCGTCCTGGACGAAAACAGACAACCCCGCTGTGCGGACGACATTCGGTTCGCCGTCGCCCAGGCCATTGAGCCCGGCTCCCCGTTGCTCCAATGTCGTGCAGGAAATCCAATCGGGAGGGGATGAAACATGTCGTTGGCGGACAAAGTCGTGATCGTGACCGGAGCAGCGCGGGGCATCGGGCTCGAATATTGCAGGGCGCTGGTCGCGCAAGGCGCTCATGTGATGGCGGCCGACATTTCCGCCTGCGACGAAGCGCTGAAACTTGAAGGCCCGGGGAAAATCATCGCCGCCAAGCTGGATGTCGCCTCCTTCCCGTCCGTTCAGGCGGTCGTGGCCAAGACGATGGAAGCATTTGGACGCATCGACGGATTGATCAACAACGCAGCGCTCTACGGAACGCTGAAGAGCGGGAAGTTCACGGACATCGACGAGGCGGAATGGGACGCCGCGATGACGATCAACGTCAAAGGCATATGGAATTGCTGCCGCGCGGTCGTGCCATTCATGCGCGAACAGAAGTCCGGCAGTATCGTCAATATTGCCTCGCTCGCTCCCTTGTACGGCACGCCCTTCGTGCTGCACTATACGACCTCCAAGGGCGCTGTGATCGGATTGACCACGGGTCTGGCGCGCGAGATCGGCAAGGACAATATTCGCGTCAACGCCATCGCGCCGACGCTGGTGATGACCGAGGGCACAAGTCAGTTCTATGGCGCGAAGACCGACAGGGCTGCCGAGGCAGTAAAGGGTTCGCAGGCGATCCCGCGCAGCCTGAACGCCAGCGATGTCACAGGGACGGCGCTTTGGCTGCTCTCTGACGCGAGCGAATTCGTCACCGGCCAAACAATCCGGGTCGACGGCGGAACGATCATGCACTGATCCGATTGAACCCGAACCGGCAATGGTGCCGCTCGGGCGTGTCACCTGCGCGCGTCTGTTTTGTGAGGCGCTCATGAAGATCGACGGGGCATGCCATTGCGGTGCAATCGCCTATGAGGCCGAGATCGACCCGGATCGGGTCAGGCTGTGTCACTGCACCGACTGCCAGGTGCTGACTGGAACGGCTTTTCGCTTCACTGCTCCGGCGATCGAGGGCAGCTTCCAAGTGGTGCGCGGCCAACCGGCAGAGTATCTGCGGACCGGATCAAGCGGCCGCGGCAGCACTCAGTTCTTCTGCAGCAATTGTGGATCGCCTCTCTTCACGATCCCTGCAGGTGAAGGACCGAGGGAGGTTGGCATCAGGGCAGGGACCATCCGCCAGCGTCGCGAGTTAGTGCCGCGGCAACAGTTCTGGCGCCGCTCCGCGCTGCCATGGACGTCGAGCATAGCCTGCTCGGAAACGTTCGATATGGATTGAACGAGAGGTTTTACAGCTGCTGAAAATCCTGCTAACGCACGCCCCGTGCCCTTGTAGCTCAGCGGTAGAGCAGCGGTTTTGTAAACCGAAGGTCGGGAGTTCAATCCTCTCCGGGGGCACCATTTTCCGAGACGACTCAAGATTTCCGCTCAGGCGATCGCCCGTTTCGCGCGCCGCCGCCTCGAGATTTCGTGCCAGATCGCGCAGATGAGCGTGATGCCGATCAGGAGAAGCGCCAGCGCGTTGATCGTCGGCGTGATGCCGCTGCGCACCTTCGAGAAGACGTAGACGGTGAGCGTGTCGTAGGCGCCGCGTGAACAGCGTGATGTTGAAGTTCTCGATCGACTGGAAGAAGGCGATTGCCGCTCCGGCCCCATGGCGGGACAGAGACGCGGCAACAGCACGCGGCGCATCACAGCAGCGTCGAGATGCCGAATGCTGCCGCGCGCTTGACCGCCTCTTGGGCGTAGCCAAGCAAGGGCAAACAATCGCACGGGCGCAGACGGTAGCATGACCTTGCTCCGCGCTTGAACTAATTGGCACTTGCGGGTGGCTCCAGCCACGACCAGACTGCCGGCCAGCCGCTGTCTCGTCTGACGCCGGCCCCAAGAGAGGCCTATCCATGGAGACCCGTCCGGGCTTTGCGAGCGACGCGATCGCACGGTTCCTGATCATCGACGATCATCCGCTGTTCCGCGAGGCGCTGCACAGCGCTGTCAGCATGGCCTATCCGCAAGTAGAGACGATCGAGGCGACCACGGTCGGCGAGGCACTCGAGGCGCTGAAGCTTGGTCCGGCATTCGACCTGGCGCTGCTCGATCTCAACATTCCGGGCGTCCAGGGCTTTGACGGCCTGCTGCAGATTCGGACCCATTATCCGCGTTTGCCGGTCGTCATTGTCTCCGGGCACGAAGACAACCGCGTGATCTCGCAGGCGCTGTCCTATGGCGCGGCCGGCTTCATTCCAAAGTCCGCCCGCAAGGCCGATCTGGCCTCGGCGATCCGCGACGTGATGGACGGCGCGATCTACGTGCCGCAATCCTACCAGCCGCAGCAGGTCAGTGCGCAGACCGAGGACCGGTCCGAAATGGTTCGGCGGCTCAGTACACTGACGCCGCAACAGATGCGCGTGTTGAACATGCTGCGGCAGGGCCTGCTCAACAAGCAGATCGCGTTCGAACTGCAGGTCGGCGAGACAACGGTGAAGGCGCACGTTTCCGAGATATTGCGCAAGCTGCATGTCTACAGCCGGACACAGGCGGTCATCGAGGTGTCGCGCCTCGACCAGTCGGAACTGTTTCGCGAAGCCGACGCCTCTATCTGACCTAAGCCAGGAGATGCGCCATCAGCGCGCGAAGCTCGGCCGGCTTGACCGGCTTGTGCATCAGTTCGATGCCTGACCGGCGCGCTTCGGCGGCCAGGGCGTTGGAAGGGTCGGCGGTGACAAGCAGGGCAGGGATCGCCCGCCCGGCCTTGATGCGCGCATGGCGGATGGTCTGGGAGCCGAGGTCGCCATGGTCGAGATGCTGGTCGGCGATGATCAGGTCCGGCTGCCAGTCAGCGTCGAGATGGCCAAGCGCCTGTGCGCGGGTCGCGGCGACGGCGACCGAGCAGCTCCAGCGGTTCAGAAGCGCGGTCATGGCCTCGCTGACGGCGGCATCGTTTTCGACCACCAGCACCCTGATCCCATAGAGGCCGTAGCCGCGCGGCGCGACCGGAACATTTGTCGCTTCAGGCCGCGCGAAGGGCGCGGCGGAAACCGGCGCGAGGATGCGGAACACCGTGCCATTGCCGAGGCGCGAGGTGAACGAGATCTGGTGCGACAGCGCGTTGACCAGGCGGCGCACGATGGACAGACCGAGCCCAAGTCCCGCGCCATCACGGTCGCCGTCGAGCGCGTTGGCTCCACGGTGGAACTCCTCATAGACAGCCTCGTGCTGATCCGGCGGAATGCCGGTCCCGGTATCGACGACGTTGATCAGCACGCGCTTGCCGCGCCGCCGGGCCGCGACCAGAACGCCGCCAGTCTCGGTGTAGCGCAGCCCGTTCGAGATGACATTCTGCAGGATGCGCCGGAACATCGACCGGTCGGTCCGGATCACCGCGTCGGTCGGCCGGAACCGGAGATCGAGGCCCTTCTTGGCGGCCAGCGGCTGGAAGTCCGACATCAGCGACTGGAACAGCGGCTGCAGCGCGACGTCGCCGATCTCGGGCCGCACCACGCCGGCATCGAGCTTGGAGATGTCGAGCAGCGTGCGCAGCAGGTCTTCCATCGTCTCCAGCGCGCGCTCGACCTGGCCGACGAGTTGCCTCCCTTCGGTCGTGGTCTGGATCTCCGACAATGCCGAGACCGAGAGATGGGCGGCGTTGAGCGGCTGGAGCACGTCGTGGCTTGCAGCGGCGAGGAAGCGGGTCTTTGACAGATTCGCGAGTTCGGCATTTTCCTTCGCGGCGACGAGATCGATGTTGGACTGTTCCAGACGCCGCAGCGCGCCGCGCAATTCCTCGGTGTGCTTGCGCACCCGGCCCTCGAGATTGATCGCGGTCTGGAACAGCGAGAATGCGTTGCCCTGCTGGTCCATCGACCGCTCGACACGGCTGATCAGCGCGTCGTTGATGCGCTTGAGCCGGTCGATGTCGTCGATTTCGCTGATAAGCATCGTTCTACTCGGCCGCTTGCCTCTGGCCGAACGCGATGCCGGTGAAGGTCTGGTTCAGGTGCATCGACCGGTATTGTTCGCCATAGGTGCCGAAGCCAATGACATTGTTGACGCGGTAGAGCTCGGACATCTCGCGAATGACCTGGCGGTTCTGCGCGTCGAGCCGCCGCAGCACGCAATCGAAGCCGAGGATCATGTCGATCCCGCCGAGGCGTTCGCCGACCTGGCGCAGCGCCGTGCGTGTCGATTCGACCATGCCTTTCGGCTGGGCGATCGTGAGCACGATCCCGTCGTCGATGGCGCAGAAGAAGGTCAGGGATCCGTCCGGATTCACTTTCTGGATCGACCGGCAGTAATACTCGCCGCCGACCCGAACGACGACCGGATGCGACGCAAAGCTGATCGGCGTCAACGCGCCGGGTTCGATGCCGATCGCGGCGGCGAATTCTTCGGCCGCGCCCCCCGCGTTGAACTCGCGGACGATCCGCCGGTCGGGATCGGACGCGGTGACGACGAGTTTTTCACCGGTCGGGACGAAATTCTCGGTCTTGAAGACGTGGAATGGCACTTCGGTGGCGATCAGCGCGACGATTGCACAATCAGAAGCCACAACGCCGTTCGAGATCAGCGTGGTCGTCTCGAACTTCATGTCGTCGCCGGCGGAGCCGCCGATCAACGGGATGTCGTCGAGGCCCCAATGGATAGCCGATGTGACGGCCTCCTCCGCATAGGACATGCCGTCGATGAAGCAGACCGCGAACACTTGCCTCTGCCGGGCGGGGTCCTCGCGCTCGCGCAGCGACCGCTTCAGCGCTTCAACCTGATGCGTGATGTCGTTCATGCCTGACGACGACAGGTCGCGCAGCATGGAGGAGACGACGTTGAAGGTCCGGGCCGGGAACAGGATCGCGATGACGTGACCGTCCTCCAGGCCGAATGGGGTGATTTCTCCCGCGGTCGAACATCCCGCATGGTGCAGCCAGGGCGCATGGCGGCGCAGCGCCGCGGCAAGCGATGCGGCGCTCATCAACGCCTGAGAAAAGAAGAACAGCGCAAAACCCGCATCCATGGCCGCGGCTTCTTCCGCCACGGCTCGCGCAAGAACGTCGGCCTCCGGCGCGTCGCTGGAAAGCGCCGTGACGCCGCAACCATATACGGTCTTCGAGACGGCCAGCTGTGTTCCTCCCGTACGATTGCGCCTTCTCGTTTGCGCGCAAGGCGCCGGGGCGTATCGTTTATACTTGTCCCAAAGCCGGAGCTTGGCAATGCCACCGTTGCCGCGCTCTGACCGAAAGTACAATATACGCCCATTGGACCGGGTTGCATTCTCGCTCCAGTCTTTTCGAAAGGCGCAAACGCGGGATTCGCGGTCGTCTTTCTGACAAGCCGACGCGGGGAGGCGACGCGGCGGCGCAGGTAAATGAGGGAGGTTTCATGTCTGACGTAGCACTGGTGGTGAACAGCCGGAAAGTGTCCGGCAGCGTCGAGGATCGAACGCTGCTCGTGCATTTCCTGCGCGAGAATCTGGGTCTGACCGGCACCCATGTCGGCTGCGACACGTCGCAGTGCGGCGCGTGCATCGTGCATGTCGACGGCAAGGCGGTGAAGTCCTGCACGATACTCGCGGTCCAGGCGTCGGGTTCAGACGTGCTGACCATCGAGGGGCTTGCCAATGGCGCGGATCTGCATCCGGTCCAGGCTGCCTTCAAGGAGCATCACGGTCTGCAGTGCGGTTTCTGCACCCCCGGCATGATCATGTCGGCGACCGACATGATCCGCCGTCATCCGGAGGGGCTCGACGAGGCGACCGTGCGCCAGGAGCTCGAGGGCAATATCTGCCGCTGCACCGGTTACCACAACATCGTCCAGGCGATCCTAGCGGCGTCGAAGACCATGTCCAAGGGCAAGGCGAAGGCTGCTTAAGGAATGATGAATAGCGGATGATGTGTGAACCGGGCGTCGCCTACCACTACATCAATTCGCTGTTGTTCCATTCGCACTAACCAATCGGTCTGGGAGGACTTTTCTGATGGGTATCGAAGGCATTGGCGCGCGCGTCGCGCGAAAAGAAGACAAGCGCTTCATCACCGGCGCCGGCCGCTACGTTGAGGACATGGTGGTTCCCGGAATGCGATATGCGTCATTCGTGCGCAGTCCGCACGCGCATGCCGAGATCAAGAAGATCGACGTCAAGAAGGCCAAGGCAATGCCGGGCGTTATCGACGTTCTGCTCGGCAAGGAACTGAAGGCCGACGGCATCGGCAATCTCATCTGCGGCTGGATGGTCCACTCTAAAGACGGCTCGCCGATGAAGATGGGCGCATGGTCGCCGCTCGCTTTCGACCGGGTGCGGTATGTGGGCGACGCGGTCGCCATTGTCGTCGCCGATACCAAGGGCCAGGCGCGCGACGCAGCCGAGATGGTCGAGGTGACCTACAAGGAACTGAAGGCGGTCACCGACGCCGGCAAGTCCGTCGAGAAAGGCGCGCCGCAGATTCACCCTGAGGCCGAGAACAATCTGATTTTCGACTGGGATCTCGGCGATGCCGCCGCAACTTCGGCAGCGTTCGACAAGGCGGCCCACGTCGTCAGCCTCGACATCGTCAACAACCGCCTCGTGCCGAACGCCATGGAGCCGCGCGCGGCTCTCGGCCAGTATGACAAGGCCGAAGACCATTACACCTGCTGGACGACATCACAGAACCCGCATGTCGCACGCCTCGTCATGAGCGCGTTCTACAATGTCGCGCCGGAGAACAAGCTGCGCGTCATCGCGCCGGATGTCGGCGGCGGATTTGGCTCGAAGATCTACATCTATCCTGAGGAAATCGTTTGCCTTTGGGCCTCCAAGAAGACCGGCGTTCCGGTGAAGTGGGTGGCCGACCGCACCGAAAGCTTCCTCACCGACGCGCATGGCCGCGACCACATCACCACCGCGAAGATGGCCTTCGACAAGGATCATCACATTCTCGGGCTGAAGGTCGAGACGAAGGCGAATCTGGGCGCCTACATGTCGCTGTTTTCGTCGGCGACTCCGACCTATCTCTACGCGACGCTGCTGTCGGGCCAGTACAATATCCCGGCGATCCATGCGAACGTGAAGGCGATCTACACCAACACGGCGCCCGTCGACGCCTATCGCGGCGCCGGCCGTCCGGAAGCGACATTCGTCGTCGAGCGCCTGATGGAGACCGCGGCGCGCCAGCTTGGCGTCTCGCCGCCGGAACTGCGCCGGAAGAACTTCGTCACGTCCTTCCCGCATCAGACGCCGGTCATCATGTGCTATGACGCCGGCGACTTCGCGGCGTCCCTCGACGCTGCGATGAAAGCTTCCGACTATGCCGGCTTTGGCAAGCGCAAGGCGGCCGCGGCCAAGAAGGGCAAGCTGCGCGGCATCGGCATGAGCTGCTACATTGAGGCCTGCGGCATCGCGCCGTCGGCGGCGGTCGGCTCGCTGGGCGCAGGCGTCGGGCTTTGGGAATCAGCCGAGGTGCGCGTCAACGCGGTTGGCACGATCGAGGTTCTCACCGGCTCGCACAGCCACGGCCAGGGTCACGAGACAACCTTCGCGCAGCTGGTCTGCGAGCGCTTCGGCGTCGGCATGGACACGGTTTCGATCGTCCACGGCGACACCGACAAGGTGCAGATGGGCATGGGCACCTATGGCTCGCGCTCCGGCGCAGTCGGCATGAGCGCCATCGTCAAGGCGCTCGACAAGGTCGAGGCCAAGGCGAAGAAGATCGCGGCGCATCTGATGGAGGCCGACGAAGGCGACATCGTCATCGAGAACGGCGCGCTGAAGGTCGCCGGCACGGACAAGAACGTGCCCTGGTTCCAGGTGGCGCTCGCCTCCTACACCGCGCACAATCTGCCGGCCGGCATGGAGCCCGGGTTGAAGGAGACGGCGTTCTACGACCCGTCCAACTTCACCTTCCCGGCGGGCTGCTACATCTGCGAGGTCGAGGTTGATCCGGAGACCGGCGTCACCGACATCATCCAGTTCGTCGCAGCCGACGATTTCGGCAACATCATCAACCCGATGATCGTCGAGGGACAGGTGCATGGCGGCATCGCGCAGGGCATCGGCCAGGCTTTGCTCGAAGGTGCACACTATGATGCATCCTCCGGGCAACTGATCACGGCGAGCTACATGGACTACACCATGCCGCGCGCCGACGATTTGCCGTCATTCCAGGTGTCGCACCAGACGACGCCGTGCCCGTCCAATCCGCTCGGCATCAAGGGCTGCGGCGAAGCCGGCGCAATCGGTTCGCCGCCGGCGGTCATCAACGCCATCACCGACGCCATAGGAACCAACGCCTTGACCATGCCGGCGACGCCGCAGAAGGTCTGGGCTGCGATCCGCACCGTGAAGCACTAAGGAGGACAGCACATGTATGCTCTCAATTATCACCGCGCTTCCTCCGTCACTGATGCCGTGAAGCTGCAGAAAAAGGGTGAAGACGCGAAATTCGTGTCGGGCGGCATGACGCTGATCCCGGCGATGAAGTCGCGGCTCGCCGCGCCTTCCGACCTTGTCGACCTGACCCACATCAACGAGCTCAAGGGCATCAAGGTGTCGGGCAAGACAGTGACCATTGGCGGGGCTACAACCCATGCCGAGGTTGCAAACGACGCGAAACTGAAGGCGGTCTGTCCGGCGTTCACCTTCCTCGCCAGCCATATCGGCGATCCGCATGTGCGCCATCGCGGAACGATCGGGGGTTCGATCGCCAACAACGATCCGGCAGCCGACTATCCGGCGGCGATGCTGGCGATGGGCGCGACGATCATCACCAACAAGCGCGAGATCGCGGCCGAAAAGTTCTTCACGGGCCTGTTCGAGACCGCGTTGAAGGATGGAGAGATCGTCACCGGCGTCTCGTTCATCGCGCCCGCCAAGGCCGGCTATGAGAAGTTCCGCAACCCGGCTTCGCGTTACGCAATCGTCGGCGTGTTCGTGGCCAAGGGCAAGGATGGCGTGCGGGTCGCGGTCACCGGCGCGGGCGACGAGGGCGTGTTCCGCTCCAAGCCGCTTGAGACAGCGTTGGCGAAGTCGTTCGAGGCGTCGGCGCTCGACGGCGTCACGGTGCCGGCCGGCGACCTGATGTCCGACATGCATGCCTCGGCCGAATATCGCGCCAGCCTGATCACCGTCATGACAAAGCGCGCGGTGGCGAAGGCGAACGCCTGAGCGAAGCGACTAATCACGGGGAGGGGCCGCGAGGCCCCTTTTTCGTTCACTGATCGCTTGGCCGCTTGAGCACCAGGTAGATGCTGTCGAACCAGTCGTTGCCGATCTGGAGCGTGCGTTCCGCCCGCCCGGTCTCACGGAAGCCGAGCTTCGTCAGCACGGCCAGACTGGCCGTATTGCGCGGGTCGACGTCGGCGATGATCTCGGGAATTGCGTGGTTCGCGAAGACATGCGCGACGACCGCAGTGAGGGCCTCTGTCGCGTAGCCGCGACCCCAGGCCGAGGGATGCAGAATGTAGCCGATCTCGGGCAACTTCCAGCACCCAGCCTTGCCAATGACTTCGCCATCTCGCTCGATGACGAAATCATCGCTCTCCGCGACGGGGGCGGCGATCATGTCGTCCAGCCAATTGCGAGTCTGGTGAATCTCTGTGTGCGGCAGTGTTGCCCAGTATCGCATCGCGTCAGCGTCGCTCAGAATCGCGTGCATCGGGTCCAGGTCGTGGGCTCTGGCGCGCCGCAACAGCAGGCGCTTGGTGCGAATTTCGGTCATCGAATGGCCCCTGGCGCTGCTTTCCTGTGAAGCCGCGGCCGGGCCGTTCCATATTCCGCCGCAATCCATGCTACAAGTCGCCGCAAAGGGACAGCGTTCGGGCGAGGGCGCGAGCGATTCAAGGAGAGGGATATCCCATGAGAACGAAGATCATCGCGGCGCTTGCCGCCGCAGCGCTTGCCACCGCCTGCACGACGACCGACCCGATCACGGGCGAGCAGAAGATTTCCAACACAGCTGGCGGCGCGCTGCTGGGCGCGGGCGTCGGCGCCTTGGCCGGCCTCGCGGTTGGTGGCTCGCCGCGCGCGCAGCGCAATGCCGTGCTGATCGGCGCTGGCGTCGGCGCCTTGGCCGGCGGCGCAATCGGCAACTACATGGACCAGCAAGAAGCCGAACTTCGCTCCAGCCTGCAGGGCACGGGCGTCGGCGTCGTGCGTAACGGCAACAATCTGTCGCTGATCATGCCGTCGAACATCACGTTCGGCAGCGACCAGGACCAGATCAATCCCGGCTTCTACCCGACGCTGAACGCGGTGTCGGTCGTGTTGCGCAAATACAATCGCACGCTGGTCGACGTGAACGGCCATACCGACTCGACCGGTGATGACAATTACAACTTCCGCCTGTCCGAGCGCCGCGCGCTGTCGGTCGCCAACTACATCACCAGCCAAGGCAACGATTCACGCCGCTTCTCCGTGCTCGGCTTTGGCGAGACGCAGCCGATCGCGTCGAATGGCACCGAATCGGGCCGCGCGCAGAACCGCCGCGTCGAGATTCAGCTCGCGCCGATCAGCTAAACCTCAAGCGGAGGCCAGCGCCCGGGCGATCTTTGCCGCGAGGCGGGCGTTGTTCTCCACCAGTGCGATATTGGTCTTCAGGCTCGCCCCGTCGGTCAGTTCGAGAATCTTCTGCAATAGAAACGGCGTCACGGCCTTGCCGGTGACGCCGTTTTCTTGTGCGGCCGCTTGCGCCGCGTCGATATAGGCCTGCATCCGGGCAGCCGGAATCTCGTCCAGCTCGGGAACCGGATTGGCGATGAGCATGCCGCCGACGATGCCGAGACCGGCGCGCATGCGCTGGAAGCGGGCGATGGCTTCAGCGCTGTCGAGGCGCAGTGGCGCCGGGAAGGCCGAATGCCGCGACCAGAACGCTGGCATGACATCAGCGCCATAGCCGACCACCGGCACTCCGCGGGTTTCCAGGACTTCCAACGTCTTCTGAATGTCGAGGATCGCCTTCGCGCCGGCGGAAACCACTATGACAGGCGTCCGCGCCAGCTCGTCGAGGTCGGCTGAAATGTCGAAGCTGGTCTCTGCGCCCTTGTGAACGCCGCCGATGCCGCCGGTGGCGAAGACGCCGATGCCCGCCATGTGCGCAGCGATCATTGTCGCCGCGACGGTGGTGCCGCCGGTGCGGCCTTCTGCCATCGCAAAGGCGAGGTCGGCGCGGGAGAGCTTCATGGCGCCGGCAGTCGTGGCGAGCGACTCGCGCTCGCCATCCGAGAGGCCGATCTTCAGCCGACCGCCGATGACGGCGATCGTGGCCGGCACCGCTCCCCCGGCAGAGACGATGGCTTCGACATTGGCAGCCATGTCGTTGTTGGCGGGGTAGGGCATGCCATGCGTGATGATCGTGCTTTCGAGCGCAACCACCGCGCCGCCACGTTTCAGCGCGCGCGCGACGTCGGGGTGAACATCGATCTGGGCGTTGGGGTCGAGCATCACATTCTCCGTCGGCTGTCTCACGCCATCGGGCGCGCGGCTGGCACGAGGGCCAGCGCTTGGGCAAAACTCAGTGGATCGAACACCGGCACGGCATCAGACGATTCCAGCGCCAGCATGGCCGCGGCCATGCCTTCGCGTGCCGCCTGCAGCAACGGACGGCCGCGCATCATCGCCGCCACAGCCGCGCCGGCAAGCGCATCGCCGGCGCCGGTGACATCCAGGATCCGCCGTGGTTGCGGCGGCTCGAGGGTCCAGACGCCCCCGCCATCATAGAGGGTCGCCGGATTGCCACCGTCGGTGATGATCGCAGCGCCAAGGCCGCGCGCACGCAGCGTCTCGACCAGGCGCGAGGCTTCCGCCTCGTCGGACAGCGCGGCAAGCGTCAGCGCTTCCTTGCGATTCATGAACAAGCAGGCGATGCGGCCGAGAGCATTGCTGAGCCGCACCACCTTGGCCGGCGAAATGCCGATTGCGTGGACGGGAGCATCGCCTGAAGCTTCGCACACCAGTTCCAGCGCCTTTGCCGGCAGATTGGCGTCGCACAGCACCGCATCCGCCGCGGCAATCGCGTCGCGGCAGGCAGAGCGGCGCAACTGCCGCGAAAACAGGTCGTAGAGGCCCATGTCGGCAAAGCCGGCGATCAGATCGCCATCACGGTCGATCAAAGCTGTGTAGCTGGCCGTTGCCCGGTCGAGGAAGATCGCCGAACGGTCTTCTATGCCAGCCTCGGCGATGGCGCGCGCAATACGTTCGCCGCCCGCGTCGCCGCCACGGATCGAGACAAGGGCGCAGTCGATGTCCAACTGGCGCGCATTGCGCAAAGCGTTGAAGACGACGCCTCCGACATCTTCCCGCATCGCACCCGGGTTGGAGGCGCCCGGCACATAGATGCCGGTCACCTGGCCGCGCCGATCAATATGGGCGCCGCCGATTCCGAGGAGCTTCGGTGAGTTTCCGTTCATTGTCCGGCCGGATGGAGGGGCTGCAAGTCGGCGCGAGTCTAGTTCCCGCACCAGCCAGGTTCAATCGTGTTCGACGCAGGTGAAGACACGAACAGTCTGAACGACTGCCCAAAAAAAAAGCAAGGCCCGAAGGCCTTGCAGATTAACGCGTCCGATCTGTTTCCGGTGTCCGGCGGCAGCGAAAACTCGCGCCTAGATCGCATCCTCCCAAGACTTTGACCGCGTAGAAGGGCAAATTCGCTTCGCCCTCTTGTTTATGAGGAGAACCCTAGACCAAAATTCACATACTTGTCACGAACAATTTTGCCTTGAAACGAGCATTGATGTGGTGCAGTGCACAATGATCGCGCACGTTGTGGCGCGCGTTTCATCAGGATTGTGTGCGACGCCACCCGGGTTTCCAATCCGCCTTGAAATCGCTATGAAGCCCGCTCAATTCCAGCTTGGACGCCTGAGCGATTCCGCACCGGCTTCCCCCTCACGGAACATATAGATGCGTCTGTCGCGCTACTTTCTGCCGATCCTCAAGGAAAATCCGCGCGAAGCGGAGATCGTCTCGCACCGGCTCATGTTGCGCGCCGGCATGATCAAGCAGCAGGGGCAGGGCTCGTTCACGATGCTGCCGCTGGGCAAGCGGGTGCTGGACAAGGTCTGCCGGATCATCCGTGAAGAGCAGGACCGCGCCGGCGCGCTGGAAATCCTGATGCCGACGATCCAGTCGGCCGAGTTGTGGAAGGAAAGCGGGCGCTACAACGACTATGGCAAGGAGATGCTGCGCATCAAGGACCGGCAGGAGCGCGACCTCCTCTACGGTCCGACCAACGAGGAGATGGTGACGGAGATCTTCCGGTCCTACGTGAAGTCATACAAGGACCTGCCGCTCAACCTGTACCACATCCAGTGGAAGTTCCGCGACGAAGTGCGGCCGCGGTTCGGCGTCATGCGCGGGCGCGAGTTCCTGATGAAGGACGCCTATTCCTTCGATATCGACTTCGATGGCGCGAAGGCGGCCTACAACCGCATGTTCGTGGCCTACCTGCGCACATTCACCCGCCTCGGCCTGAAGGCCATTCCGATGCGCGCCGACACCGGGCCGATTGGCGGCGACCTGTCGCATGAATTCATCATCCTGGCAGACACGGGCGAAAGCCAGGTCTTCTGCCACAAGGAATTCCTTGAACTGGCCGTGCCGGGCGACAATGTGGACTTCCGCAATGACGGTGAGATCGCCGGCATCGTTACGGATTGGACCACGCCTTACGCGGCAACCGACGAGATGCACGACGAAGCCGCCTGGGACGCAATTCCCGAGCGCGACAGGCTTTCCGCGCGGGGCATCGAGGTTGGCCACATCTTCCATTTCGGCGAGAAATATTCGAAGCCGATGGGAGCCAAGGTGCAGGGCCCCGACGGCAAGGAGCATTTCGTGTCGATGGGTTCGTATGGCATCGGCCCAACCCGCCTGATTGCCGCAATCATCGAGGCCAGCCACGACGAAGCGGGAATCATCTGGCCGGAATCGGTCGCGCCGTTCGACGTGGTGATCATCAATATGAAGACGGGCGACGCTGACTGCGACAAGGCCTGCGAAACGCTCTACGCGGCGCATCAGGCGGCGGGGCTCGACGTGCTTTATGACGACACCGACCAGCGCGCCGGCGGCAAGTTCGCGACTGCCGACCTGATCGGGATCCCGTTGCAAGTCATCGTCGGACCGCGCGGTGTTGCATCCGGCGAGGTCGAGGTGAAGCGCCGTGCGACCGGCGAGCGGGACGTCAAGAAGATGGACACTCTGCTGGCGTCGCTCGGACCGAGTGCATGACGGGCTCCGCGCAGCCATCGTCCGCAGTGAAGGCATCCGGCGCCGGGCCGTTTTCGGCCTTCGAACGGCTCGTCGCCTGGCGCTACCTGCGCTCCAAACGCAAGGAGACCGTCATCTCGGTCATCGCGTCGATCTCCTTTTTCGGCATCATGCTGGGTGTGGCGACGCTCATCATCGTCATGGCTGTGATGAACGGCTTCCGCACCGAATTGTTGACCCGCATTCTCGGCATCAACGGCCATCTGATCCTGCAACCGATCGATCGGCCACTCGATGATTATACCGAAGTGGCGACGCGGATTGCCGGCGTTCCGGGCGTCAAGTATGCGATCCCGCTGGTCGAGGGGCAGGTGCTGGCCTCCGGCCGGACCGGAACGTCCGGCACTGGCGCGCTGGTCAAGGGCATCCGTGAGGCGGATCTGAAGAACATCCCGCTCGTCGCGGGCAACATTCGCCAGGGCGAGCTCAACGGTTTTGACAGCACCGAGGGCGTCGCCGTCGGCACGCGCATGGCCGAGAATCTCGGCCTCGGTCTCGGCGACATGATCACGCTGATCTCTCCGGACGGCGACGTGACCCCGCTCGGCACCAATCCACGCATCAAGGCCTATCCGGTCAACGCGATCTACGAGATCGGCATGTCGGAATATGACGCGCTGATCGTCTTCATGCCGCTGGCCGAGGCGCAGCTCTATTTCAATTCGGAAGGCATCGCGCAGACGATCGAGATCTTCGTCGACGATCCAGACGCGGTGGACGACCTGAAGGAGCCGGTGGAAGCCGCCGCGCAGCGCCAGCTGTTCCTCACCGACTGGCGCTTCCGCAACCAGACCTTCTTCTCGGCGCTGCAGGTCGAGCGCAACGTCATGTTCATGATCCTGACGCTGATCGTGCTCGTGGCGGCGCTGAACATCATTTCGGGCCTGATCATGCTGGTGAAGGACAAGGGCCGCGACATCGCCATCCTGCGCACCATGGGCGCGACGCGGGGCGCGGTGATGCGCATCTTCATGATGACGGGCGCGGCGATCGGCGTTACCGGGACGGTGGCCGGCGTGCTTCTCGGCATCCTGGTCTGCCTCAATGTCGAGTCGATCCGGCAGTTCTTCTCCTGGATTTCGGGAACGACGATTTTCAATCCCGAACTCTATTTCCTGAGCAAGCTGCCGGCCGAGATGGATTTCAGCGAGACCACGTCGGTCATCCTGATGGCGCTGGTTCTGTCGTTCATCGCCACCATCTTCCCGGCCTGGCGCGCTGCGCGGATCGATCCGGTCGAGGCATTGCGATACGAATGAGCATCGTCCTCGAACTCAAGGCGGTTGAACGCCACTATGTGCAGGGCGAAAAGCGCCTGTCGATCCTGAATGGAGCCGACTTCTCGCTGTCGCGCGGCGAAATGGTGGCGCTGGTTGCGCCGTCGGGCGCCGGCAAGTCGACGCTGCTGCATCTGGCAGGCCTGCTTGAGCGCCCGGACGCTGGTGAAGTCTTCCTCGGCCAGCGCGCCTGCGGCCGCCTCTCCGACGACGACCGCACGGCGATCCGCCGCAACGAGATCGGCTTTGTCTACCAGTTCCACCATCTGCTGCCGGAGTTTACCGCGGCCGAGAACATCATGATGCCGCAGATGGTGCGCGGCCTCAACCAGGCCGAGGCGGGCAAGCGCGCAGCCCAACTGCTCGACTATATGCGCATCGGGTCGCGGGCGCAGCACAGGCCTTCGGAACTCTCCGGCGGCGAGCAGCAGCGTGTCGCGATTGCGCGTGCGGTGGCGAATGCCCCGGCGCTTCTGCTGGCTGATGAACCGACCGGCAATCTCGATCCCGAGACCGCCCGCTATGTGTTCGAGGCGCTGGAGGCGCTGGTGCGCCAGTCGGGCCTCGCGGCGCTGATCGCCACACACAACCACGATCTTGCCGCCCGCATGGACCGGCGCGTGACCTTGAGCGGCGGCAAGATCGTCCCGCTCTGAGCGGCGGCCACCGCCATTTCCATCGACATTAACCTTATCCGCGAAACGCCGTCACCAGCGTTTTTGCCTGTTGACGCGTGAACAGAAAAGGAACAAAGTAAAAACATAAACAGATTTGAGGAGAATTCTCATGATCGATATGGTTCAGGACGTCGTCTCGCTCGTCTCCGTCGGCACCTTCCTTGTATCGCTGGCCATGTGGATCGGCGCATTCTGATCCTGCGTTTCGCCAGGTCGCTGACGACAATCAGTCGTGAACACGGCGATTTTTCGCGGCGGATTAAGCGTTTTTTCCCGCTTCGACGTTACGTTCCCACGAAATGGGGATGTATTCGATGTCCGGCTGGATTGCAGCTCTGCTGATTGCGGTCAATGTCGCGCTCATCTTCTTTCTGATGGCCGCGCCGATTGGGCTGCGCACGATCCGTCGCACAACCTTCATCGGGACGCCGGCCGAGCGCGTGTGGGATGCGGTCTGGCCGCTTGGCAAGGCGGCGGGCTGGTCGGGTGAGATCCTGTCGGCGCAGCCCGTCGAGGGCTCTCCAAATCGCGTGCGGTTGGTGATCGACTGGGATGGAAGAGATGGCCTGCCGATCCAGCGAGTGGCAGAGCTGATCGATGTCAGCCATGGGCAGACGTTTTCGACACGCTATATCGACGACAGTTCGCTCGACGCCGGTTTCTGGGAGCACTTCGCCGAGACGGTTGAACTGGAAGATGCGCCCGGCGGAACCCGGCTGACCATCAGCCAGACCGATTCCTATCGGGGCGCAGCCTTCCTCGTCTTTCGTTATTTTGCGCTGCGCCGAACGCTTGGCAAGCTGAAGCGCTGGGCCGAGACGGGCGTCTATCGCAAGGGCGGCATCTTCGAGCATCCGCTGACGCAGATCGGCATGGCGCTGGCGTCCGTTGTGATCCTCTGGAGCCTGACGGGCTTCACTCGCGGCGGCCTGGCCTTCGCCATCATGCTCACCGTCGTCGTGGCACTGCATGAGCTTGGCCATATGGCTGCGTTTCGTGTCTCCGGCCATCGCCGGACGCGGATGATCTTCATTCCGCTGCTCGGCGGCATCGCGATCGGCGGGCGGCCGTATGACAGCCATTTCGAAGTGGCGTTTGTAGCCCTGATGGGGGCAGGGTTCTCCGCGTTCCTCGTCCCGCCGCTGATGCATGCGGGCGAGACGCTGGCAGCAGGTGGCAACGTCCATGGCGGCAATTTCTTCGCCGCGCTCGTTGGCTGCGTCGCACTGTTCAACCTGGCCAATCTGGTGCCGGTTTGGAAGTTTGACGGCGGGCAGGTGCTGCGCCAAATCTGTCCGCCTGGCCTGCTGCTGGCAGCCAGTTCCTTCGTCCTGCTGGCTGGCTTCCTGGCGATCGGCTACTTCGCGGGTTTTCCGCAGAACGTGCTGGTCGCAGCCGGCGCAGTCTTTGCAGTGCTCAGCCTGATCACCGCCGGAAACGCGGTCAAGCCGCGCCACGAACTGAAGCCGCTCGACGCCGCGGGGCGTGCGGCGCTTGCCGCCGCGCTTGTCGCGGTGATCACCATTCACGGCTCAGGCGTGCTCTGGGCCTTCAACCATTTGGGTTGATTTAGTCGCCAATCGCGACGCCTTCCCGGCGCGGGTCCGCCCCGCCGGCCAGGCCATCCGGCGTGAAGCTGACGCCGTGCAGGCCGGAGTTCTGCTCCTTCTCGGCGATCTTGTAACCCAGCGCTTCCAGATCCTTCGCCAGTCCGACCGCCGACGTGCCGGCTTCGAGATCATAAGTGCCAAAACGGTTGGTCAGATGGGGCAGGGCGATTGCCTGCTGCATGTCCATCTTCCAATCGACCAGCGCGACGATGCTCTTCACCACATACGGGATAATGTTGCTGCCACCGGGCGAGCCGAGCGCGTGCAGCGGCTTACCGTCCTTCAGGACGATCGTTGGCGACATCGACGAGCGCGGCCGTTTTCCGGGTTCGACGCGGTTTGCAACGGCCGCGCCGTCTTTCTCGGGTGCGAAGGAAAAATCGGTCAACTGGTTGTTGAGCAGGAAGCCGCCCGACATCAGCCGCGCGCCAAAGCCGTTCTCGATCGAACTGGTCATCGATGCGACGTTACCTTCGGCGTCGACGATGACGAAATGCGTCGTCGAGGGGATTTCAGCCGACACGCCGTCGATGCGCAACTCGGCTTTGTCCCAGGGCGGATTGCCGGCCGAAACGTCGTCCTTGCCGAGCGCCGTCGGGCGGCGTATCAGCTCGGCGCGGGCTTTCAGGTAGTCGGCGTTGAGCAACCCCTTGGGCATCGAGACGAAATCGCTGTCGGCGACGTAGCGTTCGCGGTCGGCGAAGGCGAGGCGGGTCGCGTCGCCGATGATGCGCCAGCTTTCCGGGTCGTCGGGGCCGAGCGACGCGATGTCGAACGGCTCGATCATCGCCAGGATCTGGCCGATGGCAATGGCCCCGGAGGAGGGCGGTCCCATCCCGCAGATTTCGTGGCCGCGATAGGGTGCGCAGATCGCAGGCCGTTCCACCGTCTTGTAGTCCGCGAGATCCTCGACGGTCAGCAATCCGGGATTGGTCGCGTGTTCGCGCACCGCCGCAACCAGCGCCTCCGCCATCGGGCCGGTGTAGAACGCCTCCGCTCCGCCCGTGGCGATCGCAGAAAGGGATGTGGCATAGGCCGGATTGCGTAAGGTGTCGCCTGCGACAATCGCCTTGCCCGCCGGATAGAAGTAATCACGGGTGGTCGACTCGACGCCCAGCATTTCGGCGTCGTCGGCGACCAATGTTGCGAGACGCGGGGAGACCGCAAAACCGTCATTCGCGGCCTTGATCGTCGCGTCGAATATGCTTGGCCATTCGAGCTTTCCATAGCGCTTGTGGACTGTCTCCATCAGCCGCACGACGCCGGGCGCGCCAACTGAGCGTCCGCCGACAACAGCGGCAAAGAACTCCATCGGCTTGCCGTCCGGGCCGATGAACAGATCTGGCGTCGTCGCCTTGGGCGCGGTCTCGCGGCCGTCGAAGGTCGTGACAGTCCCGGTCGCCGCATCGCGCCAGACGAGGAACGCTCCGCCGCCGATGCCGGACGATTGCGGCTCGACCAGGCCCAGCATCGCCTGCACGGCGACCAGTGCGTCAGCCGCGCTGCCGCCCGCGCGGAGGATATCCAACCCGGCCTGCGCGGCGACCGGATTGGCGGCGACGACCATCTGCCGCTTGGCGAGCACAGGCCCCTTTGTGGAGACGCCTGTCGCAGCCTCTGGCGCCAGAACGTCGGACGCCTGTTGCGCAATGGCTGGGCAAGAGGCGACGAGCGCTGATGCGAGCAGTGCAGAGCGGATTACGATCAAGATATTGGACATCGGCCTTCCTCCACGCGATCAGGATAGCGGGCCGAAGACCTCCTCGAAAGAGGCTTTCAGCGCGACGTCGAGATCCGCCATCGTGACCGGCAGGCCGAGATCGACGAGGCTCGTCACGCCATGTTCCGCGATGCCGCACGGCACGATGCCGGCATAGTGGGACAGGTCCGGTTCGACATTGATGGCGATGCCGTGAAAACTGACCCACTTGCGCAGCCTAATGCCGATCGCCGCGATTTTCTCTTCGGCCATCTCGCCATTGACCGGAGGCCGGTCGGGGCGGACGACCCAGACGCCCACCCGGTCTTCCCGGCGCTCGCCCCGGACGTTGAACCGCGTCAGCGCGCCGATGATCCACTGTTCGAGGCTTGCGACGAAGACGCGCACATCCTCCCGCCGCCGCTTCAGGTCGAGCATGACATAGCCGACCCGCTGGCCAGGCCCATGATAGGTGTATTCGCCGCCACGGCCGGTCTGGAACACCGGCAGCAGGTCGGGAGCGACAAGATCTGCTGATTTGGCGCTGGTGCCAGCGGTGTAGAGCGGCGGATGTTCGACCAGCCAGACCATTTCAGGCGCGCTGTCTGCGCGAATCGCAGCGGCACGCTCTTCCATCAGGCGAAGCGCGGTCGCGTAATCCGTCAGCCCAGGCTCGATCCGCCACTCGACCGGCGGGCCAGGCAGGCGGGGCCAGAAGCTGGCGGTGAGGTCTTGTCTGATGTTCACGCCAAAACGGCTCCTTTTGCCCTGATATGGGCCTTGTGGAGGCGCGCGTCCAGATCGCCAGACCGGCCGTTCACCGGTAAGCCGACCATCGGAAATTAGCCGGCCGGCGCACTTGTTTCAACTATGACGATTTGCTACATGCCCCGGGCCGGTCACGACCGGCTCTACCACGTGCGGTCGTGGCGGAATTGGTAGACGCGCAGCGTTGAGGTCGCTGTGGGGCAACCCGTGGAAGTTCGAGTCTTCTCGACCGCACCAAAGCTCTTTCCAGCATTGAACTGACTGTGGAATCTCGCTCCCCCGCCGAAAGGGGTGACGATGCTGCTTGCAAACGCCGCGGCTGGCAGCATCCCCATCCTGCCGCGGCGGGAACTCGTTGTGCACCCTAAAGGCAGAAAGTCCCTTCGCAGATATTGTCTTCAGGCGACGGGACACAGTTGGCCTGCTCGCCGGCGGAATTCACCTGGCCGGAGTAGGGGCTACTTCTGTGCGCCCACGGGCGGCGTGAAGCCGTCGACGGTATTGCCGTCGATTTGATTGGTGCCATAGGAGGTAATGTTGCCGCTGTTGGCCGCCGTTATGCCAATAGCGTTGTAGCTGACCGTTGACCTGCCCATCCTGAGGCCGACATTCGGCCCGACGGCACGGACACCTTCGCCGTCATTGTGTGAGGCGACCACGCCGTCGAGCATCATCTGCACCCGCCCGGTGCCGCCAAGCGCGACGAAGCCGTGGAAGCGGCTATGCTTTGCTGCACTGTTGGAGATATCGATCTGAATATTGCCCGTCGAGTTCCTCGCGTCTGCACGTATGCCGTGAGAGTTCCCGAGAACTTGGGTGTTGTCGATGGACACTTCCGCACTGCCAGTGCCCGTGGGTTGGATCTGAATCCCTGCGCCTGTGGAGCCATTGCCGTTGTTCACAATCACAGTATTGATAACAGTTAGCCGAACATGGCCAGCAACATGCTCCAAGAGAATGCCGTTGCCGGAACGGGAGTTCTGGATGTCGACGTTTTCAACGGTCAGCGACGCACCCTTGACGAACTTTATTCCATTTAGTCCGGGAGTGGATCCTGCGCCATTGATGCTCAACCCCCGAAGGACAACTTCCACATTGTCGCCGTTGATGACAAAGCCATTTATGCCACCGGAATTCAGGGTGGATCCGTGCGTATATTTGCAAGAAACCGTGATTGATTTGGTGATCGTCAACGTGCCGTAGCCGGCCGGATCGAGACAATTAATCTCACCACCAGCAGCTGTCTTTGAGATCGCGCCGGCGTACGTTTTGCACGGTGCTGTTCGGCTGCACGGATTGACGTCATCGCCGACGCCTGAGACCCACGTGCGCGTTGCCTGGGCAGACGCAGATTGCTCGAATGAAAGCAGGCCGAGCAAAGCGGCCGGCACAATCAGGAATTTCGGCAGATGCATGAGTTTCTCCACGGGCTACACTCGCTCCGATTGAAGCACGACCGCTAGGCGCCTGTCCATTCCGCAACGTCAATCTTCAGCCGTCGATCAGGCCCGTCCGAAGCGAGCCGGCAACTCTCCGCCGGGCTGATCATTCCGGAACCTTGCGGCAAATACTTTTTGCACCAGTTTGTTTTGCCCGGTCCTGGATCGAGCGAGGCAACACCGGAATTGTCAGGCCGGTGAACGCGTTGCGTCAGATCGCGGCGCTTTAGGTTTGGCTTTGTCCAGCCACACGCGCTAAGAGGCGATCTGCAACCTGGCACTCGGAGGCGGCCTTGGACGAGACAGACCACCACCCCGCCCAGGCCGATGCGCCGCAGGGAGTGCATGTCGAGATCTATAACGAGAACGGCGCGATCCGCTCGTCCTATCTCGCCCATATCGGCGCGGCGATCGCCGACCGCGACGTCCTTGCCCTCAAGAAGGACATCGCCGACCTGCACCAGTCGGAGCTTGGCGACCTGCTGGAGGCGCTGCTGCCCGACCAGCGCCGCTCGCTGGTCAGCCTGCTGGGGCGCGACTTCGACTTCGCGGCGCTGACCGAGGTCGACGATTCGATCCGCCAGGACATCGTCGACTCGATGCCCAATGCGCAGATCGCTCAGGCGATGCAGGAACTGGATTCCGACGACGCGGTCTACATTCTCGAAGATCTCGACCAGGACGACCAGGAAGAGATCCTGTCGCAGCTGCCGTTTACCGAGCGGATCAGGCTCCGCCGCGCGCTCGAATATCCGGAGGAGACTGCCGGCCGGCGCATGCAGACCGAATTCGTCGCCGTGCCTCCGTTCTGGACGGTCGGCCAGACAATCGACTACCTGCGCGAGGACCGCAACCTGCCGGATCGGTTCAGCCAGATCTTCGTCATCGATCCGACCTTCCGCCTCCTCGGCGCCATCGACCTCGACAACATCCTGCGCACGCAGCGCTCGGCGAAGATCGAGGAGGTGATGCATGAGACGCGGCACGCGATCCCGGCGACGATGGACCAGGAAGAGGCCGCTCAGGAATTCGAACAATACGATCTGCTCTCAGCCGCCGTCGTCGATGAGAACGAGCGCCTCGTCGGTATTCTGACCATCGATGACGTGGTCGACGTGATCCAGCAGGAGGCAGAGGAAGACATCATGCGCCTCGGCGGCGTCGGCGACGAAGAATTGTCGGACAGCGTGCTGACGACGTCCCGCTCGCGCGTGCCGTGGCTGATGGTCAATCTCCTCACCGCATTCTTGGCTGCCAGCGTGATCGGACTGTTCGATGCGACGATCGAGCAGATCGTGGCGCTGGCCGTGCTGATGCCGATCGTTGCCGGAATGGGCGGCAATGCCGGCTCTCAGACGATGACGGTCACGGTGCGGGCGCTGGCGACCAAGGATCTCGATATCTACAATGCCGGCCGCATCGTCCGCCGCGAGATGGGCGTCGGCTTCATCAACGGCATCATCTTCGCGGTACTCGTCGGCGTCGTCGCCGGCCTGTGGTTCCAGGTCGAGATCGGCGTGATCATCGCCGCCGCAATGATCATCAACCTGTTCGTCGCCGCACTTGCTGGTATCTTGATCCCGCTGATGCTGGATCGTGTCGGGGCTGATCCTGCCGTGTCGTCCGCTGTCTTCGTGACCGCCGTGACGGATGTCGTCGGCTTCTTTGCTTTTCTCGGCCTCGCCGCCTGGTGGTTCGGCACCGGCTGATTAGCCTCAACGCTCTGATGCAGCATTGGCTTTGCCCGCAATTGACTTTTACGTAAACGGCGTGCGAAACGTTTTCTGAAGTGGAAACTCAATGTTTCGGAATGGCATGGCGCGGGATTACTATTCGATCACCGAACTGACCCGGGAATTCGACATCTCGACTCGCACGTTGCGGTTCTATGAAGACGAGGGGCTGATTCAGCCCATGCGTCGCGGCCGCACGCGGCTGTTCCGTCCGTCCGACCGCCACTTGGTCAAGCAGATCATGCGCGGCAAGCGGCTTGGCTTCTCGATCAACGAGATCCGCGAGATCATCCAGATGTATCGCGAGCCTCCGGGCGAGGCCGGTCAACTCAAGCTGCTGATCAAGCGGATCGAAGAAAAGCGCAACGACCTGCGCCAGAAACGCCGCGATCTCGAGGAGACGTTGGCCGAACTCGACCAGGCGGAAGAATCCTGCGTCGAACGGTTGGCCGAGCTCGGCGTCAACACCTGACTTCTGTCGTTCCGACAGTCAGATCCAGCGCCTGACCCGCTTCATGTAGTCGCGAAAACGCTTTCCGAACCGCAGATAGAGGTGCTTTTCCTCGCGCTCGATGGCGAGCTTCTGCGTTGCGAAAGCTGCAATCAGAGCCAGCGGCAGGAACCAGGCGATGCCGCTGATCAGCCCGACGCCGATGGTCAGCATCGTGTTGGCGAGATAGATCGGATTGCGGGTGAAGCCAAACGGGCCATCGGTGACCAAGTGGTCGGAACCGCGATGCGGCATGATCGTGGTCTTGTGACGCGACATCGTGCGCATCGCGCCGACATCAATGGCGATGGCGCCTGCGACCAGCAGCCAGCCGATCGCTAACAGGACGTCCGACATCGGCGAGGGGATCCAGGGCAGCGGGACCAGATAGCCGAGCAGCACCGCGATGGCGATGGCGATGCAATAGATCACCGGCGGCCAGGGAAAGCTGTTCGGGCGCGTGTTGATGTCGCTCATTCGGGTTCGGGTCCGATCGTGGCGTCGGTCTCTGCCGTGCAGATTTCCGCCATGTCCTTCAGTTTGGCACGAAACGCGTCGGAAGGCGCGCGCGAAAACGCTTCTTCGAGCCGGTTGTCGGCTGCGAGGCCGTCCAGCACGCAGACACAATAACGGGCGCAGAATTCTTCCGTGCGGACCTGCTCGCAGCTTGCCTCGCAGGAGTATCGGAATCGAACCTCGGGCGTCTGGACGGGCGCCGGGAAGACCTGTGCAAACAGCCACAGGCAGCCGATGAGCACGGGTTGGTGGATCAAATAGAAAGCAAGACTGTGCCGGCCGGCGAATTGCAGCGGTTTTGACCAACCGCCCGGTGAGAATCTGCCAATCCAGCCAAAGAAACCGGCGCGGTCCGCGAGCTTCGCAGCGGCGATGCCGATCAGCGCGGCGGCGAACCACGGGAAGACGGGCACATAATCGCTCGACCGCGGGCGGTTTTCGGACAGTCCCGTCCACCACCATGGCGCATCGAACGCGGTGGAGGTGACGAAGAATGGCGCGGCGATGATCAACGCTGCGACAGCCAGTGTCAGCAGCGGCGGCAAACGCAGGAACAGCAGGCCTGCGACGCTCGCAAAGGCGATCTGATGCAGGATGCCGAAGAAGATGAAGAAATCCGGCGTCGCAATCCAGGTCGCGACTGTTACGGCTGCTGCAGCTCCCGCGATCATCGCGAACCTGCGCAGGAAGGAGTTCATGCGGAATCCGCCCGCATGCGACAGGACGAGGCTGACGCCGACCAGGAACAGGAAAGTCGAGGCGATCGACCGGGCAAAATACTTCCATCCGCCGACGGCGGTCATGCCGGGCTCGGTGTAGCCGAAGAACTCCAGATCCCAGGTAAAATGATAGATGGCCATGGCGACCAGCGCCGCGCCGCGCGCGAGATCAATCCATTCGATGCGAGATCGAGTCGGAGGAGAAGCCACCATGCGTCCATTTGCGACGACCCGGCCGCAAGCGCAAGCGCGGTCGCTGCTCCGCTCAGACGCTGTTCGATCACGCTGCGCTCACCGTGACGTGCCGAAAACCCGTGAAACCTTGAATGTCCGCCACCCGTAGCTTGTGCAAGGGTCATGCGGGGAGGAACACCAATGGACGTCGCGACCGACACTACGAAACCGATGAGGGCCGGGGGCGACCTCGTCTACCGACAATCGGCCTGGACACGCGTCACCCACTGGCTCTGGGCCATCAGCCTGTTCTTCCTGCTGCTGACCGGCTTGCAGATATTCAACGCCCATCCGACGCTCTACATCGGTGACCAGTCCGGCTTTGGCTTCGACAATGCGGTCCTGTCGATGTCTGCTGAAAACACTGACAACGGCCCGGTCGGCATCACGACCATCCTCGGTCAGCGCTTTGACACGACAGGCGTTCTTGGGCTCAGCGAAAGCAATGGACGGCTGTCCGGGCGCGGGTTTCCTGCCTGGGCGACGATCCCTTCCTATGGCGATCTGGCGACCGGCCGCGTCATCCACTTCTTCTTCGCCTGGCTGCTGGTGGGGACATTGCTGGTCTGGCTGGTCGCGAGCCTGTTCAACCGGCATCTGAAGCGCGACATCCTGCCGAGCGGCGCTGATATTCGCAGCATCGGCCAGGACATCGCCGACCATGCCCGCCTGCGGTTTCATCACACAAAGGAATACAGCGTGCTGCAGAAACTCGCCTATGCATCCGTGCTGCTGGTGCTGCTGCCGCTGATGATCCTCACCGGTCTTGCGATGTCGCCAGGCATGAATGCCGCGATGCCTTGGCTGCCGGACCTGCTCGGCGGCCGCCAGACCGCGCGCACCATCCACTTCGTCGCGATGGTCCTGCTGGTGCTGTTTTTCATCGTCCACATGTTGATGATTGTCGCCGCCGGACCGATCAACGAGATGCGGTCAATCATCACCGGCTGGTATCGCACCGGCGCGCCGACGGCCGCAGGCGAGGGGAGGAATAAGCCATGAAATTCCAACTGTCCCGCCGCGGTTTCCTGACCGGCGCCAGCGTCGCCGGCTCATCGCTGGCCCTTGGCGGCTGCGATGTCTTCGACGGCTTCGCCCGGAACGGCAGCAGTGTCCGCAGCGTGCTTGAGACGGCGAACAGCCTGACCTACCGCGTGCAGCGAATGCTGTTGTCCAGCGACGCCTTGGCCCAGGAATTTGCGGAGAGCGAGGTCCGCCAGCCGCAGCGTCCGAATGGTGTGACGCAACCTGACGGCGCCGACTACAAGGCGCTGACGTCAGCGGGCTTCGCGGACTATCGATTGACTGTCAAAGGTCTCGTCGACAAGCCGCTGTCATTCAGCCTCGCCGAATTGCAGGCGATGCCGGCGCGGACGCAGATCACCCGTCACGACTGCGTCGAAGGCTGGAGTTGCATCGCCAAATGGACCGGCGTGCCGCTGTCGGTGGTGCTGGACCTGGCCGGTGTGAAGCCGGCGGCGCGGTTCGTCGTCTTCCAGTGCTATGACACGATCGCGAAAAGCCTGTCGGGCGACGTCAAATATTACGAGTCGATTGACCTGATCGACGGGCGTCATCCCCAGACGATTCTCGCTTACGGCCTGAACGGCGCGACGTTGCCGGTCGAGAACGGCGCGCCACTGCGCGTGCGGGTCGAGCGCCAGCTGGGTTACAAGATGGCGAAATACATCCACACGATCGAACTGGTGGATTCCCTGGACGGTTTTGGGCAGGGCAAAGGCGGCTATTGGGAGGACAACGGCTACGACTGGTTCGCGGGCATCTGACCTGCCGATCAAACAGCCTTCTTGCCGCGCGTGGTGACCGGCGGCTTCGACGCCAGCACCTTGTCGACGCGTCTTCCGTCGAGATCCATGATCTCGAAGCGCCAGTTCTGGAACAGGATATGGTCGCCGACGCCGGGCAGTCGGCCGAACGCCTCGATCAGCAGGCCGGCGACCGTGTCGTAATTCCGGTTCTCGGGGATGACGAGCCCGAGCGACTCGGCAAGCTCGTCCGCCTGCATCCAGCCGGCGATCAGGAGCGAGCCATCTTCGCGCTTCACGATCGCGGGCTCTGCGTCGCCCTCGTCCGTCGCGAAGCTTCCGACGATGGCCTCCAGGATATCCGACGAAGTGACGACGCCCTGAAAGTGGCCGTACTCGTCATGAACGAGGCCCATGTGGACCGATGATTTCTTCAGGATTTCAACCACATCCAGCGCGTCCATCGTGTCTGGGATGATCGCTGCCTGGCGCACCAGCGCGCGCAACTCCGTGATCTTGGGATTGCGGCCGACGTCCAGCACGTCCTTGACCCACAGAATGCCGATCACCTCGTCGGGATTGCCTTCGTGGACCGGGAAACGCGAGTGCTGGCTGGCGCGGATCACGGTGATGATTTCGGCCGCCGTGTCGGAAAGATCGACCAGATCGACGTCGAAGCGGGGCGTCATCACCTGGCGCACCGGCCGGTCGCCGAGACGCATCACGCCGGCGATCATGTCGCGCTCGCCGGGCTCGAGCACGCCGGCGTGCTCTGCCTCCGCAACGATCGTGCGGATTTCCTCGTCGGTCACCCGTTGTTCGCTTTCGGCGGCCTGTCCGAGCAGCATGAGGATGAGCTGGCCGGATTTGTCGAGGATCCAGACGATCGGCGCGGCGACCTTCGCGATCAGCATCATCGCCGGGGCGACGGCACTGGCGATACGCTCGGGGTTTTTCAGCGCCAGCTGCTTCGGAACAAGCTCGCCGACGATCAGCGACAGGTAGGTGATTCCGGTGACCACCAGACCGACGCCGGCCACATAGGCCCAGCGCGACGGCATGCCTTGTCCGATGAACCACTCGCTGAGGCGATCACCCAATGTCGCGCCGGAAATCGCGCCGGAGAGGATGCCGACCAGCGTGATGCCGATTTGCACCGAAGACAGGAATTTGCCGGGATCTGCGGCCAGCGTCAGCGCCTGGTTCGCCCCCTTGATGCCGCGCTCGGCCATGCCCTTGAGCCGCGCCGGACGCGACGAGACGACCGCAAGTTCGGACATTGCGAGCGACCCGTTCACGAGCGTCAGAACGAGCACCATCAGCAGTTCAAGATACAGCATGATTTCCAACTAGCACGGAGCTGGCCGAAATCCCAAGCCCGTCAGGCGTTCAAACGTCCGTGTGGCGCATCTCGTTCCGCACCCATTGCTGGAAGCGGTGAACGTCATACTCCTCCGGCATCAGCACGCCCTGACTGTGACGCAGCGAGCGCAGGCCGCGCTGGTTGATCTCGCAGATGCCGGCGTCCTGGTCGAGCACGAGCCTGCCGAACGCGACGATGTTCTCCACATCGACCTTGCCGCCGGCCAACGCGTCGGCTGGAAACTGCCATTCCGCGGTCAGTTCCGTCTCCTCCGGGCCGATCGGCATCAATCGCACCGACCGGACATAGTCGACATGGCCGACGACGAACATCGAGGGCAGATGCGTCGCGTAGTTCTGGCCGGCGGAACGCTCGGCATCCGACAGGCCGGCGAAAACCGGGCCATGCGTCTTGCCGTCGGACGTCCAGCTTTCCGCGCCTTCGCGCAGGCCGCCCGAGTATTCCGGCGCGCGGTCGTCGGCGTGGAGTTCCCAATGCGGATCGTCATGTCGCGCCATCAGGCCGCGGCCATAGATCGGCACCAGGTTCGAAAGCTCGGGATGCACGTTCGGACAGTGCAGGCACTCGTTGAAATTCTCCCAGAAGATCTTCCAGTTGCACTTCATGCGCTTGGTGTAGCGGTGGCCGACTGCGAGATCTTCCAGCGGCCAGTTTGCCAGGCTGACCGAGGCCTCGTCGAAGGTCTCGGCGGCGCCGCGCGCGGGGTTCTCATCGAGATTGACAAAGACAAACCCGCGCCATTCCTCAACCGCGACCGGGTAGAGCCCGTGATCCGCCTTGTCGAAGCCTTGGGGTATGACCTTCGAAGGTACGCCGACCAGCTTGCCCTGCATCGAATAGGACCAGGAATGATAGGGGCAGACCAGAAGCCGGCCTTTCAGCCGCCCTTCCGATTCCGTGCACAGCGCTGAGCCACGATGACGGCAGGTGTTGTGGAACGCCCGGAGCTCACCAGCCTCATCGCGCAGCAGCACGATTTCCTGGCTGCCGATCCGGATGGTGCGGAAAGCACGGGCCCCATCAAGGTCACTTGCCCGGCAGACATGAATCCAATTGCGATGCCAGACCGCCGCCATCTCCGCATCGAAATGCCGCTGGTCGTAGTAGGTCGACGCGGGCAGGGCGGCTTCTGCCTTGCGCAGGCCGTTGTAGGGATTTGAAGGTCGTGCGGAAACGGTCGACATGGGCGCCTCGCTGCCAGTCTGTCAGCGGACACCCGAAAGCGGCCGTCTGTCAATCGGCTGCCTCGCCCACTTGGAGGATGGGGGGACCTTGTTTATAGAGGCTGCGAATTCCGCATCATGGCAACCGCCGAAAACAGCCCGGAGCCCACTCATGGAAAAGCGCCGCATTGGTCGCACCGATCTTCTTGTGTCGAAAATCTGTCTCGGCACAATGACCTGGGGTGAGCAGAACACCGAGGCGGAGGGCCATCAACAGATGGATTATGCCTTCGAGCGCGGCGTGAATTTTCTCGACACGGCGGAGATGTATGCGATCCCGCCGCGGCCCGAGACTCAAGGCAGCACCGAACGGATTGTCGGCAGCTGGCTGGCGGCGCGCAAGAACCGCGACCGCGTCATCCTCGCAACGAAGGTGGTTGGCCGCACGGCCAATGAATGGCTGCGTGGCGGGCGTTCCTCGAAGCTTGTTCGCACGGACATCATGGATGCCATCGACAAGTCGCTGAAGCGGTTGGGCACCGACTACGTCGATCTCTATCAGATCCACTTTCCGGAGCGGAGAATCCCGTGGGGTTCCAATCCTGTCCGTGTCGGCGCATGGCCGGCGGACCGCGATACCGACGAGACGCCGATTTCCGAGACGATCGCCGTCTTCGACGAACTGGTGAAGGCGGGGAAAATCCGCCACTTCTGTCTCTCCAACGAGAGCTCGTGGGGCGTGATGAAATATGTCTTCGAGAGCGAGAAAGGCGTCGGCCCGCGGCCGGTGTCGCTGCAGAATGCCTACAATCTTGTGAACCGCACGTTTGAAGTGAACCTGGCGGAAGTCTGCGATCGCGAGGACGTCAGCCTCCTGCCGTATTCGCCGCTGGCGCAAGGCTATCTGACGGGCAAATACGATCACGGCGCACGGCCCGAAGGCTCACGCACCCAGCTCTTCAACCGCGCGCAACGCTATGAGACTCCGAACGCGGCCCAGACCCAGCTCGAATACAACGAGCTTGCGCGCACGTTCGGCATGGAGCCGGCGTTGTTCGCCAACGCGTTCGTGACCAGCCGGCCGTTTGTCACCTCGAACATCATCGGCGCGACCACAATCCCGCAGCTTGATCTCGCGCTGAAGTCCGCCGATGTCGTCTGGACGGTTGAGATGCAGAAGGCCGTGGACGCCATTCATCAACGGACCGGAAATCCGTGTCCCTGACACGCCGCACACTGCTGCCGGCGTTGACCGCCCTTGCGGTTGCACCCATGTTCGGTCGCGCAGGCGCAGAGGAGAGCGATATGGCGACCGCTTTGATCGAGGCCGTTCAGGCGGGAGATGCCGACGCGGTCTCCAGGGCCTTGGCCGCGGGCGCGGCGGCGGACCGGCGCGACAGTGCGAAGCGGACGCCGCTGCTGCTGGCCACGCGCGCCAACCATATCGGGATTGCGCGACTGCTGATTGACGCCGGCGCAGACGTCAACGCCAAGGACAACATCCGCGACACGCCCTTCCTGTATGCCGGGGCGGAAGGCCGCAACCAGATCCTGAAACTGATCCTTGCGACCGGCCGGGCGAAACTCGACGACACCAACCGCTATGGCGGCAACGCCCTGATACCTGCCGCGCATCACGGCCATCCCGACACGGTCCGCATCCTGATCGCAGCCGGTCTCGACATCGATCACGTCAACAATCTCGGCTGGACGGCGCTGATCGAGGCGGTGATCCTCGGCGACGGCGGCCCGGTCTATCAGGAAATCGTTGGCATCCTTGTCGACGCCGGCGCAGATCGTGGCATCGCGGACCGGGATGGCGTGACGCCGCTGGAACACGCCCGACGGATGGGGTTCAGCGCGGTCGCAGATCGGATTGCCGCGGCACGCCGCTGATACAACTGGCCTGTATTGCCCCGCCAGCCTTTCATTTTGCACAATCGCAGTGACAATGTCCGGCTCGCACCGCCGATACTGGTTCCTGGGAGATTCGCATTGAAGAACAAGCACGCTTTCGTCGCGTTCGCGCTGGTCACGTCGCTCGTTGTGGGCGGGATGCAGGCCGTGGCGCAAGAAAACAGCACCATTCGCGAACTGTTCGGCGAGCTGCTCCGGGGGACCGAGGGGACGCAGGCAAATGCGCCTGAGAAGCGAATTCCTTTCGGCCGTGCGGAAATCCAGCTGTCCTTCGCGCCGCTGGTCAAGCAGACCGCGCCGGCCGTCGTCAATGTCTACGCCTCGCAGCAGGCACGGCCGAATTCGCCGTTCATGGGCGATCCTTTCTTCGAGCGCTTCTTCGGCGGCGGTGGCATGCAGCCACGCCAGCAGTCCTCGCTTGGGTCGGGCGTGATTGTCGATCCATCAGGCATCGTGGTGACAAACTACCATGTCATCCGTGACGCGGACGAAGTGAAGGTCGCACTGTCGGACGGCCGGGAGTTCGAGAGCACGGTGATCCTGAAAGATGAGCGGGTTGATCTCGCGGTGCTGCGGATCACGTCCGACCAGCCGTTCCCGACCATTCCCATCGGCGACAGCGATGCGCTGGAAGTCGGCGACCTGGTTCTCGCCATGGGCAATCCGTTCGGCGTCGGCCAGACGACGACCAGCGGCATCGTCTCGGCGCTGGCGCGCAACCGCGTCGGCATTTCCGATTTCGGCTTCTTCATCCAGACCGACGCGGCGATCAACCCGGGTAATTCCGGCGGCGCGCTGCTCGATATGGCCGGCCGGTTGATCGGTATCAACACCGCGATATTCTCGCGTGGTGGCGGTTCGAACGGCATCGGCTTTGCCATCCCGTCGAACATGGTCCGCGCGGTCGTGCTGGCGGCGGAGCAGGGGCGCGACGTGTTCGAGCGGCCCTACATCGGCGCCGGCTTTGAGGCGGTCACGCCGCAGGTTGCCGAGGCCCTTGGCCTGCCGCGACCATCCGGCGCGCTCGTCTCGTCGGTCGAGGCGGACAGCCCGGCCAGCCGCGCAGGCATGCGGCCGGGCGACGTCGTCCTGGCGATGAACGGATCTGGAATCGAGCATGTCGACGCGCTGGGCTACCGGCTCGCCACGCAGGACATCGGCGCGGAAGTGACGCTGAAAGTACTGCGTCAGGGCAAGGACAGCGACATCAAGGTCAAGCTCGAACGGGCGCCGGAGGGCGCGTCGAACCGGGAGATTATCATCGAGGGCCGCAGCCCTTTCGCTGGCTCGAAAGTGGTCGAACTGTCGCCGCGCAGCGCCGATCGTCTCGGCCTCCCGACCAGCCTGAAAGGTGTAGCGATCGTCGAAGCCGCGCCGAATTCGACGGCCGCAAGCATCGGGCTGCAGCCGCGCGACATCGTTCGTGCGATCAATGGCCGCCCGATCGACACGGTCGACACGATGCAGGCCGCGGCGCAGCAGCAGACGCGGCTGTGGCGCTTCACGATCGAGCGTGATGGCCGGCTGATGACACAGGTGCTGCGCTACTAGATGGCCGACCTGTTCGCCGACGATTCCCCCAAACGGCCTGAACCCGGCCGGCCGCTGGCCGACCGGCTGCGCCCCAAGAACCTGGAGGAAGTCGTTGGCCAGGAGGACCTGACCGGCGAGGACGGGGTGCTGACGCGGATGATCCGTGCCGGCTCGCTGGGTTCGATGATCTTCTGGGGTCCGCCGGGGACGGGCAAGACGACGGTGGCGCGGCTGCTGGCAGGTGAAACCGAACTTGCCTTCGAGCAGATATCGGCAGTGTTTTCGGGCGTGGCGGACCTGAAGAAGGTGTTCGAATCGGCCAAGCTGCGCCGCGCCAACGGCCGCCAGACCTTGCTGTTCGTCGATGAGATCCATCGCTTCAACCGCGCGCAGCAGGATTCTTTCCTGCCGGTGATGGAGGACGGCACCGTGGTTCTCGTCGGAGCGACGACCGAGAACCCATCATTCGAACTGAACGCCGCGCTCCTGTCGCGCGCCCGGGTGCTGACCTTCAGGTCGCATTCGGAAGAAAGCATCGGGCAACTGCTGGACAAGGCCGAAGCCGAAGAGGGCAGGGCGCTGCCGCTCGACGAGACGGCACGCGCAGTGCTGGTGCGGATGAGCGACGGCGACGGCAGGGCAGCGCTGACGCTGGCAGAGGAGGTGTGGCGCGCCGCCAAAATGGACGAGACTTTCGACGCCGAAGGCCTGCAGCGGATCGTGCAGCGGCGGGCGCCGGTCTACGACAAGGGCCAGGACGGCCACTACAATCTGATCTCTGCACTGCACAAATCGGTTCGCGGCTCGGATCCCGACGCTGCGCTCTACTACCTCGCCCGCATGTTCGACGCCGGGGAGGACCCGCTCTACATCGGCCGGCGCCTCGTGCGGATGGCAAGCGAGGACATCGGCCTCGCCGACCCGCAGGCATTGGTCATAGCCATAGCCGCAAAGGACGCCTACGATTATCTGGGGTCGCCCGAGGGTGAGTTGGCCTTTGCACAGGCCTGCGTCTATCTCGCCACTGCGCCAAAATCGAACGCCGTCTACACCGCCTTCAAGGCAGCGACCCGGGCGGCGAAGGAGCATGGATCGCTAGTGCCGCCAAAACACATCCTCAACGCGCCGACCAAGCTGATGAAAGACGAGGATTACGGCTCGGGCTATCGCTACGACCATGACGAGCCGGACGCCTTTTCCGGTCAGGATTACTTTCCCGAAAAGCTCGGTCGCCAGACTTTTTATGAGCCGCCCGAACGCGGCTTCGAGCGCGACATCCGCAAGCGGCTGGATTTCTGGACCAAGTTGCGGGTCGAGCGGGAGCGATAAGCCGCTCGGCTGGTGGGGACACGCAGTTAAATATGCCAGGGGGTTCGAAGGATTTCTTCGTCAATTGCCCCTAGCGTCTGCTCGTCGGGCTGACTGGGGATTCAGGTGCCGATTGTAGGAAAGCTACAATCTTGATGAACGCCCAGTGGCAAGATCTTCTCGTAAACTTTGCGATCGTCGCGCTCTTCGTCTCCGTATGGACGCAGATGACAGGCCGGCTGGAGGCCTGGCCTGGTTATCTCCGTTCGATCAGTTACGGCTGCCTGATGGGAGCCGGCACGATCGTGCTGATGTCCTTGCCCGTCGAGATGGGGCCTGGCCGTTTCGTCGACCTTCGGTTTTCGCTGCTGGCCTTATCAGGCTTCTTTGGCGGTCCGCTCGCCGGGCTTGTTACGGCAAGCATAACCGGCGCGGCGCGCCTGTATGTCGGCGGCGGCGGTGTGCTGCCGGGCATGGTCGGTATACTTGCAGCAGCGATCGTGGGTGTCGCCAGCAGCGCGTTCATGCGCGGGCGAACGACCACTCGCTGGCACCTCGTCTTGTTTAGCGCGGCGACGGCTCTCAGCTTTCTGTCGTCATTTCTGTTCAGTCTCAATCCGGCGAACGTTGTCCACTACGGGCTGCCGACGGCGACAATGTTGTTCGTTTCGACTCTGGTCGTCAGCTTCACGATCCATCAGGACAATTCCCGTCGACAGGTCAGTCGCGAGAATTTCACCTATCGTGCAATCATCGAATCGCTGCCCGACAGCCTGAACGCCAAGGACCGCGACGGCCGTTTCATCGCGGCCAATCCCGCGACCGCCGACATAATGCATGCCGGAAGCGCGGTCGATTTGATTGGCAGGACAGACTACGACTTCTATCCCCGTGAAACGGCCGACATATTCCGGCAGGATGAGCTGAACGTCCTCGATGCCCAGGTGACTCGGCTGCTGGAGCAGAAGATTGTCCGCCGCGACGGTACCACGGTATGGCTGTCGACACAGAAGACGCCGCTTCGCAACAGGGCCGGCGAATTGGTTGGGCTGATCACCCACAACCGGGACATTACAGACCGTAAGCGTCTCGAACTCGAACTTGCCGAGAGCCAGGCCCGGCTTTCGATCGCGCTGACGCAGATGTCGGTCGCGTTGGTCATGTTCGATCGCAACGGAAGGCTGATCTACAGCAACGAGCAGTATGGTGCGCTGTTCGCCGATATGGCTGAAGTCCGTTCCCCGAACGCCAACCTGCGCGATATCCTGCGCGCGTCGGCCGAGCGCGGCGAGCAGACCGGCATCCCGGTCGACAAGATCGAACAGTGGCTCGAGAGCATCCGCTCAGGCAAGCAGATCGACACCGATCGTGAAGTGCTGATGGCCGACGGCCGTTGGATGCAGATACGCATCCGATCGACGCTGGACTGCGGAATCCTCGCCGTCGTGTCGGAGATTTCAGCGCGCAAGCTGGCGGAACAGAAGCTGGCCGAGCTGAATATCCAGCTTGAGCTGCTGGCGATGACCGACGGCTTGACGGGGCTGATGAATCGCAGGGCCTTCGACAAGGCGCTCAATGACGAAATCGCACGCAGCCGACGCAGCCGGCAACCGCTCAGCCTGCTCATGATCGATGTCGACAAGTTCAAGTCATTCAACGACACATATGGGCACTTGGCGGGCGACACGTGTCTTCGCAGCATAGCCGCATCCCTGAAACACAACTTGCGGTCGACCGATATGATCGCCCGCTATGGCGGAGAGGAACTGGCGATAGTGCTGCCGGACACGACCGTCGCCGGGGCGCTCCATCTCGCAGAGACGCTACGCCTCGGCGTCCGCCGAATGGCTGTTGCACACAGCCGCAATGCAGGGCGGATTGTGACGGTCAGCATCGGTGTCTGCGGATTCGAGCCCGACGATGAGCTTGCCGCCGCGGAAGATGTGATCATGCGTGCGGATGCAGCGCTCTACGCCGCAAAGGCGGCAGGGCGGGACCGGGTTCACGGGCCGCCGCTCGAGCAGTTGATCAAATCGCTCAACGCCCCACGATTGTTGGCTGTGAGGTAGCTGACCGTTGACGGGATCGCCCGGCGTCGGCACTACTGGGCGTATGCGTCACCTCCTCCTCGTCGCCGCCGGCGGCGCCATCGGCTCCTCGTTGCGGCATCTCGTGAACGTCGTGTCACTGCGCTGGTTCGGCCCGGGCTTTCCCTGGAGCACGCTCGTCGTCAACATCGTCGGCTGCCTCGCCATTGGCGTCCTGATTGAGATCATCGCCCGCAAGTTCGGCGCCAGCCAGGAGATGCGGCTGTTCATCGCAACGGGCATCCTCGGCGGTTTCACGACGTTCTCGGCCTTTTCGCTCGACGCAGCCGTTCTGTGGGAGCGCGGGGCGCATGGTGTGGCGGCGCTCTATGTCTCGGCCAGCGTCATTGGCGCGCTTGCCGCGCTGTTTGCCGGATTGTGGCTCGCAAGAACCCTCGCCTGATGCTATTGCGCCTGCTTTAGAGCGCTCTGCATCCAATTGGACGCGCAAAGGACGCTCTAGGGATACAAACCTGCTGCATCGTGCTTTCCGAAAGCCGATTCCGGTTTTCGGGCCGATGCAGCGACGGGAAAACCGGACAATGTCAGGCGTCGAGCAGATCACAGTCGACCCGGACGAGACAGGCATGCGCCTGGATCGCTGGTTCAAGTCGCACTATCCGGGGCTGGGCTTCGGCCATCTCCAGAAGCTGCTGCGCTCCGGCCAGATCCGCGTCGACGGCGGTCGCGTCAAGGCAGATACGCGCGTCGAGCCCGGCCAGATGATCCGCATTCCGCCGCTCGAGATCGACCGCAAGGCAGATGGCCCGCTGACCGCGAAAACCATTCGCGGCCAGGATGATGGCGACGTGCTGCGGCAGATGCTGCTCTACGAGGACGAAAAGGTATTCGTCTTCAACAAGCCGGCGGGGCTGGCGGTGCAGGGCGGCTCCGGCGTCGTGCGCCATGTCGACGACATGCTGGAAGCCTGGCGCAACAAGAAGGGCGAGAAGCCTCGGCTCGTCCATCGTCTCGACCGCGACACATCCGGCGTTCTGGTCGTGGCCCGCACGCGCCTCGCGGCGATGAAGCTGGCCGAAGCGTTCCGGGCGCGCGAGACGAAAAAGACCTACTGGGCGCTGGTCAAGGGCGTGCCGCCGAAGCGCGAGGACAAGATTTCCTCCTGGCTGGTCAAGGAGCAGACACCCGACGGCGACCGCATGCGGGTCGCCAAACACGGAGAGAAGGGCGCCGATCACGCAGTCTCCTACTATCGCATCATCGAGCAGGCGGCGCAGACCATGACCTGGCTGGAAATGGAGCCCTATACCGGGCGGACGCACCAGCTACGCGTCCATGCCGCTGCGATCGGCTGCCCGATTATCGGCGACCCGAAATATTTCGAGGCCGACACCAACTGGGATTTCCCCGGCGGTCTGCAGAACCGGCTGCATCTCCTGGCGCGCCGCATCATCATTCCGCATCCCGACCGTGGGGAGATCGATGTCACCGCGCCGTTGCCGCCGCACATGGTGCAGGCCTGGAACCTGATCGGGTTCGACCTGACGAGCGCGGAATGATGCGCGCGACAACACAGTTCTTGGCGAAGTCCTGCAACGTCCTCGGCTGACGGAGGGAAAAATGCGCGACATTCTGCAAGATCTAGAGGCTGGCCTCTATCTCTCCGATCCGGATCCGGTCCGCCGTGCGCAGATCAAGTCCAAGCTGCCGCTGCCGAAGCGGTTCTACACCGCCGTCTCGGTGGGCGAGCGGGACGGCGGGCACGCCATCCTGCTCGACGGCAAGCCCGTCAAGACGCCGGGCAGGGTGACGCTGGTGCTGCCGACGCCTGGGGTCGCGCAACTTGTCGCCGATGAATTTGCGGCGCAGGACAAGGAGATCGATCCGGTGCGGATGCCGGTGATGCGCATCGCCAATTCTGCTGTCGATGGCGTCGCCAACGATACGGTTTCCGTTGCCGAAGACATCGTCAAGTTTTCCGGAACTGACTTGCTGTTCTATCGCGCTGCCAGCCCGATGGCACTTGTTGAGCGGCAAGCCTCGGCCTGGGATCCTGTGCTCGACTGGGTTCGTCGGGACATTGGCGCGCGCTTCTTCCTGGCCGAGGGCGTGATGCATGTCGCCCAGCCGGCCGAGTCGATCGAAGCCGTCCGCCGGCATCTGAGCGCCCGGACTGACCCGCTGCGGCTGGCTGCGATGCATGTCATGACCACGCTTACCGGCTCCGCGCTGCTGGCGCTTGCCGTGGAAGCGGCTGCGCTCGACGCCGAAGCGGCTTGGACAGCCGCGCATGTCGACGAGGACTGGAACATCGATCAGTGGGGTGCTGACGCCGATGCTGAGCAGCGGCGCGCCTTTCGCAAGGTTGACATGATGGCGGCTGCGCGCCTTCTCAAGGCGCTGGACGAAGCCTGAGCTTAGCTGGAGAGAGCGCGCAGGACATTTGGCAGCGCCGGCAGAGTGAGCAGAAGCGCGCCGGCGATCCAGATCAGCCCGGCCACCTGCACACTCGGATTGGCAGACAGCCGCGTATAGAGCGCCGACGGCACGCCCGCGAGCATCAGCGTCAGCGTCGACAGGATCAGCGCGCTGCCCATGTAGACGAACTGCGTGTAGGTCGGCGCCCACCCCGGATACCAGACCGGGTAGAGCACGAAGACCGCGAGCACCCAGGGCGAAAAGATGCCGTTGACGATCGACAGCGCCATGGCCGCGATGAGACTGTTGCGTTCCATCAGCTTGCCCCTGCCGAAGCGGCGCCGCCGCCGATCAGGCCGGCATTCGCCAGCATCACGAAATAGACCAGGCGCAGGGCCATCAGCCAGAGCACGCCGAAGATCAGCACGACGATGTGTGTCAAAGCGTCGGGTGTGACGTAGCGAACCGCCCGCACATAGGGATCGGTGACCTTCCTGAACGCCTGCCAGATGTAGTTGTCCCACTCTTCAGGCACGAAAAGCCCGAGCACGAGACGACCGAGCAGGGTGTACATCACGGCCGCCAGGACGAAGTTCGGGATATGAAAATACCAATTGGACCAGAAGTCGTTCATTCGCTGATACCTGTGCGGCGCCGGCTCTCTATGGCAGCGCCGGGCTTGAAAAGAAAGCGGGGTCCGTCGCCGGACCCCGCCCAGTTTGTAACGACCTGACGGATCAGGCGGTCTTTTCTTCCATCATTGTCTTGCCGCGCGGAACGCGGATTTCTTCGATGAAATTCTGCATTTCAACCGACGGCGCCTTAGTCAGCATGCTGACCACGATCATGACGACGAAGCCGACCGGCAGGCCGAAAGCGGCCGCCGAGAGGTTCTTGACGCCCCACCAGTTGGCGATGGTTTGCGCATGCTTGTCGAGTGCAGTCATGGCCGCGGCCTGGGCATCCGGAGCCGCGGAGGCAACCGCCGCCTTGAGCTCCGCAAACTTCGCGACAGCTTCAGGCGAAGCCGTCGAGAGCCCGCTCCACATTTCGTAGAACCCGATGGCGCCATAGCGGGTGCCGAGCAGGTAATAAAGGCAGAGACCGAAGCCCGCGATCATGCCGGCGACCGCGCCTGCCGAGTTGGTGCGCTTCCACCAGACGCCAAGAACCAGCGCCGGGAAGAGGCCCGCAGCGGCGAGCGAGAAGGCCCAGGAGACCATCGCAAGGATGTCGCCCGGTTTGGTCGAGGCTACGTAAGCGGCCATGATAGCCACCACGACGAGCAGGATGCGCGACACGATGAGACGACGCGAGGTCGGCGCATTCTGGTCGATCATCTTGTAGTAGATGTCGTGGCTGAGCGCGTTGGCGATGGCGAGCAGCAGGCCATCGGCCGTCGAGAGCGCAGCGGCAAGACCGCCGGCCGCAACCAGGCCCGAGATGACGTAAGGCATGCCGGCCATTTCCGGAGTCGCCAGAACGATCATGTCGGCGTTGAGGTTGATATCCGCGAAAGCGAGCGTCGTGACGCCCTTTTCCGCGCAGGCCGCTGCGACGGCGGCAGCGTCGACGGCTGCCTTGCCGCAGATCTGCACGAGTGCGTTGTCGGCCGCAGCCCAACGGAACATCCACGATGCCTTCTCGCCGATGTTTTCCGGCGTCAGGCCGGATGCCACCAGGTCCAGCATGGTCCACTTGGCGAACGCCGCATAGGCCGGCGCCGTGAAGTAGAGCAGGAAGATGAACAGCAGCGACCACGCGACCGAAACGCGCGCTTCACGCACCGACGGTGTGGTGAAGTAGCGCATCAGGACGTGCGGCAGCGACGCCGTTCCGACCATCAGGCAGAGGATCAGCAGGAAGAAGTTCAGCGAGTTGTAGCCGCCGTGTGCGAACGGAGTGGCGTGGCCAACAGCGATGCCCTGAGCTGCTTCGAGGGCAGCAATGCCCTGCAGCGCCTGACCCTGCATCAGCTGCGGGATCGGAATGCCGGTCTTCACCGTCGACATCCAGATGGCCGGGATGAGGTAGGCGATGATAAGCACGATATATTGGGCGACCTGCGTCCAGGTGACGGCGCGCATGCCACCGAGCATGGAGCAGACCAGGATGCCGGCGAGGCCGACATAGACCGCGACGTTGAAGTCGAGCCCGAGGAAGCGGGCTGATATAATGCCCGTGGCATAGATCTGCGCCACCACATAGGTGAACGAGCAGGAGAACAGCACGATCACGCCGATGAAGCGGGCGAGATTGCCGCCGTAGCGGGCCGACAGGAAGTCGGGGACCGTATAGGCGCCGAACTTCCGCAGGAACGGTGCAACGAGAACCGCAACCAGGACGTAGCCGCCGGTCCAGCCCAGCACGAAAGCGAGGCCGTCATAGCCGAGGAGATAGAGCGTTCCCGCCATGCCGACGAAAGACGCACCCGACATCCAGTCAGCGCCGGTCGCCATACCGTTGTAGATTGCCGGAACGCGGCGTCCGGCGACGTAGTATTCGCCGACCTGCATGGTGCGGGAGAGAATGCCGATGACGGCATAGATCATGATCGTGAAACCCACGAACATGTAGCCGATGATCACGTTCGGCACGCCCATCGCGCTGAGGATGGCCATCAGGATGATGAAGGCGATGAATCCGCCCGTGTAGATCGTATATATTCGACCGAGGTTGGAGACGAAATCGCCGCCGCCCGTTGTTGTGTTTGCCATTGACGTTCCCCCCCGATCAGTCTTCGGCGACGCCATGCTCTTCGTCGATCGCGTTCTGCCTGCGGGCAAAGATGAACAGCATGATGACGAAGGCAATCAGCGAACCCTGCGCGGCCATGTAGTAGCCGAGCGGAAAGCCGAAAATGACGACATTGTTGAGCGAAACCACGAACATGTGGATGATGTAGCCGAAGAACACCCAGAGGGCCATCATGACGAACATGAGGTTCTTCGTTTTGTTCCAATAACTTACGCGATCAGGCGTTGCCATTTCGCATTCCCTCCTCCACTTTTGCTTGTCCGGAGACAAGTCGAATTTCCATCTCCACCCCTGCTGGTCCCTTTCGGGCCGGCAGACCCCGGAGCAAGTCTAACCACGAGGCAGACTCGTCCGACGTTGATGCTTTCGTAACATTGTCGCTGGGGCTTTGTTCATACAACTTTAGAATCGGTCGGGCTCGATACCCGGGGCGGCGCTGGCATGTGCGCCTCCGCCGGGCTAAGGATGGCAGACTGGGTTGGAAGTGGATTGCGAATGGGACTGATCGATACGCTTGTGACGAAGCTGTTCCGCAAGGAGCCAGCGATCGCGTCGCGCGAAGCGCTCGCCGACTTCATCGATTCCCGCGCCGCGTTCATGTCGCAGAAATGCGTCGTCGAGTTCTGCCGCGTCCGCTCCGGCGTGTATTGGCAAAAGCTGTTCTCGGAAGACGAGTTTCGCGAAACCCTGCGCGTCTCGTGCTGGAACAGCTATCCGCCCGCGGCGGCGATGATCGTCGAAATGATCGAAGGCGTGCTGCGGCCGGCCGCGGGCATCCGGCAACGGCAGTTGCCCGATGGGCTTATGAAGTCGGTCGACGATGTTTTCGCCAGACATCCCGTTCCGGCCGGCGCACCCGAGACATTCTGGACGGAGGCGCGCGCGCTTGTCCGTGAGCGGCTGGACGCCACCCAGTCAGGCCCGCCGCGACCGGTGCGAAAAGTCGCCGAGCCGATGGCGAAACTGATCCACAGCGCGCTGCCGCTGCACCCCAATCTCGTCAGCCACGACTACGACTACATCCGCAACAATCTGCGGATGAACCTGCTCAGGGCGCACGAGGATTTCATTGCAGCGGCGGATCTCGACCAGCTGGCTCGTGATCTGCTGGATTAGGATAGCCATCCAACCTCATGAATCGAAAAGGCCGGAGGATTTCCCTCCGGCCCTTTTTCATTGCGATCGATTCGATCAGACGGAATAGTACATGTCGAATTCGACCGGGTGCGGGGTCATTTCGAAGCGCATGACTTCCGCCATTTTCAGCTCGATATAGGCGTCGATCTGGTCGTCGTCGAAGACGCCGCCGGCTTTCAGGAAGCCGCGGTCCTTGTCGAGCGACTGCAGGGCTTCACGCAAGCTACCGCAGACGGTCGGGATTTTCTTCAGTTCCTTCGGCGGCAGGTCATAGAGATCCTTGTCCATCGGCTGGCCGGGGTGGATCTTGTTCTTGATGCCGTCGAGGCCGGCCATCAGCAGTGCCGCGAAGCCGAGATAGGGGTTCGCGCCTGGATCCGGGAAGCGGACTTCGACGCGCTTCGACTTCGGCGACGAGCCGAACGGGATGCGGCACGAGGCCGAGCGGTTGCGCGCCGAATAGGCGAGCAGCACCGGGGCTTCATAGCCGGGAACCAGTCGCTTGTAGGAGTTGGTCAGCGGGTTGGTGAACGCGTTGACCGCCTTGGCATGCTTGATGATGCCACCGATGAAGAACAGGCAGGACTCGGAAAGGCCGGCATACTCATTGCCGGCAAAGGTCGGCTTGCCGTTCTTCCAGATCGACATGTGGACATGCATGCCGGAACCGTTATCGCCGAAGATTGGCTTCGGCATGAATGTGGCCGTCTTGCCATAGGCGTTGGCGACCTGGTGCACGACATATTTGTAGATCAGCATCTTGTCGGCGTTGCGGGTCAGTGCGTCGAACTTGATGCCGAGTTCATGCTGGGCAGCCGCCACCTCGTGGTGATGCTTCTCGACCCGCACGCCCATTTCGGTGAGCACGGTCAGCATCTCGGAGCGCATGTCCTGCAGGCTGTCGATCGGCGGAACCGGGAAGTAGCCGCCCTTGACGCGCGGGCGATGGCCCATATTGCCGGTCTCGTAGTCGGTGTCGTCGTTCGACGGCAGTTCGGTCGAGTCGAGCTTGAAGCCGGTATTGTAGGGATCGGCCTTGTATTTCACGTCGTCGAACACGAAGAACTCGGCTTCCGGGCCGACGAAGATCGTGTCGCCGATGCCCTCGGCCTTCATGTAGGCCTCGGCCTTCTTGGCGGTGCCGCGCGGATCGCGGTTGTAGGCTTCGCCGGAAACGGGGTCGAGGATGTCGCAGAGGATGACCATGGTGGACTGGGCGAAGAACGGGTCCATGTGGACCGTGTCCGTGTCGGGCATCAGCACCATGTCGGACTCGTTGATGGCCTTCCAGCCGGCGATCGAGGAGCCGTCGAACATCACGCCGTCGGCAAACATGTCCTCTTCGACTTCGGCCACGTCCATCGTCACGTGCTGCAGCTTGCCCTTGGGGTCGGTGAAGCGAAGGTCGACGAATTTCACGTCGTTGTCCTTGATCTGCTTCATGATGTCTTTGGCTGTCGTCATGGTGTCGCTTTCCCTAGATTGATGACGATTGTTCTTTAAGTCGACGTTGTGTCGATCAGACGGCGTCGAGGCCGGTTTCTCCGGTGCGGATGCGGATGACTTCCTCGATGTTCGACACAAAGATCTTTCCGTCGCCGATCCGACCCGTTTGCGCCGCCTTGCGAATGGCGTCAATGGCCGCGTCGACCGCATCGTCGCCAAGAACGATCTCGACCTTCACTTTCGGCAGAAAGTCGACGACATATTCAGCGCCGCGGTAGAGCTCTGTGTGGCCTTTCTGGCGACCGAAACCCTTCGCCTCCGTGACGGTGATGCCCTGCAGTCCAACCTCCTGCAGCGCCTCCTTCACTTCATCGAGCTTGAACGGCTTGATGATCGCTTCGATTTTCTTCATCTGGAAACTGCCTCCGAATTGGGGAGAACGGGCAGTGCGCCCGTTCCGGACCGGTTGATGCACGAAGCATGCCAGTCAAGGCGCGCTGCGCGGCAAACGTCGAAATCGAACACCGGCATCGCCAGTCTTCATCTTTCGGTTCGGGATCGCTGACGGGACAGGCAGCATGGGGTGTATGCACATTTTTTCACCAACCCCATCGTGCTGAAATATCGTGCAGAAAGCCCATTTCAACGGCACATTGCCGGTTTGCCAGAGCGTGCGCAAGCACTGTAGCGTAGGTTTGTCGCCACTGGTCCCGCCACGATGCCGCATGAAATCCTGACGCCCCTCGAGATGGCGGAAATTGACCGCGCCGCGATCGCCGCCGGGCCGCTCGACGGCTACGGGCTGATGCGGAATGCCGGCGCGGCGGTCGCGCGGGAAGTATTGCGGCGATATCCGGCTGCCACCCGGGTCGATGTGCTCTGCGGACCGGGCAACAATGGCGGCGATGGTTATGTCGTTGCGCGGCTGCTGCTTGAATCGGGCCTGGACGTCGCGGTGTGGGGAGCTGGCGCTCCGAAGCCGGGGACTGACGCGGCGTTGGCCGCAACTGATTGTGTCGTGGTTGGGAAGCCGCTCGTCGAGTATCGGCCAGAACCCGGCTCGGTCGTCATCGATGCGCTGTTCGGAGCCGGGCTGGCGCGGCCGCTGGACGCAACTTTCGCGGAGATCTTTAACCGCATCCGCGACGCAAACATTCCCGTCGTGGCGATTGATCTGCCTTCGGGCGTGTCGGGCGCGACCGGTCGGGCGACGGGTCCGCACCTCAAAGCCCATCTCACCGTGACCTTCGTCCGAAAGAAGCCCGGTCATCTGCTCCATCCCGGCCGGGAGTTCTGCAGCGAGGTCGTCGTCGCGGACATCGGCGTTCCCGATCGGCTGATCTTAGACACCAAGCTGGTCGAGAACGCGTCGGCCGGATGGATCGCCGACTTGCCGACACCCTCCGCCAATGCACACAAATACTCACGCGGCCATGTCGCGATCCTCTCCGGCGGACCGACCTCAACGGGCGCCGCGCGGCTTTCCGCCATGGCCGCCGCGCGGTGCGGGGCAGGGGCGGTGACTGTGCTTTCTCCGGCCAGCGCGCTGCAGGTCAACGCTGCCCATCTGACGTCGATCATGCTGCGGCGTATCGACGAGGTCGATGACGCCGTGTCGTTTCTCAAGGAGCGCAAGGTCCGCGCGGCGGTGCTTGGGCCGGGCTTTGGCGACGCCGACAGGTTGCGCGAAACCGCGCTCGCGATCCTCGAGACAGTCGATGCGCCATTCACCTTGGTACTCGACGCCGACGCTTTCACCGCCTTCGCCGATGCACCGGCGTCGCTGTTCATCGCCGCTGGCGCGTCGAAGGTGCAGCTTGTCCTTACGCCGCATGACGGCGAGTTCGCGCGATTGTTCGGCGATATCGCCCGCGACGACGTGATGTCCAAGGTGGATAAGGCGCGCAAGGCGGCAGCACGGGCGCATGCCACGGTCGTGCTGAAGGGCCCCGACACCGTTATCGCCGACCAGGACGGCCGCGCGGCGATCAATTCCAACGGCTCGCCCTGGCTGGCGACCGCCGGATCGGGCGACGTGCTGGCGGGGATTATCGCAGGTCTTGCTGCGCAGCATATGCTGCCCTTCACAGCAAGCTGCGTAGCCGTCTGGATCCACGCCGAGGCGGGCTCGCGCTTCGGGCCAGGTCTCATCGCCGAGGACATGCCAGGTCTGCTGCCACCGATTCTGGGCGAACTGTTCGAGGCAAAGGTGGCGTGCCCATGACTGGCCGGTCCTTCCTGCGCGGTCTTGCGGTTCTGGCCTGCCTGTTTTTGGCGGTTTTGTCCGCCCGCGCGGCCGGTCCTGTCCTCTATGTCGACGATCCCGAAGTGCTGGCCGAGATGGAGATGCGCGGCTACGCCTTCGAGGATGTGTTCGGCGCGCCGGCTGGCGAGGGCCTTGCGGCGCTGCAGGGCGCGTCGGCGAGCTATCGTGCGATCGTCGATGTCGTCGCCGCCGATGTCGCGCAACTGCGCGCGGAGATGCTGGCGGGTGGGCGCAAGCTTTACGAGGTCACCGACGGCAATGTCGGCCGGGTGATGGACATGCGCTGGCTGTCGACGGACGCTGCGCGGTTTCGCCTGGTCGGCGTGGTCAACCGCCTCGACCGCCGCGATTTCGCAGCGGTGCGCGGCGAGGCGTCCTGCGGCGAGGTGCGGCTGATCTACCGGCTGGCCTACAGGTTCAAGGGCAAGAAGGGGCGGATGATGGCCTCGCGCATGCCGTTCAATTTCAACGCTGTCTACACGGTCAAGCCCGAGGAGGACGGCGGCTGCATGGCCACCGCGCTGCGCTGGACGCCAGGGCTCGACGAGGCGGTCGACGCCGGCTGGCTGGCCGGCGGCGGCGCGGACAAGGCCGTGCTGACCTTGAAGCAGATTGAGCTCAACGCCCAGGTCGTCCGCTTCCCGTCCGGCTTGGAGACCGAGTTTGGCGGGCAGGCGGCCTACCTGATGCGGATTTTCGGCATTGTGGGCGATCAGGTCACCGAAATGCCGCTGGAGAACACGCCCGATACGGCGGCGATCGCGTCCGACGCGGCGCTGAAGGCCGAGCTCGCCGCCTATGTCCGCGACAACGCCGCGGCAATCGATACCGGCGTTTACGACATTCCCGAAAAATTCCTGGCGCGAAAAATCGTCTCCTACTCGACATTCGGCAGCGTCCGCCTCGCCAACAGGCCGTTCCAGCCACTGCTCAACGCCGCCGACTTCACGGACCTGTCCTACGATGGCATGCGGCTGGTGAAGTCGCCGCAGGCGCTGCTGGCCCGGCTGGAAAACGGCTCATGCCAGGGCTGCCACCAGTCCGGCTCGACCGCCGGCTTCCATTTCATCGGCCTCGACAACCGCGAGTCTTCGCCGCTGAACCGGATCGAGGTCGGCATCTCGCCGCACGTCGCCGCCGAACTGCCCCGCCGCGAAGCCGGGGTCTCGGCGGTGGCGGCGGGTGCCGAGCCTGACCGCTTCCGCCAGCTCTCCTCGGCGCCGCCCGGCGATTGGTCAGCGGGGCAGGTGACCTATGCGCCGGCCAAGGCCGGCATGTCCTGCATGCTGCCCGACGAAAGCGCGGGCTTCGCCTCCAACTGGGGCTGCGAGACGGGGCTCGCCTGCACGGCGCTGACGAGCGCGACAGGTGTCGGCCCGAAACTCGGCCAATGCATGCTGCCGCCGGAATCGCCCGCCATGTTTTCCGGCCACCCATGCGTCACCGGCGAGATCGCCACCAACGCAGCGCAGCCGTTCAACGACCGGATGAAGCTGTCAAAGCCGTTCACGGCCAAAGCGCCGGCGATCAACCGCGACACATACACCTGCCGCCCGCCGAAAATCGGCGTGCCGGCGGGCATCGCCTACCGCGCCTGCACCGACCGCGACCGCAATTTCGCCGATTTCAAACTGGGCAAACCCGCCCCGCGCGAAATTTGCGGGCTGGCCGGCGGCAAGGCCTTCGACCTCTGCGTCGCCACCAATGATTTCGATAGCTGCCTCGGCGCCGCCGTCGTCCGCGGCAACCGCCCGACCTGTTCCGCCGACACGTTCTGCCGCGAGGACTACATGTGCCAGGCGTTTCCGCCGGGCACGCCGGGACTGGCAAAGGTGAAGGGCAAGGGGTTTTGCTCGCCGACCTATTTCATCTTTCAGATGCGGATCGATAATCATCCGACGCCGTGGTGAGGTGGAAATATGGCGGCTGGTTTTCGCGGTTTGGGCAGATGGCGGCCAAGCAGGATCTTTTGACAACCGTCCGCACAGGGTATACCTTATAAAGTAAGGATGGTCGGTGATCATGCCCACGAAGATCTTGCAGGCCGTTTTCTATGCGACCGAAACGGGCAGGCGACCGGTGCGGGAATGGCTCATGGATCTATCGCCGGAAGACAGGAAGTCCATCGGCGAGGATATCGCGACACTGGAATTCTGCTGGCCGGTCGGCAAGCCCAAGTGCGCACCCATGACGGGCATCAAGGGTCTATGGGAAATCCGCTCCAACATCTCGGCCGGAAGGATTTCTCGCGTGTTATTTGTCCTGACCGGTAACCAGATGGTGCTTCTGCACGCCTTCGTGAAAAAGACGCAGAAGACGCCCGACAAGGAACTGAACCTGGCGGCAGCCCGCATGAAGGATGTGCAGCGCTATGAATAAGAACCCGCATATCGGCGAGAGTTTCGACAGCTTTCTGCGCGATGAAGGCATTTACGAAGAGGTCAACGCCACCGCTCTCAAGCGCGCCCTTGCGGTTCAAATCGAGCAGGCGATGGCCGCGCAAAACATTTCAAAGTCGGAAATGGCGCGCCGGATGAGGACGAGCGCCAGCCAGCTCGGGCGGTTGCTCGATCCCGATAATGACCGAATCCAGCTTGATACGCTGATGAAAGCTGCATCGGCGGTGGGGAAAAACCTCTCCGTCACTCTCGTGTAAGGACCATAAGGCCTCAAGCCCAGATGCCGGGTTCCACCAAGATTTCGGTGCCCGACTTAGGACGACTCGCAAACGGCCATGTCGATCCGACTTGTGGCGAACCTCAGACCGCCCTTCGCCTCACCTTCGACCTGTTCCGCACCGTTTTCTTCGCGCTCGTCTGCCGCTTCGCCGGCTTGAGCAGCTTCTCGATCTGGCGCAGGCGTGCGGTCGGCGTCGCAGCCCGGCGTTTGCGGCGGGTGCGTTTGGTTGTGCCGGTGGCCTTCTTGAGTATGTCCTGCAGGACGTCGTTGACCACGCCCTTGATGAAATCGCCGATGCTCATGTTTTTCACTCCGGAGCGCTGGTCTGGAGGGCGAGGGCGTGCAGGACGCCCCCCATGTTGCCCTGCAGGTCTTGTAGACCATTTGGTGGCGCGGCCAAGTCCGAGCAATGCAAGAACAAGCAATCATCATCGATGAAAACTTAGCCGCAACTCGTTATCTCCGCAATCCGTGGAGTTTGTTTTCTCTCGGAAGCATGTTAGCCAGTGTCATAACATGGGAGGAGCCTGTGAAGCCACCTTTTCGAATTGACGGCAGTAAGCTTAAGCCGGCACACAATAATCTTCTTTCGCGATTCTTAGATCACGTAACGAAATCGTACGATCTATCTGAGGCTAGAGAAGATTTCCTCATGCAGGAGATTTCGATCGGCATCTCCCGAACTGACAAACTCTTCGTTCAGTCCAAGAACTCATACCCATTTTTTTTGAAGGTTGGCGACGCAAAGAATATAAAGAGAGAGGATAGCAAGTATGGTCAGGCAGCCAGAAAAATACCCGCTCTATCGATTCCTCCAAAAGAAATATTTATAGAAGATAAAGAGAACGATTGTGCTCTTATTGCTTTTCGATATGTGACCGGTTCTAATCGTGGAGATAATCCAACTTCTCTATTCTATCACTACGTATCGATGGATACATATAGTTTATTGTCGCTTATTGACGATCTTTTTACGTTTGTTTTGAGTGATTTTCATTCTTTTCGGAATGCAAAATACGAATCTCACGAGATACCGGCGTTAGACGTTGAAATATTTCGAGAGAATGCAGATTCACGAATCGATGACATGGTCGAAAAATACAATAAAATCGTCGCTAAGATACCGGAGATTAGAGTGCCGCTTGGGTCTATTCACGGGGATCTGCATACAGAAAACATACTTGTCGGAAGGTATAACAATCCAATACTAATCGATTTTGAAATGGCGGTTCAGGACAATTGCCTCTTGCGAGATTACGCAGAGTTTGAAGTCGCCCTTTTGCTTGCGGCTGCGACAACGTCCTATGATGAAGCAGACGAGCAGGCCAACAAAATATACAATAATCGCTTCGTATTTGGCATCAACGGAATTTCAAAATTAGCGTCATCCACCGCGCGGATTCGGGCAAATTTGTTTGATCAGCTTAGCGGTTTCTCTGTCGCAAAAGAAGTCAGCATTGAGGCTATTTTCCACGATGCATCATTGTGCTACAGGGTGTATATACTGAGGTATCTTTGCTTTTACGTGAGGATAGCTAACATGAATCAAAAGGGGGGCCTGCGTCACGGAATAATTGCTCTGTTCCATGCAATGTTTGAGAAGGTTCGAATCAGCATTCCTGCCGAATTTGGAGTCTAGCCCGCTCTTCGGTCCCGATATTCTAAACGTCGACACTGGACACGTGGCTGACTAAGTCACTCCGGCGCGCTGGTCTGCAGGGCAAGTGCGTGCAGGACGCCGCCCATGTTGCCCTGCAGGGCCTTGTAGACCATCTGGTGTTGCTGCACCCGGCTCTTGCCGCGAAAGCTTTCGGCCACGACTTCCGCCGCGTAGTGGTCGCCGTCGCCGGCAAGATCGCGGATCGTCACCTTGGCGTCCGGTATGCCGTCCTTGATCAGCCGCTCGATGTCGCGCGCGTCCATGGCCATGGCCGATTCCTTTCCAATGCTGCAGTCAGCGCAAAGCTAAGCGGCAACAAGGCATGGTGCAATCCTCACTCACGCCATGAACTTCGGGAACCAGCCTTCATGCGCCGCCTTGAGGTCGGCGACGGCAACCGCGCGGGCGCCGGCGAGCTTCAGCTCGTTCCCGCCGGTCTCGCCGATCCACGGTGCGGCTAGGCCAAGTTCGGCCGCCTCGTCCTGGATGTCACGCACGAGGCCGGGGTCGGCGTCGGAGATGGTGACCAGATAACGGCCCTGGTCCTCGCCGAACCAGACCGGGATCGGGTCCATGTCGACCGGCAGTTGCACATCCGCGCCGATGCCGGACCCGATCGCCATTTCGGCCAGCGCGACCGCGAGCCCGCCGTCCGAGACGTCGTGCACGGCGGTCAGCGCGCCGGCGCGGATCATGGCGCGGACGAAGTCGCCGGCGAGCTTTTCCTTCGCCAGGTCGACCGGCGGGGCCGAGCCGTCGCGGCGGCCGTGGATGTCGCGCAGATAGATCGACTGGCCGAGATGCGAGCCCCAGGTTGCCGGCGCGCCGACGAGCAGAATGCGTTCGCCGGGCGCGGCAAAGCGAATGCGCGCCATCTTCGACCAGTCGTCGATCAGGCCGACGCCGCCGATGGCCGGCGTCGGCAGGATGCCGCGGCCATTGGTTTCGTTGTAGAGCGAGACATTGCCCGAGACGATCGGGAAATCGAGCGCGCGGCAGGCCTCGCCTATGCCCTTGATGGCGCCGACGAGCTGGCCCATGATTTCGGGCCGCTCCGGGTTGCCGAAATTCAGGTTGTCGGTGGCGGCCAATGGCAGCGCGCCGACGGCGGAGAGATTGCGCCAGCATTCGGCGATCGCCTGCTTGCCGCCCTCATAGGGATCAGCCTCGCAATAGCGCGGCGTCACGTCGGCAGAGAAGGCCAACGCCTTGGTGGCGTGACCCTCGACGCGAACGACGCCGGCATCGCCGCCGGGAAGCTGCAGCGAATTGCCCTGGATCAGGGTGTCGTATTGCTCCCAGACCCAGCGGCGCGAGGAGAGGTCGGGCGAGCCGAGCAGCTTCAGGAGCGCATCGGCGATGTCGGCCTGCGGCACGTCGCGGTCGGACAGCGACGTTGGCTTTGGCTGCTCGACCCATGGCCGGTCATATTCGGGGGCCTGGTCGCCGAGGTCCTTGATCGGCAGGTTCGCGACTTCCTCGCCCTGATGCATAACGCGGAAACGAAGGTCGTCGGTCGTCCAGCCGACGATGGCGAAGTCGAGGCCCCATTTGGTGAAGATCGCCTCGGCTTCCGCCTCCTGTTCGGGGCGCAGCACCATCAGCATGCGCTCCTGGCTTTCAGAGAGCATCATTTCGTAGGCCGACATGCGCTCCTCGCGGACCGGCACCTTGTCGAGCTCCAGCAAGATGCCGAGGTCGCCCTTGGCGCCCATCTCGACCGCAGAGCAGGTGAGGCCGGCGGCGCCCATGTCCTGGATCGCGATGACTGCGCCCGACGCCATCAGTTCGAGGCAGGCTTCGAGCAGGCATTTTTCGGTGAACGGATCACCGACCTGCACGGTCGGGCGCTTTTCCTCGATCTTGTCGTCGAACTCGGCCGACGCCATCGTCGCGCCGCCGACGCCGTCGCGGCCGGTCTTGGCGCCGAGATAGACCACGGGAAGGCCGACACCCTTGGCCTGGCTGAGGAAAATGCCGTCCGCCTTGGCGAGGCCGGCCGCAAAGGCGTTGACCAAGCAGTTGCCGTTGTAGCGCTCGTCGAAATTGACCTCGCCGCCGACCGTCGGCACGCCGAAGGCGTTGCCGTAGCCGCCGATGCCGGCGACGACGCCGGAGACGAGGTGTTTCGTCTTCGGATGGTCCGGCGCGCCGAAGCGCAGCGCGTTCATTGCCGCGATCGGCCGCGCGCCCATCGTGAAGACGTCGCGCAAAATGCCGCCGACGCCGGTGCCCGCGCCCTGATAGGGCTCGATATAGGACGGGTGGTTGTGGCTCTCCATCTTGAAGACGACCACGTCGCCATCGCCGATGTCGACCACGCCGGCGTTCTCACCGGGGCCGATCAGCACGCGCGGGCCGGTGGTCGGCAGCGTCCGCAGCCATTTCTTGGAGCTTTTGTAGGAACAGTGCTCGTTCCACATCGCCGAAAAGATGCCGAGCTCTGTGTAGGACGGCTCCCGGCCGATCAGGTCGAGGATGCGCTGGTACTCGTCAGGCTTGAGCCCATGCGAGGCGATCAGTTCGGGGGTGATCGGGATAGTATTGGAAATTGTCATGTCGGCTCGACCGGTGTGCGGCAATGGTGAGATCTATCGGATTATGCGGCGGCATTGCAGCGTGAATCGCCGCGCGACCAGCGGTCGATGTCGGACGAAATCCGCGCCCGATGCTCGCCTTCAAGCAGCGGTCCAAACGCGTCGACGCGGTTGGAATTGCCCTTGGCCTGCACGACAAGCAGAGGCCGGCCGCCGAAATTGCCCCTTGGAACCAGCAGGAACCGCGGCTGGCCGCTCATCGAGTTCAACTCGTTGGCGAAGCTGTATTTCTGGAAAACCTTGTCCTTCGAGGCGAACCAGCAGGTCTGCGCCGCGATGCCGACCTGTTCCATGGTGCGAAGCGCCGCGCTCTTGCCGGACGGAATGCTGACGACGGCCGTCGGCTTCGACTGGCAGCCGGAGAGCGCGGCGACTCCCGCGATCAGGGCGAGATGAACAAGCTTCACGCGGCGATCCCGAGCACGCCTTCGAACAGCGCGCGGCCATCCGAGCCGCCATGCGCCGCTTCGATCAGGTTTTCCGGGTGCGGCATCAGGCCGAGCACATTGCCCTTGTCGCTGACGATGCCGGCGATGTCGTTGATCGCACCGTTTGGATTGGTGCCCTCAGCATAGCGGAACACAACCTGGCCACCGCCCTCGATACGGGCGAGCGTTTCGGTGTCGGCGAAGTAGTTGCCGTCATGATGCGCGACCGGAGAGCGGATGATCTGGCCCGGCGCATAGTTGCGGGTGAACGCCGTGTTGGCGTTGGTCACTTCGAGCTTCACCTCTCGGCAGACGAATTTCAGCGAAGCATTGCGCATCAGCGCGCCGGGCAAGAGGCCGGCCTCGAGCAGGATCTGGAAGCCGTTGCAGACGCCCATCACCATGACGCCCTTGGCCGCCTTCTCGGCGACTGCCCGCATCACCGGCATCCGCGCCGCGATCGCGCCGCAGCGCAGATAGTCGCCATACGAGAAGCCGCCGGGGATGACGATCAGATCGACATCGGGGATTTCGGTGTCCGTCTCCCACGCCGTGACCGGCGCATGGCCCGAAATCTTGGTCAGCGCCGCGATCATGTCGCGGTCGCGGTTCAGGCCGGGGAGAAGGACGACAGCGGATTTCATATTATCTTGCCCGTTCCTTCATCTCAGTCACGAAGCGATTCCATGGGAAAGCCAAGCCGACGCTGCTCAGTTCAACGCGATTGAATAATTCTCGATCACCGTATTCGCCAGCAGCTTGTCGCACATCGCCTTCAGGTCAGCCTCGGCTTTTGCCTTGTCCGTGTGGTCGAGCACAACGTCGAACACCTTGCCCTGTCGGATGGATCCGACGCCGGAAAAGCCGAGAGCGCCAAGCGCGCCCTCGATCGCCTTGCCCTGGGGGTCGAGAACGCCTGATTTCAGCGTTACGGTCACGCGCGCCTTGATCATCTGAGGCAACTCCTGAAGAAATGGCCTCAGTGAGGCTTGCCCTTGCCATTGGTGGAAACGAGAACCGGGCCGGCCGGACGCGGCGGCTCGTTCTCGTTCATGATGCCGAGACGACGCGCGACTTCCTGATAGGCCTCGACCAGCCCGCCCATGTCGCGGCGGAAGCGGTCCTTGTCCAGCTTGTCCTGCGTCGCCACGTCCCACAACCGGCACGAATCCGGCGAGATCTCGTCGGCGACGACGATGCGCATCATGTCGCCTTCATAGAGGCGGCCGCACTCGATCTTGAAGTCGACCAGCTGGATGCCAACGCCCATGAACAAGCCGGAGAGGAAGTCGTTGACGCGGATGGCCAGCGCCATCACGTCGTCGATCTCCTGCGGGGAGGCCCAGCCGAACGCAGTGATGTGCTCTTCCGACACCATCGGATCGTCGAGTGCATCGGCCTTGTAGTAGAATTCGATGATCGATCGCGGAAGGACGGTGCCTTCCTCGATGCCGAGACGCTTCGACAGCGAGCCGGCGGCGACGTTGCGCACCACGACCTCGAGCGGAATGATCTCGACTTCCTTGATCAGCTGTTCACGCATGTTCAACCGACGGATGAAATGCGTCGGGATGCCCATGCGGTTCAGATGGGTGAAGATATGCTCGGAAATGCGGTTGTTCAGCACGCCCTTGCCGTCGATGACCTCGTGCTTCTTCTTGTTGAACGCGGTGGCGTCGTCCTTGAAGAACTGGATCAGCGTGCCCGGCTCAGGTCCTTCATAGAGGATCTTTGCCTTGCCTTCGTAGATGCGTCGGCGACGGTTCATATGGCTGTCTCTGCTCTGGAAGGCCGTCGGGATGCGGCCTAGCCGAATCGATGGCGCAGCGTGCCGCGCGGAAGGTTTTCAGCCGGTCTCTAGCCTACTCGACAGCTTTGCTCAATCAGCAATTGGCCACATCAACCGGTTTGGAGGCGGTGGAGTCATACTTGTCTAAGGCCTGATGCCGATACCTGTTGAATTGCCGCGCGAGGCCCCATATTGAGGCGCAGCGCATCGGACCAAAACGCGGAGCATTTCCATGAGCAGCATGAAGGATCGTCAGGACGGTTTCGAAAAGAAATTCGCCCATGACGAGGAACTGAAGTTCAAGGCCACGGCCCGCCGCAACAAGCTTTTGGGCGTTTGGGCGGCTGAAAAGCTCGGCAAGTCCGGATCCGACGCCGACGCCTATGCCAAGGAGGTCGTGATCTCCGATTTCGAGGAGGCTGGCGACGATGATGTGTTCCGCAAGGTCCGTGGCGATTTTGACAAGGCAGGGGTTTCGGTGACGGATCACCAGATTCGCCACGCCATGTCCGAACTGATGGCAACCGCCGTCGACCAGATCACCAATACCTGATTTTCCTGCGCTGAGCCCTGGACCAACAAACCGCCCGGCTTCCGGGCGGTTTTTCTTTGCGCGGACGGCGGACTCGCGTCACATTCCGCAAAAAGTCTGATGGGGAAATGCTCGATGCACCTTGCCGAACGCCTGAACTCCGGAAAAGTCTCGTTCACCGCGTGGTCCGGCGTTCCCGACACGCTGACGGTGGAGATCGTCTCGCGGCTGGGCTTTGAGGTGGTGACCCTCGACATGCAGCACGGTGCGCATCACGAGGACAGCGTTGCGCGCTGCATCCCGTCGATCACGAGTTCTGGGGTTCATCCGGTGATCCGTATCCCCGTCGGCCGCTTCGACATGGCGAGCCGCGCGCTCGATCTCGGCGCTGAAGCCGTCATCGCGCCGATGATCAATACCGTCGCCGACGCAAAGCAGTTCGCCGCCGCCATGAAATACCCGCCGCTTGGCGAACGGTCCTGGGGTCCGACTTTCGGCATGCCGCGCTCGGGCATCAAGGATACGGCCGAATGGCTGGGCACCCAGAACAGCCGCACCATTTCCTTCGCCATGATCGAGACGCGCCCGGCCTATGGCCTGCTTGACGAAATCCTCGCCGTTCCTGGCATCGACGGCGTCTTCGTCGGCCCGTCCGATTTCTCGATTGCATGGTCTGGCGGCGCGATCATTGATACCAACTTGGAAGACATGATGTCGGCCATCGCCGACATCGGCGCTCGCACGCGCAAGGCCGGCAAGTTCGCCGCGATCTTCGCAGTCGATCCGACCATCTCCGGCCGTTATGCGGCCATGGGCTATCAGCTGATCGCGCTCGGCAACGAGCAATACTATATGCGCGTCGGCGCCGAGAACATGATCAAGGCCGCGCGCGATTCAATCAAATAGCGTCGGGCAGCTTCAACAGGAACTGGGCGAACGCCATCGACCCTTCCGGCCAAGGGCCAAATCCGGCTTCCGTGTTGATGTGTCCGGCCTCGCCTGCGTTGATGTAGAGCGAACCCCAGGCGCCAGCGAGATCTTCCGAAACCTCGGGAAGGCAATAGGGGTCGTTGTTGCTGCCGATCACCAGCGACGGAAACGGCAGCGGCGCACGCGGATAGGGGCCGAAACCCAGCAGCTGTGGCGGGTCGAGCGTCGGATCGTCGAGATCCGGCGGCGCGACCAGAAAGGCTCCATGCGGCGGCCGCACCAGTAGCTCCAGAGCGTTAATCACCGTCGGGACGCCAAGTGAATGCGCCACAAGCACGACCGGGCGCTCCGCGGCATTGACCATATCGGCCACGGCTTGCGACCAGGGTTCGCGCACGGGCGCGTCCCAATCCGGCTGCCGGACACGGCGCGCCGTCGACAGGCGCTGCTCCCAGCGCGTCTGCCAGTGCATGGGCCCCGAACCGCCGAGGCCGGGCACCATGATGATATCTACGTCTTTTGCTTTCATGGCGGCCATGTAGGCGAGGGGCGGCGCTTCCGCAATGTGTCCGCGCGGCTGAACAGCGTGTTCGTCTTTTCGCGGCTTGTGCCAACTTCCCCGTCGAACCATCTTCGGTGGGAAAATGAAACAAGCGCGAGGGCGCCGAAAATGAAGCTCAATCGCAGAACTGTCATTGGCGGCGTCGGAGCCGCTGCACTGGGTGGAGTTGCGCCTGCCCGATCGGAGACGACCATGTCTGATTTGCCATTTGCCGCGTCAGCGCCGATCCATATCGGCCGCATCGGCCTCGTCGCGCGCGATGCGAACACGCTGTCCGCGTACTACCGCGACGTCGTCGGCCTTAAGGAATTGGCCAATTCCGGCGGGCACATCACTCTTGGCGTCGGTGACCGGCCGCTGATGGAGATTGAACAGTCCACTGCCGTCCGCCCGGACGATCTGCGCTCCGCGGGTCTTTACCACACGGCCTTTCTGTTGCCCTCGCGCACCGATCTCGGACGCTGGATCAAGCACGCCATCGAAAATCGTATCCGTCTCGACGGCGCGTCCGACCATCTCGTGTCAGAGGCGCTGTATCTCACCGATCCGGAAGGCAATGGCGTCGAAATCTACGCAGATCGCCCCAAGGAAAGCTGGGACTGGAACGGCAAATCGGTGCGCATGGCGACCGATCCGCTCGACGCGGAAGGGATCATTGCGTCCTCCTCCGGTGCTCCGGCCTGGTCGGGCACACCCGACAACAGCCTGATCGGCCACGTTCATCTCCGTGTGGGCGACGTTCGGGCGGCGGAAGGGTTCTGGAATGAGGATGTCGGCTTCGACACGGTGCTGAACTACGGCGGACAGGCGGTGTTCCTTTCGACCGGCGGCTATCACCACCATATCGGCGCCAACTCGTGGCAGAGCCGCGGCGCAGGCCCGCGCGACAAGGACCGCACCGGTCTGCAGTGGGTCGAGCTGTTGTCGAAGGGACCGGCTGCCGAGCGCAGCGTCACTGACCCCTGGGGCACCGAAATCCGGATCGTGGCCAGCGCCTGAACAAGGCGCAAAGAAAAAGCCCGCGGCAGGGAATGTCGCGGGCTTTTTCGACTGGAAGTCTAAAGTCTATTGGCCTTCGATCGTCACCTTCGGCAGGTCGATCTTCAGTTCCACGCTGTCATTGTCGAAATAGCCGTCAGCGTAAAGAAACAAGGCGATTGCAACGGCCACGGCCAATGCGCCCGCCACAAACCATCCAATACCGTTGCCGCGGTTGGTCATAATCATATCGCCGTCCGTCATATCCAATTCCTTGCTCGTGAGCTTCGGAGGACAAAACGGCAGCGAACGCAAAAGGTTCCAGCGCTATGCGGCCCCGAACACCCGGCGGAAGATCGTGTCAACATGCTTGGTGTGATAGCCAAGGTCGAATTTCTCGCGCAGTTCAGCCTCCGACAGCGCCGCCATGACCTCGCTGTCGGCCAGCAGTTCCTCCAGAAAGTCCTTACCGTCTTCCCAGACCTTCATCGCGTTGCGCTGCACCAGCCGATACGAATCCTCGCGGCTGACCCCGGCCTGAGTCAGCGCCAGCAGCACGCGCTGCGAGTGGACGAGGCCGCTGAACTTGTTCAGGTTCTTCAGCATGTTGGCCGGATAAACCACCAGCTTCTCGATCACGCCGGTCAGCCGCGCCAACGCGAAATCGAGCGTAACCGTCGCGTCCGGTCCGATCATCCGCTCGACGGAGGAATGCGATATGTCACGCTCGTGCCAGAGCGCCACGTTCTCCATGGCCGGCAGCGCCATGCCGCGCACCAGGCGGGCGAGGCCGGTCAGGTTTTCCGTAAGCACAGGGTTACGCTTATGCGGCATCGCAGACGAACCTTTCTGGCCCGGCGAGAAGAATTCCTCGGCTTCCAGAACTTCGGTGCGTTGCAAGTGACGGATCTCGGTTGCCAGGCGCTCGACGCAGGACGCGACGACGCCGAGAGTTGCGAAGAACATCGCATGACGGTCGCGCGGAATGACCTGTGTCGAGACCGGTTCCGGCTTGAGCCCGAGCATTGCCGCGACATGCTCCTCGATGCGCGGATCGATGTTGGCGAAGGTGCCGACCGCGCCCGAAATGGCGCATGTCGCAATCTCTTCCCGCGCTGCGACAAGCCGCGCGCGACAGCGGTCGAACTCGGCATAGGCCAGCGCCAGCTTGACGCCAAATGTCGTCGGCTCGGCGTGGATGCCGTGCGATCGGCCGATGGTGATCGTGTCCTTGTGCTCGAAAGCTCGGACCTTCAGCGCCGCCAGAAGCCTATCGACGTCGGCGATCAGCAGGTCTGACGCGCGGGCGAGTTGCACTGCGAAACAGGTGTCCAGCACGTCCGACGATGTCATGCCCTGGTGGATGAACCGCGAATCCGGCCCGACGAACTCGCCGAGGTGGGTCAGGAAGGCGATGACGTCATGCTTGGTGACGCGCTCGATCTCGTCGATCTTGTCCACGTCGAATGTCGCCGCGCCACCCTTCTCCCAGATCGTCCGCGCCGCTTCCTTCGGGATGACGCCGATCTCGGCCAGTGCGTCGCAGGCATGCGCCTCGATCTCGAACCAGATGCGGAAGCGCGTCTCCGGCGACCAGATTGCAACCATCTCGGGGCGCGAATAGCGGGGGATCATGAGACGTCCTCGGAGTTCCGGCAAGAATAGGCCGCGTCCTAACAGAGCCCGCCGGATTCCTCAACGCATGCCGCGGACGTTCCAGATCGATGCGGCGACGATGAACAGCAGGCCGATGGGGAGGTAGATCCGAACCCCCATCACGAGGAACTGGTAGACGGCGGACGCAACGGTGAAGATGAACTGGAACACCCAGGTGACCGTGAACGCCGCCTCGTGCCATTCGGCGTAGTAGCTGCGGTACTCGAGTGCGACGAGAAAGGCGGTGACGGCGATTGTCGCCGTGCTCAGCGCCAGAAACGTAGCGGCAAGCCCTGCGTCGCGGCGGCCGCGCGACAACAGCCGCCCGACATAGATGCCGGGAAGAAAGGCGATGAAGCCGCCCGCGGCGAAGAACGAGGCGATCAGCATGACCCGCTCTGGCGAGTACCAATCGATGTAGATGAGCTTCGCCATCGCGGCGATGCCCATGGCCGCCGCCCACGCGACGCTGCCAAGGACCGCCGTCGCCAGAGTCGGCAGAGCAGAATGCAATGACAATCCGATTCGTCGAGTGATCCCGGCGGCAGGCTGTCTGGCGGATCGTTGCCGTTCCGTTGCCGCCATCAGTCAGAGCTTGCCCGTCACGGCGATCCAGCGATAGTCCGGCCCCTCGAATCCCATCGAGCGAACCGCGATCATGACAGCGAATACCGGCTCGCCGAATTCTGGATGATAAGTCAGAACTTGGCCGATGCGATAGCCTTGCGGGCAATTGCGACTGGCCGGAACGGCGGTGTCTTCGTGGATCAGACTGGTCTGACCGCCAGGCGCCGCATCGATTCGGATCAGGCGGAAGCCGGATATGTCACCGACGCCTTCGCAATTCTGCGGCGGCGTCATCTGGACCTCCTCGATCCGGAATTCGATCGGAGTGTCTGGTGTCGGCAGGAACGGCCGCGGGTAGACAACGATACGATGTGGGTCGGCCGACAATTCGGTCACGGTGTTGACGCCGGCGATGTAGCCGGGAGTGGCAGCCAGCGTCGCGTCGGGGATGATCAGCTCGCCCTTTGCCTTGGCCTGCGCGCGTATCGCATCGAGTTCGGTGTCTTCATTGTCGCTACGGATCCGCATCGAGCCGCCTGGAACGAAATCATCCTTCGCCGTGTCGATATAGAAGCGGTTCGCGTAGGGAAAGCCGGACCCGTCCTGAATGCCATATTCCTCGAAGGCGAACACGCTGCCGTCTGCCGAGAATCCGAGCGGCTCCAACGTGGAGAAATCGCCCGCCTGAGCGGAGGCGACCGGCAGCAGGATGGCAAGACCCCACACGGCGCGGCGGATTTTGAACATGGCGGTTCTCCAGTCAGGACGCAATTCTAACATGGGCCCGCAGATTCGCGCAGACATTAGCCTCAATGAGTTTCGCGACGGTGAAGAGTTCACCGCCCGTATCTTTGCGACCAGGTCGGCAAGAGATCGTTCTCGGCCGGAGTGGCCAGGAAAATCGCCCGCGCTATAGCCCGCGCCATCGTAGCGCCGGCGACCGCAAACAGATCAATCGCGCTGTCGTGGTCGAGCGGCGTCTCGCACTTTCCAGTGGCCAGCGCGAAGATCAGATCGCCATCGACAGGCGTGTGCGTCGGCCAGATGGCGCGGGAGAACCCGTCATGCGCGGCGATCGCCAGCCGCTTTGCAGCCGCCTTCGAAAGTTTCGCATCCGTCGCGATCACGGCGATCGTGGTGTTGACTCCGGCGCGCGCCATTTCGCGGAACTTGATGCGGATGTCAGCTGCATTCGCCGGCATCGGGTGCGGCAGGCCGAAGCCGCCGAACTCGTCGCCGATCTCGAAAGGCGCAGCCCAGAAATGCCGCGTGTCGCCGACAGTGACGGAACCGGTCGGATTGGCGCCGACGAGCGCTGCGACCGTCATTCCGTTGGCCATCACCGTCGAGGCCGAGCCCAGCCCGCCCTTCAATCCGGCCGCCAGCGCGCCGACTCCAACGCCCGCTGTGCCGATGTCAAAGTGCTTCGCGGCGGCGATTGCCGCTTCATAGCCAAGCTCGCGATAGGGCGGATAGCGGCCCCAGCTTTTGTCACCGCCATTCTGCAGGTCGAACAGGATCGCTCCGGGCACGATCGGAATGCGGTGTTCGCGAACGGCAAAGCCCACGCCCTGTTCACGCAACGCTGCCTGCACGCCCGAAGCGGCGTCGAGGCCGAAGGCGGAACCGCCGGACAAGACCAGCGCGTTGATCGTCTCGACCGAATTGTGCGGCTCCAGCAGATCAGTCTCGCGCGTTCCCGGCGCGCCGCCGAGCACCTGCACGGCAGCCACGGCCGGCTCGTCGCAGATGATCGCGGTCACGCCGGATTTCAGAACATCGTCGGCCGAGTTGCCGACGCGCAGACCAGCCACGTCGGTCAGAAGGTTGGTCGGGCCTGTTCTGAAGCTCATTGTCATTCTGTGGCTATTCCGTTTCGATGAAAGCGCCGCCCTCGTAGCGGTAGAGGCGGTACGGATTGTCGGTGCGGTCACCCTTGTCGTCGAAGCCGACGGGCCCGAAGATCGTCTGGAACTCCCTGCCGCCAAGCGCCTCGAGCGGAGCAGTTCTGGTGGCGGCCGCCGTATCAGCCGCCTGCGCCGCGATCTGGACCGAGGCATACGCGGGCAGGACGTATCCTTCGGGCTCGATCGATATGGCGCGGAAGTCCGCGACGATTTTTGGGTCGGCGATCTCCGACCACTCGGGCAGGGCAATCATCAGCGTGCCGGGCGCGGGGTCAATACCTTCAGAGGCGGCCCGAAGTACCTCGCCGCCGCCGATCGTCACCGGATAGCCGATCTCGGCTGCATCACGGCCGAGGATGGCGATGTCGGACCGGTCGCCGGCAACGAAGACATGCGTCGCGCCCGATTTGCGCAGGCGGCCGGCGAGGCCGATCTGGTTGTCGAGCTGCGGCCGGAACGTGTCGACAAACACTGCCTTCAGGCTCATCTGCTCGATCGAGAGGCGAAAGCCTTCGGCGAGTTCGCGCGAATAGATCGTGCCGTCGTCGACGATCGCGAACAATTCGCCGCGCCAGCGGTCGCCAAGAATGTCGGCCGCTGCTTCGATCTCGTCGTCGGCGCGCGGCGAGAAGCGCACCACCGGCCAGCCGGTGCGCGTCCGTTGGTCGGTCAGGCTGTTGGTGCGGATGCCTGAGGCGATCACCGGAATGCCGGCTTCTTTCAGCAACGGCAACGCCGCCTCGATGGATTCGGTGCAGAGGAATCCGATGACGATGGCGACCTTTGCCGCGATGAACTTTTGCGCAGCCTCAGCGCCGCCTTCCGGGGTGCAGGTATCGTCGGCGATTTCGAGCGTCGCCCCTGTCTTCTCGGCCGCAGCCTCGGCCCCTTGCCGGATCTGCTCGCCGAGCAGGGCGGAAGGACCTGACAGCGGAGCAGCCACACCGATCACCGGCGCAGCCGCGGCCCCGCCGCAAAGGGCTGCCGACAGGCAGGTGGTGATCAGGAAGGCGTGGCGCATCATTGCCGCTTGGTTGGCCAGAATCCGGCTGGATTGGCGATCGTCGCGACTCGTAGCGGCTGGACCGGAGCCGTGCAACATCGGGCGAGGCGTGGATGGCACATTGCTCGCTTGTGGGAACGCAGGCTGCGCCTATATTCAGGTCTCAATTGGAAGCCCGCCTTGCTCAAGAAAAGCGACATCGATCCCCAGATCTACCGCGACGCGATGGCGAAGTTTGCCGGCGCGGTGCATGTGTTGACGACCGACGGTCCGGCCGGGCGACGCGGAACGACGGTCATCGCTGCCTGTTCGGTCTCGGACAAACCGCCGACGATTCTGGTCTGCATCAACCGCGAGAACGTTTCTAACACGCTGTTTTTGGACAATGGCGTCTTCGCTTTGAACACGCTCGGCGCGGCGCACAGCGAGCTCGCGAATGCGTTCTCGGGCCTGACCGGGCTGACCCAGGATGACCGCTTTTCGCACGGGACATGGGCGAAGCTCGCGACCGGCGCGCCGGTTCTGTCCGATTCGATGATGAGCCTGGACTGCGAGGTGACGGATACGGCCGACATCGCGACGCATCGTGTGCTTTTTGGCAAGGTGACAGGGGTCCGGATCGGCGATAGCCTTGAGCCTCTGATGTATTTCAATCGCGCCTATCATGTCCTCTAGGACGTGCGCGGCGTTCCGGTTCGGCCCGGACGGACAATCGGCACCATGGCAGAATTGACACCGCGCGGCGTTCCGCAGTCGATCGACGAGACGCTGGATCTGCTCCAGGGCGCGGACTATGTCGCCGACCGGTCGCTCGCCACCGTGCTGTTCCTCAGCCTGCGCATGAAACGGCCGCTGTTCCTCGAAGGCGAGGCCGGCGTCGGCAAGACCGAGATCGCCAAGGTTCTGGCGTCGTCGCTCGGCCGGCGACTGATCCGCCTGCAATGCTACGAGGGTCTCGATGTTTCCTCGGCGGTCTATGAGTGGAACTATGCCGCGCAGATGATCGAAATCCGCATGGACGAGGCCGCTGGCCAGACCGACCGCGGCCTGATGGAGCGGAACGTCTTCTCGGAAAAATACCTCATTCGCCGCCCGGTTCTTGACGCTCTCAGCGGCACAGCTGGCGCTGCGCCGGTGTTCCTGATCGACGAGCTCGACCGCACCGACGAAGCCTTCGAGGCGTTCCTGCTCGAAATCCTGTCGGATTTTCAGGTGACGGTTCCGGAGCTTGGCACGATCAAGGCGGAAGAGCCGCCGATCGTCATCATCACCACCAACCGCACCCGCGAAATCCACGACGCACTGAAACGGCGTTGCCTCTATCACTGGGTCGATTATCCGAACGCCTCGCGCGAACTCGAGATTGTCCGGCGCAAGGTGCCGCAGGCCAACAAGCGCCTCTCCGACGAAGTGGTCCGTTTCGTGCAGAAACTGCGTCAGATCGAGCTGTTCAAGGTGCCGGGCGTCGCCGAGACGATCGACTGGGCCGGCGCTCTGACCGAACTGGACAAGGTGGCGCTCGATCCGGAAACGGTGTCCGACACGATCGGCGTGCTCTTGAAATACCAGGACGACATCGCGCGCATCGAGCAGGGCGAGGGGCGGCGCATCCTGAAGGAAGTGCAGGCGGAGCTTTCCGCCGCGGCGGAGTAGAGATGGAAGCGGCCTCCACAGAAGTGCTGAAGGCAGCTGTTCCTGATGGCCGGATCGCTGACAACATCGTCTATTTCGCCCGCGCCTTGCGCAAATCGGGCATGCGGGTCGGGCCGGCTTCGGTGGTCGACGCCATCGAGGCGGTGCTGGTCTCCGGCATCGGCACGCGCGACGATTTCTACTGGACGCTGCATGCTGTGCTGGTGACCCGTCACGAGGACCACGCGATTTTCGACGAGGCGTTCCGGCTGTTTTGGAAATCGCGCGAGCTGATCGAAAAGATGCTGGCGATGTTTTCGCCCGTCGCGCCCGACAAGCGCGAGAAGCAGAAGCCGCGCGCGGCCGAAAACCGCGTCAGCCAGGCGATGTTCGAAGGGCACCAGAAGAACCAGAAGCCGGAAGAGATCCCGGAGATCGAGGTTGATGCGCGGCTGACCTTCTCCGGCAACGAGGTGCTGCGGGCGAAGGATTTCGCCCAGATGTCGGTGAGCGAGATCGACCAGGCGAAGCGGGCGATCGCCGAGCTCAGGCTGCCTTTCGACATGGTCCGGACCCGGCGCTTCCGGCCAGATCCGCACGGCATGCGAATCGACCCGCGCGCCACGATGCGCGCCGCGTTGCGCACCGGCGGCGACCTGATCCTGCCGAAATTCAAGCAGCCACGCGAAATCCATCCGCCATTGGTGGTTCTTGCCGACATTTCGGGCTCGATGAGCCAGTACACGCGGATTTTCCTGCATTTCCTGCATGCGCTGACCGAAAAGCGCCGGCGTGTGCACACGTTCGTATTCGGCACAAGGCTGACCAATCTGACGCGCCAGATGCGCCACCGCGATCCCGACGCAGCGCTGGCCGATGCGGCGCTGGCGGTGAAGGACTGGTCCGGCGGGACGCGGATCGGCGAGACGCTGCACGAGTTCAACCGCCTCTGGTCGCGTCGCGTCCTGTCGCAGGGCGCGATCGTGATGCTGATCACCGACGGGCTGGAGCGCGATGACGTCGCCGGCCTGTCCGAGGAAATGGACCGGCTGCACAAATCCTGCCGGCGGCTGATCTGGCTGAACCCGCTGCTGCGCTTCGACGGTTTTGAGCCGCGGGCGAGGGGGGTGCGGGCCATGCTGCCGCATGTCGACGAGTTCCGCGCCGTGCACACACTGAACGCGCTGTCGGACCTCTGCGCTTCGCTGTCGTCGACGCGGTCGCGCGATGCCGATCCGCGCCGCTGGATGGCGACTGGCGGAAGAGTGGCCGCATAGTCATATTCTGAGAGAGGGAGCGACGACATGAACACCGCATCGACCTTGGATACCGCCCGCGACCCGTTGCTGATCGCTCAGGACTGGAAGAGTTCTGGCCGCGACGTTGCCATTGCGACTGTCGTCGAGACCTGGGGCTCTGCGCCCCGACCCGTCGGCAGCCATCTGGTCATCGACGCCGATGGAAATTTCCATGGCTCCGTCTCGGGCGGCTGCGTCGAGGGCGCTGTCGTGGCGGAAGCGGGCGACGTGATCGGCACAGGCAAGCCGCGCATGCTGGAATTCGGTGTCGCCGACGAGACCGCCTGGCAGGTCGGCCTGTCCTGCGGCGGGCGGATCAAGGTCTATGTCGAGCGGCTGGATTGATAGATGGACGCGCAGGCGCTGAAGCAACTGAATCATGCGCGACAGTCGCGCCGCGCCGCGGTGTTGATCACCGATTTCGCCGACGCGAGCGCCCGCGTCGTCCACGAGGGCGACAGCGTCAACGGCGCTCTCGGCGAGGCGATCGCCAAAGCGTTCCGCTCCGGCGCATCGGGATCCGTCGAGGCGGACGGAAAATCGTTCTTTCTCAATGTCCACCTGCCGCCGCCGCGGATCGTGGTGATCGGTGCCGTCCACATCAGCCAGGCGCTGGCGCCGATGGCAAAAATCGCCGGCTACGACATCGAGATCATCGATCCGCGCACCGCCTTCGCCACGCCGGAACGGTTCGAGGGCGTGTCGCTCCACGCCGACTGGCCGGAAACGGTGCTGGCCGGCCGGCCGCTCGACGCCTACTCGGCGCTGGCGGCGGTGACTCATGATCCGAAAATCGACGATTTCGCGCTGAAAGCCGCGCTCGACGCTGGCTGTTTCTATGTCGGCGCGCTGGGCAGCCGGAAGACCCATGCCAAGCGTCTAGAGAGATTGACCGTTCTTGGTGCGACACAGGCCCAGCTCGCGTCGATTCACGCCCCGATCGGCATCGACATCGGCGCCGCGAGCCCTGCGGAAATCGCCGTCGCCGTGCTGGCGGAAATGATCCGCGCCTTTAGGACGCGCGGATTGGCCGGCGCCAAGGACGAAGCGGCGTGAAATTTGGTCCCGTTCCGGTCGAAGCGGCAGAAGGAGCGATTCTCGCACATGCGATGACCGCAGGGACGCTCAGGCTGCGCAAGAGCCATCGCCTGACCGCTACGGATATCACCGCCCTGCGCGAGGCATGCGTTGGTGAGGTCATTGCTGCGGTCCTCGACGCCAGCGATGTCCTCGAAGACGCTGCAGCCGGACGGGTGGCCGCCGCGCTGCAGATGTCCAGCGTTGAGGCGAGGGCACCCGCGACCGGCCGCGTCAACCTCCATGCCGGGGCTTCCGGCGTGTTTACGGTCGACAAGGTCTTGATCGATGCGATCAACCGCGTCGATCCCGCGGTCACCATCGCGACCATCGCCGATCATGCGACTGTGGAGCGCGGCCAGATGGTCGCAACGGTGAAGATCATTCCGTTCGCGGTATCGTCGGATGTGATTGATTCCGTCGCCGCCTTGGCAGGCAAAGGCCAGGCCTTTGCGGTGCATTCCTTCGCCGCAAAGCGCGTCGCGCTAATCCAGACGACGCTGCCGACGCTGAAATCTTCTGTCCTCGACAAGACGGCTCGCATCACCCGGCACCGCCTGGCGCGGTCCGGCGGGTCGATCGTCGCCGAGAAGCGCGTGCCGCATCGGGAATCGGACGTTGCGCAAGCCATCGCGGAACTGGCCGGGGCGAGCGACATGGTTGTGATTTTTGGCGCATCAGCCATGTGTGACCCCGAGGACGTGATCCCCGCCGCAATCCGCGCTTCAGGCGGCGAGGTGATCGCCGCCGGCATGCCGGTCGATCCGGGCAACCTGCTGGTGCTGGGAGCGCGGCAGGGCAAGCCGGTGCTCGGCGCGCCGGGTTGTGCGCGTAGCCCGAAGGAGAACGGCTTCGACTGGGTGCTCGACCGGCTGATGGCGAATTTGGCGGTGACCGCGGCCGACATTGCCGGCATGGGCGTTGGCGGCCTGCTGATGGAGATTCCGACACGGCCGCAGCCGCGTGAGATTGCGCCGGCACAAGCCTCGGCTCCGGTTCACGCGATCCTGCTCGCCGCTGGCCGCTCCAGCCGCATGGGCGGGCCGAACAAGCTCTTGGCGATGTTCGACGACGTGCCGCTGGTCCGCCGCAGCGCAGAGCGTGCGCTGGCCAGCAAGGCGGCCTCGCTGACAATCGTCATCGGCCACCAGGGCGAGCGGGTGCGTGACGCGCTCGCCGGCCTGCCGGTTCGTTTCGTCGACAATCCCGCCTACGCGTCCGGGCTGGCGGGTTCGCTGAAGACCGGAATCGCCACACTGCCCGCAACTGCTGGCGGCGCACTGGTGCTTCTCGGAGACATGCCGGAGATCGAAACGCGCGATATCGACCGGCTGATCGCCGCCTTCGAATCGTCCGCCAACGCGGCGATTGTGCGGGCCACCCATGACGGCAAGCGCGGCAATCCGGTCATCCTGCCGCGCTCGGTATTCGACTACGTCGCGACGATCGAGGGCGATACCGGCGCCCGCCATATCGTCGAGGCAAGGATCGCCGATGTCATTGATGTCGAAATCGGTCGATCGGCCAGTATCGACGTCGATACGCCGGATGCGATGGCGAGTGCCGGGGGCGTGCTGCAGGGTTGACGTCTTGTCGCTCGCGGATCGCGCCTACAAGGCACGCGTTCGATGCGTGTCGATGCTTGCCAAAGGCGGCGTAAAAAGCTGTGGCTCCCCGAGCAGGGCTCGAACCTGCGACAATTCGATTAACAGTCGAATGCTCTACCAACTGAGCTATCGGGGAACAGGGTCCGTTGGACGTGGCTGCCTATAGCAAACCCGTTTCCGGTTTGCCAACAGCAAGAAAGCGTTTTTTTCGGCGATTTGCCGCATGGTGCTGGCATACGGAAGCAATGGACCCGATATCACGGTTCCCTCTTGCCGGCGCGATGTCGCGCCCGGACGCACCCTCAGCGCCGAAAGGACAGTCAGTTTGGCCGATTCCCCCGACGACGAGCAGCCTGTTCCGCGGATTCGCCTGTTCGGGCGGGACATCGCTCTGCCCAGATCGTGGGTTGCGCGCAATGCGCTGGGCGTCGGCCTGATTCTGCTCGGGATACTTGGCTTCCTGCCGGTGCTGGGATTCTGGATGATCCCGCTCGGTCTTTTCGTCCTCGCCAACGACTTTCCGTCTGTGCGCCGCTTCAACCGGCGGGCAGGGGTGTGGATTCGGCGGAAGTTCCAGCGCAGGCGTTGAGGCACGCAAGATCGGACCGTGCGCTCAAATGCGACGGAAGCTGTATCGCGGCGCTTGTGGCTGCGGATTCCCTCTGTTAACAGAGCCTCGTTCACGCCTGTAGGGCCTCGTGGCGGAGTGGTTACGCAGAGGACTGCAAATCCTTGCACCCCGGTTCGATTCCGGGCGAGGCCTCCAGGTGCGACGGTTCAGGGCGGGCGACACCCGTCGGCGCACAGAACGGATCGGCCATGATTGCGGATTTCTCCGGCCTGCGAACGAAAATGGTGGATGGCCAGGTCCGGACGACCGATGTCACCTCGATACCGCTGCTGGACGCGCTCCTTTCAGTGCCACGGGAGGCTTTTGTCCCGCTGGCCAAGAAAGACCTCGCCTATATTGACGAGGATCTGGAAATCGCCCCCGGCCGCTTCCTGATGGAACCGTCGCCCTTTGCGCGGCTCGTCCAATTGGCGGCGATTCGCCCCGGTGATTTTGTCCTCGATGTCGGGGCCGGCACCGGATACTCTTCCGCGGTTTTGTCAAAATTGGCCGGCGCGGTCGTGGCGCTGGAACAGGACGCCGCGCTCGCCGCCAAGGCGCAGGCAGTGCTGGCGGGTCTGGGTTACGATACGGTCGCAGTCGTGGAAGGACGGCTCGCGTCCGGCCACGCTCCGGAAGCGCCCTATGACGTCATCTTTTTTGAAGGAGCCGTGGAGCAAATCCCGGCAGCTTTGTTCGATCAATTGAAGGACGGCGGACGCCTGATCGCCGTCGAAGGCGTTGGAAACGCTGCGGTTGCGCGGCTTCACATCAAGCACAAGGGCGTCGTGTCTGCGCGTCGCGCATTCAACGCCGCCGTGAAACCGTTGCCCGGTTTCCACACTGCACCGGTATTCGAGTTCTGACGGCTTGATTTGATTCAAGTCTGCAACCATGTTGGCTGCAAGGGCGCTTTCGAACCGCTGGATTGACATGGCGGACGGGTGCGATTCCGAACGGGGTGTGGGCTGACCTTCCGGGGCGGCTTCTGCAGTCGAACCTAAGCCGGGCGAAGTTCCGGCGCGTGGAAATGAGGTCGGTCGTGTCGTTTGTTCGAAGGTTGATCGCTGTCGCGGTCGTGTCCACTGGCTTGACCTCAACGCTGCCCGCCCACGCGGAAACAATCTTCGGGGCGCTGTCCAAGGCCTACCAGTACAATTCTGAATTGAACTCGGCCCGCGCCGGTGTGCGCGTCACCGATGAGGGCGTAGCGATCGCCAAGTCGGGCTATAGACCCACGATTTCCGGCTCGAGCAGCATCAACTACGCCTCGCAGGAAGGCACGCGGCTGACGACCGGTTCGTTCGGCGTGACAATCTCGCAATCGATCTTCGATGGCTTCCAGACGCGCAACAATGTCCGGGCTGCCGAGGCACAGGTTCGCGCCTCGAACGAAGGCCTGCGCAATACCGAACAAAACATCCTCTTCAACGCCGCAAGCGCCTATATGGACGTGATCCGGGACCGCCAGATCGCGGTGCTGACCGAGCGCAATCTGCAGTTTCTGGTCGAGCAGGTGCGCGCGGCGCGATCGCGCTTCGAGGTCGGCGAGGGCACGCGGACGGACGTCGCGCAGGCCGACGCCAGCCGTTCCTCCGCCGTAGCCCAGCTTGCCTCTGCGCGCGCGCAGGCGGGGGCGAGCGCGGCGATGTATCGCCAGATCGTCGGCGAGGATCCGGGCAAGCTCAACGGCGCAGGTCCGGCGAAGGGTCTGCCGGCTGGCATCGACAAGGCGTTCGTCGTCGCTGCGGCTGAACATCCAGCCATCCTCGCCAACAAGCATCTGGTCGACTCGTCGGATTTTGCCGTGAAGTCCGCCGAAGGTGCTCTATTGCCGCAATTGTCGGCGCGGGCAGGGGTTGCGACAGACTACATAAACCGGGTTCCGGGCTCCGCTGCCAGCGCCAACGGTTGGAGCGAGAGCGCTAACATCGGCGCGACGCTCACCGTGCCGATCTATTCGGGCGGGCGGACGTCGGCTACCGTGCGCCAGCGCAAGGAATCGCTCGGCCAGGCGCGCATCGAAGTTGACGTTGCGCATGACCAGGTTCGCAATGCTGTTGCTTCCGCCTGGGCGCAGTATCAAGCGGCGCGTGAAAGCGTCGGCGCCAACCGCGAACTCGTCTCCGCCGCGCAACTGGCGCTGAGCGGTGTCGTCGAAGAGCGCAATGTCGGCCAGCGCACGACCCTCGACGTGCTGAACTCGCAAGCGGATGTCATCACCGCCCAGATCAACCAGATCAGCTCCGAGCGCGACCTTGTCGTGGCGAGCTATGCCATTCTCTCGGCAATGGGCCGGCTGAACGTCCGCCAGCTCGGTCTGCAGGTCAGCGAATACAAGCCGAAAGAGCACTACGACGCGGTCAAGGACAAGTGGATCGGCCTGCGGACCCCCGACGGCCGCTGAACAGCGACTCGATCGCCAATCAACCTGTGCGCAAACGCCTTTCTCGGCCTTTGGGGTTTCACCCGGGTTCATCTGTCGGCTAGCCTGACGTCATGATTCGGAACGCGATTCCATCATCAGGCGGGGATTGACGGAAATGGCTCCACAGGCAGCGGAATCCATCTTGCAGCAGTCGGCCGCCGGACAGCGGGAACCGTCGATGGAAGAGATCCTGGCGTCGATCCGCCGGATCATCGAGGACAGCGACGCTGTCCGCAGCAGCGAAGAGACCGTTATCCCGCCAGCAGCAAACGCGTCCTCGTCAACGGCCAGGATGCAGCCGTCCGAAGTCGATGCCTTCCGTGAAGAACTGCGCGAGGAGACTTCGTTCGTCGCCGAGCCTGTTGAAGCGACTGAACCCGAAGCGCCGGCAATTGTTGCACCGCCAGTGTCGATCTCCCACAATGATCGTAAAGCGCCGGTGGAATTCAACGACCCTGAAGCTGCGCCGTCCGTGAGCGCATGGACCCCTGCGCCGCGGCAGGCGCCGTCGGTTGAACTCGAGACGCCAAAGCAGTCGATCATTTCCGAAGTCGCCGGCCGCCAGGTTGCGGCTGCCTTCGGCGAACTGTCCGACGCCTTCGCCGCCACCCGCCGCCGGTCCTTCGACGAAGTCGCCGAGGACATGATGCGTCCGATGCTGCAGGAATGGCTGGACAACAATCTGCCGACGCTCGTGGAAAAGCTCGTCCGCGAGGAGATCGAGCGCGTCGCTCGCGGGGCTGCCCGCTAAGCCTTCGACGCCCTCCGCTTGTCAGACCGATGAGTCTTGGGACCCAGGGCGACATCTGCTAATGTCGCTGAATGCTGAGAACTGTCACACCTCTTTTTGCCGCGCTTGTCGTTCTCCCTTCCGCCGCGATGGCCATGCGGATCGAGATTCCGTTCGATCCGGCTTTGACCTGCTTTGATTCGAAGAGTCCGGCGATCGTGCTGAAGGATGTGCCGGCCGGCACGGCGGAACTGAAAGTCCGCATCCGGAACGTTGGCGATAGCGCCGGCACGAGTTCGAAGACGCTTGCCTATGCGGGCGAGGGCCGGATCGCGAAGGGCGCGCTCCGCCATTTCCCCGCTTGCAGCCACGTTGGCCGCTGGGGCGGCGACGGCGGCGCGATCGAGGTGCGCGTGCAGGCCCGCGATGCGTCGGGCAAGGTGCTTGCCTCGGGACGCGACGACGCGTTCCTGCGCGACCGCTAAAGCTTCATCCGGCCACGCGCCGGAACCCCCACGTCCCGCGAGTGTTGACTCGGACATACCCATCCGATTTAGACGGCGCATTCCCAGCAGGTTCGGACCCCATGCTCGACAAGACATATGATTCCAAAACGATCGAACCCCGGATCGCCAAGGCCTGGGAAGACGCCGACGCGTTTCGCGCCGGCGCCGGAGCGGAAGAGGGCGCTGAGCCGTTCACCATCGTCATCCCGCCGCCGAACGTCACCGGTTCGCTGCACATGGGCCATGCGCTCAACAATACGCTGCAGGATATCCTGATCCGCTTCGAGCGCATGCGCGGCAAGAACGTGCTGTGGCAGCCGGGCATGGACCACGCAGGCATCGCGACGCAGATGGTCGTCGAGCGGCAACTGGCCGAGCAACAGATTCATCGCCGCGCGATGACGCGCGATGCCTTCATCGACCGCGTGTGGCAGTGGAAGGACGAGTCTGGCGGTACGATCGTCAACCAGCTGAAGCGGCTTGGCGCCTCCTGCGACTGGTCGCGCGAGCGGTTCACGATGGACGACGGCCTGTCCGAGGCTGTCATCGAGGTCTTTGTAAAACTCTACCGCGACGGGCTGATCTATCGCGGCAAGCGGCTGGTCAACTGGGACCCGAAATTCGAGACCGCGATTTCCGATCTCGAAGTGGAGAGCCGCGACGTCGATGGCCATATGTGGCACTTCAAGTATCCGCTGGCCGGCGGCGAGACCTATCTCTACGTCGAGAAGGACGCGGACGGGAAGGTCACTTTCCAGGAAGAGCGTGACTACATTTCCATCGCGACCACCCGTCCCGAGACGATGCTGGGCGACGGCGCGGTGGCGGTGAACCCGTCGGACGAGCGCTATGCGCCCATCGTCGGCAAGCTGTGCGAGATTCCGGTCGGACCGAAGGAGCATCGCCGACTGATCCCGATCATTACGGACGAGTATCCGGATCCGACATTCGGCTCCGGCGCAGTGAAAATCACCGGCGCGCACGACTTCAACGACTATCAGGTCGCCCGCCGCAACAAGATCCCGCTCTATCGCCTGATGGACGGCGTCGCCGCCATGCGCGACGACGGCGAGCCTTACGCGGTCTGCGCCGCGCAGGCGGCTGCGATCGTTGCCGGCGACCTGCCGAACGAGGCGGACGTGGATGCGATCAACCTGGTGCCGGACGAGTATCGCGGTCTCGATCGCTATGAGGCGCGCAAGCGCATTGTGGCACAGATCAACGCGGATGGCCTTGCCGTCACGGCGACCGACGCCGAGGGCAACGCGGTGCCTTTCGTCGAATCCAAGAAGATCACGCAGCCTTTCGGCGACCGCTCAGGCGTCGTCATCGAGCCGATGCTGACCGACCAGTGGTTCGCCGACGCCGCGACCCTGGCGAAGCCCGCCATCGCCTCCGTCCGCGAGGGACGCACGAAGTTCGTCCCGAAGAACTGGGAAAAGACCTATTTCGACTGGATGGAGAACATCGAGCCCTGGTGCATCTCGCGCCAGCTCTGGTGGGGTCACCAGATTCCGGCCTGGTATGGCCCGGACGGAACCATCTTCGTCGCCAAGTCCGAGGAAGAGGCGCTGGAAGACGCGGTCCAGTTCTACATCGCCAACGAGGGACCCTGGAAGGGTTGGGTCGAGGAACGGCTTGAGAACTTCGAACCGGGCGCGATCCTGACCCGCGACGAAGACGTGCTCGACACGTGGTTCTCCTCGGCGCTGTGGCCTTTTTCCACGCTCGGCTGGCCGGAGAAGACGAAGGAGCTCGACACCTACTACCAGACCGACGTGCTGGTGACCGGCTTCGACATCATCTTCTTCTGGGTGGCCCGGATGATGATGATGGGCCTCCACTTCATGGACGAAGAGCCGTTCCACACGGTCTACGTCCATGCGCTGGTTCGTGACAAGAACGGCGCCAAGATGTCGAAGTCGAAGGGCAACGTCATCGATCCGCTCGAGCTGATCGACGAATATGGCGCCGATGCGCTGCGCTTCACGCTGACGATCATGGCGGCGCAGGGCCGCGACGTGAAGCTCGATCCGGCCCGCATTGCCGGTTACCGCAACTTCGGCACCAAGCTGTGGAACGCCACCCGTTTCGCCGAGATGAACGGCGTCGCCCGCAATGACGAGTTCTGGCTGAGCGACGCCAAGCTGACCGTCAACCGCTGGATCCTGACCGAATTGACCCGGGCTGCCCGCGAAATCACCACCGCGATCGAAGCCTACCGCTTCAACGAGGCTGCCGGCGCTGCCTACCGCTTCGTCTGGAATTCGTTCTGCGACTGGTATCTCGAACTGCTGAAGCCGGTCTTCATGGGCGAGGACGAGGCAGCGAAGGCCGAGGCGCAGACGGTTGCCGCGTTCGTGCTGGACGAGATCTACAAGCTGCTGCACCCGATCATGCCGTTCATGACCGAGGAGCTTTGGGCGCATACGGCGGGCGAGGGCAAGGAGCGCGCGACGCTGCTCTGCCACGCCGCCTGGCCGAACCCGGACTTCGAGGATGTTGACGCGGCAGCCGAGATCAACTGGCTGATCGACCTCGTCTCCGGCATCCGCTCTGTGCGGTCGGAGATGAACGTCCCACCGGCGGCCATCGCGCCGCTGGTCGTGGTCGGCGCCGGTGATGTGACGAAGTCCGGCCTCGACACCCACGCCGCCGCGATCAAGCGTCTCGCCCGTGTCGGCGACGTGTCGCATGCTTCGAATGCGCCGAAAGGCTCTGCACAGATCGTCGTCGGCGAGGCCACGTTCTGCCTGCCGCTCGGCGACCTGATCGACGTCAAGGCGGAGTCCGCTCGGCTGAAGAAGGAAATTGCCAAGGCCGAGGACGAGATCGCCCGTATCGACAAGAAGCTCGGCAACCCGCAATTCGTCGCCAAGGCGGCGGAAGAAGTGGTCGCTGGCGAGCGGGAAAAGCGCGCCGAGTTCGCCGAGACGGCAGCCCGGCTCGCGACGGCTCTCTCGCGGGTTGAAGAGGCCTGATCTGACGCAACGGCCGGGCCGCGCCTGGCCGTTGCAAATTTCGCTAATGCCGGTTCTGCTGGATTCCGCTTTCAGAACCGCCATATACTGAGCCATTCATCAAGTCTGGATTTCGCCAATGCCCGCCTATCGTTCCCGCACTACCACCCACGGCCGCAACATGGCCGGCGCCCGCGGCCTGTGGCGTGCCACAGGCATGAAGGATGGCGACTTCGGCAAGCCGATCATCGCGGTTGTCAACTCGTTCACACAGTTCGTGCCGGGCCATGTGCATCTGAAGGATCTCGGCCAACTCGTCGCCCGTGAGATCGAGGCGGCCGGCGGCGTTGCCAAGGAGTTCAATACGATCGCCGTCGATGACGGCATCGCAATGGGCCATGACGGCATGCTCTATTCGCTCCCCTCGCGCGAGATCATCGCCGACTCGGTCGAATACATGGTCAACGCGCACTGCGCCGACGCCATGGTCTGCATCTCCAACTGCGACAAGATAACGCCCGGCATGCTGAACGCCGCGATGCGGCTGAACATCCCGGTCGTCTTCGTCTCCGGCGGTCCTATGGAAGCCGGCAAGGCGATGCTGAAGGGCAAGCTGCAGGCGCTTGACCTGGTCGATGCCATGGTGATGGCCGCCGATGAAAAATACACCGACGCCGAGATCGCGGTGGTGGAGGAGGCCGCATGCCCGACCTGCGGCTCGTGCTCGGGCATGTTCACGGCGAATTCGATGAACTGCCTGACCGAGGCGCTGGGCCTCAGCCTGCCGGGCAATGGCTCGACGCTGGCGACGCATTCCGACCGCAAGCGCCTGTTCGTCGAGGCCGGCCACCTGATCGTCGATCTCGCCCGCCGCTACTACGAGCAGGAAGACGAGTCGGCGCTGCCGCGAAACATTGCCACCAAGGCGGCCTTCGAAAACGCGATGGCGCTGGACATCGCAATGGGCGGTTCGACCAACACGGTGCTGCACATCCTGGCGGCGGCGCATGAAGGCGGCATCGACTTCACGATGGACGACATCGACGCGCTGTCGCGCAAGGTTCCCGTGCTCTGCAAGGTCGCGCCGGCCAAGAACGACGTGCATATGGAAGACGTCCATCGCGCCGGCGGCATCATGGCGATTCTCGGCCAGCTGGACCGCGGTGGGCTGATCAACCGCGACGAGCCGACCATCCACGCCGTCACCATGGGCGATGCGCTCGACCAGTGGGACATCAGCCGAACCAATTCGGACAGCGTCCGCAATTTCTTCATGGCGGCGCCGGGCGGCGTGCGTACGACGCAGGCGTTCAGCCAGTCGAATCGCTGGACCGACCTCGACCTCGACCGCCAGGGCGGCGTGATCCGCTCGCCCGAACATCCGTTCTCCAAGGACGGTGGTCTGGCTGTGCTGAAGGGCAACATCGCCATCGACGGCTGCATCGTGAAGACTGCGGGCGTCGACGAGTCGATCCTGAAGTTCACCGGCCCGGCACGCGTGTTCGAGAGCCAGGACGCGACCGTGAAGGCGATTCTGTCGAACCAGATCAAGGAAGGCGACGTGATCGTCATTCGCTACGAAGGACCGCGCGGCGGACCGGGCATGCAGGAAATGCTCTATCCGACGAGCTATCTGAAGTCGAAAGGCTTAGGCAAGGCTTGCGCGCTGGTCACCGACGGCCGCTTTTCAGGCGGCACATCCGGCCTGTCGATAGGCCACTGCTCGCCGGAAGCGGCGGAAGGCGGCACGATCGGCCTCGTCCGTGAGGGCGACACGATCGAAATCGACATCCCGAACCGGACGATCCATCTCAAGGTCAGCGACGACGAGCTCGTGCAGCGCCGCCATGAGCAGGACCGCATGGGCTGGAAGCCAATCGAGAAGCGCAAGCGCAATGTGACCCAGGCGTTGCGTGCCTACGCCGCCTTCGCCACCAGCGCCGCCCGCGGCGCGGTGCGGGTCGTTCCGGAGTAACGAGCGCCAAGATCTGCTCTGACGGCCGGTTTTCGCGCGAAAACCGGCCGTTTGTGCATCCAGCTCCACGCAAGCTCCAAGTTTGTGACGATTCGGCAACACTCTTTCAACATCCCTCGCGCTATAGGGCCGTGGGGACAAATTGCCCATTTCCCGCCATAAACCCGGCGCACCCGGATGCTGTCTTATGCAGGCAGCCAGATGGCGGCAGGAAAAGGCAAAGCCGCACCAAGCGGCAGGTTGAAAAGGGACGACGTGAAGAACCGCTCTTCCATAGATGCTGGCAGCGTATGCATCGCAGATGCGATCGCGTTGCGTCGTTATGGCGGCTTCCTCATGCTTGTGTGTTCGGCGCGCCTTTTGCCGAACGGCGAAGAGACCCATACGGGCGGCGCGAGAGAAGTAAACTGAAATGCGGATTGCCGAGTCCTTTCGTGTAGGTTTTGTCGCGGCCGCCGCCTCCGCGCTCCTGTTTGCGGGCGCAGCACCAAGCTTTGCGCTTGATCCCGCCGCGACCACCGGCGCGCCGACGTCCAATCCCTGGGAAGCGCTGCGCGACGGCTACGACAAGTACCGCAGTGGTCACAAGGGCGAGGCCGTTGAAGCCTACAAATACGCGGCCGAGAAGGGCCAGCTCGGCGCGCAGTGGAAGCTGGCGCGGATGTATGCCGACGGCGACGGTGTCGCCCGTGACGACTACGAGGCCTACAAGTTTTACAATCAGGTCGTGAGACAAGGCGTCGAGCATGGCAGCGTGGAGGCGGCCTACGTTTCCGACGCTCTCGTGGCGCTTGGCACCTATGTCCGCAAGGGCATACCAGGAACTCCGGTCACTCCGGATCCGCTTCTGGCGCAGGAATACTACCGCGACGCGGCGACCAACTACCGCAATCCGACCGCACAGTTTGAGCTGGGACGGATGTTCCTGGTCGGCGAAGGCGTCAAGTCAAGCGTCAAGCAGGCCGGACGCTGGCTGCAACTCGCCGCCGACAAGGGCCACGCCGGCGCGCAGGCGACGCTGGGCAACCTGCTCTACCAGCGCGGCAAGGTCGTGCGCGGCCTGGCGATGCTGACGGCTGCGATGGAACGCGCGACGCCCGGCGACAGGCAGTGGATCGGCGGCATGCAGGAAGAGGCGTTCTCGCTCGCTTCCGAAGCCGAGCGCCGCAATGCGATCGCCTTGGCGCAGGACATGCTCGCCAGCGAGAAATGACCAGCCGAGCGGCTCAGCGCGCCTCGAATGCCAGATCGATCGCCACGGGCACGTGATCCGAAGGCTTTTCCCACGCCCTGACGTGTTTTTCGATCGCAGCCGACCGGAAGCGGTTCGCCGCTTCGGGCGACAACAGCAGATGGTCGATGCGGATGCCGTTGTTCTTCTGCCAGGCGCCCGCCTGATAATCCCAGAACGTATAGACGTCCGGCGCATCGGTGACGGAGCGGATCGACTCGGTGAACCCGAGCGACAGCAGCCGGCGGAATGACTGGCGCGTTTCCGGCTGGAACAGGGCGTCGTTGACCCAGTCCTGCCAGCGCTTGGCGTCTTCCTTCTCGGGAATGACATTGTAGTCGCCGGCAAGCACCAGCGGCTCTTCCAGCAAGAGGCGCTCCTCGGCCCAGCGCTCCAGTCGCGCCATCCAGCGCAGCTTGTAGCCGAACTTGCGGTCCTCGGAGATCGGGTTGCCGTTGGGCAAATAGAGCGACACGACGCGCAACACACCCTGTTCGGTCGAGAACACACCCTCGATGAAACGCGACTGGTCGTCTTCGTCATCGCCCGGCAGTCCGCGGATCACCTCGTCGAAGCGCAGTTTTGACAGGATCGCGACGCCGTTGAAGCCCTTCTGGCCATGCGTTTCGACGTGGTAGCCGAGCGACTCAATCTCCAGCCGTGGAAAGCCCTCGTCGACCGTCTTGATCTCCTGCAGGCAGACGATGTCCGGCTGGCTCTCATTCAGCCAGGTGAGCAGATTGTCGATCCGCGCCTTGACGCCGTTGATGTTCCAGGTGACGATTTTCATGCGAGACGATCAGACCGAGAAGCTGGTGCCGCAGCCGCAGGACGCAACTGCGTTGGGGTTTCGGATCTGGAACGACTGACCCATCAGGTCGTCGACGAAATCGATCACCGAGCCGCCCATGTAGATCAGCGACATTTCGTCGATCAGGATGGTGGCGCCGAGCTTCTCGATCGCAACGTCATCGTCGTTCGATCCCTCGACCAGATCGAACTTGTAGGAGAAGCCCGAGCAGCCGCCGCCTTCGACCGACACCCTGAGCGCCGACTTGTCCGGTTCCTTGGCGACGATCTTTGCAACGCGCGCGGCTGCGGCGTCAGTCACTTCGACACCCTTCATCGCGGTCTTCGCATCCGTACCCATGGCCGTCACCTTGCGTTCGTCTCTCACCAATAGGTATGAAGCGCGGTAACCCAAGTCAACCAGCGGCGGACGGGCATGGCGGACGACAAGAGCGCGTTTGAGGGCATAGGCTTCGGCTATCGCCCAAGGGCGCCCTATGCGAGCGATCCCGCCGCGTCGCGCGGGCGGTTCTATGACGAGGCGGAGAGCCAGACGCGGACGCCGTTCCAGCGCGACCGCGACCGGATCATCCATTCAACCGCATTCCGCCGGCTTAAGCACAAGACGCAGGTCTTTATCGCGCATGAGGGCGACCATTACCGCACCCGCCTGACGCATTCGATCGAGGTGGCGCAGATCGCCCGTGCGCTGGCCCGCGCGCTACGCGCCGACGAGGATCTCGCCGAAGCCGTTGCTCTCGTTCATGATTTCGGCCACACGCCATTCGGCCACACCGGCGAGGACACGCTGAACGAGAGCATGAAGGCGTTCGGCGGCTTCGACCACAACGCCCAGGCGCTGCGCGTCGTCACCAAGCTCGAGCGCCGCTATGCCGAGTTCGACGGGCTGAACCTGACCTGGGAATCGCTGGAAGGTTTGGTCAAGCACAACGGCCCCCTGGTCGACGCCAGCGGCAAGGGCCTGAAAGGACCGGTGCCGAAATCGATCCGCGACTACAATGAACTGCACGATCTCCACCTCGCCGAATTCGCCGGTCTCGAGGCGCAATGCGCGGCCATTGCCGACGATATCGCATACAACGCCCACGACATCGACGACGGGCTGCGCTCAGGCCTGCTGACGCTCGAATCGCTGGACGACGCGCGCTTGCCGGCGGATATTCTGCGCGAGGTGAGGGCGCTCTATCCGGCGCTCGATCCTGTGCGCACGGCGCATGAACTGGTGCGGCGGCAGATCACCCGCATGGTCGAGGACGTGATCGTGACATCGCAGGCGCGTCTTGCCGAGACGGCGCCGGCGAGTGCCGATGCGGTGCGGGGCGCGGGCAGGGCGATGTTGGTCTTCTCGCCGGAGATGGCGGTGCTCGAAGCCGATCTGAAGGCGCTGCTCTACCGCAATCTCTACCGCAACCCGACCGTGATGGCCGTTCGCGAAGGCGCGGACCAGGTGGTGCGCGACCTGTTCGCCCGTTACATGGCCGATCCGGCCGAGATGCCGGAAGGCTGGCGCGGCGTGCTTGTCAACGCGACCGAGACCGTCAAGGCGCGGCATGTCGCCGATTTCCTCGCGGGGATGACCGACACCTATGCGCTGAAGGAACACCGGCGTCTGTTTGACCACACTCCGGATTTGGGATAGCCCACCCGCAAATTGCGCCCGACGCGCGAAAATCACCGAACGGATTGCCCGATGAACATATTCGCCGATTTCAACGCGCGGATCAGGAAAGCGGTTCAAGATCTTGAATTGTCTTCCAAAGACGGCGGAGAGCTTGATCTGACGCGTATCGCTGTCGAGCCACCGCGCGACCCGACGCATGGCGATCTGGCCACCAATGTCGCTATGGTTTTGTCGAAAGCCGTCGGCGAGAACCCGCGCGCGCTGGCGGAGAAGATTGCGGCGGCCTTGCGCAGCGACGGCGATGTCGCGTCGGTCGAGGTCGCTGGCCCCGGCTTCATCAATCTGCGCCTGTCGGACGGATTCTGGCATGCCGCGTTGCAGACAATGCTCGCGGCCGGACCGGATTACGGCCGCTCGCAGATTGGCGCCGGGCGCAAGACCAATGTCGAATATGTCTCCGCCAATCCGACCGGACCGATGCATGTCGGCCATTGCCGCGGCGCAGTGGTGGGTGATGTGCTGGCCAACTTGCTGGGCTTCGCCGGCTACGACGTGACCAAGGAATACTACATCAACGACGCCGGCGTGCAGATCGATGTGCTGGGCCGCTCGGTCATGCTGCGCTACCGGGAAGCGCTGGGCGAGGAGATCGGCGAGATACCGGCCGGGCTCTATCCGGGCGACTATCTCGTGCCGGTCGGCCAGGCCCTCGCGAAGGAATTCGGAGCCGGTCTCAACCAGATGCCGGAGGAGGAAGCGCTGGCGATCGTCAAGGACAGGACGATCGACTCGATGATGGTGATGATCCGCGAAGACCTCCTGGCCCTCAACGTCACCCACGAGGTGTTCTTCTCCGAACGCACGCTGCACGCCGACGGCGGCCGGAAGATCCGGGCGGCATTGAACGAGCTGACGATGAAAGGCCATGTCTACAAGGGCAAGCTGCCGCCGCCGAAGGGGCAGGTTCCCGAGGACTGGGAAGACCGGGAGCAGACGCTGTTCCGCTCGACCGAGATCGGCGACGACATCGACCGTCCGCTGGTGAAGTCAGATGGCGCCTACACCTATTTCGCCGCCGACGTCGCCTATATGTACGACAAATATGCCCGCGGTTTCAAGGAGATGATCTTCATCCTCGGGGCCGACCATGGCGGCTACGTCAAGCGTATGGAGGCGCTGGCGCAGGCCGTGTCGGACGGCGAGGTCAACCTGACCGTGCTGCTTTGCCAACTGGTGAAGCTCTACCGCGACGGCGAGCCGATCAAGATGTCGAAACGCTCCGGCGAGTTCGTTACGCTGCGCGAGGTGGTGGACGAGGTCGGCCGCGATCCGATCCGCTTCATGATGGTCTACCGCAAGAACGACGCGCCGCTCGATTTCGACTTCGCCAAGGTGACCGAGCAGTCGAAGGACAATCCGGTGTTCTACGTCCAGTATGCTTCGGCGCGCTGTCATTCGGCGCTTCGGCAGGCGGCGGAGCAACTGGGTGTCGTGATTCCGGATGCTGCGGCGCTCGCCGGCTACGCCCAAAAGCTGACCGATGAGAGCGAAATCGGTCTGATCAAGAAGCTCGCCGAATACCCGCGCCTGATCGAGAGCGCTGCGCTCGCCCAGGAGCCGCACCGGCTGGCGTTCTACCTCTATGAGGTGGCGACGGCGTTCCATGCGCAGTGGAATCGCGGCAATGAGAACGTCGGCTTACGGTTTGTTAAGGTTAACGACCCAGAATTGACCTATGCCAGACTCGGGCTGGTGCAGGCTGTTTCCGGCGTTATCGCTTCGGGCCTGGCGTTGATCGGAGCCGAAGCGCCCCGCGAAATGCGCTAGTTCTGCCGGAAATACCTGTCACCATTTGCCCACATTGCGCTGGTACGGCCCCTTGTTCACGGCGTTCGCGCCTGAATGAGTACGAGTGTGGGAAGAAACCATGGCAAGTAACTCCGTCTTGAAGTCCGCGCGTGACTCCGGTTTCGACGAAAGCGATCCCTTGGCTGAATTGAGCCGGATCATGGGACTGGCCCGCGAGGACGCAGCCGCTAACGGTTCAGACGCCGATTTTCACATCGACCTCGAGCAGGAGCTCATGGGCGCCTTTGCAGAAGAGGAGCCTCGGTCGCAGGCGAACGACGTTGCGCCGCCGGTGCAGCACGCCGAGGCCCCGCCCGCCGAAAGCGAATTTGACGACATGTTCTCCGAAGTTTTCGAGCAGGAAGCCTTCGAAGCGACGCTTCAACCGTCCGTTGAAGAGTTCGAAGAACCTATTGCAGTCGAGCCCGAGACACCGTTCTCCGACGAAGCGGTGACCGACGAGCAACTGACAGCAGCGTTTTCCGAAGAAGATTTTGCCGAAGCGTTCGACGCCGAGGATTTCGCCGAGGCCGAAGCAGCGCCTGTGTTCGACACGGCTGCGACATACTCTGACGGAATGGACGATCTCGATGTCGCGTTCAGCGACGTCGAAGGGCTTGGTGAGCCTCTCTACGAAGCTGCGCCGGACGAATCGTCCGAGTTCGTGGCCGACGAGCCAGTTGTCGTCGCGCCTGAGCCGTTGGTTGAAGCCATTCCGCAGATGGAATTCAAGCCGGCAATGTCCCTCGAGGACGAACTGGCCGCGCTTCTCGGCGTTTCCGCGCCTGTCGTTCCAAATGAGCAGCCAGCTGTCGAGGCAGCAGACGATGCCGCCGCCGAAATGGAGTTCGCACCATTCGAGGACGACGCGCTGGCAGCAGAACTTGTTGCGGTCGACGACGAATCCGCCGAAACCGAGGTGATGCAGGCGGCTTCAGACGAAGAGTGGACAGCCGAGCAGGCAGCGCAGGAACTGTTCGAGGCCGGCTATGCTGCTGACCTTCTGCCCAATCCAGACGTGGCAGAGCCCGTCGAGGACACGCTGGCGCTGGCTCAAAGCCAGTTCGACGAGTTTGAAGAGATCGCGTTTGACGACGCGGATCTCGACTTCACGCTGAGCGACGATGAGATGGCCGCCGAACCTGCGGAAATCGACATGCCTTCCTTCGACGCGGTCGATCCTGTCGATACCACTGAGTTCGATACGGCCGACGACCTCGAAGCGGCGATTGCGCAGTTCTCAGACGAACGCACCTGGAGCCCGGCGCCCGCGGCGCAGCCTGCCGCTGTGGCCGTGGCAGCCTATCCCGCAGCAGTCGCTGCTCCAACTTCTGCTGTGATCGCTGCGCCGGTGGCCGAAACGCGCCCAGCACCGGTCTCGACTTTCAACTGGCAATCGCTGCGCAGCGAGCCTGCTGCAGTTGCGCGCACGCCGGAGCCCGTTGCGGCGGTAGCCGAGCCCGACATCGATGATTCGGATCCGTTCGCTGCACTTGCCGCCCTGGCCGCAGCGCCTCCGATCCTGCGGACGCTCGGCCGAACCAACCCTGTCGCTGTCAATCCTCCAGTGGTCGACCGGAGCGCGCCGCGCACTGTGGCTCCCGCCGAAGCACCGCGCACGGTCGCTGCTGTCGAGCCTCGACGGACTTTCGCTCCGGTGGAATCGGTGCAGATGCCGGCGGCTGCGGCACAGCCGAGCTTTGCGCCTTATGCTCGACAGCCCGAACCCAAGCCGCTGCCGCCAGTTGTACCGCTGGGTCTGCGTCCGGCTTTCCCCGCCGCTCCGGCAGCGGCCACGCTCGCGGCGACTGCCTTTGCCGCCCGGCCAGTCGTGCAGCCCGTAGCTGCCAAGCCGGCCACGCCTGCTCCTGCCAAGGACGTCTTCGCGGACGACGAGTTCCCGGATCTCGACGAACTGCTCAACGGCGGGATCTTCGCGCCGGACGTGGACACGGTCGAAATCCAGGACCCGGCGGTCGCTCTTGCCGACGAAATCGACATTCCGGACTTCGGCCAGCGCGAGCCGGCCAGCCAACAGGTCCAGTACGACGATCTGGATGAGGACTTCACCAGCGCATTCAATCAGCTGTCCAATACCCTGGATCAACGGTCGAATGCCAGGAACGATCGCACTGCCGCGGCCGCGCCTCCGCCACCCGCACCGACCTATTACGTCGACCGCTCCGCTTCCACTGGCACAACAGCGCCGACGCAGCCCGCCTACGCGCCTTCCGGTTACGCAGCCGACGACTATGACGCGCAGTTGGCAGGCTTCGATGCGTCGACGGCGGCCGATGATCGGTTCATGGACGATGACGCCTTCGCAGTCGATCCGTATGACAATGAGCTGGCGGAAGACGACAGCCGCCCGGCGCGCAATCGCGGTGTGCTCATCGCGGCGATCGTTGCCGGCGTAGCCATCGTCGGTGGCATCGGCGCCTTTGCATTGTCCTTCGGATCCGGTGGCGACGATGTTCCCGCCCTCGTGAAGGCCGATACCTCGCCCGTGAAGGTGAAGCCCGAGACGCCAGGCGGCGTCGTGGTACCGAACCAGGACGGCAAGGTTTATGAGCAGGTTTCCGGCGCGCCTGCGGCTGCCCCTGCACAGGAGAAGCTGATCACCGCGGCCGAGGAACCGATCGCACCAGCCGCGCCCGTCGCGGCGGCGCCTGCCGCAGAGCCGGCCCCTGAGGCTGCGCTGCCCGGTGTCGTGGCACCGCAGATCAAGTCGGAAGAGCGCGTGACGCCCGCCGATACCGCGCAGACGCCGCCTGAAAGCCAGGACGTGGCGGCGATCACGCCGCGGAAGGTTCGGACCATGATCGTCCGGCCGGATGGAACGCTCGTTGCCCGCGAGGATCTGCCTGCCGCAGCGGCGCCGGCTCAGGACGCTGTCACGACCGGAATGACGCCCGTTCCGACTACGGCCGACGCCCAGACCATGGCTGCCGCTCAGCCGGCCACTGTCGTTCCGTCGGCGGTTCCCGGCGCGCAGGACGACGTCTCGATCCTGCCGGCTGAAGATGCAGCGCCTGCCAGCGAAGCTGCGACGCCTTCCGCAGCCGAGGTCATCGTTCCCGCGCCGCGTCCGGCCCGCACGTCAGCATCTGAACCGACCCGTGTCGTAACGGCTGAGCCTGCGAGAGCTGCCGTGCCTGAGCCGGCCCGTGCCGCTCCCGCACCGGAGCCTGCGGTTGAAGTGGCCAATGCACCTGCGGCGGCCGCTGCCTCTAGTGTCTGGAGCGTCCAGATCGCCTCGCAGCCGACCCGCGAAGGCGCACAGGCCTCATACGAGGATCTTGCCCGCCGTTACGGCGGCGTGCTTGGGGGCAAGGGCGTGAACATCGTCCAGGCCGAAGTCACCGGAAAAGGCACGATGTGGCGCGTTCGGGTGCCGTCTGCCTCGAAGAACGACGCCAACATCCTCTGCGCCAAGCTGAAGACGGCCGGCGGAAGCTGCTTCGTCTCGCAGTAGACGCATTCCAAATCGATCGAAACGGGCGCTTCACGGCGCCCGTTTTCGTTCGCGGCCCGTGCTTTCGCGGGAGTATCGCCCTCCACGGGCTTTGCTCTATTGTGGTCGGATGACCGAATCAAAAGCCATGATCCTGGGTTGTTCCGGCCTGTCGCTGACTGTGCAGGAGCAAAGCTTCTTTCGCGCCGAGCGGCCTTGGGCGTTCATCCTGTTTGCCCGCAACGTGTCCGAGCCGCAGCAGATCCGCGACCTGGGCGCGGCGCTCAGGGACTGTGTCGGCCGGTCGGATGCCCCCATCTTCATCGACCAGGAAGGCGGACGGGTGCAGCGCCTGCGGCCACCGCTGGCGCCCAACTATCCGCCGGGTTCGGCCCTTGGTGCGCTTTACAAGAGCGACAAGACGGCCGGGCTGCGCGCCGCATGGCTGATGTCGCGGCTGCATGCGTTCGATCTTCTCAAGGTCGGCGTCACCGCGGATTGCCTGCCGGTGCTCGATGTTCCGATCGAGGGCGCGCATGACGTCATCGGCAACCGCGCCTATGGCAAGGACCCCGAAACAGTTGCCGCCATGGGCCGAGCCGCTGCCGAAGGCCTGCTCGCTGGCGGCGTGTTACCGGTGATCAAGCACATTCCGGGACACGGTCGCGCCTTCTCGGATTCGCATCATGCGCTGCCAGTCGTCGATACGCCTCTCGACGCGCTCCGCCGGCACGATTTCGCGCCGTTCAAGGCCAATGCCGGCATTGGCATGGCGATGACTGCGCATGTGATCTACTCCGCGATCGATCCGAACCAGCCGGCGACCACGTCGCCAATCGTCATCAGCGACTATATCCGCGGCGAGATTGGTTTCGACGGCCTGCTGATGAGCGATGACCTGTCGATGAAGGCGCTTTCTGGGGATTTCGCGGCGCGCGCCTCGGCAAGCCTTGCGGCCGGCTGCGATGTGGTTCTTCACTGCAACGGGTTGATGGACGAGATGGCGCCTGTGGCATCCGCGGTGCCGGTGCTGGCTGGCAAGGCGCTGGAACGCGCCCGTCGGGCGATGGAGCCGCTCGGTCACAGCGACGGCGCGGATGAGGCGGCACTGCGCAACGAATTCGCGGCTTTATTCGGGGCCGTGGCATGAGGATCGGCAGTTCGGGTGAACGAGCGGACGGAGACAACGAGGGCTAGGCCCACGCCGATGGACCGACTCTGGGCGGAGAACGACGATCTGCGCCCGGATGCCGACGAAGCGTTGGTGGTCGATGTCTCTGGCTTTGAAGGTCCGCTCGATCTGCTGCTGCATCTCGCGCGCACCCAGAAGGTCGATCTCGCCAGGATTTCCATCGTCGCCCTGGTCGAGCAGTATCTCGTCTTCATCGACAAGGCCCGCAAGCTGAAGCTCGAACTCGCCGCCGACTATCTCGTCATGGCGGCATGGCTCGCCTACCTGAAGTCCAAGCTGCTGATCCCGAAGCAGCCGGGCGACAACGAGGAATCCGGCGAGGAAATGGCCGCGATCCTGCAGTTCCGCCTGAAGCGGCTGGAGGCGATGCGCGACGCCGCCGCCCGGCTGGTCAACCGCAACCGGCTTGGCCGTGACATTTTTGCGCGTGGCATGCCCGAGACGGTGATCGTCGAGACCACCAGCACCTATTCCGCCTCGCTCTACGACCTGCTGACCGCCTACGCGTCGCAGCGCCAGCGCCAGGCGATCACCAATGTCCGTATTGCACGCCGCACCGTCTGGTCACTCAAGGACGCACGCGACATTCTGATGCGACTGGTCGGGCAGATGAAGGACTGGACCGCGCTTGACCGGTTCCTGATCGAATATATCGCCACGCCGCAGGAACGGGCGACGGCGATCGCCAGTTCCTTTGCCGCGAGCCTCGAACTCGTGCGCGAAGGCAAGCTGGAAGTGCGCCAGGAAAGCGCGTTCGCGCCGATCTACCTGCGCGGCGGACAGAAGAGATTGGCCGAGGTGTCATATGATTGACGGTGGAAACGCTGCCATGTCTTACATGGACGACGACGAGCCGGACCACAATGAACCGGACATCGGCGACGTCTTTGACAATCCCGCCTCGCGGCTGCATATGGCCGAAACCGTCCGCATGGCCGAGGCCATTGTCTTCGCCTCCGCCGAACCGGTGTCGCGGAAGGCCCTCGCCGCGCGGTTGCCGCATGGCAGCGACGTTGCCGCCATCATGGCGGAACTGGAGCGCATCTATGAGAAGCGTGGTGTCAATCTGATCCGCAGCGGCGACACCTGGGCCTTCCGCACGGCTGGCGACCTCGCATTCCTGATGAACCGCGATGCGGTGCAGCAGAAGAAGCTGTCGCGCGCGGCTCTCGAAGTGCTGGCGATCGCCGCCTATCACCAGCCGGTCACCCGCGCCGAGATCGAAGAGATCCGCGGCGTCGAGACGTCGAAGGGCACGCTTGACCTTCTGATGGAAACCGGTTGGATCCGGATGCGCGGCCGCCGCCGCACGCCTGGCCGCCCTGTCACCTACGGCACGACCGATGCCTTCCTCGACCATTTCGGCCTGGCTGAGGTGCGCGATCTGCCGGGCATGGACGAGTTGAAGGGGGCAGGTCTCTTGTCCGGCCGCATGCCTTCCAACTTCCAGGTGCCGACGCCGATGGCCGATCCGGACATGCTGGCCGACGACGAGGACGAGTTGACGGACATCGACCTCGAGGAACTCGGCCTGTTGACACCCAAAGGCGGGGATGATTGACCGGACGCGCGCCGCAACAGGCGGCGACCGCGTGCCGAGGTTCAACGACTGATGACGAAAGCTGCGCAGACCGCAGCCCGGGTTCCCGCCGGGGTCACATTCGCCGCGCGCCTGTCGTTCGAGAACATTTTTCATTCCTTCGCCGGCAATGGCGAGACTTTGTCCGACATCACGCTGACGGCGGAACCCGGCGAGGTGCTCTGCCTGCTCGGCCCGTCGGGTTCGGGAAAAACGACGCTGCTGCGCATAGCGGCCGGAATCGAGAGCCAGACGTCTGGCCGGGTGGTGATGAACGGACGCGAAATCGCCGGTCCGAGTGTCTTCCTGCCGCCGGAAAAGCGCTCGATCGGGCTGGTCTTCCAGGATTTCGCGCTGTTCCCGCAGCTGACGATCCTGGAAAACGTCCGCTTCGGCCTTACCGCGATGTCGAAGGCGGAGGCGGTGCGCGAGGCGACGATCGCCTTGTCGCGCGTTGGGCTGGAGCAATATGCGCAGTCCTATCCGCATGTGCTGTCGGGCGGCGAGCAGCAGCGCGTCGCGCTGGCGCGGGCGCTGGCGCCACGGCCGGCCGTGTTGTTGATGGACGAACCGTTTTCCGGCCTCGATTCGCGGCTGAAGGATTCGGTTCGTGCCGAGACGCTGGCGATTTTGCGTGAAAGCCGCGCCACCGCGATCGTCGTGACCCACGACGCCGAGGAGGCAATGCGCATGGGTGACCGGATCGCGCTGCTGCGAGACGGCAAATTGGTGCAGACGGGCAAAGCGGAGGAGCTCTACGTCCGGCCGAACAGTCTTTTCGCCGCCGGGTTCTTTTCTGAGCTGAATGTTTTCGAGACCGAAGTCGAGGACGAATTGGCTTCCACGCCGCTGGGCCGGTTTCCAGCTCCAGGCATTGCTCGTGGCGCATCTGTCTCCGTCGCGATCCGGCTCAGCGGGATTTCCGCCAATGAAAACAGTGGCGGCATCCAGGCGCGGGTGATATCACGCCGCTTCCTCGGCGACGCCGAACTGGTCGAACTGGCCGTCGACGGGGCGGATTTTCCGGTGCGCGCGCGTATCAAATGCGGCTCTGTCCCGCTGTCAATGCGCGACATAACGCTCGCCATCCGAGAAACCGACGTGCTTGTGTTTGAAAGACCGGGCAAAAGCGCTTAGATCAATGAAACGAATTCGTTTCGAAAGAGGATAGACATGGGTTCCTTCTCGATATGGCACTGGCTCATCGTGCTCGTTGTCGTGCTGCTGCTGTTTGGCCGCGGCAAGATTCCGGAGCTGATGGGCGACATGGCCAAGGGCATCAAGAGCTTCAAGAAAGGCATGTCGGACGATGACGTTGCCGAGTCTGCGAAGACTGTTGATCACCGCACGGATGAGACCGTGACGCCGGTCAAGGAAAAGGTCAGCAAGACCTGATCCTGTCGCGACGCATAATGCGCGCGACGTGACTGGCCGGAGTAATCGCCATGCTGGATATCGGCTGGACGGAAATGCTTGTGATCGCGATCGTCATGATCGTGGTCGTGGGGCCGAAGGATTTGCCGAAGATGCTGCGCTCGTTCGGCAAGACCACCGCGAAGATGCGGTCGATGGCCGGCGATTTCCGCAAGCAGTTCGATGACGCGCTGAAGGAAGCGGAGCTTGACGGGGTCAAGGAGTCGCTGAACGAACTGCGCAAGATGAACCCGGCGGCCGATATCAAGAAGGCGCTGAACCCGATGGAAAAGGCAGCCGCCGAGGTGCGCGCAGGCCTTGAGACGGCGTTGAAGCCGACTCCCGCACCCACGGCTTCGCCTGTCGTCCACGCTGCCGAACCGCTCAAGGCGGGTCCTGTAGGCACCACGGGCGAGGCGGCTCCGGTCATGACATCGGCCGCTCCCGCCGTTGCAGTCCCGTCGCCTCCGCCGGTTTCCGCGGCAGCGCCCGTCGCCGCCGCAAAGGTGGCGAAAACGGCGAAACCCGCCAAGGCGGCCGCCCCAACAAAATCTGCTCCGGCGGCGAAGAAGCCGGCCGCGGCAAAGAAAGCCGGAACGCCCAAGTGAAAGCTGACGACGACGACATCGAGAAATCGTCCGCTCCGCTCATGGAGCATCTGATCGAGCTTCGTACCCGCCTGATGTGGTCGATCGGCGGGTTCTTCATCGCCTTCCTCGTCTGCTTCTTCTTTGCCAAGCAATTGTTCAACCTGCTGGTCATTCCGTACCAGACGGCGACAGCCTGGGCCGGTCTCGACCCGACGCAGGTCGAACTGATCTACACCGCGCCGCAGGAATTCTTCTTCACCCAGATCAAGCTCGGCATGTTCGGCGGCATGGTGATCGCGTTCCCGCTGATCGCGTCGCAGATCTACAAATTCGTCGCGCCGGGCCTCTACAAGAACGAACGCGCGGCCTTCCTGCCGTTCCTCGTCGCCTCGTTCGTGCTGTTCCTCCTCGGCGCGGCACTGGTCTATTTCTTCTTCACGCCCATGGTGATGTGGTTCTTCCTCGCCATGCAGCAGACCGGTGGCAATGGCGAGGTCGAGATTTCGCTGCTGCCGAAGGTCTCGGAATATCTCAGCCTGATCATGACGCTGATCTTCTCCTTCGGCCTCGTGTTCCAGCTGCCGGTGGTCACATCCTTGATGGCGCGCGTCGGGCTGGTGTCGGCTGCGGGCCTTGCCGACAAGCGCAAATGGGCGATCGTGATCGCCTTCGTCGTTGCCGCTGTCCTGACGCCACCCGATCCGGTCAGCCAGATCGGCCTCGCCGTGCCGACGATCCTGCTCTACGAGCTGTCGATCATCCTGGCGCGCTGGATCGAACGCGACCGCGAGAAGCAGCGGCTGGCGAAAGAAAAGGCGGCAGCCGAGGAAGAGGCGGCCGAGGCGAAGGCTGCGGCGGAAGCAAGGCCGGCGGAGTAGGTTCACGGCCGCTCCCGGCTTGCCAATCAATCCTCATCGGTTTACCCGCTTTCGCTGAATTGCCGGAGCCGCAGGCTCCACGTTTGGAAGCAAAGCCTATGCTCGACATCAGATGGATCCGTGACAACCCGAAGGCCCTGACCGAGGCGCTGATGAAGCGCGGGCAGTCGTCGGAGACAGCGGAATCGACCGTCGCCGAGCTGATTGCCAAGGACGAAGCGCGCCGCGCCCATCTGGGCGAACTGCAGCTGAAGCAGGAGCGCCGCAACGCCGCGTCGAAGGAAATCGGCAACGCCATGCGCTCCGGCGACAGCGCGCTGGCCGAGCGGCTGCAGGCCGAGGTCAAGGGCATCAAGGAATTTATCCAGAACGGCGAAGCGCGCGAGCGCGAGCTGGACAAGGCGCTGAACGACGCGCTGGCGGTGGTGCCGAACATCCCGCTGCCCGAGGTGCCGGTCGGCAAGGACGAGCACGACAATGTCGAGGTGAGGAACTGGGGCAAGGAGCTCATCGCCGAACGCCAGCCGCACATGGGCAACAAGCCGAAGGAGCACTACGAGATCGGCGAAGCGCTCGGCCTGATGGACTTCGAGCGCGCTGCAAAGCTGTCAGGAAGCCGCTTCACGGTACTGAAGGGCAAGCTCGCGCGGCTGGAACGGGCGTTGGGGCAGTTCATGCTGGATCTGCATACCGGCGAACATGGCTATGAGGAGATTCAGCCGCCTCTGCTCGTGCGCGACGAGGCGCTGTTCGGCACAAACCAATTGCCGAAGTTCGAGGAAGATCTGTTCTTCGCCCCGCATACGAGTGGCCGACTCGGCCTCATTCCCACCGCCGAGGTTCCCCTGACAAACCTGGTCCGCGAAGAAATCCTCGACGCCAAGACCTTGCCCCGCCGCATGACGGCACTGACCCCGTGCTTCCGCTCCGAGGCCGGGTCCGCCGGGCGTGACACGCGCGGCATGCTGCGGCAGCACCAGTTCAACAAGGTCGAGATGGTGTCGATCACCGACGCCGACACCTCTATCGACGAACACGAGCGGATGACCGCCTGCGCCGAGGAAGTGCTGAAGCGGCTCGGCCTGCCGTTCCGCACTATGCTTCTGTGCACCGGCGATATGGGTTTCGGCTCGCGGAAAACCTACGATATCGAGGTCTGGCTGCCGGGCCAGAACGCCTACCGCGAAATCTCCTCCTGCTCGGTCTGCGGCGACTTTCAGGGCCGCCGCATGGACGCGCGGTATCGGACGGCGGACACCAAGGGCACGACCTTCGTCCACACGCTCAACGGGTCCGGCGTCGCGGTCGGCCGCGCGCTGATCGCGGTGATGGAAAACTACCAGAACGAGGACGGGTCGGTGACAATTCCTGAAGTTCTGCGGCCCTATATGGGCGGCATGGAAAAGATCGAGCGAGCCTGATGCGCATTCTCCTGACCAATGATGACGGCATTCATGCCGAGGGCCTCGCAGTGCTGGAGCGCATCGCGCGGACGATGTCCGACGATGTCTGGGTCGTGGCGCCCGAAACCGACCAGTCGGGCTTTGCCCATTCGCTGTCGATTTCCGAGCCGCTGCGCATGCGCAAGATCGGCGAGAAGCACTACGCGCTCAGCGGCACGCCGACCGATTGCGTCATCATGGGCGTGCGAAAAATCATGCCCGAGCCGCCGGATCTGATCCTGTCGGGCGTCAATTCCGGCTCCAACATCGCCGACGATGTGACCTATTCGGGCACGGTCGCCGGCGCGATGGAGGGCACGCTGATCGGCATCCGCTCGATCGCGCTGTCGCAAGGCTACCAGTTCCACGACGACGGCCGCGTCGTGCCGTGGCAGACGGCCGAGACGCTGGCGCCGGACCTGCTGAAGAAGCTGATCGCGTCAGACCTGCCGAAGGGCGTGTTCCTGAACGTCAACTTCCCAAACTGCGAGCCCGACGAAGTTCAGGGCGTCGAAGTCACCGCGCAGGGCAAATATGTCCACGGCCTGTGGGTCGACGAGCGCAAGGACGGCCGCAACTTTCCCTATTACTGGCTGCGCTTCGGCAAGCAGATGCTCGACCCCGTCGCCGGCAGCGACATCCACGCGCTCGCCGCCAAGCGGATTTCCGTGACGCCGCTGAAGCTCGACTTCACTGCGCACGAGGCGCGCGAATCCCTGGCGCGGGTGCTTGGATGAATACGGCTGCCAGCGACCGGGAGTCCTTCGCGGCGTTCCTGTTGCGGGCGCGCGGGCAAGGGCTGACCGACAAGGGCATCATCGCCGCGATCGAGGCGACGCCCCGGCGCGGCTTCGTGCCGGGCCAGTGGCAGGCGCATGCCTGGTCCGACCGCATGCTGCCGATCGAATGCGGCGAGGCGATCGAAGGCCTCGACCTGCAGGCCAAGGTCATCGCGTCGCTGGCGCTGGAGCCGTCGCATCGCATCCTCGAGATCGGCACCGGCTCGGGCTTCACGGCCGCGATCATGGCCAGGCTCGCCGCCCGCATCCTGACCGTCGAACGCTACAAGACGCTGGCCAACCAGGCGCGGCAGCGCTTCGAGACGCTGGGTATCACCAATGTCGCCGTCCGCCACGGCGACGGCTCGGGCGGCGTGCCGTCCGAAGGGCCGTTCGATCGCATCGTCGTCTGGGCGTCGTTCGAATCGCTGCCGCGCAATTTCGTCGACCAATTGTCAAGCGGCGGTATCCTCATCGCGCCGCTTGGAATGGCCGAAAGCGAGCAGAAGCTGGCCCGTCTGACCAAGGTCGGAAGCCGCTTCGATCGCGAAGACATTGCGACCGTCAGGCTCCAGCCCTTGATTCAAGGCGTTGCCGCCGCAATTTGAACTAATTTTTTGGAGGAAGGCCCGAGGCTTAACCGACGAGTAAGATTAACGCGCTTTAATCATGCCAGTTCAGTAATCGGTGTGAGTGGGTGTGGTCATGCGGTTCGGGTCCTTGCAGAAAAGCCGGCGCATTCTGGCGCGCAGCGCGGCTCTGGTTCTTGTCGGCGGATTGACCGCCGGCTGCAGTTCCGGCGTCTCCCGCTTTACCGATGGCATGTTCACCGGTTCGACATCGAACCAGAAGTCGATCATCCGCGCAGACACCCAGCCTTTCCCTGCCGATGCTGCCAAGCCCGCGCCGGCCAATGGGGCCTACAATGGTTCCAGCGCCCGTGCCGCGGTCGAGCCGCAGCCGGTCACACGCTCCTCGCTTCCTCCCGTCCAGAGCGCGCCGGCAAAGCCCTCTCCGGTCAAGGCCTCTGCTCCTGCCCTCGATGCGACGCCCACCGGTTCGGTCGCATCAGCGCCTGCCGCCCGCGCGCCGATCGCCGAGGACGATGTGCAGCAAGGCTGGTCGCGCGCAGGCGGCACCCAGGTGTCGCTCAAGGAAGGCGAGACACTCTACAATCTCTCGAAGCGCTTTGGGGTCCCCGTCAACGCCATCATGAAGGCGAATGGCATCGCCGATGCAGGAGCTGTGTCGGTCGGCCAGAAGATCGTCATCCCGACCTATGTCTATTCCGCCAAGGCGCCGGTTTCGGCCCCCGACAATTCGAAGCAGGTAGCCGAAGCGAAATCCTCGCGTGGCGTGAAGTCCGACCTGCCGCAGAAGAACGCGCCGGTGCCCGCCCAGAAGCCCGACAATGTCGCGGTGCTGCCGTCGCAGCCGAAGGACAAGGAGCCGGAAGCCAAGGCGCAGACAGCCGACAACAGCGTGGCGCCCGCAGCGCCCAAGCCTGTCGCGGAAAAGGGCGGCTACACCGTCGTCTCCGGCGACTCGCTCTACGGCATTGCCAAGAAGACCGGTGCGAAGGCGGCCGATATCCGCAAGGCAAATGGCCTGAACGACAGTGCCGCGCTCAAGATCGGTCAGAAGCTTGTCATTCCGGCTGCGGGCCAGGTCGCTCAGGCGCCGAGCGTCGACCCAATCACGACCGGCACCTCGGGCCCATCGAAGAAGGCGGACAAGCCGGCCAGCGGCGCGCAGCTTGCCACCTACACGCCGCCGACGCGCGACGACAAGCAGATCAAGGAAGCCGAAGCCGCCAGCGACGCAACCGCGCCTGACTCGACAGGCATCGGCAAAATGCGCTGGCCGGTGCGTGGCCGAGTGGTCGGCACCTACGGCAATTCCAGCGGCTCGGGCGTCAATGACGGAATCGACATCGCCGTGCCGGAAGGCACGCCGGTCAAGGCCGCCGAAAACGGCGTCGTCATCTTCGCTGGCGACGGCCTGAAGGACTTCGGCAAGACGGTTCTCGTCCGCCACGCCGACGGCAAGGTCACGGTCTACGGCCATACGAGCGAGCTCAAGGTAACTCGCGGCGACACCGTGAAGCGCGGCCAGGAGATCGCGCGGTCCGGCATGACGGGCAAGACCGACACGCCGAAGCTGCACTTCGAGGTCCGCGAGGACTCGAACCCGGTCGATCCGCAACAGTTTCTCGAATAGCCAGGAAGAGCCTTAGCGCGTCGTTTCGACCTCCAGCCCGCCGCGCCACTTTCAACCGTCCTGCCTTTACTCCCGCTCCGATATGTCCGGATCGGCGCTAAAGGCAGGACGGTTTTTCATTTGGCGATCAGCTCGAAATCCGCTGGCCGAGCCGCCCTGCCAGATCCTGGATGAACTGCCACGCGACGCGGCCCGACCGGCTGCCTCGGGTCGTCGCCCATTCCAGCGCCTCGGAGCGCAGCGTCTCGGCGTCGATCTTCAGGTCGAAATGCGCGACATAGCCGTCGATCATCGCCAAATACTCGTCCTGGCTGCACTTGTGGAAGCCAAGCCACAGTCCGAAGCGATCGGACAGCGACACTTTTTCCTCGACGGCTTCGTGCGGGTTGATCGCCGTCGAGCGCTCGTTCTCGATCATGTCCCGCGGCAACAGGTGCCTGCGGTTCGACGTGGCGTAGAGGATGACATTGTCCGGCCGGCCCTCGACGCCGCCATCCAGCGCCGCCTTTAGCGACTTGTAGGACGTGTCGTCATTGTCGAACGACAGATCATCGCAAAAGAGGATGAAGCGACAGGGAGACTTCTTCAGCAGCGTCATCAGCCGGGGTAAGGTCGAGATATCCTCGCGATGGATTTCGATCAGCTTGAGATTGGCGGCGGCTTCCGGCGTGGCATTGGCGACCGCATGCGCGGCCTTGACCAGCGACGACTTGCCCATGCCGCGCGCACCCCACAACAGAACATTGTTGGCCGGAAGCCCCTTGGCGAAGCGCATCGTGTTCTCGACGAGGATGTCGCGCACCCGATCAACTCCTTTGATCAACCCGATGTCGACGCGGCTGACCTTGGCGACAGGGGCGGGGTAACCCTGCTCGGCGTTCCAGATGAAGCATTCGGCCTGATCGAACTCGGGCAAAGGCGGCGGCGGCGGCGAAAGCCGCGCGACGGCCTCGATCAGCCGGTCGAGCTTGGCGCTGAGAGAATCATCGGTCATTTCGGTCATGCGTGGCCTGCTGGGATGCGGAAGGGGCGAGATGACGCGGCATAACACGCGGATTCGGCCCGGAAAAGCGACCGTTGCCCTGATTGGCGCAGTTGCATTGGCGGTTCGACCGACTATATTCCGCCCACCTTTGGCTGGCCCGTCGGACCGGCCGTTTTGTCATTTTCGGGAGTTGTTCATGTTCGTCACACCGGCATTCGCGCAGACGGGAATCGGCGGCGCGCCAGACATGCTGATCAGCATTCTGCCCTTCGTCCTGATCTTCGTGATCATGTATTTCCTGATCATCCGGCCGCAGCGCGCGCAGCTGAAGAAGCGCGAGGAAATGTTGAAGAACATCCGTCGCGGCGACCAGGTCGTGACCGGCGGCGGCCTCATCGGCAAGGTGACGAAGGTCATCGACGAGCGAGGCGAGCTCGAGGTCGATCTCGGCGGCAACCTCAAGGTCACCGCATTGCGCGCGACCATCGCCGATGTCCGCACCAAGGGCGAGCCCGTCGCCAACCAGAACGCCAAGTCCTGAGAACGGGCCGCCCAGCGCGGCCCTTCGGCTAGCCGGAAAGTAACGCCATGCTTCATTTCACGCGCTGGAAGACCATCCTGATCTGGTTGACGGTCGCTGCCGGCGTTCTCTTCGCCAGCCCCAACCTGATTCCGCGTCACGTGCTCGACGCCTTGCCGTCCTGGGTGCCGAAGCAGCAGATGACGCTTGGCCTGGATTTGCAGGGCGGTTCGCACATCCTCCTCCAGCTCGACCGAAATGATCTTGTCGAAGAGCGGCTCGAGACAGCGCGCAACGACATCCGCGGAGCGCTGCGCGACGCTCGGATCGGCTACACCGGTCTGTCCGGCACCGCGAACTCTGTGCAGGTGCGCATCCGCGAGGCGACCGACGTCGAGAAGGCAAAGACGGCGCTCGCAGCGATGACCGCGCCGGTCGCGTCAGGCATGTTCACCGCCGGCTCCGTCACGGAACTCGACTTCGACGAGCCTGAACCCGGTCTCCTGCGCTATACGCTGACCGACGAAGGGACCGACTATCGGATGAGCTCGGCGCTTGAGCAGTCGATCGAAGTCGTCGGCCGGCGCGTCAACGAACTCGGCACCACCGAGCCAATCATCCAGCGGCAGGGATCGGACCGCATTCTCGTTCAGGTGCCTGGCCTGCAGGATCCCGACCGGCTGAAAGACATTCTCGGCCAGACGGCGAAGCTGACCTTCCAGATGGTCGACCAGACCATGCCGGTGCAGGACGCGATCGAAGGCCGGCCGCCGGCTGGTTCTGTCGTCATGTATTCGACGGACGATCCGCCGGAAGCCTATCTCATCGAGACCCGTGTCATCGTCGCCGGCGAGAATCTCGTCGACGCGCAGGCGACTTTCGACCAGCGCACCAACGAGCCGGTGGTCTCTTTCCGCTTCGACAACCGCGGCGCCACCCTGTTCGGCCAGGCGACGCAGCAGAATGTCGGCAAGCTGTTCGCCATCATCCTCGACAACCAGGTCATTTCCGCGCCGCAGATCCGCGAGCCGATCCTTGGCGGAACCGGCCAGATTTCCGGCAACTTTTCCGTCCAGGGCGCCAATGATCTCGCCGTTCTGCTGCGCGCCGGTGCGCTTCCGGCGACGCTGACGATCATTGAGGAACGGACCGTAGGTCCAAGCCTCGGCGCCGACTCGATCGCGGCCGGCCAGTTCGCATCGATCATCGCCGGCATCTTGGTGCTGGCCTTCATGGTACTAGCCTACGGCTCGCTCGGCATTATCGCCAATATCGCGCTCGTCGCCAACGTGGCGATGATCATCGCGGTCCTGTCCTTGCTCGGCGCGACCCTGACTCTGCCCGGCATCGCAGGCATCGTGCTGACAATGGGCATGGCGGTCGACTCGAACGTCATCATTTACGAGCGCGTCAAGGAAGAGCGGCGAAGCGGCCGGTCCATCGTGCAATCGCTCGACGCCGGATTCTCGCGCGCGCTCGCGACCGTTGTCGATGCCAACATGACGACGCTGATTGCAGCCGTCATCCTGTTCTACCTGGGCTCCGGACCGATCCGCGGCTTTGCGGTAACGCTTGCCATCGGCATCATCACCACTGTTTTCACCGCCTTCACGCTGACGCGCTGGATGATCGCTCTTTGGCTGCGCCGGACCCGTCCGACCGAAATGCCGCAAGGCTTCGTCAAACTCGTGCCGGACGACACGTCGGTGCCGTTCATGTCATGGCGCAAGATCGCCTTCGCGTTCTCGATCGTGACGGCGCTGATCTCCGCGGTTCTCTTCATGACCGTTGAAATGAACTACGGCATCGACTTCCGTGGCGGCTCGTCGATCGAAGTGAAAGCATTGCAAGGGCAGGGCGATGCCGCCGACATTCGGTCAAGGTTGAGCGAACTCAATCTCGGCGACGTCCAGGTCCAGGCGATCGGTAACGCCGGCGAGTATCTGATCCGGATCGAGGGCCAGAATCTTGGTGACAATGCCGAGCAGAGCGTCGTCGAAAAGGTGAGGGGCGATCTTGCGTCGGACTACGAATTCCGCCGGATCGAGTCGGTCGGTCCTACGGTCTCGTCCGAACTCGCCTGGGCGGGGACGATTGGCGTGCTTGTCGCCATGTTCGCAATGCTGCTCTACATCTGGTTCCGGTTCGAATGGCAGTTCGGCCTTGGCGCCATTTTGACCACCGGCCACGATGTGGTGCTGATGATCGGTCTCTATGTCGCGCTCGGTCTGGAGTTCAACCTGTCGAGCATCGCGGCCATCCTGACCGTCGTCGGCTACTCGATCAACGACACGGTGGTCGTCTATGACCGAGTGCGCGAGAATCTGCGGCGCTACAAGAAGATGCCGATCGAGCAACTGCTCGACCTGTCGATGAACCAGACGCTTTCGCGCACCTTCCTGACCGGTATCACGACGCTGTTCGCGTTGACGGCGCTCTATCTATTTGGCGGCGAGGTCATCAGCTCGTTCACGCTGGCGATGATCTTCGGCATCCTCGTCGGCACCTACTCGTCGATTTTCGTCGCCGGTCCGCTTCTGATCCTGTTCAGGCTGCGGCCGGATATCTTCGAGCGCGACGAGAAGGCCGTGGCCAAGCAGGAAGCCGGCTCGGCTCCGACAAAGGCCTGATCCAATGACGGCGCCCACCGGGCCGGGGATCATCGTCCGGGAAGCGCATTTCCCCGGACGGGCGCCGATCGACGCCTACGGCAATGGCGGCTTCCGCTTTGCAGGCATGTCGCATCGAGGCTCGATCCTGTGCCTGCCCTCGGGGGTTCACGGCTGGGAGCCGCGTGATCCGCTGGCTCTGGAGATGAGCGACCTCGAAAAGCTCATCGACGACACCGGCGATATCGAAATACTGCTCTTCGGAATGGGAACTGACCTGCGTCCCCTGCCGAAGGCCCTGCGTGAGGCGTTGCGTGCGCGACGGATGTCCGCCGATCCGATGTCGACGGGGGCTGCTGTTCGCACCTTCAACGTCCTGCTTGCAGAGGATCGCGCGGTCGCCGCCGCTCTTATCGCCGTCGACTGAATGGACCAGCGCGCCCACCATCTCCGCGACATTGTCCGCAAGGCTGATCCCGACCGCTATCTCAGCGTGCTCTACGCGCCGGAGGACAGGCGCGACGCGCTCTATGCGCTCTACGCCTTCGACGCGGAGATCGCGCGGATCCGCGACCTGATCTCCGAGCCGATGCCGGGCGAAATCAGATTGCAATGGTGGCGCGACGTGATCTCGGCCGGAACGCCGGAGGCGGCTGGAGGCCACCCGGTTGCGTCCGCCTTGGTCGAGACGATTGTGAAATGCGCGCTGCCGACCGCGGCGTTCGACAATTATCTCGATGCGCGGATCTTCGATCTCTACGACGATCCGATGCCCGGTCGGAACGAACTCGAAGGCTATTGCGGCGAAACGACCTCCGCCCTGATCCAGCTTGCTTCGCTCATCCTTGACCCTTCGGCGGCGCCGGCATTTTCCGAGGTTTCAGGACATGCCGGCTGCGCGCAGCGCATCACCGCGCTTGTCCGCGCCATGCCTCTGCACCGTGCGCGCGGTCAGTGCTATGTCCCGGCCGAAATCCTCGCCGCCGCCGGCCTCGACCGCGCTGCTTATGTGTCGGGCCAGCAACGACTTGCCATGCGCCTCATGGTCGAAGCGATGACGTCTCTGGCGCGCGAACATCTGCGTGCCTTCCAGGCAGGCGCTGCGCAACTGCCTGAATCGCTGCGCCCGGCATTTCTACCACTGGCGGTCACGCCCGCAAACCTCAGCCGCGTCGACCCGAGCGATGCGTGGGGAACTCCGACATTGGATCCTTTCGCCTTGCATCGGCAATGGCTGATGTTCCGGCATGCGCGCCAAGGCTGGTAAGACGCGATCTTTGACGTTAACGTCAAGGATGCTATGGCTCATTTCGAGGAAGCCTGCGGCAAGTGGGTGTGTGGGAGAGAGTCGGCATGAGCCTTCCCGTGCTCGTCGCCATCGTTGCGGTCGGGATCGCGATCATCGTGCTCGCCATTCATCTGACCGGCGGCAGCAATGTCGCGCTGATCGAAAGCGAGGCGCAGGCGAAGGCGCACTTCAGCGAAGACTATCCCGGCGAGCGGGTCGCGGCAACGCATCTGACAGCCGATCGCCGGTCAGCGTTCCTGCAATTGGCCTCCGGCAAGGTCGGCCTCGTCCATTCCGTCGGAGCACGCTTCCTGACCCGCTGTGTCGCCGCGAACGACATCGCATCCGTCCGACGCACCGGCGATGCCGCGGTGTTGCTGCGGACGTCGGATTTCACCTTTGCAGGTGGCAGGTTCGAGTTCGCCGACGCCGCCACCGCCGACCGTGTTGCAGCGCTGCTGCACCCTGAAACAGCACGATCCGACAAGGCCGCCTGATGAGCGAATACTCGTTTCCGAACGTGACCCAGATCGCGATCCCGTTCTTCGTGCTGGCGATCCTGATCGAACTCTGGCTCGTCCGCACCGGCCGCGCCAAGGGCGAGTTCGAGACGCGAGACGCGCTGACCAGCCTGCTGATGGGCACCGGCAATGTCGTCGCCGGCCTGCTGCTCGGCTTCGTGTCCTACCGCGCGCTTCTGTGGCTGTGGCAGTATCGGGTGTTCGATCTCGGCCTGTCGGTCTGGGTCTTCGTCGCGGCCTTCCTCTTCGACGATCTGCGCTACTATCTCTACCACCGCATCGCGCATCGGGTGCGATGGGTCTGGGCCGAGCACGTCAACCACCACTCGAGCCAGCACTACAATCTCTCGACCGCGCTCCGGCAAAGCTGGACGGGCCTGTTTACCGGCATGTTCGTGCTGCAGGCGCCGCTCGTCCTGCTGGGTTTCCACCCGGCCGTGATCATCTTCGTCTTCGGCTTCAACCTCGTCTGGCAGTTCTGGATCCACACCGAGACGATCGGCAAGTTGCCGCGATGGTTCGAATTCATTTTCAACACCCCCTCGCACCACCGCGTCCACCACGCGACAAACCCGCGCTATCTCGACGCCAACTATGCCGGGACGCTGATCATCTGGGACCGGATGTTCGGCACCTTCGTTCCGGAGGCCGACGAAGACCAGCCGCGCTACGGCATCGTCCGCAACATCGGCACTTTCAATCCGGTGAAGGTGGCTTTTCACGAATACGTGGGTGTCTTCAAGGACGTCTCGGCGCCCGGCCTGACCCTCGGCCAGCGCCTCGGCTACCTGTTCATGCCGCCAGGTTGGAGCCATGATGGATCGCGTCAGACGTCGGAGAGCCTGAAGGCAGATTATGTCCGTCGCAATCCTGGAGAGGCGGGGAAGCCAGGGCTGCCGGGCACGGCAGGCGCGCAGCCGGCTGAGTAGCCGTTACGCCTTCAGCAGATCCGCGAACTGCGCTTCGCTCTTGGCCATTTTCGCCTGTATCGCGGTCATCAGTTCCTCGGCGCGCAGCATGCCGCCGTTCCATGTCGCGATGTAGTCGAGCCCGTCGGCGACGGAATGGTCGCGCGCATAGGCGAGGTTGCGTTTGATGCCGGTGATGGCCAGCGGCGACTTTTTCGCGATTGCATGCGCCAGTTCGCTTGCCGCCGCCGTCAGCGCGTCCCGGTCGGGCAGCACGTTCGAGACCAGCCCTATCGCCTTCGCCTCGTCGGCCTTGAACCGCCTGCCGGTATAGGCGAGTTCGGCGGCGATCGCTGGTGCGATCAGCTTCGGCAGCCGTTGCAGCGTGCCGACGTCGGCCGCCATGCCGATATGGATCTCCTCGATGGCGAAATAGGCATCGCTTGCAGCAATCCGCAGGTCGCAGGCTGTGATCAGGTCGATCCCTGCGCCGATGCAGGCGCCATGCACCGCCGCGATCACCGGAAACCGCGCGCGCTCGACCGCGTTGATCGTATCCTGCAACTTCAGCACCATGTCGCGCATCGCATAGGCGGCGCGGCCGGGTTCATTGTCGAACAGTCTTGCGATGTCATTGAACGCCGACAGGTCCATGCCACCGGTGAAGTGCTTGCCTTCGCCCGAAATCACCACGACGCGCACCGACATGTCCTGGCCCAGCGCATCCAGCAGCCGCGGCAGGTCCGCCCAGAAATCCGGCGTCATGCCGTTCGCCTTGTCGGGCCGGTTCATGATCAGATGCGCGACAGGTCCGTCGCGCATGACGCGGAAGAAAGTGCTTTCCAAGATCGTCTCCTCCGCCGGCCGGCCTATTCAGCGGCCGCCCGTGTGGTTTCCGAATCCGCCAGCCACGCCCGGCAATCCGCCAGCGCCCGGCCCGTCATCGCCTTCTTGCGCGCAACCGACTTGTCCTTGCCCCTGAACCGTCCCTCGAAATCGTCCGGCTTCAGCTTCGTGCCGGCCACAAGCGGCGGGAACAGGCCAAAATTGACGTTCATCGGCTGGAACGATCGCTTTCCGGGTTCGTCGTCGGAGACGATGTGGCCGCCGGTGATGTGGTTCAGCAGCGCGCCGAACGCCGTGGTGATCGGGGGCACGGATGGCGATAGGCCCAGGCGTTCGGCGGCAGCGAACCGGCCGGCCAGAAGACCGATCGCTGCGCTCTCGACATAGCCTTCGCAGCCGGTGATCTGTCCCGCGAAACGCAGGCCCGGACGAACCTTCAGCTGCAGGTCCGGTCCGAGCAAGGTCGGCGAGTTGATGTAGGTGTTGCGGTGCAGGCCGCCCAGCCGCGCAAACTCGGCGTTCTCCAACCCCGGGATCATCCGGAAGATGCGTGTCTGCTCGCCATGCTTCAGCTTGGTCTGGAAACCGACCATATTGTAGAGCGTGCCCAGCGCATTGTCCTGCCTCAGCTGCACGACGGCATAGGCCTTGACGGTCGGATTGTGCGCGTTGGTCAGGCCCATCGGCTTCATCGGCCCGTGGCGCAGCGTTTCGACCCCGCGCTCCGCCATCACCTCGATCGGCAAGCAGCCGTCGAAGTAGGGCGTGCCCTCCCACTGCTTGAACTCGGTCTTTTGGCCGTCATTCAAGGCCTGGACGAAGGCCAGATACTGCTCCTTGTCCATCGGACAGTTGATGTAGTCCTTGCCCGTCCCGCCAGGGCCGACCTTGTCGTAGCGCGACTGGAACCAGCAGACATTCATGTCGATCGAGTCGAAATGGACGATCGGCGCAATCGCGTCGAAGAAGGCGAGCGAGTCGGCGCCGGTTAGGCCTGAAATGGCAGTTGCCAGTGAAGGCGCTGTCAGTGGCCCGGTGGCGATGATCGCCTGGTCCCAGTCGGCTGGCGGCAGGCCGGTGACTTCCTCGCGCACGATGGAGATCAGCGGATGCGCCTCGATCCGCGCGGTGACGGCCGCCGAGAACCCATCGCGGTCGACGGCGAGCGCGCCGCCCGCGGGCACCTGGTGCGCGTCGCCACACGCCATGATCAGCGAGTCGGCAAGCCGCATCTCGGCGTGCAACAGGCCGACGGCATTGGCCTCGGCGTCGTCGGAGCGGAACGAGTTCGAGCAGACGAGCTCGGCCAGGCTGTCGCCCTTGTGTGCATCGGTGCCGCGCACGGGGCGCATTTCATGCAGCACGACCGGCACCCCCGCGTTTGCGATCTGCCAGGCGGCTTCCGATCCGGCGAGCCCGCCGCCGATGATGTGGACTGGTTTTGCGTTCATGCGTGCTGAAATAGTCCGCGGTGCCTGAAAACACAACGTTTCGTGCGCTGACCCCAATTGCGTGACAATTGGCCTGCGGCTACCGTAAAGTCCATGCACTCAAAAATCTCGATTCCGACCGTGATCATCGCTGTGGCGGCCCTGGCTGGCTGCGTCTCCTCGTCGTCCAACCTGTCAAAAGTCACAAAGGTGACGACGGCAACCACACTGGGCGTATGTCACGGCTTCGATTGCCGCAACCGGACGACACTAGCGCTGAGCAGCGCGGACGCCGGCCAGTTTTCGGCGATCATGGCGCGCGGCAAGTCATCGGCGAAGGCCGAGCGTCAGGCGATCGCGTCTGCCGTCAGCTATTTCGAAAAGCGCGCCGGCGACGCCATTGGCATCCGCGATACGGCCAAGTCGACCATCGCCCAGTCTGGCCGCATGGGGCAGATGGATTGCATCGACGAATCGACCAACACGCGCACGCTGATGCTCTACCTGCAAGGCCGCGGTCTCATCCGGCATCACAAGGTCGAATCGAACGTATCGCGCGGCTTCTTCGCCGACGGTCGCTATCCCCACTCGACAGCCGTGCTGCGCGAGAAAAGCGGACAGAAATGGGCGGTGGACAGCTGGTACGAGCCGATGGGCGGCGCTCCAGACATCATGCCGCTGGAAGAATGGACCTCGCGCGGCGTCATGGGCGAGCGCTGATCGGTTCTACGCAAGTCTGACCCAAGCTGGGCGGCGCTGCAAACGCGTGGGCGACGCCGTACAAGAAAACACCCGCCGGGGGAGGAGGTCCGGCGGGTGTCTTTTGATGGCCTCGGCTCGGGAGGAGGTGAGCTCTGGCCGTATCTCTCAAGGCCTGGGAGGAGGTAGGCCCTGTCGAGATTTCTGTTTTCGTCAGACCGACTTGCGGGCGACGAAAGGAATTTCGCTGCGGTTGATGCCGAGATCGGTCAGCTCGCGGTTCGACAGGCGGCTCAGCTCGGAGACGGTGTCCCGGTAGCGGCGCCAGTTGCGGTAGTTGCGGATGATGTTCATTTTAGTGCTCGTTTCGTCTTTGGTTCGTATTCGTCTGTCTTCGTTACAAATGGAAGATAGGTGCGACTCGCCCTCATTCAAACAGCGAATGTTGCATGGCAGCAATGCATATTGTGCATTGCACCATTGACGGCATTTAACCCGGGTCGCGAAAGCGCCGCAATCGCGCCGTTGCGATTGCACGGGCCTGGCGACATTCCGCAGATACGCAGCGGCAGTTCTTGTCGCCAGGAAATCGGGGGCTGAAATGGCTGGATATGTCGAAAAGGTAGGCCGAGACATCGCGCGCTGGGAGCGCGATGGTCTTGTGTCGAAAACAATCGCCGAGAAATTGCTGGGCGACATCGCCGCCAACCATGGCAGGGGCATCGGCTTCGGTCAGGTGCTGGCCGTAATGGCGGCGCTACTGATGGGGGCGGCGATCCTGATCCTGGTCGCGGCCAATTGGGAGGCAATTCCGCGTCTCGGCCGGGTCGGCGCGATCTTCGCGGTCATCGCCGGCGGCTATCTCGGGGGTGCGGTGCTGAAGCTGCGCGATCACGACGCGCTTGGCGAGGCCGCCTGGCTGATCGCCGCCGCGGCCTTTGGCGGCGCGATCGCCCTGATCGGCCAGATGTATCATCTCTCTGGCGACGAGACCCAGGCCATCCTGGTCTGGTGTATCGGGACGGCAATTGCCGCCGCCGCCCTGCGCTCGTCCGTGCTGGCCGCCGCCGCCGTCGCCCTCTCGGCCGTCTGGGTGTCCTGGCCGGCCTTCAATTTCAACCTCGACGTGAATCTCTGGTACCCGCTGCTGTTGGCGGCGCTGTGGGCCGTTGCGGTCTGGGCGCGCAGTGTGCCTGCGCGTTACCTGATCCTGCTGGCGCTGATCGGCTACGTCACCACGCTCTATATCGACCTCGATGATCTGCTGGTGATCCCCGCCGCTCTGGCACTTGTCTCGGCGGGCGTTTTCTTCGCCGCCGTCCGCATGCCGGATCTGACCGAGCGTCTGACCGGCCTTGAGGATGGACTTTCGGCGGTCGCACTGATTGGCTTCTTGACCGGCATGTTCACGCTGCAGATCGTCTTCGTCGACGAGGCGCATTTCGCCTGGCTGGCGGCTCTCACGTTCGGCGCCATCGCCGGTGCGCTGGTGCTCGGCGGCAGGGCAGGGCGTAAGGTGCGCTGGCTCGCCTATATCGGTTTCGCCATCGAGATTTCCGCCGTCTACATCGCCACCGTCGGCACGATGCTCGGGACCGCAGGTTTCTTCCTGCTCGCCGCCATCGGGCTCGGCGTTCTGGCCTTCATCATCATTCGCGTCGAGCGCCGCCTGTCCGGTCCCACGCAGACGCAGGGAGCCGCATCATGAAAAACCCGCGCATTCTTCTTTTCGCTGCGGCCGCAGTTGCGGCGGTGCAGATCGGCTTCCTCTCCTGGAACATCGCCAGCCGCGCCGCGATCCTGCGCGACGGACAGGAGGTCACACTCAAGGTGCTTCCCGTTGACCCGCGCGACCTGCTGCGCGGCGACTATGTCCGGCTGGGCTATGAGATCTCGACCGTGCCGGCCGGCCTGTTCTTGCCGCCGCTCGCCGGCGACGGCGCGTATGGCGAGCGGCCGGTGTCTGTCCTGCTCGCAAAACAGGCCGACGGATTTCACAACGTCGTCTCGGCGGCGTTCGACCCTGGCGCGCTGCCAGCGGCGAAGGATGGCGAAGTTCTGCTGCAAGGGGTGGCCGATGGGATCCCATCCGCGGCGGGCAGCACGTTCGTAAACTACGGAATCGAGCGCTTTTATCTACCGGAAGGCGAGGGCAAGGAGATCGAGAAAGACATGCGCGAGCGCAGCTTCTCCATCGTCGCCGCCGTCGACGCCGCCGGAACGCCGCAGATCAAGCGCTTTCTCGACGGAACCACGGTTCTCTACGAGGAACCCTACTACTGATCCTGTCCCGCCACCTGTGGATAGAATGGGGATAAGCGCCTCCGAAAAGGCTCTTTCTCCGGCAAATTTCCTTTGAAGCTCCCAATCCAGGTGATATAGGAGCCATCGCTTCGGAAGGCCGGACGGGTCTTTTGAGCGGGTGTGGTGGAACTGGTAGACACAGCAGGTTTAGGTCCTGCCGCCGAAAGGTTTGGGGGTTCGAGTCCCTTCACCCGCACCAAAAGCCAATCACGGCAGAATTTTCCGTCAGTCGAAATGGCCGTGTGCCGTTCGAGCACAGGGTTTCGAGAGGACGAAAGGACTTAAAACATGCAGGTCACAGAAACGCTCAACGCCGGGCTTAAGCGCGAGATCAAGGTCGTGGTGCCCAAGGACGACATGGAAGAGCGCTTGGTGTCGCGCCTTAACGACGCGCGCGGCAAGGCGCGCATCAATGGCTTCCGCCCGGGCAAGGTCCCGTTGCAGCACCTGCGCAAGGTTTATGGCAAGTCCTTCATGGCCGAGGTCGTGAACGAACTGCTGACCAATTCGACCCGCGAGATCCTGTCGGAGCGTGGCGAAAAGGCGGCTATGCAGCCCGAAGTCGCGATGACCGAGGACGAGAAGGAAGCCGAGGCCATTCTCGCCGGCCAGAAGGATTTTGAGTTCTCGATCAACTACGAAGTCATACCAACCATCGAGTTGAAGGAAGTCACGGGCATCAAGGTCAAGCGCCAGGTGCTCGACATCGAAGATTCCGAGATCGAGGAGCAGGTGCAGCGCGTGGCCGAGTCGGCGCGCAGCTATGAGCCGAAGACGGGCAAGGCGGAAGAGGGCGATCGCGCTACGATCGACTTCCTGGGCAAGCTCGACGGCGTCGCCTTCGACGGTGGTGCTGGCCAGGACCAGCAGCTCGTCATCGGCTCGAAAAGCTTCATCCCGGGCTTTGAAGAGCAGGTTGTCGGCCTCAAGGCTGGCGACGAGAAGACCATCACCGTCACCTTCCCGGAAAACTACCAGGCCGCGCATCTCGCCGGCAAGGAAGCCACCTTCGACATCACCGTCAAGGAAGTGGCCAAGCCGGGCAAGCTTGAGATCAATGACGAGGTCGCTAAGACGCTCGGTCTCGAATCCGCTGACAAGTTGCGCGAGATCGTCCGCGGCCAGTTGGAGAGCCAGTACGGCACCCTTACCCGCCAGAAGGTGAAGCGCGAACTGCTCGATGCACTCGACGCCGACTATTCTTTCGAGGCGCCGTCGAAGCTGATCGAGGCCGAGTTCAACAATATCTGGACCCAGGTCACCAACGACCTCACGCAGGCAGGCAAGAGCTTTGCCGATGAGGACACGACCGAGGAAGAAGCCCGCGCCGAATATCAGCGCCTGGCCGAGCGACGGGTTCGCCTCGGCCTCGTGCTCGCCGAAATGGGCGAAAAGGCAGGCATCCAGATCACCGACGACGAGATGCAGCGCGCGCTGTTCGAGTTCGTGCGCCGCTATCCCGGCCAGGAGCAGGAGGTCTACGACTTCTACCGCAACAACCCGACGGCGCTCGCCAACCTGCGCGCTCCGCTGTTCGAGGAAAAGGTCGTCGATCATCTGCTGACGCAGGTTGAGGTGACCGACGTCAAGGTGACCAAGGAAGAACTGCTCGCCGACGAAGACGACGACACTGCCAAGTCTGAAGCCAAGAAGGCTGAGCCGAAGAAGAAGGCCGCGCCGAAGAAGAAGGCTGCCAAGGACGCTGACGCCGAGTAGTCTCGCCGCTCCAATCATGCAAAAAGGCCACCCGATCGGGTGGCCTTTTTCGTTTCAGGCGTGTCCGATCAGAGGTCTCGGACCGCGACGATCGACTTGTTCAGTCCAAGGAATTTCTCGTGGCTGACCACCGAGTCCGGAAACAGGCGACGCATCTGCCGGGTCGACAGCAGCCGGTGGTGGTAGATGATCTCGTCCGCCTCGGCGCGCGTCGTGATCCGCTTGAAGAAGCCCAGCGAGAACCGCATGATCAGCGCAACGCGGACGCTCTCGGGCAGATACTGGAAACCCGGAAAGCGGAAATGCGGCTCGTAGGCGAACCAGTAATTCGGCGTCTGCAGATAGTAGCGTGGCGCCAAGCGTCGGGTGTTTGCGGCAAACATCTCCATGTCGCGCCAGACGCCGACATGCTCGATCACGGAATTGGAATGAACCAGATCGAACTGCCGCCCTGCATAAAGGGCAGGGTCCGTCGCGCTGCCTTCCTTGAACGTGAACAGATCGGTCTGATCGATCGTCTGGTCTTCATTGTTGACGACAGTGAAATGCAGGCGATGCCGGTTTGCCTGGACGAATTCCTCGCCGATCAGCCAGTATTTCTCAGTTCCGCCGAGGTCGAGGATCTCGGCGTGGCCCTTTTCGTCGAGCACGGACTGAATCAAACGACGGACTTCGGCGAAACGCTGCGCCCGAAATCTGAACTCGATACTCGCCTTGTTCTGATACGGATCGGCTTTCGCCGGGCGCAATCCGACAACAAGTCCATCGGCGGCGAGTTCGTTTGTCGACATGATTGACCTCCTGTCCGGCGCGATCCGGCTGGAGATCGTATTAACAAGTTATTAACCAAGTGCGTTAACTAATGTCGTATATAGTTAATACCGCCAATTAGAACTAAATTCTACTCATCGGGCAGAGGTTACAGTAGCTGGAGACCCTTGAGAGATGCATGACCGTTCTTGCCGATGATGATGTGATCATGCAGCGCGATGCCGAGCGGTTTCGCGGTGTCGGCGATTGTCCTGGTCATGTCGATGTCGGCTCGCGACGGCGTCGGGTCTCCGGAAGGATGGTTGTGGACGAGGATGATCGCGGTCGCCGACAGTTCGAGTGCGCGACGTACCACCTCGCGCGGATAGACCGGCGTGTGGTCGACGGTGCCGGTCTGCTGCACCTCGTCGGCGATCAGCGCGTTCTTTTTGTCGAGGAACAGGATGCGGAACTGTTCGCGCGGCTCGAAGGCCATCGCCGCGCGGCAATAATCGATCACCTGACTCCATGAGGACAGCACTTGCCGCCCTCGGATTTGACTCTGCAGCATCCGCTCGGCGGCCGTGGCGACCAGCTTGAGGTCGAAGGCGACTGCCGGTCCAATGCCCTTCACCTCCGCCAGCAGATGCGCCGGCGCGCCCAGCACCTCGGCGAGCGAGCCGAAACGCTCAAGCAGCGCCTTGGCGCGGGGTTTTGTGTCGGCGCGGGGGACGAAGCGGAACAGCAGCAGTTCGAGGATTTCGTAGTCGGCCAGCGCCCCGGCGCCGGCGGTGCGGACCCGTTCGCGCAGCCGGTCGCGGTGGCCATGGAAATGCGGTTTGTCGGACTCGGCGGGAACGCGCCTGGCCTTGGAAAGCGGCGGAGCCGGCCCTTCCGCAAACAGCCCGCGTTCGTCGATTTCGTCCGACCCCATGCCGATCCCACCCGTCAGGGGCGTCCCGGCCCCTTTTCGGGAAGACTATGCCGGAAGGCCCGGGCGGTCGAGGCCCGCCGGCGACAGCGTGAAGATTTCGCAGCCGGTCTCGGTGACGCCGATCGTGTGCTCGTACTGCGCCGACAAAGAACGGTCGCGGGTGACGGCGGTCCAGCCATCCGACAGAACCTTCACATGCGGCCGGCCGAGATTGATCATCGGTTCGACGGTGAAGATCATGCCGGGGCGCATCTCGACGCCTTCGCTGGGCGTGCCGTAGTGGAGGATGTTCGGCGCGTCGTGGAACAGCAGGCCGACACCGTGGCCGCAGAAATCGCGCACGACCGAGCAGCGCTCGGCCTCGGCGTAGGCCTGGATCGCCGCACCGATCGCGCCGGTGCGGGCGCCGGGCCGGATTGCTTCGATGCCGCGCATCAGACAGTCATGCGTCACCTCGAGCAGCCGCTCGGCGGCGCGCTTGATCCGGCCGACCGGATACATCCGCGACGAGTCGCCGTGCCAGCCGTCGAGGATGAAGGTGACGTCGATATTGACGATGTCGCCATCGCGCAAAGGTTTTCCATCGGGGATGCCGTGGCAGACGACGTGGTTGATCGAGGTGCAGGACGATTTGGTGTAGCCGCGATAGTTGAGCGTCGCCGGGATCGCGCCATTGTCCATGCCGTATTCAAAGACGAAGCGGTCGATGGCCTCGGTCGAGACGCCGGGCGCGACGATGCCGGCGAGTTCGTCGAGGCAGCGCGCCGTCAGTTGGCAGGCCTTGCGCATGCCTTCGAACGAGGCCTCGTCGTAGAGGCGGATCTGCCCGGTATTCTTCAGCGGCGCGGCGGCTGCTTCGAGATAGGTGACCATTCGGATGCCCGATGTATGAAGGTTCGACGCCAGATGTCGCATCGAACGGACGTTTCTTCAACCCCGAAGCAAGGGGGGTGGCGCGACGCGATGCGGACGGAAGGTGGTACGCCCTAGGGGAGTCGAACCCCTCTCTGCACCGTGAAAGGGTGCCGTCCTAACCGATAGACGAAGGGCGCGTAACCAGCGCGGTTTATAGTCAGCTTCGCGAAATGCGCAACCCGTTTTGCCGGTTTTTTTGCCGCACGCTCAAGCTTGGCCGATCTCCTGCATGAACGCCATCGCCGCGTGTGGCGCGCGGATCTTTCCCTCGTGGATGAAGTAGACGAACACGTCGCGCGGCGTCTTCGCGGCCTTGTGGGCGGGATCGGCATAGGGCAGGTCGTCTGGCTGGCCGCCCGACGCCCAAAGTTCCGCGCGCTTCGCCCAGGCGGAAAGGTCCTTCGGCTTGTAGGCGGTCGGCACGTCGTCCTCGCCCTTCTGCAGCCGCGCATAGACGAAATCGCCGGTGATGTCGGCGAATTCGGGATAATCGTGATGGTGGGCGTAGCAGATCGCCATGCCATATTTCGCCGCTAGCGCCACGAATTCCGGCACCGCGAAGGATGCGTGCCGCACCTCAAGCGCGTGGCGGAGTTTCAACCCCGCGTGCTTTTCCGGCAGGAGCTTCAAAAACCCCTCGAAATCGTCCGGCTCGAATTTCTTGGTGTTGGCGAACTGCCAGACGATCGGGCCGAGTTTTGGCCCGAGCTCCTCCAGCCCCTGAGCGAAGAACTTGTTCATCGATTCGCCGGCCTCGGCCAGGATCTTGCGATTGGTGACGAAGCGGTTGCCCTTGATGGAAAAGACGAAATCGTCGGGCGTCTCGGCGTGCCACTTGGCGTAGGTCGCCGGCGTAAAGCCGGAATAATAGGTGCCGTTGACCTCGATTGTAGGCACCTGGCGCGAGGCGAATTCGAGTTGCTTCTTCTTCGAGAGTTTTTCCGGATAGAACGTTCCTTCCCACGGCTCGAAGGTCCAGCCGCCCATGCCGGCGCGAATCTGGCCGGCGCGGATTGTTCCGGATGTGGTCATTCTCGGTCCTCGGTTGCGCGGTGGAAAATGCGTTCGAGACGCGGCTTTGTCCACCCGATACCGGGTGGCTCCTGACACAACGCGACGCCGGCAGCAGGGCGTGGCGTTCGCCAGCTGGCCCCAAGCCGACACCTCAATGACCATTGGTGAGTGGACGCCAACATAAAGACGAAGCGTGTCGCTGCACGAAATTTCATCTGCCAATGGATCCCGGATCGCCTTCGCAGTCCGGGATGACTAAGGTGGGAGTCTGAGCCTCTAAATCACTGAAGTATTGAACAAAAAAGGCGACGCATCAAGCGCCGCCTTTTTGTTGGCCGCCTTTTGCGGGCGGTGTTACTTCAGCCGACCGCTGGCGTGGGCCAGCATCGTGTAGACCTTGCCGGTGTCGGACGAGAGATAGGTCTGCGCCATCATCGAGTCGCGGTCGGTCCGGGTAACGTCGGCGATCAGCTTCTCGAAGTCGTCGCAGTAGCGGTCGACCGCGGTGCGGAATTCCGGCTCGGTCTGGTACTTGCGGCGGATCTCGTCGAAGGTCTGCTGGCCTTTCAGCGTGTAGAGCCGCCGGGTGAAGACGTTGCGCTCGCCTCGGCGATAGCGGTCCCACAGCTCGATCGACGCCTCGTGATCGATGGCACGCGCAATATCGACCGATAGCGAGTTGAGCGACTCGACGACATGCAGCGGCGAACGCTGCGGTTCTTCGACACGCCGCGGGGCGGCCGGAGCCTGGGTTTCCTCTTCGGAGGCGCGGCGCAGCAGATCGCTGACCCATCCACCCTGAGCGGGTGCGCCAGCTGGCGCCGCGTCACGCGGGCGCTGCTGTGCAGGGGCGGGCTGCTGCGGGCGCGTCTGCGGCTGCGTGGGCCGCCGTTCTGCCACGACCTGCTGGGCGGGCGCCTGGGCCGGCCTGCGCGGGGCCTCAGGGGTGCGTGCGACCGGCTGCTGGGCGACAGGAGCCTCCGGGCGCGGCGCTGCCGCCCGTGGCGCGGGCTGCGCCTGCCGGGCAGACCGCGCGTCCGGGTTGTCGAAGCTACGGCCCGACTTGGCGACGATGTCCGACAGTTCCTTCAAAGCGTTGATCTGCTCGCTGACAGCGCGGCGCATCGCGGTGGTCGTCTCCTTGGTCTCCTCCGGCAGGTCGAGCACGCCCTTTCGCAGTTCGGCGCGGGTCTCCTCCAGTTCGCTGCGGATGGAGCTGGCGGACCGCCTGATTTCCTGGGTGGCTTCGGCGAAGCGCAAGGTAGCGGATTCGACGACCTCGGTGATGGCGGTTCGCATCTGGTCGGTCGAGTCGCGGGTGCGGCCCTCGGCCTTGTCGAATGCGCGGCCGACCAGGTCCTCGAAGGAGCGCATCACGTTTTCGATGTCCTCGGACTTCTTGACCAGTCCGACAGCGAGCGTTTCCAGCGCCGCCTGGCGGTCGTCGAGCGTCGAAGCCAGGTTGGACTGCGCGGACCCGAGCAGGTCCGACGCGCTGGAGAGGACGCGGCTGTGATCGTCGAAACGATGCGCGATCGCGGCTATGTCCTTCAGCGTGCTGGAAGACAGCTCCGTCAGCTTGGTCGCGTTGACATCGATCAGGCGGGCGGAACTCGAGAAGGTCTGCGCCGCCTTTTCGGTGGTCGTCGCGAAGGACTGCGTCGTGCCTGCCAGGCGCTCGTCGAGCTCCGACAGATTGTTGGTGGCGACGTTGATCAAATGGCCAAGCTGCGAGTTCGAATTCGTCAGACGGTCGATGAGATCGGTCACACCATCAGCCAGGCTGTTGCGGGCGCGATCCACAGCCGACAGCGTCTCGGCCGTGCGATTGGCCAGCGCGTTGACCAGCGCCGCGTTTTCGGTGCGCAGCCGCTCGGTCGCCGAATGCGTTGCGTCTTCCAGGCTCTTCTGCAGTTCGCCGCCGCTTTCGGTGAACTTGTCGATCAGCGGCTTGGCCTGTTCCTCGAGAACGCGGCTGATCTCGGCGGTGCGGCTGGCCAGCATCTCGTTGAGTTCGCGCGTATGCGCATCGAACGTGTTCGCGGCCTCGTTGGTCCGCTGGCCGATATGCTTGTTCACGGCCGCAAAAGTCTCGGCGATGACATTGGCGCGAGACGCGAGCTGCGCCTCGGACACCGAGACCTGCTCGATCAGCTTCTGGCCGACGATTTCGGCGCCTTCGGCGAGACGGCGCTCGACCGAGTCAATCTGGCTGCCGACATGGGCGACGACGGAATTGGCGCTGTCGCCAAGCCGCTGCTCGATGTTCTGCAGCGAGTCCTCGATGGCGCGGGCCCGTGAATGCAGCTCGAGCGAGGTCTGTTCGGTGCGGTCGGCGAGCTTGCGGTCGACCTCGTCGAAGGCCCGGACCACGCCGTCGGCGTGATGGGCGAGGGCAGAGGAGCTTTCGTCGACGCGGATCGACAGCTGGCGGTCGGCCGCTTCGAACACATTGGCGAAATCCACGGCGCGCGCCGACAGCGACGTGCCGGCAAGGTCGATCCGCTCGGCGATCTTCTGATCGACTGAGTCGAAGGTGCGGGACAGATCGTCCGCACGGGCAGACAGTGTTTGTGCTGCAAGATCAATGCGTTCGGCGATCTTCTGGTCGACACCATCGACCGACCGGGCAAGATCGTCGGCGCGTGAAGCCATGGACATCGCGGCCATGTCGATACGTTCCGCGAACTTCTGGTCGGCATCCTCGAAGGTGCGAGACAGATCGGCCGCCTTGGTTCCAAGCGCGCCGGTGGCCATGTCGATCCGCTCGACGATGGCGCGGTCCGCATCCGCGAAGGTGCGGACCAGGTCGTCGGCACGCGCGGCAATGGTGTTGGACGCCAGGTCGATGCGTTCGACGATCTTGCCGTCGGCCTGCTCGAACGTCCTGACGAGTTCCTGGGCTCGTTCCGCCAACGCACCTGACGCAAGGCCGATCTGTTCTGCAACCTTGCCGTCTGTCTGCAGGATGGTGCGGGCGAGTTCGTTGGTGCGGGCATTGATCGCGGTAGATGCGAGATCGATCCTCTCGGCGATCTTGCCATCAGCCTGTTCGATGATCTTCGACAGGTCGTCCGCGCGTCCGGATACGACGCCCGAGACCGCCTCAATGCGTTCGGCGAACCGGCCATCGACCTGTTCGATGACCCGCGACAGGTCGCCGGCCCGCGCCGACAGAGTGTTCGCCGCGCTCTGGATGCGTTCGGCAAACTTGCCATCAGCGTCCTCGAATGTGCGCGACAGTTCGTCCGTCCGCGCCGCGAATGCGCTGGTGACGGTATCCATCCGAGTTGCGATCCGTCCGTCCGCCAGGTCGATGGCGCGCGTAAGATCTTCCGCCCGGGCCGACAGGACGCCAGACGCCATGTCGATACGCTCGACAATCTTGCCATCGGCGCTCTCGAATGTCTTCGCCAGCTCGGCAGCACGCAAACCAAAGGCCGTGTTGGCGAGATCGATGCGCTCGGCGATCTTCTGGTCTGCATCCGAGAAGGCCTTGCTTGCGTCTTCGGTCAGCACGGCAGTGACTTCCAGGACGCGATCGCGCAATGCGCCGGCGACGGCGCCTGCGCTGCGTTCCAGGACCGTGCGGACATTCTCGACGCCCGTCGAGAGTGCGGCCTCGATCGCTTGCGTACGACCCTCGATCGTGCCGATCTGGCTGCGGAAGGCATATTCGATCTTGGCGACCTCGTTGGCGAGTGCGTCGCTGACCTCGGTCTGGCCGCCGGCGATGCGGGCAATGTTGGCCTCGATCGCCGCGTCGATGGACGCGCGGGTCTCAGCGAGCTTGTCCAGATCCGCACCCAGCGCTTGGGTCATAATGTTGCGGCCCTCGGCGAGCTTCTCGACGTGACGCTCGACCGATGCGTCGATCGCGGCGCGCGCCTGCGCCAGTTTCTTCATGTCGTCTTCGAGAAAATTGGCGAGGATGGTACGGCCGTCCTGCAGCAGCTGGCCGTGATCCTCCACGCGGCGATCGATCTCGGCGCGCACTTCGGCCAGCTTGGCGAGGTCTTCCTGCAGCACGTTGGCGAGGAAATTCCGGCCCTCGTTGAGCGTCGCCGTGTGGTTGGCAATGCGAGCGTCGATCTCGGCGCGTGCCTCAGCCAGGCTGCGCATGTCGTCGGCCAAGGCGTTGGTGAGCTGGTTGCGGCCCTGCGTGAGCGTCTGCACATGCTCGCCGACGCGCTGGTCGAGTTCGGCGCGCGATTCCGCAACCTTTTGAAGGTCGTCGGAGAGGATGCTCGCCAGGTAGTTCCGGCCCTCGGCCAGCTTCATCGCATGGCTGCTGACGGTCTCGTCGAGCCCGGCGCGGGCTTCCGCGAGGTTGCTGAGATCCGCGTCGAGCGCGGTCGCGATCATCTGGCGACCGCCCTCGAGGCGCGTAGCGAAGTCGGATGCGCGCGTCTCCAGCATGGTCGACGTAGACATGACCAGTTCGGCAAGGTCCGCGCCAATGCGCGCCTTGGTCTCTTCGATGATGTTCGTGAGACCATCGCGGCCGACGGTGAAGGCGCCGGCGATTTCGCGGGCGCGCTCGACCAGCGTCTCGTTGATATGGCGCGCGCGCGCTTCCAGCGCCGCGTTGAGCTTGGCCGAGCCCTGGTCCAGCGCCTGGACGCGGGTCTCGAACTCGCCGATGAGGAACTGGCCACGTTCGGCCAGCGTCCGCTCTATGCCGGCGAGGCGCGAATCGACTTCTTCGGCAAGCGACTGCGACGCGCCGCCGAGCAGAGAAACCATGCCCGTGGTGCGCTGGTCGAGCATCTCGGACAGCGAGCGCGAGGCTTCGTCGGTCCGGTCCGTCAACGTGGCGATGCGGGTGTCGAGCAGGCTTGCGAAAGCTTCGCCGGAGGTGATGATGCGGTCGGAGATCGTGTCCATCCGCTGGTCGATCGCCGATGAAATGGCATATCCGCTGTCATTGATGCGGCTGACGAGCGTATCGCCCGAATCGAGGATCATCGAATTCAGCTTCGACGAGGCATCCTGGAGGCGATCATGAATGATCGTACTGGACGAAGTCAGTTGCTCCTTCAGCATGTCGTGCGCGCCGGAAATCGACGACCGGACGCGCTCGGCATGGGTGATCACCGCCTCGCGCTCGATGCCGAGCCCGTCGACCAGCGAGCGGATGCGAAGCTCGTTTTCAGAATAGGCGCGTTCGAGTTCGTTGACTTCGGTATGGACCAGCGTTTCGAGCTCGACGGCGCGCGCGAGCGTGCGCTCGATGCCTTCGCCCATCGCCTGGACTTCGCGGCGGACGGCCTGACCGACGGTCAGCACGCGGTCCTGTGCGAGGTTCTCGGGCTCTGCCAGACGGAACGCCGCCTCGGCCATCGATTGAGCAGCCAGCTTCATTTCCTGCGCGCGGCGCATCATCGCCGCGAAGGCCCAGAACATGAGCAGCGGCACGACGATCGCAATCGCGAGACCGATGACTTCCGGCAGCGCCATCAATTGCTGCGTGGAGCGGATCAGCCAGATCTGCGGAGCGTAGAGAACATGTCCGAGCGCCAGGCCGCCGACGACCCATGCGACGCTGAGGAGCATGATGCCCCAGCTCACCGTCCGTGTCGGGCGCCGGGCAAGGGTCTGCTGCATCGACTGGAAGTCGCGCTGACGATCGTCATTTGCCGGCTGGAACGACGCCGAACTTGCTGAGGACGAGGGGGCGGCGGTCTCGACCGGACGCAGGACCTCAGCCTTTCTCTGCGGCGGCGCCTTCGGCTGCTCCGGGGCCTTCACGGCAGGCGACTGGGACTTGGCAGAAGGCGACTTCGCGGCGGGCTGGGTGGACGCGGGCTTGGCCGCAGCTGTGGCCGGGCGCGATTCCTTGACCAATTCATCGGCGGCCTGCGAAATCTGGGCTTCCAATTCGTCCATGGATGAGGTGAAATCGAGATCGCCTGCTCCGCCGCCAAGGTCGAAGTCGAGCGCTTTTTCGAGCTCGCGATCCACGTCGTTGTCGAGAGGAGACGTGGTGTTCGGTTTACGCGCCATATGACTGGTACCCTCTACTCATCGCGCGATCCCACCGTTTCCGGCTCCCCACAGCCCGCGCGCAAGGCGAAATTTTCCTTGTCGCGTATCGTAATGGCACGACCGGTCAATTGGAACACGCATTCGCCAGCATGTGTAAAACTTTAAAGATAGGGTTAACAACGGCTGCAATTCGGCCCTTATTCAACGCTTTGACAACGTTAACGCGTTGTCCATCGGACGGTGGTAGCGGTGGTCGTCAACACTATCCGACAGGAACTGAGGCGCATGGCGCATACGAATCTCCAGAACGTTGCTTTCGCACATCCCGGCGGAGAGACCTGCCCGCCGTCGCGGGCCCGCCCCATCGATCTGGTTCATCTCGCACGCCAGACATTGGGCGACCGCGCGATCGAGCAGGAAGTGCTGGCACTGTTCATGCACCAGGCAACGATGGTCCGCGACCGCATCTCACAAGCTACGGCCACCGAGCGATCGTTGCTGGCGCATGGCCTGCGCGGCTCTGCAGGCGGCATAGGCGCATTCTCCATCGCGGAGACTGCCGCCGAGATCGAGCACAATCCCAACGACCAGTCGCTGGTGCTGCGGCTGGCGACGCGAATCGACGACGTGCGGGATTTCATCGCGTCGATCAGCCGCTGAGGGGGAGGGCTCTTCCCCGGTTGACTTGACACGAAGAGTCATTATCTCGGCGCAAGCAGAGTTTCTCGGACATTCTCCATGGCAAAGCTGACTTACATCGCCTTCGACGGCACGCGATTCGACGTGGATGCCCAGAACGGCTCCACCGTCATGGAAAACGCGATCCGCAACGCGATCCCCGGTATCGAGGCCGAGTGCGGCGGGGCGTGCGCCTGCGCCACCTGCCATGTCTATGTTGATGAAGCCTGGAAAGACGTCGTTGGCGAACCGGAGGCGATGGAAGAAGACATGCTCGACTTCGCCTACGATGTCAGGCCAAACTCGCGCCTGTCCTGCCAGATCAAGGTGAGCGACGCGCTCGACGGTCTTGTGGTCGCCATTCCTGAGCGGCAGGCCTGACGGAGGCGATCCGCCTCGGAGGAAGCATGCGCCGCAAGGCGGCGCGCTTGGGGGAGGCAGTTCATGACCGAGATAACGAAGACGGACGTGCTGATCGTCGGCGCGGGGCCGGTTGGTCTGTTCGCGGTGTTCGAACTCGGTCTGCTGGACCTCAAATGTCACCTGATCGACATTCTGGACCGGCCGGGCGGCCAGTGCGCCGAGCTCTATCCCGAGAAGCCGATTTACGACATTCCCGGTTGGCCGTCGATTTCGGCGCAGGGGCTGGTCGACAAGCTGATGGAGCAGATCGCTCCATTCAAGCCATCCTTCACTTTCAACCGGATGATCGCCGGGCTGGAGCGGCTGGACGACGGATCTTTCCGCGTCACCACCGACGAGAATGAGATATTCGAGGCCAAGGTGGTGGTGATCGCCGCCGGCGGTGGCTCATTCCAGCCAAAGCGGCCGCCGATTCCCGGCATCGAGGCCTATGAGGGCAAGAGCGTCTTCTATTCCGTGCGGCGGATGGAGGAGTTTCGCGGTCAGGACGTGATGATCGTCGGAGGCGGCGATTCCGCGCTTGACTGGACGCTGAACCTGCAGCCGATCGCGCGCAGCGTGACGCTGGTGCACCGGCGGCCGGAGTTCCGCGCGGCTCCCGACAGCGTCAACAAGATGTTCGCCATGCACGAGCGCAAGGAGCTTGCGTTCCAGATCGGCCAGGTCACCGCTTTGTCTGGAGAGAATGGCGAGTTGCAATCCGCAACGGTCAAGGGGCCGGATGGGGACATCGATGTGCCCGTTACCCGGCTGTTGCCGTTCTTCGGACTGACGATGAAGCTCGGCCCGATCGCCGAATGGGGGCTCAACCTCGAACACAACCTGATCACGGTCGATACGGAAAAGTTCGAGACGTCGGCGCCAGGCGTGTTCGCGATCGGCGACATCAACTGGTATCCCGGCAAGCTGAAGCTGATCCTGTCCGGGTTCCATGAGGCGGCGCTGATGGCGCAGGCCGCCAAGCGGATCGTCAGCCCCGGCGACCGGATCGTGTTCCAGTACACCACCTCGTCGACCAGCCTGCAGAAGAAGCTCGGCGTCGTCGGCTAGGCTGGCGGTTTACCCGCCGCGGCAACGTGCTGTGGCGGCGGGGCGCGGCCGAGCCACCGCCACAGCAGAAGCACCGCGACAACCGCCAGGCCGGACGAGAGGCCGATCCAGATGCCGATGCCGTCATAGCCGAAGCGGAAGGCCAGAAGGGCGCCCACGGGCAGTCCCACGCCCCAGTAGCCGATGCCGGCGAAGATCATCGGGATCGCCGTGTCGTGCAGCCCGCGTAGCATGCCGCTGGCGACGGCTTGCGCTCCGTCAACGATCTGGAACAGCGCCGCATAGGCAAGGAACGAGACGCCGAGGCTGACCACCAGCGCATTGGCGGGGTCGCCAAGGTTGAGGAACACCCCGATCAGCTGTCGCGGAAAGAGAAGCATGATCAGCGCCATCAGCGACATGAAGCCGACCGAGAAAACATAGGCCGTCCAGCCGGCCCGGCTGACGCCATCGGCATCGCCCGCGCCATAGGCCCGGCCGACGCGGACTGTTACTGCCTGGCCGAGGCCGAGCGGCACCATGAACGAGATCGACGCGATCTGCATGGCGATGGCGTGGGCGGCGAGCGACGGCGCGTCGATCAGGCCCATCAGGAATGTTGCCGCGTTGAAGATCGTCACTTCGAACGCGACCATCGCGGCGATCGGCAGGCCGAGCCGCCACAATGCGCGAAACCGCGGCCAGTCAGCCCGCCAGAAGCGTCCGAACAGGCGGAAACGGCGGAACCTGCGGTCCAACGACACCACGGCCACCATCCCGCCGAACATCAACGCATTGGAAATCGTGGTGGCAACGCCAGATCCAGCGATACCCATCGCCGGAAAGCCGAGATTGCCGAACATCAGGCACCAGTTGGCGAGGACATTGAAGGCGACGGCGACGAACACGATAACGAGCGCCCAGCCTGGACGCTCCATTGCCGAGATGAAGGATCGCAAAACGATGTAGCCGTAGAACGGCAGAATGCTCCACATCAGGGTGTGCATGTATTTGCCGGCGTCGGCGGCAAGCTCCGCCTGCTGACCCATGGAGAGCAGGATGTCCTCGGCGTGCCAGAGAATGAGCCACATCGGCAGCGAGATCGCGATCGCCGTCCAGAGCCCCTGGCGGAAAGTGCGGCGGATGTCGCGCACCGAATGGCGGCTGCGGCCGAGTTCGCGCGCCATCATCGGCGAGACGGCGAGCATCAGGCCGAGACCAAACATCAACGGGCCAAAATAGAGGTTCGAGCCCAGCGCGCCGGCGGCGAGCGTGTTCGCGCCGAGCCGGCCCATCATCATCACGTCGGTCGCCGTCATTGCCGTCTGCGCGACATTGGTCAGAATCATCGGCCAAGCGAGCCAGAGCATGGCGCGGATCTCCTCGATCCACGCCGCGCGCGACGCCCGGCCCTCCAGCGCAAAAACCGTCATCGATCCTGTTCCGTACGGAGCGAGGCGCGGCTTGATCGGCGCAAAGGGCCGATTCAGGCGGACACAAAGGTCACGGCGCCTCGACAATGGGCGAGGCTTTGCGACAGCCGCATCCCATTTGCAAGCCAAATGGACTGGTCCAGGGCCGAATTCGCCCTTGGAGCCGCGCAACAGGCGCGACTATCCTGGAATGCGGCCGGATTCGATCTGTTCGATGCGATAGCGGATCAACCGGTCCATCCGGTTGGTGAAGTTGATCCGCTCGATGTCGTCGAACCTGTTCTGGGCGGCGTCGTGCTTGGCCAGGATGCGCAGGATCGTGTCCTTCGCCTTTCTCGTGACGATGTCGCAGCTCTTCTGGGGAGGCAGGGCGAGCACGGCCTGTTCCATCTCACGCGCATGATTCGTGGCGATGCTGACATGGCTTTCCTCGTGGCGCTTGATATCGCCCGCGAGCGCGTCCCAGATCAGCCGTGTGTCCTGCGCGGCGCTGCCCGGCCGCGTCCATCGCGGCAGGGTGATGCGCGCCTTGACGGAAACCGTCGCCTTGGAGGCACGGCATTTTCCGTTGGTTTCCTGGTAGCTGATCCGGTTCGAAAATTCCATTTCGGTGGCGCCCGGATGACGGCGGCCGGTGCTCTTCACTGTCGGCCCGCGAAGCGACAGTTCCTCCTGCAATTCCGGCAGCGTCGAACCTCCAACGGCGAAGTAGCTGTAGGTCCGCGCAACGCTGGCCGCCGCCGCCGGAAGCGCGGCGAAACCGGTCATGCACATGAGGGCGAGGAAAAGCTTCGGCAGGCGCGGTTTCATCTAGAGACCATGCGGCAGGACGGCGCCCGGAGCAATGCGAAAGTGCGGCAGCGATCGGCCGTTTTTCTGTATACCGCAACGAATTCCGTTGCAAAGACAAGTACACACGATGAAGTTGCAACGATTCCAACAACTGTACGAATTGCTTATGGAAAACCGAATCTGGTCGCTTGCACATGGCCGCACGATCGAACTCGGCGTGCAGGCGGTGGTGATGGGTATCCTGAACGTCACGCCGGACAGCTTTTCCGACGCCGGTGCCACCTTGACCGTCGATGCGGCCGTCGCGCGGGCGCTCGAAATGGCAGGCGAGGGCGCGTCGATCATCGACATTGGCGGTGAATCCACTCGTCCCCACGCGGAGCCTGTGACGGCGCTGGAGGAACAGCGCCGGATCTTGCCGGTCATCGCGGAACTCGCCCGACAGCGTGGCCTGCTGCTCTCGGTCGACACCTATCGCGAAGATACCGCGCGGATGGCAGTCGCAGCGGGGGCGCACATCGTCAACGACATCTGGGGGCTGCAGGGCGAACCGGGAATCGCCCGGCTGGCCGGCTCGACCGGATGTGGCCTCGTTCTCATGCACAATGGACGCGGACGCGATCTGCTGCCCGATCCGATCGAGGAGCAGCTGAATTTCTTCAACCGGTCGCTGCAGGTCGCCCGCGATACGCGCGTTGCCGATGGTTCGATCGTTCTCGATCCCGGATTTGGTTTCGCCAAGGATCCGACCGCCAATCTCGACCTGATCGCGCGGTTTGGTGAACTGCTCGTGCTTGGCTTTCCGCTGCTCGTCGGCACGTCGCGCAAACGGTTTCTCGGCCACGTGACCGGACGCCCGGTAGATGAGCGGGACGCCGTGACTGCCGCATCTGGCGCAATCTTACGGTTACGTGGCGCGGCTATGTTCAGGGTCCATGACGTTCCAGCGACGCTCGATGCGCTGAAACTCGCTGATGCGGTGCGCGAAAGGGAGGCTGTTTGGAAGGGCGCAGGAAATACGTGAACAGGCTGGGCGACCGCGCGGTTTTCGCAAGGCATTGCGTCTATGTCGAAGAAGAATACCGCATGCACCAGCGCTTCCATGGTGGTGCGGAGCTTATGGTGAATGCAGGCAACACAGTGCGGAAGGACACGATTGCCGGAACAGTTGCCTATCGAAAGGCGTTCAGCGTGATCGAAGCGCTCGTGACTGGCAAGCGGCGTTTTCCGGTCGAGGCGCTGGCTTTGGACGCGACACGCCGTCTGAGTGATCGCTTTCCCACAGTCGCCGCTGCCAAAACAACTGCCCGAAAGGCGAAAGCGCCCGTGAATGGCGCTATGGATCATGTCGAGGTGCGCCTTGCCTGGCCCGAGTGAAGCACAAGCCTACCTTTGCCTGGGCGGCAATCTTGGCAATCCGCGCGAGACAATGGCGGCTGCGCTCCGGCGCATCGACGCCGACCGGTTGACCAAGGTGGTGGGCGTGTCAGCGCTGTTCCGCACCCCGCCCTGGGGCGTTCTCGATCAGCCTCCGTTCCTGAACGCCGCTGCCGAGGTCAGGACGACGAGATCGCCCCGCGCCCTGCTTGATCTTTGCCTCGATACGGAATTGCTGCTGAAACGCGTGCGCGGCGAACGCTTCGGACCGCGCCTGATCGACATCGACGTGCTTCTCTATGGCGACAGGTCAGTCAAGGAAGTGGGGCTGGAAATTCCGCATCCGCGCATGGTCGTGCGGGCGTTCGTGCTGGTGCCGCTCGCCGACCTGGCGCCGCGGTTGTCGGTTCGCAACGTTCTTGTCTCCAGCTATCTGACCGGACTGGACAGTTCCGGCATAGAGCGGGTCAGCGACGACGGATCTTGGTGGAAGGAGTGACTATTCCGAAGCGACGGCGCCGACAGAACCGTCATCGATGCGCTTCAGGTCCATCGCAATGACGCGGACCATCTGCCGGTCGACACGCACCGAGACGCTGACATTCATCGAGTTCTTGTTCGGAATGCGCGCCGACATGGCGCCGTTCAGCTGATTGCGCGAAATCGAGAAGGTGACCTTCTTGCCGTCGACACTGCCGGAAACGATATCGAGGCCTTCGCCGCCGGCGCCATCCAGGAACCTTCCGCGATAGCCACGGCCCTTGCGCTCGACCGTCGCGGACATGCGCTGTGAGAACACGCCAACCCGGCAGGAGCCGTCAAGCGTCATGCCGATCTTGCCGGATGGCGTCGTGCCATTGAGCTTGCAGGTGAATTTGGTGCCCTTGTATTTCCCGGCAACGATTTCGCCAGGACCCGTCCAGACACCCTGAACCGTGCGGAAGAACTGCTCATCGCTGTCAGCAGCCAGAACCGGCGCAGAAAATGAGGCCGCCGGCAACGCAGCCGCGAGGATCAGCAGGGCAGTTCTGGCGACGCGCATCATCTGTTTTCCGGCAGCTCTAAAGGGGCAGGGTCGACGCCGAGCATGGCCAAGATTGGTTAATGCTTCGTCACCCAGAAGTCTGTTCAAGCATGCGCGAGGTGGACAAAGGACGCAAGATCAATCGGCTGGACTGGTTACCGGCTCGCGTTTTTTTGTCGCGAAAGACGCCAGGGCAGAGGCAAAGTCGCCCATTCCGGGCCGCTTCACGGCATCGAAGGGGAAGGGACGCGCTGTCTCCATCGCCGCAATTCCGATTCGCACGGTCATCATGCCATTGACGACGCCTTCTCCCAGTTTCGCGGAAATCCGGGCGGCGAGACCATGTCCGACGAGCTGCTGCACCAGACTGTCGCCGGCGGCGATCGAACCCGTAACCGCCAGATGGGCAAGCACACTGCGGGTGAGGCGGAAGAAGCCGAGCGTTCCCGGCCGACCGCCATAGAGTTCCGACATGCGCCGCACGAGACGCCCGGATTCCCACAGGACATAGCCGAGATCGACCAGCGCCCGGGGGCTGATGGCCGTGACGATCGACACGCGCTTCGCTGCGTCGAGAATGAGGGTTCGCGCCTGCTCGTCCAGCGGCGCCAGGATCTCGGCCTCGGCAAAGCGCACGAAGTCAGCGCCATCGATGACCTCGCCCTTCAGATCGACGACTGCCCGACGGCCTGCCGCGGTCTCGGCCTTCTTGCCGACATGCAGCACGAGGTCCGCGACCGCGGAACGCGCGGCCTTGGTGTCGTTGCGGGCCGACGCGTCGGCGGCCCGCTGACGCAGCGCCTCGACGGACGCGAGCCGCGCCAGCGCATAGAGCTCGCGGACGAGGATGAACACGAAGGCGAGGAGGGCGATGCCCGCCAGGGCAATCCCCAGCCATCCAAGCCATTCGGTGCGCGAGAACAGTTCGCGAATCAGCTGTTCGGTCCACAGGCCGATGGCGAGCGAGATCAGCAGTCCGAGCGCACCAAAGAAGATCGCGCCGAGACGCGACGGGCTGTGTGGCGTGATTGGCGCGGGAGGCGCCAGTGGATCGAGACCGTCGGCGTCGAACACGTCAATGGCGGCCGGGGTCACGACCGCCACGTCCGACGCCTTCACGGCGCGGGGTTTCCGCGACTCCGGAACCGGGTCAGGCCTGGCCGCTTCGGGTTCAGGCGTCAGTTTGAAGGATGCAGGCTGGCGCGCTTCGGTCATGCCAACACGTCTCCGATCAGAAACTGCAAGGCGCGGTCCAGCCGGATATGCGGCAGCGACAGCGTCAGGCCATCAGCGTTGCGCTCCAGCTTCGGTGGGCGGAAGCGCACGAAACGGATCGCCGTTGTCGGGCCGTTGTCCTTGAAAACCGTCTCTGGCTTGAGAGGGAGATCGCCGGGGAACACGGCTGTTTCGGTCTCGCCATCGAAAGTTTCGCCGCCAATCGTCTCGCCCTTCAGCGGCGTGCCGATGATCACCGGCAGGATTTCGCCGCGCTGCTTCACCGTGCCCTCGCGGGTGGCGCGGATCGCCGCCATCGCCAGCACGTCGACTTTCGCGCCCGTCAGGTCGGCGCGCTTGACGGCGCGATCTGCAAGGCGGCGAACGATCGCCTGCAGCCGGTCATGGCTCTCGTGGTGCAACTGGTCGGCTTTGGTCGCGGCGATCAAGATGCGCTCGATGCGGCGGCTGAACAGGCCGGTGAGGAAGTTGGTCGTTCCCGGCCGGAAGCAGGCGAGGATCTCGGTCAATGCGCGTTCAAGGTCGGCAATTGCTGCGGACCCGGCGTTCAGCGCCTGCATCGCGTCGATCAGCACGATCTGGCGGTCGAGCCGCGTGATGTGCTCGCGGAAGAACGGTTTCACGACATGGGTCTTGTACGATTCGTAGCGACGCTCCATCATGGCGCGCAGCGAGCCAGCGCGGGCGCGCGATCCGTCGAGCCCGGGAAGCGGTGCGAAGGTGAGCGCGGGGGATCCTTCGAGATCGCCGGGCATCAGGAAGCGGCCCGGCGGCAATGTGGAAAGCGCCCGAACATCCGCCTTGCAGGCGCGCAGGTAGGCGGTGAAGCTTTCGGCAAGCCGCCTTGCGGTCATCTCGTCGGCGTCGGCCTTCGGATCGACGGCAGCGGCGGCGGCACGCCAAGCCTCGGACAGGTCGGCGCGGACGCTGAGATCGGCCAGCTCGAACGAATCGCGCGAGAACTCGTCATAGGTCTTGCCGAGGAGCGGCAGGTCGAGCAGCCATTCGCCGGGATAGTCGACGATGTCGAGCGCGATGCGGCCCGACGAGAACATGCGGTTCCAGCCGGAGGCCGATTCGAACTCGACGGTCAGGCGCAGCTCGGAGATCGCGCGCGTGGAATCCGGCCAGACCCGGTCGGACAGGAGCGCGGCCACATGGTCCTCGTATTGGAAGCGCGGCACGGCGTCGTCGGGCTGATGTTCCAGATAGGCCTTGGTGAGACGCCCCGACTTGCGCGCCTCAAACATCGGCAGGCGGCCGCCATGGATCAGATTGTGGACCAGCGCCGAGATGAACACGGTCTTGCCGGCGCGTGACAGGCCGGTGACGCCTATCCTAAGCGACGGGCTGACCAGGCCGGTGAGCCGGCCTGCCAGCGTGTCCAGAGCGATCCGCGCCTCGTCCGTCAGTGTCGTTTGCGACGCCAAATCGTCCGTCCTGTCATTCCGCAGCCGTCGGCAAATGCCGCGACCCGTGAGCCCCGACCGATATAGGCATGTCGATGGGGCTTTGGAATGGCCCTATTGCGCGGGCACCGGGCAACTCATGTCGCCTTCCTCGCAGGTGAGGTAGACTTTCAGGCTTTCGGTGCGGGCGGTCGTCAGGCCCTCGAGGCAGCCGGAAAGCAGCATCGGGTAGATGCTGCCATCGGCGCTCGGACCAGTCGCAAAGGCGCACTCGTCGTCGCGCCACGCAATCCAGGCGCGCTGCGATTTCAGCAGGCGGGCCTTGCCCTCGGGATCATCCTTCAACCGCGCGACGATTTCGCCATAGACGAGGTTCAACTGGTGGTCGGCTGCCTTGTAAGTCGCATCGGCGCACATATTGAGCTCGGCCTGCGTAGCATCATCGCCGCAATCCTTAGCGGCCGCGGGGCTGGCCAGGAGCAGGATCAACAGGGCCGTGGACAGGGTCCGTTTCATGACTTCTCCACCTCAGATGGACCGGTCAGAAGTCCGCCGGCGTGTAGAACGCATTCAGATAGCCGCGCGACGGGGCAGCCTCCGTCAACCCGCCCGGAAAGCCGATGACTGCCAGCCCGCATGCGGGAAAGCCGCTCGACCGCGCACTGGTCGCGGTTTCCTCGCCATTGGAAGCGAGTGCGAAACAGACATCCTCGATCATCGGATTGTGCCCGACGATCAGCAGTGATTCGGCGGCGCCGTTGTCGCGGATGAAGTTCACGTAGCCGGTGGCGTCGGTGATGTAGAGCTGGTCGGTGAAGATAACTTCTGCCGGCCGTGCAAGGTGCTTGCTAACCGCGTCCCAGGTTTCCCGGGCGCGCCGCGCCGATGAGCATATCACGCGGTCGGGAATGTAGCTTTCCGCGACGATGATCGCGCCAACCGCAGCGGCGTCGGCGTGCCCCGACGAATCGAGCGGTCTGTCGAAATCCCGCATTCCGGGCTCCGCCCATGCAGCGCGCGCATGACGAAGCAGCAGCAGACGGCTCATTCTCGCGGACTCCGCATTGTCAGGCCGGATGGCCGATCCCCGGTCCTATTGTCTATTGAATGGCGCGGTTCAGCGCAATCGCATCAATTTCGCACAGTCTCGCAAGAAGCGGCGCCTGATCGCACGAACAAGATATTTCAATGGTTTGAGAGCCTATTCTCACAGAATTCTGACACAGCTGCCGATTTTGGCCGCGATTCTTCAACTGGCCTGACAATTGCGTGAGGCGTATCGCCTTTCCGCTTGTGTGCGTCCATCGCCACGAATATATAGGCGCCCGGGTAGCAGTTTTGGGGTGACTCGATGAGCTTGACCGCAGACTTGAACTATATGCCTACCGACGACGAGCCGTTTATGAATGAGCGTCAGAAGGCCTACTTCCGCTCCAAGCTCGTTTCCTGGAAGGGCGATATCCTGCGCGAAGCGCGCGAGACGCTCGAAGTTCTCCAGCAGGAGAACGCCAATCACCCAGACCTTGCAGATCGCGCTTCATCCGAGACCGACAGGGCGATCGAACTGCGTGCCCGCGATCGCCAGCGCAAGCTGATCTCGAAGATCGACGCGGCGCTGCAGCGCCTGGACGAAGGCACTTACGGCTATTGCGAAGAGACCGGCGAACCGATCTCGCTGAAGCGGTTGGATGCCCGCCCGATCGCCACACTGTCGATCGAGGCGCAGGAGCGGCATGAGCGCCGCGAAAAGGTCTATCGCGACGATTGATGACCGAGGTGGTCACGCGTTGCGTTCGCTCTTCGAATGACCACCTTCAGCGTCTTCGCGGCGTCATTTCTTCCTGCTGATTTCCCCAAGCAGCCGGTTCATCTGCTCGTCCAATGATACGTCCGGCTTTTTGGTCGTGGCGGAGGGATTTCCGTCAAGCGAGACCTCCAACTCATTCAGCAGCGTCGAATCGAGGTCCTTGGCTGGAGCCGCCGCCGCCTGGCCGACCTTCGGATATTCGAAGTTTCGTGGCGCCGGTTGAGCGGCGGGCTTTGCCGCTGGTGACACCCCGGGAGGCGGGGGCGGCGCGGACATGGGCATCACCGGACGCGGGAGCACGACCTGCGTCGCAGGCGTCGGTATCGTTCGCGCAGGAGGCGGCGGCTCGATGGGACGCGGTGGCTCGACGGGACGCGCCGGCGGTTGCGGCGGGCGCACCTGGGACCGCGCGCGTTCGATCTCGGCTTGCGTCGGTCCGGGCCGAGGCGCCGGCTGCTCCGGGTGCTCGTTCTGGCGCGCACGCGGCATCAGCCTGATATCGTGCTCGACCACAACGTCTGTCGGCCCTCCGATCAGCAGCAGATGTTCGACATCGTCGCGCCGCACCAGCACGAGTCTGCGCCGGCTGTCGACCGCAGCCGCATCCATGACGGCGAGGCGGGTGCGCCGATTGCGTCCACCGGCGACGAAGGTGCCGGAGCCGAAGCGGCGCAACAAGCGAATCAGGAAGAGGATCACGACCAGGAGGAGCAGCGCGAGCGCTACCCAGAGGATTGCGACCGGATAGCCTTCGGGAAGCATTCCTTGCAGCGATTCCATAAACGACATGTCGCGGAACTCCCGATTTCGCCACACTTTAGACATCTGCGGCTTTCGCCCGCAAGGTGGCAACGCCGATCCAAAAATCGGCCGGCTAATTGGCGCAAGGACTTTCCGGCGCCGGGAGAATATGATTCAAGCGTGATCGGCGGGCGGCGC
>Ga0209906_100070_pt1 | contig 161120 bp, 148 predicted proteins | sample FECB24metaG_FD_188303 | JGI IMG/M metagenome (GOLD analysis project Ga0209906, IMG submission 188303) | Cyanobacterial communities from the Joint Genome Institute, California, USA from Joint Genome Institute, California, USA - FECB-24 metaG... ...
CAATCCATAGTTGTAGGCATTGCGACAAATTTCCATCCACTCAATCAACTCCTGTTGTTGGGCGGCTTGGGGATAAATGCGATAGCGATAAGTGAGTGTGAGCATAGCTCTAGCTTAACACGTTTACTGGAAAATATAACTCCAGTAAAATATAAAGCCGTCCTTGAAGAACGGGGCTTTAGACCCATTTCTTTGGTAAAAAACTCCTAATTTATGATGTTTCTCCTCCAACTACTACATCTCGAATTCGGAGACTTGGGCCACCACAACCTACAGGTAAGCCGTTTTGTCCTCCCTTACCACAACCGCCGGATTCATCCCAGTAAAAGTCATCACCCATAGCCTCAATATCCGCCAGGGTTTGGAAAACATTACCCGAAAGCGTCACATCTCTTACAGGTTCAGCAATTTTGCCGTTTTTAATCATCCACGCTTCCCCAGCACTAAAGGTGAACATTTCCCCATTAGTCATACCGCCTAGCCAATTACGGGCATACACTCCCTCTTTAATATCTGTGAATAAGTCTTCAACTGGCGTTGTACCCCGTTCAATCCAGGTATTTGTCATCCGCACAATGGGTGTAAAGTGATAATTGAGACAGCGGGCATTACCAGTAGGCGCTTCTTCTAATTTGCCGGCGGTTTCACGAGAATGTAAACGTCCGATTAAAACCCCGTCTTTAATTAGTTGGGTAGTGGTGGCGGGTGTGCCTTCGTCGTCATAAAAATAACTACCACGATGTCCCTCTGGGGCCGCACCATCAAAAATTTGTAGTTCTTCGGGGCCAAACCGCCGTCCAATGGTCATAACTTCCAAAATATCTGGGTTTTCGTAAGCCATATCAGCTTCAGAAAGATGGCCAAAGGCTTCGTGGACAAACAAACCTGTGAGAATTGGGTCAATAACTACAGTGTAGGTGTTGCCTTTCACTGATGGCAGAGATAAGGCAGCAACAGCCCTTTGGGCAGCACTTTTGACCTGTTCATCCAAACTAATTAAATCTTCGTAGGCTTTGCGAGAGCCAGTAGTTTCCCGTCCAGTTTGTACAGTTTCGCCGTTTCTAGCAGTGGCGGCAAAGCGCATTTCCATATCTACCCAAGATTGTTCAATTAAGGTACCTTCTGAGGTAGCGAGAATAATTCTTTGGGCGCTATCACCATAACGCACTGAGGTAGTGGTAATGCGGGAGTCAACGCTTTTGAGCAAGTCAGTGTAGCGATCGCATAATTGTTTTTTCTGCCAAAGTGGAACTTTCCGGGGATCAGTGCCTACCAGAGGTAGTTTACATACTGCTTGCACTGGGTCAATGGGAGCGAGTAAAGTCTCTTCATCACCAACCATCCGCGCAGCTGCGATCGCTTCTTCGATCCGGTCTTTAATTGTCGAAAGCTGGTTAAAGCAGCTCAACCCCCACCCACCTTTATAACAAGCGCGAATATGTCCACCAATTGAGATGCCTTCACTAAGGGTTTCTATTTTGTCACCACGCAACAAGATATCAGTCCCTTCTGCTTCTTCGAGGCGAATCATCAGATAATCTACACGGGATGAGTAGCGGGCGATGAGGTCAGAAAGTAAGTTTTGTGCGTCAGCAAGTGTAGTCGGCATTTCTATGTAGTAATCATGACTAACTGCATTTATTTTGCAACTATTTGTGCAACATCTGCTACTTAATATTGGGACTGTGGGAATAGCAAGTCAGTTTTAAATATGCCTTAGTTCAAGCTAGTTTCAAAACCGAGTGTTACCTGGAGTTTATAGCGGTTATCAGTTGAGTGCAATACAGACCTAACCCCCAGCCCCTTCCCTTGTAGGGAAGGGGAGTAAGATTCAAAGCCTCTCTCCTTTTAGGAGAGAGGTTTGGAGAGAGGTCAAACTGTATTGCATCCAAACGAGAACCGCTATATAAATTGGCACATTAGTTCTTTGGGGAGCATCCCATTTTGTCAGAAATACCTGAATCGTTACGTTAGGGTATGAGAATAAAGGCTATCTCCACAGCCTTAAGAATTCAGCCTGCGGAGGCAGGCTTTGTTTGTGTAGCCGAGGCAGTGCGTTGCGGTGAATCAGCGCTCTTGGTAGGGTTTCTCTACAGCCAGGCGACTGTGTTCGCCCTACAGCCCGAAGCGGGCAACAAAAAGGCAGGCGTGCCGGAGGCATCACCCGTTGGCGCAGCCTCTCGTAGAGAAGGGAGGTTCCGGCAGTTGTAGCAACTGCCGTTCAGACTTCAGTCTGTGGGCTATCTGATCACGAGCAGAGGCTAAGACTTGAAACAAGTTATGAAGAGAATTAGCCATTGAAATTCAAAGTGTACTCGATTGAGGACTAGTCGCGGCTCTATAGTCACTCTTACCATAATCCTTAACAATCATTAAGAGCAGTTAACAATGACGAATCCAGCAAAATATCACATTGGTCTAGTCATTTACCCTGGTATGACACAACTCGATATGACTGGGCCGCATCAGGTCTTTGCCATCATGCCTGAAACTTGTGTCCACCTATTGTGGAAGACTTTGCAGCCAGTGACAAGCAACGAGGGGATGACGATTTTGCCTACTACGACTTTTGATAATTGTCCATCGCTGGATGTTTTGTGCGTTCCTGGTGGCTCTGGACAGATAGAAATGATGCGGGATACTGAGGTACTGGAATTTCTCCAGCGACAGGGTAAAACTGCAAAATATATCACTTCGGTCTGTACTGGCTCTTTAATTTTGGCGGCGGCTGGTTTGCTACAAGGCTACCGCGCTGCTTGCCATTGGGCATTTCGTGACCAGTTAGCAATGTTAGGGGTTGAGGTCGGAACTCAAAGAGTGGTAGTTGACCGCAACCGAATTACAGGTGGTGGTGTGACTGCCGGTATTGATTTTGGACTGGTAGTCGCTGCTCATCTGTGCGGTGAGGAAACAGCTAAACTGATTCAGCTATTGCTGGAGTATAACCCTGCACCACCTTTTAACGTTGGTTCGCCAGAATCTGCTGGAGAGGCTTTAGTTGAACAGGTGAAGAAGTTAGGGGAGCCGATGATTAAAGCATCTCTTGCACAGACGAAGCAGACAGCTAAGTTACTAGGCGTTTAATTGATTTGTTTAGCCTGATCAGGGGATATCGAATGCAGCTTTGCTACCATCTCAGTACGAGCCGAAACCTTCAACTTGCGAAACATTCGTTTCAAAGCTTGTTTAACAGAATTTTGCGTAATCCAAAGTTTTTCACCAATTTCCGCATTTGTTAATCCTTTTGCTACCAATTCAGCAATTTCTAACTCACGCGCTGTTAGTGGACTGATTAAAAAGGAATTGGAGATTTTTGGTTGAGCACGCAGGGTGGCCATTTTTGCTGACAAATGAAGGCATAAGGCGCTCAAGTCAGCTAAATCGTTGGCATTAAAGGCAGGATTCCCCTGATCGCGGGTAAAGTTTAGTGTTCCTACTAGATGACCATCGCAAACAATTGGCCCGGTCATAACGTGTTCGTGGTCATGGCGCGGACAAATATGCTTCCAGTCGCCTGGAGATAATATTAATTGCTCATGAGCGGGAGCATGACGCTCAACCACGTAGCGCCCGACGGGATTGCTCTCTAAGCATACTGCCGGGATACCCGAAACATCAATCTCAGCCGTTGGCTGCTCGTCTAGGAGATAGATACCCCAATTTTGTACGCCAAAATGTTTACCAATTTTATCCATGAGAGCTAGTTTTAATTCTTGCTCATTGCGGATATTGGCGATCGCATGAAATACGGCGTGAAGAGAATTAGCCATAAGTGTACCCAGTTGGGGTCTATCCAAGGCTCAACAATTACTTCTATGCTAATACCAAGAAAAGTAAAATGCTAATAACGCTAATACAGTAGCGATAGGAGAAGCACATGACAGTTACACAACTCTCTGCTCAGGAACTTTTCCGGGCTGCTTATGAGAACCGCTATACTTGGGACAAGAATTTCCCCGGTTACACTGCAAATATTACCTATAAGCATGACGATAAAGTGTTTACAGGCAAAGTTATCGTTAACGCCAATCTCAAAGCGGAAGTTTTGGATGTAGATGACGAGCAAGCAAAGCAAGCAATTCACGGTCAAGCTTGGGAGATAGCAATTCACCGCATCCGTCGCAGCTTTCAAGACACCCACAGCGCAAATACGTTTAGCTACGGTAAAACTGACGAAACTGGTGCAGTGGAGCTTTTAATTGGTGGTAAGGCTGAGGGCGATAAATACAAAGTCCGCAATAACGAAGTGTGCCACGTTCACCGCCTTATTCACGGTACTTTTGTGACAATTGACACTTTTAGCAGTCACGATACTGGCGAAGGCTATTTATCTCATACCTATGACTCTGTGTACCATGACCCCAAAACTGGGGAACAAAAGGGTGGTAGAAGCGAATTTACAGACGAGTATGAAAAGGTTGGTAACTATTTCATTCTGAATCGTCGGGAGATTCGCACTGAGACAGAAGGAAAACTCTCAACTCAGGAGTTTGTTTTCTCTAATATCAAATTGTTGGAACCTACTGCATAACAGTATTTAGTTAACAGTTACTAGCATAAGCGATCGCTTCTTAAATAAAAGAGCGATCGCTTTTATTTTTAGAGTTGCGAATTTTGAGCTTGGAGTTTCCAGTTTTGATCTGAAAAGATGATACTTAAATGCGAAGATAGAGTTAAAAAGGCGATGTTTGGCGCTGACGACAAGTAGCTTTGCTAACGAAACAGAAACAAGATATTATTAAATTAAAGCATCAAAACCTATAAACACTGTCAATGAACAAACTTGTACCTTTTCAGACAGTAGTTGAATACGTTGAAGCTCTTTCAACAGAAGAACAAGACTTGCTGCTGGAACTGATTCAGAAAAGACGAGTTGAAAAACTGCGTCAAGAAATTGCCAACAATGCAGCACAAACTATGGAAGCAATTAATATCAAGTTCGGGTGATTACTTATAATAAAATCTCTCAATGTAGGTTGGGTTGAACGGCAGTGAAACCCAACACCCTTATCGATGTTGGGTTTCCTTACGTCAACCCAACCTACACCTAATGCACTATTTTAGCTGTGTCAGTCCAGTAGGTGTAGCCGATCGTAGACATCGCTTTATTGTTAGTTTGAGAATCGCGTTGTCTCTATATTAAATACTGTGGGCAAGCGGTTGATAATTAGATATCCGCTCATGTCCTCTAGAAATATGCTTTTTGAGCAACTTACCCACAATCGAAATACCTTGCTCAATCTCTTCTTGCGGAAGACAGAAAGTTAGACGCATGGCTGGATAACCCTGCTTATCTGGAAAAAACGCCGAACCGCACGCAAGATAGACATTTTGTGCAAAAGCTTCGTTACGAATTGCCTGAATAGGAATATCATCTGGTAACTGCACCCAGAGAAACAATCCTCCCGTGGGAACTGTCCACCGTGCTTCTTCGGGAAACTCACGCTCTAAAGCTTGCAGCATCGTATTACGACTTTGCAGATTATCTGGACGAAGTCGGCTAAGGTGACGACGGTAATGTCCTGAAGCGAGATATTCACTCACTATTGCTTGAGAAATACTGGATGTGTGCAAGTCATGGAGCAACTTCCGCTCGATAATTGCTTGATAATGCTTGCCTGTAACTACCATATAGCCTACTCGTAAACCAGGCATCAAAGTTTTAGAAAAAGTGCTTAAGTAAGTCACTAAATCATTTTTATCTAAAGCTTTAATTGGCGCAGGCACAGGTTGAAAATTCAACCCTTCATAGGCATTATCTTCTAAAATTGGACACTCGTATTTTTCGGCTAATGCTAGCAATTCTTGGCGATGAGCTTGTGTTGTTGTTAACCCGGTGGGATTGTGGAAGGTGCTGATTGTATAAATTAATTTAGGGCGGTGACTATATAGATATTGCTCTAATAATTCTAGATTTATTCCCTCCGCAGTCATGGGAATGCCAATAATCTTCGCTCCTAAATTTTCTAAGATGGAGATTGCACCATAATAAGTGGGAGCTTCTACAATCACCCAATCACCAGATTTTACATAATAGTTGATAGCTAATGACAGCCCTTGCTGGGAGCCATTAGTAATAATTAAATCTTCTGGAAAAACTTCTAATCCCTGTTGCACTAACATCTGAGCAATTTGTCTGCATAAAGTTAGTTGTCCTTGAGGCATGTCATGGGAAAAGAAAATATCAGGATTTTCTTGCCTTAATGCTCGTCTAGCAATGAGGTTGATATCTTTTGGTGGATGAGGATAACCATAGCCCAAATTAATTACTCCTGGCTGTGTTTTTGCTTGTACCAAGGGAGTATACATATCATAAAAAGAACTCTTACCTGGCTCTAAGATTGTGACATTTTGGGCTGGGGAAAATGTAGATTCCAGCTTCGTGCTCTGAAGAGAAATGCTGTTGACAAAATATCCAGATCCCTGACGAGCAGAAACAATACCATCGGCTTCTAAAACGCTATAGGCTTCAATAATCGTGAGTTTGTTGACTTGCAAACTTTCTGCAAGCGAGCGGATGGAGGGGAGGCGATCGCCACTTTTTAGAGCACCAGATTTAATGAGATGACTGATGCGTTCGCGTATCTGCAAATAAATAGGCTTGTGTGATTGCCGTTCCAATAAAATGTTCATTCTGACGCGCTCATTTCAAGAGTGCAAAATCATCAATACTGGCAATATAAGCGATTTTTACCAAGTTTACCTAGTACAGTTCGCAGATTTTTTACTATAACAGTTGCAATAGCACATAACTGTACTAGATTAAATCTTTTAAAACTGTACCTTCTCAGTTAGAAATCCTTAAGTAAAAGTAAAAGTAATAGCTCACTATTGCTCTACTACTTTTACTATGAATAAATTTAGTTTTTTATTATTTTTTCAAAGGCTTTGGCAACATTTAGTCATCTGGATGAATAGCAGTTCTGACCTACAAGTTTGGCAGGAATTAGATCATCGTGGTCATACTTCATGCTGGCACGCCTACGACCCTATAACAGGACGCTCTGTCTGTTTTGGTTCTGAGGAAGAAATGCGGGTTTGGATTGACAAGTGTTACTACAGATAGCATTTATCATTAATCAGATAATATTTTATCTTCGTAACTTATCTATATTCTGCTCCCAATTTGCCCCATCAAAAGGTACAATTTCAAAATTAGATATTACATCCCCATCTAAACACCGCACATTCACATCAATACAATCAGGATGACTTCGTGGTATGTAGAAAGGATGCATTCCACAAATACAGCAAAATTTATGCTGTGCAACTCCTGTATTAAATCTGTAGGTTGTCAACTTATCTTCACCTTGCAACAAAGTAAACTGCTCTTGCTGCACAATTAAATGTAAAAATCCCTTTTTTCGGCAAATTGAACAGTTGCAATCATCGACTTTGTGTTGCTCAACCATTACCCGAAAACGCACCGCGCCACAGTGACATCCACCTTCGTAAGCAACTGATTCATTGATATTTGTTGTCATGTAAAGGTAGCTGAAAAATTGATTAACTTTGATATTCTACACCTGTCACACTTACTAAGCAGAAAATAAATTATCTGATTGAGATTTGTTCCCTAGCCTAGTGAGCATATTTCTAAATCTAATTTGGCGTTGCATAAATGTGGGATGATTTATCTCACACAGAGAGAAGTTTGAGCGGTGGAAGCCGCCGCAGAGGCGCAGAGAGGATAAGGAGTTTAAGATTTCAATAAATCAAATTTCATCCCCTGATTCAGCAACGCCTCTAATTTAAATAGGAATCAGCGTGATTCTATTTTAGAAACTCGCTCCTCCAATTTATTAACTTGTTGCTTCAATTCAACCACCAAAGTTGCTAACCGATCAAACATGCGATCTTGCTGTGATATGTTCCCTCTGGAACCAGTTGATTGTCGGGGGGTAAGTGTTGTTCTTGGGGATGGAGACTGACGGCCTTGACCTAGTTGACCCTCTAGCTGGTTTAACCGTGACTCAACACGATTAAAGTCCGCTTCTAGGTTGTTGAGGCGGGACTCAACTTGCTGTGATGAGGCGGTATTGGGAAATAACCCTATAGAGATAATCATTACTAAAACCCCGGCGAGAACTAGCACCTTGATTTTTTTCATGTCAATAGCTGACTTTTATAACAGCCTTTATAAGCAAGCTTTTTGGATATGACTACAGACTAAGTAGTTAGGCGTAAATAAATTAAAGTTTCTAAGGACTTTAGTCCTGAAAATCCTTGTTTTGAGCGATGAATCGCTCACTACGAACTAGGATTTTATTTTATATTTAATTATACCTACCTACTTAATAGCCTGAGGACATTACATTTATTTATCCCTTTGTAAGTTAGAGAATAACCTCTGCCAATCGATAGAGTTGACACTATTTTCTCCCTGTTTAACCTCAAGCGTGACGTTACAAGCATTTGCTAGTTTTAGCGCTTGGATGCAAAGTTCTGCAACGTCCTCACGGCTGATTTTGCCCCTAATATTATCACCTTGCTCGAATATTAATTCTTTGCCTCCAGGCTCTTCTGTTAATGCACAAGGTCTAATAATTGTGTAAGGAATTCCACTTTCTCTTAGACTATCTTCTCCTTTCAACTTCCATGTCAAAATTCCTCCCAATTGGTCATTTAATTTAACTGCTGGTGGTTCTTCATCCAAATTAATGCCGGGACGACCAGGACGAGTTACACCTGCTGAACTGACAAGGACAAACTGTGGTAAAGTTGCCCCACCATAAGCTTTTATGGATTCTACTTGTAAAGAAAAACCACCAGGTGTGAATTTAGGATTTAACGCATTATCATATTCAAATTTGCTCAACATCAATTGAAATGAGCAAATTTTGCTAGAGTCAATTGGCGGAGTATCTTTTACAGTTTTTGCCCGAAATACGGGGATTAAATCTGCAAAAGGGACGTGAATATCTATCCAGGTATTCGCTACGGTATCAAAAGAATAGCCATAACCAACGCCGTCCCATTGTGCTTCTGTTCGTAGAAAGATTTTATAGCGCTGACCATCGCCTTTGACGCGTAATTTCACACCTTCGTAATCAGATAAGTTGAAGGGTGGGTCGAAGTTTTTAGTTCTTACTGAAGCAAATCCCCCAGAGTTAGCAGTAGATACGTTACCAGCGAACAAAGCTGTATTTTCCACTAATTGGATATTACTTTCACTCACGCCACCCATTACAACATCATCCACTGCGCCCCAAATATTCTTTAATTCTGCTGATGGATTTGTAAAGTCAAATATTAATTTTTCACTCGCTTGGGGCAGATATTTTGTTGCTGCTTGGACTAAGTTTTTAATACCTTGATATTCTACGTTTTCGGGGGTGTCACCGACAATTTCCGGTAAGTAAAATTTAACACCTTGATAATATTTAGCTCTATCTGCTGTGTCTCCCTCTACTGGTTGCACGCGTACTGCTGTGCAACAAATTACAGCTTGGATATCAGCCATAACTAAGGGAGTTAAGGTTTCTGGTTTAGTGATATCCGCAACTACTAAGTCAACATCATTACCAATAATTGAACGTGCCCTGTCGATATCTCGCGCGATCGCCCGCACTTTATGACCCCGTTCCTGCAATCGCCGTAACACTCGTTTCCCGACGCCACCCGTTGCGCCTGCTACTAATATGACACCCATATTTCTTCCCCCATTGGGTATATTTTGAATATCCTTAGGACGGCCTTGGATTAACTGCTGTACCCAGTTAAGGAAAGGAATTACCTCAAAGTAAGTCAGGGTTTCGATAAACCTGCCTAAGTCCCATTGAGAACGATTTTTGTCAGTCACAACCGCGTCCTCGCAACTTTCTTAAGTCTAGCTTAATGAGAAACATGCAAATGTTTTGACAACATCAGCTTGCTACATAATAACGAACAGTTGCGTTCGCCAAGCGTGGGCTTTGCCCAATCGCCAAGCGTGGGCTTTGCCCAATTGCCTTGGCAAAGCCTCTCGTAGAGAAGCGTGGGTGTTATCGCCTAGCACTAAAGTGCCCCTACAGCCTTTGCTCTCACATATTCGAGAATAAACGTAGGTTGGGTTGAGGAACGAAACCTAACACTCAAAAACTTTGTTGTTGTTGGGTTTCACTTTGTTCAACCCAACCTACGATTATTTTTCTTTGCTCAGAGTCATAGAATAGCGTTAAGCCACATCTTTGGCATTCCATCCTATGACTTAATAACGTTAGGATACTGAAGGAATTGTTACTCATCTAACGGTAATTTCCTTATGAGCGAACTAGAGAAACTTCAAGCTGAGTACGAAAAGTTTACTGAAGAGTTTGAAAGTGTAATCATTAGCACCGTGAACGCACAGGGAATACCCAACTCTAGTTATGCTCCCTATGTGATCGATGATGCCAAAAATATTTATATCTACGTCAGCGGTCTGGCAACTCATACCAAAAATATCTATGCCAATCCTCATGTGAGTGTCTTGTTTATTGAGGATGAAGCTCAGAGTAAGCAAGTTTTCGCTCGTCGCCGTTTGAGTTTTGATTGTACAGCAACTTTAATAGAGCGTGAAACTGACGAGTGGAATAAAATTGTTGAGCAATTTCAAGAGCGGTTTGGTCAAATAATTGAGGTTTTGCGCGGCTTGGCTGACTTTCGGATTTTTCAACTAACTCCTAGTGACGGTCGCTTTGTAGTTGGTTTTGGAGCAGCCTATCATATTAGTGGCGATAACCTCAATCAACTCGTTCAACTTACAGCAGATAGTGACCAAAAGCCAGGATAAAGAATGAAGTAATAAAAGACAAAAAGCTTACTAATACAGCACAGCGTAAATAAACCACCCATTCAAAATCAATGAAACGCTTGCGGTATAACAATTACGAATTACGTACAGCTAACGCATCTGGAAGCACTATTACGAATTACGAATTATCAGTAGCGGTAAGCTTTACTTGATACTTTTGGCGTCAGACTCAGTGCAATTAAACTAAACTTTTTAATTTTATGCTTCAGTTTCAACCTCCTGGCTTTGGACATAAAGTCATCCATACATCCTTGGGGGCAATGGTTTACTATACCCAAACGAATGCACCTTGGACGTTAGCTGACACTGAAGATTTACCCCCACTACTGTTTCTCCATAACTTTGGTGGTGGGGCCTCTGCATATGAATGGTCTAAGGTTTACCCAGCTTTTGCCTCCACTTACCGTGTTTTAGCTCCCGACTTAATCGGTTGGGGAGAGTCGGCGCATCCAGTCCGGGATTACCAAATTAGGGATTATCTCAGCACGATCGCAGAGTTTATCATTAATACTTGTCGCCAACCTGTAACGGTGATAGCCTCGTCTTTGACAGCTGCTTTCGTTATCCGTTTAGCTATCACTCAACCCAACTTATTCCAAGCACTGTATTTAGTGTGTCCTTCTGGATTTGATGACTTTGGCCAGGGTGCTGGACGCAGACTTCCGCTGTCGGTAATCAATACCCCCCTGTTAGATAGTTTAATTTATGCCCTTGGTGCTGAAAATGAACTGGCAGTGCGAAACTTCTTGGAACGTTTTCTCTTTGCCAAACCAGAACGCGTATCTCAGGAAATAGTTGAGGCTTATTTAACTTCTGCACAACAGCCTGATGCTAAGTTTGCCGCTTTATCATTTTTGCGGGGCGACCTTTACTTTGACCTAAGTTTGTATATTCAACAACTAACAATTCCCACAGTCTTTTTTTGGGGAGAGAAAGCACAATTTACCAGCATCAAACTAGGACGACGCTTGGCAAATTTAAATATAAGTGCGATTCCAGATTTTTATGCGATCGCCAACACAGGAATACTACCCCATCTTGAAACACCAGAGGTAGTCATTGGTCTATTGCAGCGGTATCTGTAGACATAACTAATTTATTTTGAGCATCAGGCAACAAAATCTCCCCTAAGCACAGCCCACCACAAAAAGGGTATGAAATTTAATCATTCGTAGGTTGGGTAGAACGAAGTGAAACCCAAATTATGCGTTACCTGTTTACCTGTGCTATTTGATTAAATCCAAAAGGGAGGATTAGGCAGCTTAGCATAAAGCTTAGTTAGATTTTTCACATCGTGTTGAAACCAGTTGTGAATCCATAAACAGTACTGCTCAATACCTTGTAGCTCAGTTATATTACCTAAGAATTCCGACGCGATCGCATGGCTAACCCAAATCCCAGACATAATTGCTTTGAGAACACCATGACTTGATGTCGGGTCAAGTATCATTGCTGCATCCCCAATGATAAAGTAACCGCTTCCAGCCGATTGTGAAACAATTCGCCAACTGACATCAGATGCGCGCATTCGTTGGTGAATTGTCAATCCCTGAAATTCATTGGGGAGCCAGTCTTTGGGGATTTTCTCTGCTACAAATGATAAACGTGTCCATTGATAAAGTTGAGAGTGCACTTTAGCAGTCCACGTCCAACCAGAGGAATCAGCAGCGATCGCCGGAGCATGATCTCGTGCTGGACATTCTCCTGTTACATAACCATAATAGGCAATCAAACGCGGAGAGTGATATTGGATTTGTAACCCTAATTGTTGAGCCAGCCAATGATGACCTCCAGCAGCATCAATGATTTTAGCTCCCCGAAAAGTTCCAAGGGATGTTTCAACACCAATTACTCTGCACCCATCCATAACTAAGCGAGAAGCATGGCAAGGTTGTATAACTTTAACACCAATATCTCTGGCTCGATTGAGCAGAATCGCATCAAAATCGGCTCTCCAAGCTTGGAATCCCAGCCATGCTCCCGAATCGTCTTCGCCAAAGGGGACAAACTCGCTTTTGCCTTCCCACTGCACCCAGTTTCCTTTGTGACGAAGAAAGCCAGCTTCTAACACTGGCTCAAGTACCCCTAACTGCTTAAGTAGTGGTTCAACACCAGGGTGTAATGTTTCACCAGGGTGTGTACGAGGAAATGGCTTCGACTCAATCAAGACAACTTTTAGCCCTAGTTGGGCGCACGTAATAGCGGTAGCACAACCAGCTGGCCCACCTCCAACCACAAGCACATCAGCGTTAGACACGTCTTCTAGTTACTAATTCGTAATTCGTAATTCGTAATTAAAACCAACCGCATTAGACACGTCTTCTAGACCAATTTCCATTACCGCGTTTCAACAGAATATTCACTGGTGTAACAAACAGCGTCACAGTTTCTTCGATTTCAACTAAGCGTTTTCGAGAATTTTCTGGGTCTAAAAAGGAATTTCCATGACGATAAATCTCAAACCGATAGATATTTCCACTAAGCCTAGTTCGTGTTTGAGTTTGTGCCTGTTGTAATTCGGAATTAGTCGGTTGCACTGATTGGAACGAAAACACGCTCCATTCTCCCCTATCATCAGGTCTGATCCTTAAGACTTGGTAAACATTCGCCATTGCCAACACTCTGGCTTCGTATTCACGCACATCAACCTTAGCCGTCAATGAGAGCGAAAATTTCTTCTGCAAAGAGTTCTCTACATAATCCGCATGGGCAAAATCTGCATATTCTATCAACTCTTTGCCATCCTTCGTGACGCGTCGAGGCCCAGGTATACCATCCCACGGTAGATTGCCAACCTGACCAATTTCTGCATCTGTCAGCGGGCTGACGGTGGGCCAAACGGGATTTGGCTCAAACGTCCGGGCTGCATCAGGAGCGACTGCGGGCCAAAATGTACTTAGTGCTGCACAAAGTTTAGAGTCCTCTGGAAAAGGACTACCTAAACCGTAGCTTGCTAGGTGTTCTACTTCGTTGGTGCGATCAAAGCTCACATCCCAACCAGGAGCAAACACGCCAGCCGCTGCATCTGGAAGATATGCTTGTCGGATTGTTGGGGAACCATTCAACGGCATTTGTCGCACCGAACCCTGACGGGGTAACGAAACAATTGCAGTTACAGTTTTATCTTCTGGTCGAAAATCAACATCCTCTAATTGCAGGTTGGGAGCAAAACGATTGTCAGATAACGTTTCTGGGGAAACTCGCCAGAGATTCTGTCTAAGTCTGCTAGGTACTGACTGCTCTGTCCATTCTAATAGCTCTCGCTGGTCGCAACTAGGGAAGAAATCTGGTGCGGTTACCAAAGAATAGGCAGGTACGTTGCGCGGAATTGCCACTGCCAACTCTGGACATATTGCTTCAATTGACCCATCGCCTGTAAAGTCAAGGTAGTGTTGAGCATCGTAGTCACCTGCTTTCACAACCGCTTCCACATCTTTCTGATCGTTGAGATTTTCTTGTTGACCATTGGGCAATATTTTATGGCGGACATGAACATATTCTGGAGCGTGTCTTGCTCCAGTCGTTTCATCCACAGGAATTGCTAGGCTAGAAGATAGGGTTGGACTATTCGGCGGAACTTTAAAGGTGAGCAGCTTTCCTTGATAAGTAGCTGCTTCAATCAGACTTGGGTGAACAACTGGAACTAAAAGCCCTGTGCCAAAGTCAGACGCTGTTGTGAATTCAGCAATGCCTTCTGTAAAAATAAATGGCGGGTTGCTAATGTCTGGCTCATCCCACCCTGTGTTTTGCAACACTAAATTAATCCGCCGCAGTTTTTGATTGACATGATGAGCATTTAAAACTACTTCTAAGTCAAACCCACGAATGCATTCTGTTCCGTTGAATAGCTTGTGGAGGGGAACCCAGAATAGTCTGCTATTATCTCCATCCTGAAAACGCAACGGGCCAAAAGCATTTTGATTTCCGCTGCGTTGAACTGCAATATAAGCAGAATAACGTACTGGTAAGACGCGAAAAGTTTCTTTTAAATCACCTTCAACAGCAGGTAGAAATCCGCGAAGTTTGTCACTATATAACGGTTGAGCTGTTCCGACTCGCGCCACACCTGTGCGCGAAAAACAGATATCAGCGTGCTGGCGGTGGACAGTTTCTGATGCAGGGCGATATTCTGAAGCAAACACAGCGATCGCTAATGGTTGTCTTTGAGCTAGAACTTGCAAATCCTGCAAAGAAGGAGGCTGCAAGCCGTAAACATAATTTTCAATAATTTCGAGTTCCGCTAGCGTCGGATATGCGCTCAAATTGGCACTCACAACATTGGGTGAAGCCAAGGCATGAAACAATAAGCTCCGAGATGGATTTCTTGCTTCTATGGCTCGTTTCCCTTCAAAGGCAAAATCTTCAAACCCGGCAATTTGACGATTAACAGCAGGTAGTTCCTTAGTTAATTCCTGCTGGAGGTTTGTTGCTGTGATATCTAGCCCTTGCTGGAGTAGTAAGTCTCGCCAGCCAACAGACGCTAGGCGATCGCAAACCTGTTTCACCTCATCAATGAGAGCCATAACTTCTATCCTAGAATTTCACAGTTAAGTAAGATTAATGCTATTTTTCACTGATTACACACACTATCAGCCTCAAAAATAACAGTACAAAATCTTAATTTCACTAACTGTATTAAAAGCAGTTTTGCTAAGTAATTTCGTATCAGCTAAGTGTCTGATAGTTGTGAGTTTAGCTTTAACTAATAAAAACTACAAAATTTATGTTTTTTGTAGGAAAGCTAGCAGTTTGTCCTAATTATAGTTAAATCAGCCCAAATCTGATAGTACCCTCTAGGCTAATTTCTGGGAAAAATAATTATTGCTCATCTGATGAGCAGTTACAGTAGCTCAAAGCGATTCATCGGCACGTTATCAAGAATTATTTGGTGGTTTCGATCTGGGAGCCACTTCTTGCACCAGCCTGATAACCAGTGATATTTAAGTGCATCTCACCATTAATAAGGGTTGGAAATACTAACTGTAGGTTGGGTTAAGCGGAGCGAAACCCAACAAGCGCGCAAACGTTGGGTTACCCTGCGGTAAGCCGCCTCCGGCGTCTACGTTCCTCAAACGCCAGGTGCTACAACTGCCGGAACCTCCCTTCTCTACGAGAGGCTGCGCCAACAGGTGATGCCTCCGGCACGCCAAGGGCGAACACAGTCGCCTGGCTGTCGGGAAACCCTACCAAGAGCGCTGATTCACCGCAACGCACTGGCTCCCCAACCTACAAACAATTAAATTTCGACCCTTTTTTAGAGTGACGTGTACTAAGTGAATCGGGAAACCAATAGCGGTATTAACTTATCTCTGGTGATCAACCTTGAAGCTTTACTCGTAACTTTTAAGGATAGCGTTTTAATATAATCTTTAAATAAGTGTTTAATTCGCACTAAGCTGGTTCCTCTTGCAGAATCATCAAATGTTTTGGTTATTGGATAATATCTATAGTTACCCCAAGTCTCATTAAAATACTTAACATGAGATCAACAAACCGCTTTCAAGGCGATCGCAGTGTGGTGATATTGATTTCTAAATAATATCTCTTTCTAGATGCTTCTCTAGGAAGTTTTTTTAGCACTTGAATTGTACTATGCTACCACTATTTACATTTACGTTTGTCAATGGCTAAACCTGTTATTCTCAGTGTGGATGATGATCCAGAGGTTCTACAAGCGATCGCTCGTGACCTGCGGCAGCAGTATGGCGATCGCTTCCGAATTGTGCGGGCTGATTCCGGACAAAGTGCAATCAAGGCAGTAGAACAATTGAAGCTGCGGAATGAGCAGGTTGCACTATTTCTCGTCGATCAGCGGATGCCGCAGATGAGTGGCGTCGAGTTTTTAGAACAAGCACTGCAAATTTTTCCGAAAGCAAAACGCGCCCTGCTGACTGCCTACGCTGATACCAATGCTGCAATTCGGGCGATTAACGAAACCCAAATTGATTACTATCTACTGAAGCCTTGGGACCCACCTCAAGAGCGGCTGTATCCGGTGTTAGATGATTTGCTCGCTGATTGGCTGGCGTCGTTTCGTCCGCCGTTTGAAGGGATTCGCGTGGTTGGCAATCGCTGGTCACCTTTATCGCATCAGGCCAAAGATTTTCTGGCTCGTAACCAAGTGCCATATCAGTGGATGGATATTGAACTCGATACGGAAGCCGAACAGCTTGTTCGCTATGCTGATTCAGACTCCGAGCAGCGCCTACCGCTCATCCTCTTTCCCGACGGCTCTCGCCTCTTGCAGCCTTCTAACGCCGAAATTGCGGCAAAGATTGGCTTGCAAACGCAGGCTGAACGCCCCTTCTACGATCTGATCATCATTGGGGGCGGGCCGGCTGGGCTAGCAGCAGCTGTATATGGAGCATCAGAAGGACTCAGTACGGTGATGATCGAGCGAGAAGCTCCCGGTGGACAAGCGGGGTCAAGTTCGCGAATCGAGAACTACCTCGGCTTCCCAGTTGGGCTGAGCGGTGCAGATTTAGCTCGACGCGCCGTTACCCAAGCCCGCCGCTTTGGCGTTGAGATTCTGGCCCCTCAAGAAGTTGTAGGCGTTCGGTTGCAAGACCCCTATCGCGTTGTGCAGCTTGCTGATGGGAGTGAGATTAGCTGTCATGTGCTGCTAATTGCCACAGGCGTTTCCTATCGACGCCTAGATATGCCAGGAATGCAGCGCCTGTATGGAGCAGGCATCTACTACGGTGCAGCCCAAGCTGAAGCTCTTTCTTGCAGCGACGAAGAGGTCTACATCGTAGGTGGGGCAAACTCTGCTGGACAAGCGGCAATGTATTTCTCAAAATATGCCAAACAAGTCACAATGCTCATAAGGGCAGAGTCACTCACCAAAAGTATGTCGCAGTACTTAATCGACCAGATCGAAGCTACGCCCAATATTGTCATTCGTCCTTATACCCAAGTAACTGAAGTCAAAGGCGACAAGAACTTAGAAGCGCTGATGTTAGCAAATGTGCAGACAAGCGAGACTGAAACCGTACCTGCGGCCTCACTATTTATTTTCATTGGTGCCAGCCCCCGCACTGACTGGCTCGACGGGGTAGTGAAACGCGATCGCCAGGGCTTCATCTTAACTGGTTCTGATCTGATGTTTAAAGGCGATCGCCCCAAAGGCTGGACGCTTGAACGCGACCCATTCTTGCTCGAAACAAACATCCCCGGTATTTTTGCTGCCGGAGATGTGCGCTATGGCTCAGTCAAACGAGTCGCATCTGGCGTAGGAGAGGGGGCGATCGCAGTGCAGTTTATTCATCGCTATCTCAGCAAGGTGTAATTATGTGATGTACTGCATCGTCTACTCATCTTTGCAGCAATCTTTCTCGCGGCTAATGTTTTAAAGAATGGCTGGAAAATCTCTTCAATCGTTAGGAATAAGCCTAACTGCTCACAAGTGCTGACACTTTCTTGCCACATTTGTTTGTAAGAATCTTGGCAGGTTCATCAATGCTTTTTTGGAGGCAAAATGGCTTCTGGTAAACTCCAACACGCTATTGGTATATTTCGGAACCAGAAAATTGCACTACAGGCGCTCGACGAACTGAGAAGTAGTGGCTTTCCAATGAATAAGATTTCTGTAATCACTAAAAAGCCCAACCTCGATGAGCAACTTGACAGTTCCGACACAAGCGAAAGTACTATCACTCCTACTGAAGGTGCTAGGGCGGGTGGATTAGCAGGTGCTAGAGCGGGAGGTTTACTTACCTTAGTTGCGGGTCTGGGTATTTTGCTGATTCCTGGTTTTGGGCCAGCGTTAGCAGCAGAGTCTGTTTTAGCTACCCTTTTAGGAAGTGGAGCTAGTGCAGCGGCTGGCGGTCTGATTGGTGCATTACGAGGTTGGTTTCTTCCCGAAGAAGCTGCCCAACTTTATAACGACCGAGTATCCCAAGGCGATTATTTAGTGACGATAGAAAGCACAGAGGACGAGATTCGTCAAGCCGAACCTATTCTTAGGCGTTGGGATATTCAGGAATGGCGCGTTGTTGACATTCTCAGGAGTTAAACGGTTGGAAAGTTTAACTCTTTTGCTAACCTGTAAAGTGAAGTAGGAAGTCGAAAAGCATTAAGAATAGCCATGTATGTACTAATTGGTGGAGCAGGCTTAGTAGGCTTAAGTTTGGCGCAGAAATTGGTAGAACTAGGACATACTGTTGCCGTTATTGACATTGATCCTACTGCTTGCCGCTATGCTCGTGAACAAGTGGGGGCAATGGCTTTTGAAGGAAGTGCTGTGAGTACAGAAGTATTGTTAGAAGCTGGGATTCGTAAAGCCGGCTCTTTGGCAGCTGTCCTGAGAAGTGATGCTTTAAATTTGGCAATGGTGACTCTTGCTAAACACTACGGTGTTCCCCATGTTTTGAGTCGGATGCGCCATCCCGATTTTGCCGAACCGCTGCGGATAGCTGGAGCCAACCATATCATCAGTACCGTTGAACTATCGGTTTCCACAATGGTAAATGCCATTGAGTATCCCCAAGTAGAATCAATGATGCATTTTGAGCAGGGACAGATTGAGGTACTAAAACTTTCCATCCCAAACAATTGTTATGTTGTTGGTCGTAGCGTTGCCGAAATCGCTCAAGATTCCCGGTTTCCCACTGGCTCACTAATTATTGGCTATCAACCCCATCCCCACGAGGATTTGATGATTCCTAACGGCAGTACAGTACTGGAACCTGATTCAACTGTGTTGATTGTGACAAAACCAGGATGCTTACATCAAGTTATTGATTTTATCGAAGGCTGTAAATAGTTTTAATGAAGCTATATCCTCATGTTTATTTAGCGATCGCTCTTATTTTTCTTGCATCTTGTAAATCAACAGAGATTCCACCAAAGCCACAACCCAATGCAACTCAGGCAACCTCATCCCAAAAGATAGTAAATCTAGATAAAAATTTCAAGATAGCAACAGGTCAAACTATCTATGTTCCCGTCTATTCCCAGATTTATCATCACAATCGCCAGGAGATTTTCGAGTTGGCGGCTACGCTGAGTATTCGTAACACAGATTTGACCAAGCCTATTGTTATTACCTCTGCGCGTTACTATGACTCAGATGGTAAATTAGTCAAGCAGTATTTGGAGCGACCTATTCAACTTAATGCACTAGCTTCTACAGATTTTTTTATTAATAGAAATGACAAGAGTGGAGGTTTAGGCGCAAACTTTATTGTAGAGTGGGTAGCCCAAACAGAAATATCTGAGCCTGTAGTAGAGGCAGTCATGATTGGTACTGATTTTCAGCAGGGAATTTCTTTTATCAGTCCCGGTAGGGTTATTAAAAATCAAAACGATTATAAGCGATCGCCTTAAATAGAACTTTTAAAAAAGTCTAACGAAGCTCAAAGGTTCATTCACGAAGCTCAGAGGTTCATTCACGAAGCTCAAAGGTTCATTTACGAAGCTCAAAGGTTCATCGACAAAGCTCAGAGGTTCATCGACAAAGCTCAGAGGTTCATCGACAAAGCTCAGAGGTTCATTCACTAAGCTCAGAGGTTCATTCACTAAGCTCAAAGGTTCATTCACTAAGCTCAAAGGTTCATTCACTAAGCTCAGAGGTTCATCGGCAAAGCTCAGGTGTAGGTTGGGTTGAGCAACGCGAAACCCAACACTAGTCGGGGTGTTGGGTCTCATCCTTCGACTCAACCTACATTTTTTTTGCATCACTTTAGCTGTGCCACGCCACTACTTAAGATTTACTTTATAAATAGCCTCTAAACTTCCACGCCCAAATGAGCACACCAGGGAATAAAAATATCTCTTTGCATCCCCCATGCCCAATGCCTAACAACTGCCTAATCATCTTCTAGTTTCAGCAATTGTTCATCAATTTTTTTTAGCCGCTCACGCACAATTTCTTCTGAGAGAATTCGCTTCCGCATTGCCTCATTGAGTGCTCCTTTTTCTGCCAGCAGTAAACGGCGGCGGATGGCATCGAGTTTACTGAGTTCACCATTTTTGGCTTCCAACTCCTCCGGGCGGCGATTATAGAATTCCCGCAGTGCCTTTTCTGCCGCTGCGATTCGCACCTGATAAGTTGAACGCATCTCTTCATAGACGGCTTTTGGCAACACCCCTGATTTCAACAGGCTATCTAATTCATCTTGTGCTGCTTTACCCGTCATCAATTGGGCTTGCAATTCTTCAACCTGCTGCTGAGTCTCTGAAAATTGAGATAATTTTAAGCGTTTTACCACCCAAGGCAAACTTAAACCCTGACCGACTAAGGACACCAGCACACTGCCAAAGACTAAAGCGATGAGGACTTCTCGCCCTGGTAATGTAGTAGGTAAGCTCAACGCCAGAGCCATTGAAAGCGAACCTTTGATGTTACCTAAAAAGAGTAAATGTTGCCAGCGCAGCGGAATTGGGCGGTCAAACCAACGAACCCACGCTAGCAGCGGATAGACCGTAAGAACTCGCCCGACTTGATAAGCCAAAACTGCAAGTAAAATTGCAGGTAAAGTCCTCCAGAGCGTTACTAAATTTATTTCTACACCAATCAGCAGAAAAATAAAGGTGTTGACGGTAAAACTGGCATATTCCCAGAAACTCAACAAGGTAATGCGACTAGAAGCAGAAGTATTACCAGAAAGCCCAAAATTCCCGAAAATTAATCCAGCTACGACTACAGCCACAGCACCTGATACGCCCAGAAATTGCCCAACCTGAAAAGTTCCTAATGCAACTGCGACCGTCAGTAATAGGCTACTAAGGGGATCATCTAAACGGGTGAATACAGGTATACTCAAGTAGCCTAAGACTAACCCTACAAGGCAGCCTCCTAGAGAGATAAATAGCAGTTGTTGGATTCCCTGTAGTAACGTGAGTGAACCTGTCGAATATACTTGCAAAATTAGGTTGAACGAAACTAGAGCAGCAGCATCGTTAAATAGGGTTTCTCCTTCAACAATGGTGGAAAGCCGGGAGGGCACTGGTATCTCCTTAAAGACGGCAATCATGGAAACTGTATCAGTGTTTGCCAGAATTACTCCTACAAATAAGGCAGGTATCCAACTCAGCCCCAGCCCAAATTTCAACAAGACGGCAATAATAGCACTGGAAAGCACAGCCCCTGGCCCAGCCAAAAGTGCAATTGGTTTAAATGTGCTGCGTAGTCGGCTGACATCTGTATTAATACCAGCTTCAAAAATTAAAATTGGCAGGAAAAGATTCAAAACAAGGGTTGGATTTAAACCAATTGGGCGAGATAATAGCTCAGTGATTGGCAAACCTGCCAAGACTAAACCCGTGACATAAGGGATTCGTAACCGCCGGGATAACAGGGCTACACCTGTAGCCAGCAGCAAGAGAATAATTGAAACCTTGACTAATTCGGTAACATCCACTGATATTTGGGAAAGCTATTTTGACTTTGCTGATAGATTTTCACCTCATTCGGGCCAAATTAGCAACTTCAGCGTGTGGGTTCGGAACGTCGAATTTCTTGCACCTGACCAACTTCAAAAATGAGGGTGAATGGTTGTCCCATCTCTCGCTCGATAAATTCTTCTAATAACTGTACTTGTCGAGGCGTGACGGCTTCCTTTGCCCGCACACTTAAACGGATTTGTGGGGGATTCGTCAACCAGTTGGTATTACTGTTGAGCAACTGCAATCGTTGAAATGTGACGGTGCGGTTTAACAATGCCCGTCGCACACTGGTTTCTAGTTGCGCTTGTCGCACAAGTCGGGCAAAGCTGACACCCAAGGGAATTAGCAGGATAGTTGTTAAAACCAAAGTCCAGGTCAGGGGTTTGCGTGCCCGCGCTATAGAAGTGTAACCTGCTACTAAGAATGTCAGCATACAGGAAAGGGCAATGCCTAGCAAGTTAGTCAGATAGAGCAGGGTTGCACCTAAACTGAGTCCCCAGTTTCCTTGGGCCAAGCCTAAGCCAATCACACAGATAGGAGGCATGAGAGCGACAGCGATCGCAGTTCCAGCTAAACTACCAGCTATTTTCGGCTCAACTTTTGCGTAGCCACTGATACCACCAGCTGCCACCGCAATTCCCAAATCTAACAGCGTTGGTTCCGAACGAGCCAGCACTTCACTACCATAGCTGGGCAATCTTACAAGCAAACCCAGAGTCAAGGCGATCGCCACTGCTAGCAATGTGCCTACTGCTACAGCAATCACCCCCTTGCGAAGCAAAGTAATATCTGCCTGTAAAGCACCAAAGGCTAACCCGCGAATCGGCAACATCAGGGGTGCAATAATCATTGCACCGATAATCACGGCCGCACTGTTGGACAATAAACCAAAGGTGGCGATCGCACAGGAGCCAATAATCAAAGTTATATAAGATGAGTCTAAAGTTGATTCTGCTAGCAAGTCTGTTTGTAGCTGTTGAATTTGCTCTGGCTGTGAACCTCGGCGGCGGAAATTTTTAAAGCGATCTCGAATCTTACTACTCAAGACGTTCCTCCTAAATACTCGGTTAGCGGTCAATTGTTCATTATTTGATTTGCCAATTTAAAGTCTCACATAGAGCTAGTACCATCTGAAAATAGTCAGATGAGCGTAAGTGCAAAATTCTACCAGGAATCTTCTTATGGTGCTTGAATCAGCGATCAGTGAGGAAGTCATCACAAATAACCTCAAGCAGTTTCTGCTGGTGCTTTCGGTATCCTTAGGCGTGGCGACGCTACCGCAGATATTTAGCTGGTTTCGCCAGATACCCTACACTTTACTATTGGTAATCGTCGGGTTAGGGTTGGCGTTTGTCGATGTCCGTTTGGTGACTCTCTCCCCCGAATTAATTTTGTTCATTTTTTTACCACCGCTGTTGTTTGAAGCCGCATGGAATTTGAAATGGTCGGACTTGAAGCGAGATTTAGTGCCTATTTGCCTGTATGCGGTGTTCGGGGTAGTAATTTCTATTTTGGGGGTAGCGATCGCTCTCAATCAACTGGCTAGTGTCTCTCTAACTACAGCTTTACTCATTGGAGCCAGTCTGTCTGCCACTGACCCTGTTTCTGTCACCGCTTTGTTTCGAGAATTGGGAGTGGGTAGCCGTTTAGTTACCTTAATGGAAGGCGAAAGCTTGTTTAATGATGGCATGGCGGTGGTGGCCTTTGGTTTTTTGGTGGCGCTGCCTTTGGGAAATGCACAATTGGGACTCCAACCAATTTTGGTGCAGTTTTTTACAGTTGTCGGCATCGGTGTAGCCGTGGGAGGTTTGATTGGGTTTAGCATCTCCTACCTGACTCAAAGATTCGATTTGCCAATGGTGGAACAGTCTTTAACCTTGGTGTCCGCTTACGGCACTTACCTAATTATCGAAGACTTGGGTGGTTCTGGGGTGATTGGAGTTGTGACTACAGGTTTGATTTTGGGCAACTTTGGCTCTCGTATCGGCATGAATCCCCGCACCCGGATTATTGTCTCTGAGTTTTGGGAATTTCTGGCGTTCTTTGTCAACTCAATTGTGTTCTTGCTGATTGGCGACCAAATTCACTTCACCAGTTTGGGAGAAAACCTGCAAATCATTGCCATTACAGTAGGAGCAATGATTTTGATGCGTGCAATTGCTATTTACATTCTTAGCAACTTGAGTACTACCATCACCAAATCTGCAATTCCCTTACCTGAGCAAACTATATTGTGGTGGGGTGGGTTACGCGGTTCTGTCTCTATTGCCTTGGCATTAAGTGTACCAACGATACTACCAGAGCGAGAAAAAATCATTGCTACAGTATTTGGGGTCGTTTTATTTACCCTACTCGTACAGGGATTGACCATCAAACCTTTGTTACAAAAGCTCAATCTTCTTGGCGATGCACCCTTACGTCAAGGTTATTTAGAATTGATTGCTCGCTATGCAGCTCTAGAACGCGTTTTGCAACATCTCCAAGCAAAGCAACGTCCAGGTATCGATCCAGAGTTTTACCGTTATCAAGAGAAACTAATCAAAGGCGAAATTGAGGATCTACAAATGGAAATTGACAAATTACAGGATGAGTATCCCAATCTTCGCAGCTTTATAACTGAACAATTCCGAGCAGAACTGCTGGGAATTGAGGCAGATACTTATGCAGAATTTGTCAAATCTGGTCGCTTAAATAAAGAACTGGCCCCCATGCTTCAGGACGTTTTACAAAATGGAAATGAGACGCAGGGATAAGCAGAACTTTAGCCAGCGTGAGAGTTGAGCAATATCTGAGCGCAGCTAGCAATTTATAGCGTTTCCTAATCGGCTGAGGTACAAATTTATCGGTGTTTATCTCTGTTCATCTGTGGTTAATTACTTCTTGGTGTACCTCGCTCAAGCGATAACCGCTATAAATGGATCGGCTGGTTTAGTGATATGTAGTTGAAATCCGGCTGCGATAACCTGTTGTTGTGTCGTCTTGTACAAATCTTCTCTGCATGTGGTTATAATGCAAGCAAGCACTTGCATGACTATCATAGAGAAGTTAGTATCAAGAACGGCACAAACTCGTGGGCGCTTGATAAAGGAGGCAACTAAGCTGCGATCGCAGCCACAACGCGAGAGATGGCTCGTGTTGCTGTGGTCAACCAGGTAACTCTGTTTCGCCATTTTTAAACTAGCAGTTTGTCAATAAATTAGTAGTTGCAAATAAATATAGATTATTCTTCTCCAGCATAATAACGAGGACATTGAGGCAAAGCAGAGGTTTTCACTTATTTATCAGTTTGGATGGATTGTAGGTATAGAAAATATATATGAATTACACGCTATCCAAATTAACCATAATGTGATGGATAAATATAGTTGTTTCAGGCGGTATTCAAGCTGTTTTGCTATGTTGGATGCTAAAACAAATAAACAATAGCCGAAATGCTCAGATGTGATTAAAGTACATCTGTACAAAGCGGAAGTCCCAATAAATAAAGAAATGGCGGAAACACTATTTAAATAAAGCTTTTTGAGAGCAGAGTAGATTGCCGAAGTTTAAATCTAAAAGACGAAAAGAAGATGTCCAATTCTGAGTTCCCTGAATCCCGCGTTCCGATTGAAACAGAACAGTCTACTGTTACTAATTCCAGTCAGGTTCAACAACAAGAGTCACTCCCAGAGCAAGAGCAACCGCCTAAGTCACCTCGAAAGCGGCATTGGCCTTTGATATTGGGAATCGTCTTGTTAATTGCAGGTGTAGGTTCTGGTTTACGTTGGTGGCAAACTAGCCGTGCTAGTAATACACCTCCAGCTGCTGCTAAACCTATGGAAATTCCTGTCAAGCTGGCAACTGTGGAAACTGGAACTGTGCTGGAAAGTTCAGTATTTATTGGCACTTTAGAAGCTCCGCGCTCAGTAGGACTAAAGCCACAGATTGAAGGACGAATTACCCAAATTTACTTCAAAGAGGGCGATCGCATAAAACAAGGACAAGTTGTCATTAGCCTGCAAAGCGATGATGCCCAAGCCCAGCTACAACAGAGGAAAGCGGCATTAGAACAAGCCCAGGCAAATCTTGCTGAACTCAAAGCAGGTACACGTCCAGAAGAAATTGCCCAAGCAAAAGCTCAGTTTGCTCAAGCTGAAGCCCGTCTTCGAGATGCTCAAGCCGGATCGCAACCGGCAGAAATTGCTCAGGCTGAAGCTCAAATTGAGTCAGCTAAATCCGATCTAGAATTAGCAAAATCACGAGCAAAGCGATACGAACAATTAAGAAAAGAGGGTGCAGTTTCCCAAGATGCCCTAGAAGGATATACCAGAGAACAGCGCAGCGCTGAAGCTGCACTTGTCGCAGCTCAAAAACGCTTAGAACAACTGCGCCAAAGCAGAAGTTCTGATGTCAGCGCCTTAGGTGCTGCTCTTGAACAACAGAGACAAAACTTAAGACAACAGGTGAACGGCCCCCGCTCTGAAGATATTGCCCAAGCGCGATCGCAAGTGAATCAGGCAGCAGCGCAAGTCCAGGCAGCCCAAGTCCAACTACAATACACAAATGTCTTTGCTCCTTTCACTGGCACTCTCGGTGACATTCCAGTCAAGGTGGGAGAGTATGTGGACAAAGGAAATCAACTCACTACACTTACCAAAAACGACTCCTTGAAATTGAATATATCGGTACCGCTCAACGAATCTAAACGGTTGCGCTTGGGATTACCAGTACAAATGCTGGATGTCCAAGGTAAACCCACAGCAACGGGTAAGATAAGTTTCATCTCCCCAGATGCTACTTCAAATTCGCAGACAGTTTTGGCTAAAGCCAACTTTGGCAATTCCAACAATCAACTGCTCAATCGCCAGTCAATACAAACTAAAGTAATTTGGGACGAACGCCCGGGAATTTTAATTCCAGTTACGGCAATATCTCGCTTGGGTGGAGAGACTTTTGTGTTTGTGGCTCAAGCGCCAGAACAGTCTCAACCTGGAGCGCCGTCTCTAGTGGCTCAGCAAAAACGCGTGAAATTGGGAGCTATTGAAGGGAGTAATTATCAAGTTCTTGAAGGATTGAAGGCTGGAGAAAAAATCGTTGTTTCAGGCATTCTCAACCTAACTAATGGTGCTCCTATCATATCTGCGCCTGAAGAAACGGGTAGTCAGAAGCCCTAACTGTTGTGCCAATTTATAACGTTGCTTACACCAAAGGCTTTCGTCCGTCTGCTCTAATTGCTAAGGAGATGTTACATGCTCGTAGTTAAAATAGCGATCTGGATTTAGATCCCCGACTTCTTGAAGAAGTCGGGGATCTGGGCAGTAACTTTTGCTTAAGTAAGAGTTTTGGGTAAATATCTCAAAATTTAGATTTATTCTCCGCAATTAGCCTAAAACCAACACTAGGAGAGGCTTTCAACCTGAGGTATAATCTTTTCTGCAAAGATGATATCTCATAGATAAGAGTAAAACATGAATAAAAAATGGGCCGTTAAACGACTCACAGTAAATCTTACCTCAGGAGAAAGAGAGAAACTAGAACGCTACTGTGCAATGACAGGAAGACCAGCAACCGATGTAATTCGAGAATTGCTCCGATCTTTGGAAGTTGAAGAGGAAGTATCTGGTATTTTAGACTCCTCTCAACAAGCTTCCGTTTATTAAAGGTCAAAAATATATAGTTTGACTAAAACGTAGCAACCTGGAAAAGTTCGCTTCTAAATTGTGCTGATGAGTAGAGCCAAATAACGACAGCGAATCACAACCAAAGGAAAACAAGCGTATTTGTTAAATGCTAGGCTGATATCTGCATCAAATTGTATATTGCTCGTGTCCAACTAGCATGTTTATTACTTTTGAGGACACGAGCCAATTAAAAACACTAATAGATTCAACTGTTTTGGTATCGTAAACAGAACAAAAGTAAAAACAGACAAAATTCCTTAATAAAAACTAAGTAATTGTATATTTACAATCCGATTTGATTTTTGAAACCCGATATTAAGTTATAAACCAGAGTTCTTTTATTTAGGAATGTCCTCTGTGTTAGTTAATGTATGCTATAAAAAGAGTTTTTCTACTTTACTAAATAATTTAGAACTACTAATTTTGCAAAACTAACTAAAATCAATATTAAATTATTATCAGTGCATTTTTAATACATGACTTTAAAAAACTTAAGACGCAAGCGCGGTATTGTACTTACTACTAGAGGTTTACAAAAGCTTCAAGAGGCAAAGCGTAAATTAGAAGCAAAGGAAAATTTTGGAAATAACTACACGCTTGAAGAGATGAGTACACTTACTGGATTGTATTCTAGTACAATCTCTAAAGTATTAAATGGTGAAGGAGGAGTTGACAAAAAAACTCTTGACAAGCTATTTTCAGTTTTTAACTCAAAAATAGATAAAAGTGATTATTTAAACTCAAATACTCGGGTAGATTGGGGAAATGCTACCTATCCATCAGTTTTTTATGGACGTACAGATGAACTTACCATTTTAGAGCAATGGATTCTTGATGAGCGCTGTCAATTAGTAGCACTATTAGGAATGGGTGGTATTGGTAAGACATCTTTGTCTGTGAAGATTTCTCAGCAGATTCAGAAAGATTTTGAATATGTAGTATGGCGATCGCTACGAGAAGCTCCACCTGTTAAAACCGTTCTTACTAACCTAATACAAATTCTATCTGATGACCAAGAAATAGAAAGCAACTTATCAGAAATATTAGGCGATAGTATATCACGATTGATATATTACTTACAAAATGCTCGTTGTCTAATTATACTTGATAATGTAGAGTCAATTCTCCGTAGTGGTAGTAGGGCTGGACAATATCGAGAAGGATATGAAGGGTATAGTGAGCTTTTTAGACAGCTAGGAGAAGCATCTCACACTAGCTGCTTAGTTCTGACTAGTCGGGAAAAACCTCAAGAAGTAGCATTACTAGAAGGAAACAAACTGCCTGTTCGCTCATTATCATTGAGTGGCTTGAAGGTTTTGGAAGGACAAGAAATCTTGAAAATTAAAGGGTTATCTGCAACAGAAGATGAATGGAAGGTAATGATTGAACGTTATGCAGGTAATCCATTAGCTTTAAAGATAGTTGCCACAACCATTCAAGATATCTTCAATGGTAATGTAACTGAATTTCTGGAACAAAATACATCTGTGTTTGGAGATATTCGTGATGTTTTGGATCAGCAGTTTGAGCGATTGTCAGATTTAGAGAAGGAAATAATTTATTGGTTAGCAATTAATCGTGAGTCAGTTACTTTATCGGAGTTGCGACAAGACATCATATTACCAAGACCAACACAAAAATTACTGGAGTCTCTAGAATCTCTGGTGAGGCGATGTCTAATTGAGAAAAATACAGCAACTTTCACCCTACAACCTGTAGTTATGGAGTATATAACTCAGGTATTAATAGAGCAAGTATGTGAAGAAATTGCTACTGAAAAAATTGAACTTTTTAGATGCCACGCTCTGATGAAGGCGACTGCAAAAGATTACGTGAAGGAAGCTCAGATTCGCCTGATCATTCAACCAGTTATAAATGGACTACTTGCTAGCTTTAAAAGCAAAAGAGGTATAGAAAAACAAATAACTAAAATTTTATTAAAGTTACAAGAGGAATCTCCGCAAGAACCAGGGTACACAGGTGGAAATATTCTCAACCTACTTTGTCAACTACAAATCAATTTAAAGGGATATGATTTTTCTAATTTAACTATTTGGCAAGCAGACCTACAAAATGTAAAATTGCACGATGTAAATCTCCAAAACGCTAATTTAGCCAAATCTGTTTTTGCTGAAACCTTCGGTGGTATTTTGTCGGTAGCCTTTAGCCCAGATGGCAAACTTCTAGCTATAGGTGATACCAATAGTGAAATTCGCTTGTACCAAGTTTCCGATTGGAAACAACTTCTGACCTGTAAGGGACACACTAATTGGGTTTTATCGCTGGCATTTAATCCTGATGCAAGTATTCTTGCTAGCGGTAGTACTGACCATACTGTAAAGTTATGGAATATCAGTACTGGTGAATGCCTTCTAACTTTGTGTGGACATGAGCATGAAGTTTGGTCAGTTGCTTTTAGTCCGGATGGTAATACAGTATTAAGTGGCAGTGATGACCAGACTATCAAGTTATGGAATGTTCGCACTGGTCAATGTCTAAGAACTTTCCAAGGACATACAAGTTGGGTACTCTCACTTGCTTTTAGTAAGGACGGGCAAATACTGATAAGTGGCAGTGATGACCAGACTATAAAATTGTGGAATATTAACACAGGTGAATGCCTTAACACCTTTCAAGGTCATTGTGATGGTATACGGGCAATTACTGTCAGTCCTCAAGGTGATTTGATAGCGAGTGGCAGTGAAGACCAGACAGTAAAGTTATGGGATGTTAATACTGGTGAATGCCTCAAAACATTCCACGGACATTCTAATGAAGTCTATTCAGTCGCCTTTAGTCCTCAAGGTGACTTGATAGCGAGTGGCAGTTTTGACCAGACGGTGAAGTTATGGGATATTACTACTGGTGAATGCTTCACAACTTTTCAGGGACATTCCAGTTGGGTATTTTCCGTAGCTTTTAGTTTACAGGGAGATTTTTTAGTAAGTGGCAGTTATGACCAAACAGTTAGATTATGGGGTGTTCGCACAGATCAATGCCTTAAAACTTTCCAGGGATACACTAATCAAGTACTCTCAGTTACTTTCAGTCCAGATGGGCAGACGCTAGCAAGTGGCAGTCATGACTCTTCGCTTAGATTGTGGGATGTCGATACTGGGCAATGTCTGAAAACATTCCAGGGACATCGTGCTGCTGTTCGGTCAGTTGTCTTCAGTCCAGATGGGCAAACACTGGCAAGCGGTAGTCATGACTCTTCAGTAAGATTATGGGATGTCAGTACGGGGCAATGCCTGAAAACATTCCAGGGACATTGTGCTGCTGTTTGGTCAGTTGCCTTTAGTCCAAATGGGCGAACACTGGTAAGTAGCAGTGACGATCAAATGGTAAAGTTATGGGATGTCAGTACGGGGCAATGTCTGAAAACATTCCAGGGACATGGTGCTGCGGTTTGGTCAGTTGCCTTTAGTCCTCAAGGAACTATGCTAGCCAGTGGCTCTTTGGATCAGACAGTCAAATTATGGGATGTTAGTACAGGCGAGTGCAAAAGAACGCTAGAAGGTCATACTACTTGGGTTACTTCCGTTACCTTCAGTCCAAATGGAGAGATTTTAGCAAATACTTGTATGGATGGAACCTTATGGTTATGGAATGCATATACTGGTGAATACCTTAGAACAGTGCAGGTAAGTACAGGTTGGTTGCACCCAGTTGTTTTTAGTCCAGATAGCCGAACACTAGCAATTTGCTGTCATGATTATACAGTGCATCTGTGGGATGTTAGTAAAGGTCAATGTATCAGAACTTTACAAGGACATACAGGTAGGCTTTGGTCAATTGTCTTTAGCTCTGAGCAACAGATTCTGGCTAGTAGTGGTGATGATGAGACAGTTCGACTGTGGAATACGGAAACAGGTGAGTGCTTAAGAACTCTCAAAGCAGATCAACCCTACGAGCGTATGAACATCACAGGAGTTACAGGTTTAACGACAGCCACGATTGCTACACTGAAAATTTTGGGGGCAGTTGTTCGCTAACAATGGGGTACTTAAGGCTTATACTAATTCTCCGGGTATTTTACTACTTGATGAATTACTCTCGACAATCCTTAACTGTCACTAATAAAGTTATTAATCCCTGACTATGTATCCATACAGTAGTTGAGCTAAAACAAGCTTGAAGCTACGTTGGTTCCTATTTTTACAAAGACTACATAATCAGAGATATTAACTGTTTCAAGTTTAAGTCATTAAGATTGATAGATAAGCTGAATCTAAAAAATAACGCCTTCGGTGTCGCTAGATAATCCTTGTGCGAATTCAGCAGTCATTATACTTTCCAAATCATCAATTTCGATTTCATTCAATATATTGAAACTATTCTCCAAAACATCAAAACTAGTTTCGATATTTTTGTTGGTAAGCTCTTGTCTTAAAGAATCCTGCTCCATAACCTTAGTCACTGTAACCATTGTTTTATTCTCCTTAAAGTTGCTTTAATAAAAAACAGTTGTCTGACAGCTTATATTAAGCTGTCTAAAGCCGCTTATCTGCTGTATTTGCAATCAATGTGCAGATTTCGATTGCAGACATGTAGATAACTCTAGCGGTTTTAATATGCTTTGTATTTCTTCGTCTGATATGTAGTCTTCTTTAGGTGGCATAAAGCGCAAAAGTGCAGTTTCATAACAGGCTCTCGTTACACGGGTACGTTCTTCTGCACTAAGCTGTGCAACAATCTCAACTATGTCGTCTACATGGTTGACTTCGGAACCAACACTGCTATGTACACGCAGCCAGCGTGTGGCATTAATACCTGGTGGTAGCAGAGCTTCCACACTCTGGATGTATTCCTCACCTATAAATGTCCCTAAACGCTCGCTCGCATAACAAAGGCCAATACAATCAATTGGATTGGTCATCTCTACTAATTGGGTAAAGTAGTTGACATAATCCCTGATAGTAGATGGAACGAGTGCCTGCACTACAGCTTCAGCATCATATCCCATTGACTGAATATCAAGCAGAGCGATTCGGTCATGGCCTGCCTCCTCTCTAGCTTTCTTTAAAGCCCACTGTGCTAAATCCTGGCGACCCAAAGCCGCAAAGTTCTGGGCTGCTTTCTCCATCAGTGGTGAAGTATGGCGGCTTGAATGGTAAGCACCTGCAAGCCGCCATACCCAACGGATACAGGTTCGGTCTGGTGGTCTGCGCTCCGATTTGACTGCGTAGTAGGCTTGTACTATTGCTTGATCTAAAAGTTTTCGGGTTTGAACTAAGGTGTCTGCATCAATCGTCTTTTGGGTAAAGGAATCACTGTTTTCCACAGGATTAGATTGATGAAACCAAGTATTGTTAGCAGTTTCCACCATTTATTCTCCAGGCACAATATATGCCAATTGAGTATTAGTTGAAACGTGATTATGTATTATTCTTTTTACAATTGCATATTAACATCATCTTGACAATACCTCTGCTAATAAAATTTCAGTACAGATGATTTGCTATGAGATAAATTTTGGTTACTACCACTTGTTGCGCTGTATTGGGCTTTATGGTTTTCAACTCAAAGTTCAAGTTAGACAACCCGTATGCATTAAACAAAATTGTGATGTCGAAAAGCTAATAACAGGATAATAACTGTCAAAAACATAGCAAATAAATTGATAAAGTAATTTTGTCACTTGATTTTATGATACGTTTATATAGGTAATGATGCGTTGTAGCGATGGACGAAATCCCAAATCGTACCTAGAGACTCATCCGCAAATGATAAACGCTTACCAGGTAAGGCTTTGAGCGTTAATGAAGACACTGCGATCGCCGAGTCCTAATCTACAGCAGAATATCAATAAATCTTGACTCCGAAAGCACCCCCCGCTCCCAGAGCTTGTCTCAATAAATAACTTCTCCCTTAAGCCAAAGGTAATGAACGCTGGTCTAGAAGCCGAGTTTTGCAGTTAGCTTTCCCGTTCTAGTTTTTTAAACTACCTTAAAAACCTTAAGTTCAATCTTAAAATATAGATTTTCACTTGCAAAGATGGTTTCAGATCAGGAATATTAATAATCTTGATACCAGTGTAAAAAAATGAACAAAATGTCAGTGTATAAATTTCTCAGTTTCGGATCTCCTAGCGAAAAATGGGTAGTCAAGCAAATTACTATAGACTTGCCATCGGATGAAGCAAAGGCACTTGAAAATTATTGTAATCAAACGGGTAAAGCGACAAAGGATGTAATTCGGGAGCTTATTCAAGGACTTAACTTAACTTAACTTAACTTTTCCCAAAAATTCTAGAATGTCGGTCACTAAAAGTTACGGCTTTCAAGCTTTATTGCATCTTTTATGCAAAGTTGGTGCTATTTAACTTTCCAAACATGCTTGGAGTCTATTGACTCGATCACCTATGGTGTATGGTGGCTGCTCTGCGCCATCCTATCCAAACAAATTGGCGAGTGCTGTTAGAGGATGTTTTAAAAGCGTCTTTTGCTGTCATGCTGAACGCAGCGATCGCTCCACTCAGAATAACAGTCTTATACGTTCTTGAACTTTTAAAACATCCTTTTAGCTAAGGTAAATAAGTGCGATGGCGCAAAGCGCCTGCTGGGTGCGATCGCACCAATTGCTCTGTCCAAAACCTTGCAGTCCCTAAAGGTAGGGTAATCATTTCCTAAGAAATTTCTATTTTCATAGATTTAACTAAATGCATAACATCTTAAAACAATTATCTAATATTTGTTGATAATTGTTTTTTAAAGTAAGCGCGGTAAAGTTCACAACGCGGTCTGATCATGCTACCCTCATAACCAATTAATCCTAGGCTTTCAAGCTTATAAGTTTCAAAGGGATTAAGAGAAATACTTGATTCTGCTTTCACCACTTTAGTATATATCTCTGCTAAACCGGGTATTTTTTGCAGCATCACCCAGTGTCGCCATAGATGGTAGCGATAAATGCCACCATTGGCAAAGGACTCCTGTACTAAGTCTTCTAAAGTGATTTCTTGACGGCACAGATAATATAGAGCGATCTGAATCAGTGTTGGATGTCCACCTACAAGAGATATTAATTGAGTAACTTCCTCACCAGAATCCCAGTTTAAATCATGTTGCCTTGCTAATTCTTTTACCTGTTGGTGAGTAAATTCTGGCAAGCGCAACGGTAATCCAATGTTGAACGGAGAACGGTCTATATCTAGTGTGACATACACTTCTGTAGAATAAACTACTACCAGTCTTAGCTTCTGCCAGTCAGTATCTTGTCGTGCTTCTTCGTGCCACGAACGTAACAAATGAAAAAACTCTTGAGCAAGTTGAGGATATTCAAACAAACGGTCAACTTGTTCTAATACCAAAACTACTGGGCTTTCAATTTGCTTGAGCAAGTAGGTTTTAAAGTAGAAACTACAATTTAACTTACTACTAACTTCCTCATCCCAGTTCATACCCAAGGTAGGGTCAATGCCTAATCCTTTTGCCACTCGCCAGCACAAACTACGCAAAAACTGATTTAAGTCACTCAGACTAAGTGCATCAATTTGGTGGCAATCGAGATTTACCGTATGATAATCTTGCTGTTGTGCAAAATCTAACAGCCGCAGCACCAAGGAACTTTTACCCATCCCTCTTGGAGAGCTAATCCGAATAATACAACCTGGTTGAGTTAATTCTTGATAGCCCAGTTTCTCAATTGGTGGACGTTCGATATAGAGTGGAGAATCTAAAGAAACAGGCCCATCCGGATATGAGCAAAAAAATTCAGATTTGTCAAGTTTTTCCTTTGAGCTAACTAAAAGTAATTTAGAAGTTTTAGCCTGATGTGGCTCACTGATAATAGTAAAATCTTCACTGCATAGTTCTAATCCAAAGGCATTAAAGCACAGTTGAAGCGTCTTGCGATCTATAGCATTCAAAGACCACAACCGACTTAGTGTTCTAGTAGAAACATTAGTACGAGTACTCAACTGAGCCAAAGTGAAGCGATTATTGTTGTTCTCTTTTATCTCTACATGTAGAATTGCTGCCTGTAATCGATTTAGCCCCGATGCAGCCAGCACAACTCCCCGCTTTCGTCCAATAGTTTTGATTTGTTCCATTTTTTTTATCTTAAGTGTCCTTAATTTTAAAATTTTATTACCTGTTTAATAACTATCTACTTTGTTAATAATTGAACTTTTTAATAATTTTATGGATATATCTAATCAAAAATTGGATTCTACTTATAAATGTTGATTGTAAAAACATAAATATCGGTAGAACACAGGTTTTACATAGACTTAAAAATTCAATAATTTCTAAATTAAATTATTGTAAAAGTAATTAAACTATCTAGTTAGCTGTTCTATGTTTTCTAGGAATTCTAAAGAATTTGCAAACGGAAAAACTAGATTTATCTAAAAAACTAGGTTCCTGAAGGCTGATAAGTTTATAACTCAAACAGGATTGCTATATTACATCGAGAATTTTATTAATTCACTTAGAACTAATTTTCATGAACCATTTGCTGGAGTCTTTCTTCCCTGTACTCCAACCTACCTCATTTGTTCTTCATTTCTTGAGTCTAATGCAATTTTCCAGTTTGCAGAACAGCAGTAGTTTAAGCATTTTATCAAAGTAGTGGCGTGGCAAGGCTAAAATAGTGCATTAGGTGTAGGTTGGGTTGAGCAACGCGAAACCCAACATCGATAAGGGTGTTGGGTTTCCTTACGTCAACCCAACCTACAATTTGTTTGCATCACTTTAGGCTTGTCACGCCAGTAGTATACATTGTGTGAAAGTAGCTGTGTATTTGCTAAATACGTTTATTTACAACATACTAACAGCTAGATAGCATTTTATAAACAGCTTAGACTAAATACCCCACTTTTCTTACTTAACCTACTTTTTTACTTAAAGATACAGTACTATTTATACAATACTTTTAGTATAAATAGTGACATTTGCATTTGGTAATATATACGATTTATAGGCAAATATAGAAAAAGGCATATTTAGTTTATTTAATACTATGACCGTAGATATTAAATTGATAACTGATAAATTTTTAACTTTGTGGTATGGTATTTTTTTAGCACAAATTAACTAATCAAATTTAATGATTTATCGCCACCAATTGCTAAAATATCTGGCATTTTTATCAGTAGTATTAAGCTCTAATTTAGTAATCCCTAAAGTTTTTGCTCAAAGTAATATACAGTTATCTGTCAGTAAGGGTGTGACATTCACTTGCAATGACAGCGAAGCAACCATCAAAGCTAAAAATGGGCCCAAAGTCGCGAGTGGGCAATCAACTATCTACATTGGTTATCAGCAAGTATCATCTCAGAACAAAGACCCTCGCATCATCCGTTTTGATAACGGCATCAAGAAATGGTGTCGCAGTGACTACGAAACAACGAATGACGATGGTACAGGCTACGGATTGTTTTGGAATGGAGGAAGCGTTTTGTATGGTGTTTTCTCCTCCACTGGTAGCCAGATTGGTAATGATTTTCGACGCTTTGCCTATGGGCGTTGGCTATCTAGCTATGGTAGCGGGGGCGGTCCAAAAGTAGCAATCATATCTGGAATTAATCCAGATAACGGCGACGTTTACTATGCCACATTTTTGTCTGCCAAAAAGTCGAATGATGGTAAAACTAACTCTTTAGTTGTCAAAAAAATATCATGGAATGGCATAAATTTGACTGTGGAGGCAGATTCGTGGTGGACTCCCCGTCGCGCTGATAGAAATTCCATGATTTGCTCTAGTTCATCGCCTTATAAATATACAGCTGTATTCACTGGCGATTTAATAAAGGTAATTTCTGCTTCAGCAGTTAACTGTACTTAAAAGGCCTCTACTATCCTAGAAAATCGCCATTAATCATTTGAAGCATCACATTTTTCACTAGATATTTACTACTACCTAGCGGTTTTCATCTGACATATTCAGCAACCTTATTTGCTGAATTCAAGGCTTCAGGGCTTGTGTTAGCTTTGCTAACTCTACTCCTGCTTTAACTCGTTAATAGTTCCTATTAACTATTTTTACCGCCTCAACTTTGATCAATTTTTGAGTACCTGATGTTATTCCACAACAGATATAGCAATCCTGAATCAAACGCGCAGAAACAAGAGAAACAAGATCCCCGACTTCTTTGTCGGGGATCTGCGGGTTGCAATTCTGTTACCAGTGCCAAACCTGAGAAAGGATTAAGTAAAGCCCTCATAAATAGAATGAGGGCATTTAATCTGCTTAATTGTGCTTTATGACTCTCAAGAGCCAAGACCGCGCTGACTCACCTGGGAGACGCTCCGCGAACAGTGCTGGCTCCTCTTGACTTTGGATAACCCTGATGAGTAACTATGCAGCGCCAAATGCCGAAGAGCTTATCTATCTCAGTTCTTAATTGCGGAAACTTCTTTTACTTTGCCTGTGTTTAGCAACTTCTTTGCGCTTGCGTTTTTCCAAAGGCGTTTCAAAGTGACGATGCTTTCTCATGTCTGGAAAAATTCCCGCTTTGGAGACTTCTCGCTTAAATCGACGTAAGGCTGACTCAATATGTTCATTTTCACCTACGATTACTTGGGTCATTATCTTTCCTACTCAATTGACTTAATTTATGGTGAGGAATTCAGGAAACTAGATTGCAAAAAAAAGGCAGACTCTTTGTCTGACTTTAAGACTCTAAATTAAATTTCCGGTTTCAAAGTTTAGTAGCGATTACGTCCACCGCCGCCGTATCCTCCCCCCCGGTTTCCGCCAAACGAACCTCTATCACCTCTGTCTTCCTTGGGTTTAGCCTTATTCACTTTAAGGTCACGACCCATCCACTCAGCACCATCTAAAGCTTCGATGGCAGCTGCTTCCTCAGCTTCAGTTCCCATTTCCACAAAAGCAAAGCCGCGCGGACGGCCTGTTTCACGGTCAGTAGGTACTTGAACCCGCTTGACAGTACCATATTCTGCAAAAATACCAGTTAAGTCCTCTTGTGTAACCTCGTAAGAGAGGTTACCTACATAAATGGACATCGATTGTCTCCCTAATCGTAGCTGTGTAGAGATTTAAAATTCGGAGAGGAGTCTGTTCATACCAAAAGGAAAAGCCTGTCAATACTGAAAACAAACACTGCCACCAAATTAATTCTCCTAGTCTAGGATGACATAAAAGTCAACTCTCTGCGTGCCGTAGATGGTTAACAAATCATTAAGCATCTTCCAATTTACATCGATCTAGCTGATCTGAAGAGGCGATCGCCTGCTATAAATATAACCCAATGCCATCGGATAGCGTAAATAACCTCTTCTATCCGGTTCTTTTCTTTGCCACAAATCTTTGCAGCACAACTGTGCCATTCGCTTATGAGCCAGTATATTCTTGGTAATCTCACACCTAATGAAGAAGAAATCAATTTTTCTGAAGAAGCAGAGGTTTTCGTCTTTCCCACTTCTTTCGCCCAGCAGCGATTGTGGTTTCTCGACCAGTTAGCACCAGGCAATCCATTTTACCATGTGTCGGCAGCACTTCGCCTGACAGGTAGCCTCAACTTCACCGCTTTAAAGCAGACATTCAACGAAATTGTCCGCCGTCACGAAACCTTACGCACTACGTTTCTGATCGTAGATGAGCAACCAGTGCAGGTAATAACTCCCACTTTAGCCATACCTTTTCACGTCATAAACCTACACAATTTCGAGAACCTAGAACGTGAAACACAAGCACGACAACTAGCAACCGAAAAGGCTCAACGTCCTTTCAATCTAACCACCGGGCCATTGCTGCGAGTAACGCTGTTACAACTGGATGAAGCAGAATATGTGCTGCTACTAAATCTACATCACATTGTTGCTGATGGCTGGTCAATTGGAGTGTTAGTTAAAGAACTAGGGGTATTATATAAAGCTTTTGTAGAAAATAAGCCAGCACCTTTGCCAGAACTACCCATTCAATATGCAGATTTCGCCCAATGGCAACGGGAGTGGCTGCGAGGCGTGGGAGCAAACGGCACCTCACCCCTACAAACCCAGTTAGCTTACTGGCAAAAGCAGTTAGAGGGAATTTCGGTGCTGAACCTTCCCACCGACCGACTAAGGCCAGTAGTTCCAAGTTACAGGGGCGAGAAACAATTTCTAGAACTACCGGAAGATTTAACTCAGGCGCTAGAGGCACTTAGCCACCAAGAAGGCGTTACCTTGTTCATGACTCTGCTGACAACGTTTCAAACCTTGCTCTATCGCTACACGCAGCAAGAAGACATTGCAGTAGGTTCGCCCATTGCCAATCGCAACCGTAGTGAAATAGAGGGGATAATTGGTTTTTTTGTCAATAGCTTGGTGTTACATACCGATTTATCAGGTAACCCGACGTTTCGAGAATTGTTGAATAGAGTGCGAGAAGTAACTTTGGGAGCCTATGCTCATCAGGACTTGCCTTTTGAAAAGCTAGTGGAGGAACTGCACCCAGAGCGAGATTTGAGCCGTCATCCCTTATTTCAGGTCGTATTTAGCCTGCAAAACACCCCAATCGAAGCGCTAGAATTACCTGGGTTAACGCTTTCACTGTTCGAGTTCGACAGCAAAACTGCAAAGGTTGATTTGGAGTTCCACCTGTGGCGGGGCTTGGAAGGCTTGAAAGGACAAGTAGTGTATAGCACTGATTTATTTGATCAAAGCACGATTACGCGGATGCTGGGACACTTCCAAACGCTGCTAGAAAGCATTGTTACCAATCCAGAACAGCGTCTTTCAGATTTGTCTTTGCTGACTGTGCGAGAACGACAGCAGTTATTAATTGATTGGAATGACACCGAAAGAAGCTACCCAGAGAACAAGTGTTTTCATCAGTTGTTTGAAGCGCAGGTGGAGAAAACTCCCGATGGTATAGCAGTAGTCTTTGTAGACGAGCTTAACGCGGCTTCTCGTACCCCTACGGGGAAGCAAGCTACGCGTAGCGTCTTTGACAGGAGAAGAGTAAATCAGCAGTTAACCTATGGTGAACTCAATATCCGAGCTAACCAGCTTGCATATCGCCTGCAACAACTGGGGGTAGTACCGGATATTGTAGTTGGCATTTGCGTAGAGCTAACGCCTGAGATGATAATAGCCCTATTGGGCATCTTCAAGGCAGGTGGAGCATACCTACCTTTAGATCCGAGCCTACCTCAAGAGCGTCTAAATTTCATGCTGGAAGACGCACAAGTTTCAGTATTGCTAACACAAAAAAAGTTGCTCAAGCATTTTGAGAACTTCTCGAATCCAATTATTTGCATAGATGAAGATTGGGCAATTATTAAACAAAATAGCCAGGAAAACCCAACTAGCTATGTAACATCTGACAATCTAGCTTATGTCATTTATACCTCTGGCTCAACAGGGCAACCTAAAGGCGTTTTAATCGAGCATCGAGGATTGTCTAACTTAGCAGAAGCTCAGATTGAGGTTTTCAACTTGCAACCTAGTAACCGCGTTCTGCAATTTGCATCATTAAGTTTCGATGCCTCAATTTTTGAGATTGTCATGGCGCTGCGAACAGGAGCAACTCTTTATTTAGCAAATAAAGAATCTCTTCTACCCGGACAACCTTTGCTCAAATTATTGCGCGAAAAAGCTATTACTCACGTCACTCTTCCGCCTGCGGTGTTAGCAGTCTTACCTACAGAATCGCTACCCGCATTGCAAACTATTATTTGTGCAGGCGAATCCTGCACCGATGATATTGTAAAACGTTGGTGGAACTCCAAACGTCGGTTTTTTAACGCTTACGGCCCTACAGAAGCAACTGTTTGGTCAACCGTTGCAGAGATTAGTGCTATCAGTGAAAAACCACCCATTGGTTGCCCTATTGCTAATACTCAAATCTATATATTAGATAAACATTTACAACCTGTACCAATTGGAATTACTGGCGAATTATACATAGGTGGTGAGGGATTAGCACGAGGCTATCTTAACCGTTCCGAATTGACGGCTGAGAAGTTTATTTCCAATCCTTTTAATAGTGAAAATAGAGTGCGACTTTACAAGACGGGTGATTTAGCTCGGTATAAACCAGATGGTAATATTCAATTTTTAGGTCGCATCGATAATCAAGTAAAAATTCGTGGCTTCCGTATTGAGCTATCAGAGATTGAAGCGGTGCTGAGTCAACATGAAAGCGTGCAAAAAGCAGTAGTAATTGCTAAAGATAATTTATCTGGTGATAAGTATTTAGTAGCTTATATTGTTCACAAATCAAAGCAGACATCAACAACTATTGAACTACGTAAATTTTTAAAAGGAAAATTACCAAATTACATGATGCCAAAAGCTTTTGTGGTGCCGGATTCTCTGCCGCTAACGGCTAATGGCAAAGTGAATCGCGATGCGCTAAAAACCGCCAATATTCCAATTAACATCCCAATAGATAAAACCTTTATCGCTCCTCGTACTCCAACCGAGTCAACCTTGGCAAAAATCTGGGCTGAAGTCCTTAACATTGAACGTGTAGGTATTTATGATAACTTCTTCGAGTTGGGAGGCGATTCGCTGTTAACTGTGCGTCTTTTAGAGAGGATACACAAGCAGTTTGAGCGTGACTTGCCGCTATCTACCCTATTTTTAAATCCAACAATTGAAAGTTTAGCAACTTCTTTATCCATAGAAACAGATTCTCTGCCTTGGTCTCCCTTAGTTCCGATTCAGCCTGCTGGTTCAAATCCACCTTTTTTCTGCGTCCATCCAATCTTTGGTGTTGTCTTTCCTTATTACGAATTAGCTCATAATTTGGAGAAAAATCAACCATTTTATGGGCTACAACCCATTGGACTTGATGGAAAAAGTTCTCCACTAACTCGTATTGAAGATATGGCTGCTCACTACATTGAAGCATTGCGCTCAGTGCAGCCGAAAGGCCCTTATTTTTTAGGAGGTTGGTCTTTTGGAGGTTGGGTTGCTTTTGAAATGGCTCAACAACTCCAAAAATCTGGGGAAGAAGTGGCTCTACTGGCTGTGCTTGATACTTTAGCACCAATTCCTGGCAATCTACCTTCTTTTAGTAATGGTTTTAAGTTTATGCTGACTACAGTAGCGCGATATATATGGCCATTTTTTCTCGATTATTTTTATCTAATTATCGCTATCAGCAAGAATCGAATTAACAGTTTAACTTCCCGGTTTCCTAATTTTAATACATTTGTGCGATACTCCTTTTGGGAGTCGCTAACGCGAACGCTCCAAACAAATCTTTTCTCACACTTCATCCTGAAACAGGACGCCCCAGCCAACCTTTTATCTGAAGAATCCAAGTTAAGACTTTTAAGCGAGTTAGCAATCCGCCCCATGCTTCGTGTGTTCTATGCCAATAGCCAAGCAGTTCTTAACTACGTTCCGCAAGCCTACCCTGGACGAGTAAATCTTTTCAGAACAAAGGTTCAGTCAAACATCGCTGAGGAAGATTCAAGTATGGGTTGGGATAAACTAGCTGTCGGAGGAACGGAAGTTCATCATATTCCTGGTAATCACCTAACCATGCTGAGAAAACCCCATATCCAGGTTCTCGCCGCACAGCTAAAAGCCTGTATTGAGACACAAATTTATAAATAAAGAGTAATATGTCTTCTGAAGAGGTCTTTGTCTTTCCAGCATCTTTTGCCCAACAGCGGCTGTGGTTCCTCGACCAGTTGCTCCCCGGCAATACTATTTACAATGTGCCGACAGTAATTCGCTTGACAGGTTCGCTTAATTTAGCAGCACTAGAGCAGACTTTTAACGAAATAGTGCGTCGCCATGAAACCTTACGCACTACATTCAAGGCCTTAGATGGGCAACCCGTGCAGGTGATTCCTGCGGAAATATGCGCTAACATACCCAACTTAACAATACCTATTTCTGTATTAGACCTCCAGCAATTGCCAGTTAATGAACAGGAGATTGAAGCAAAGTGCATTATTACCGCAGAGATAGAACGTCCTTTTGATTTGTCCTCTGGGCCATTGCTGCGAGTAATAGTACTTGTCCTTTCCAAGACGGAACATATTCTATTGCTGAATATGCACCACATTATCTGTGACGATTGGTCTATTGGGGTGCTAATTCGAGAAGTGGGAACGCTGTATGCAGCTTTTGCAAAAAATCAGGTTTCGCCCTTATTAGAACTGCCTCTACAATACGCCGACTTTGCCCACTGGCAGCGCGAGTGGCTGCAAGGAGAAGTACTCCAAACCCAGTTAGCTTACTGGCGGCAGCAATTAAACAGTATTTCCATGCTGCATCTGCCTACCGACAAACCAAGACCAGCTATACAAAGCTATCAAGGAGAAACACAATTTATAGAGTTACCCCTCAAGCTAACTGATGCACTAGAAAAGCTTTCCCAGCAAGAAGGTGCCACCTTCTTTATGACGCTGCTGGCGGCATTTCAGACGTTGCTCTACCGTTACACACATCAAGAAGATATTGCGGTAGGTTCCCCAATTGCTAACCGTAACCGTAGCGAAATTGAGGGACTAATTGGCTTTTTTGTCAATAGTCTGGTGTTACGCAGCAACTTATCTGGAAACCCGACTTTTCGAGAACTGCTAGGCAGAGTACGAGAGGTAACACTAGGAGCATACAGCCACCAAGATTTGCCCTTTGAAAAGCTAGTTGAAGAACTGCATCCACAGCGAAACTTGAGCCACCATCCGCTATTTCAAGTAGTGTTTAGTGTCCAGAATGCGCCAATGTCGGCGCTAGAACTACCTGGATTAGTACCTAGCTTTATAAATATTGACTTACAAAAAACGCGCTTTGATTTGGAACTGCATTTATGGAAGTGTTCTGAAGATTACAGAAGCTTGTGGGGTGCAAACTGGAAGTATTCTGAAGGTCTTAGAGGCGTGATGGTTTACAACACAGATTTATTTGATAAAGCTACTATTAGCCGGATATTAGAACATTTTAAAACTCTGTTGTCAAGCATTGTTGCAAATCAAGAACAACGCATTGCAAATTTACCGCTATTAAGCGAAGTAGAGCGACATCAGATATTAGCGGAATGGAATAACACCCAGGCAGATTATCCTCAAGATAAGTGTATCCATCATTTGTTTGAAGAACAGGTATATCAGCATCCTAATTCTATAGCAGTAATCTTTAATAGCGAGCAACTAACCTATCAAGAATTAAATAATCGTAGCAATAAACTAGCACAATACTTACAAAAGCTAGGAGTAGGTTCTGAAGTTTTGGTAGGCATTTGTATTTCACAGTCTATAGAAATGATAGTTGGGTTGTTGGGCATTCTCAAAGCAGGGGGAGTGTATGTTCCTTTAGACCCCAGCTATCCTCAAGAGCGCTTAAAGTTCATGCTGGAAGATGCACAAGTTTCAGTATTGTTGACACAAGAAAACTTGCTCAAGCATTTTGAAGGCTTTCCGAATGCCATTTGCATAGATAAAGGCTGGGAAGTTATTAACCAAGAAAGCAAAGAAAATCCTAAAAGCGATTTAAATAGTGATAATTTAGCTTATGTTATTTACACTTCTGGCTCTACAGGAAAACCTAAAGGAGTGGCTGTAACTCACAAAGCTGTAAATCGGCTGGTGTGCAATACAAACTATATAAAATTGTCGCCTGACGATAAAATTGCCCAAGCCTCGAACACTTCCTTTGATGCAGCGACATTTGAGATTTGGGGAGCGCTGCTTAACGGCGCTCAACTTGTGGGAATTTGTAAAGATGTAACCCTTTCGCCTCATGAATTTGCATTACAGCTACGACAAAAAAGTATCAGCGTTCTGTTTTTGACTACTGCCCTATTTCAGCAAATTGCTAGAGATGTTCCGCAAGCTTTTTCTTCATTGCGATATTTACTATTTGGTGGCGAGACTGTTAATTCAAGATGGGTTAAAAAAGTTATCAGCAGTGGTGCACCAAAGAATTTAATTCATGTTTATGGCCCTACCGAAAATACAACATTTTCTTCTTATTACTATGTACAAGAATTACCAGAATCAGCCAGGTTTATTTCTATTGGTCGTCCCATTAGCAATACGCAATTTTATATATTAGATACCCATTTAGAACTTGTACCTATTGGCATTGTTGGTGAATTATATATTAGTGGTGATGGACTGGCGCGAGAATATCTCAATCGCCCTGAATTAACTACTGAAAAGTTTATTCCTAATCCTTTTATTAACAAAGCAAAAACACGTCTTTATAAAACGGGTGATTTAGCACGCTATTTACCAGATGGCAATATTGAATTTTTAGGTCGTATTGACAATCAAGTAAAAATTCGCGGCTTCCGCATTGAGTTGTCAGAGATTGAAGCGGTGCTGAGTCAACATCAAGCAGTGAGAGAAACGGTGGTCATTGTTGGTGAGGATATACCTGATGATAAATATTTAGTAGTATATGTTGTCCCCAACCAGGAACAGATACCAACGCAAGAGACGGAAAGCTTTGCATCTCAACTTCGCAAATTTTTAAAAGAAAAGTTACCAGAATACATGATACCAAAAGCTTATGTGATATTGGAATCGCTACCACTAACACCTAATGGTAAAGTTGATCGCTCTGCTTTACCTGCGCCAAATACAGCAACTTTCCATAAACAAGATTATGTGGCACCGCGATCGCAACTAGAAAAGTTACTTGCAGAAATTTGGGCTAAAGTCCTGGGAAAAGAGCATGTAGGCGTTCATGACAATTTTTTTGAATTGGGCGGTCATTCTCTACTAGCGACTCAGCTAACTTCCCGCATACGCGACACCTTCCAAATAGATTTGCCTGTACGCAATTTGTTTGAAGCACCAACTGTTGAACAACTTGCTAAATGTATTGACACAATGCGTTGGGCAACAAAAGGTACGGATAAGACTGGAACTACAAGAAAAGAGCGAGAAGAAGTGGAATTTTAAGGAGAAACTCCTCATACCATTTCCATATGAAGACGCATAGAAAGAACCCCACCGCCTGCGGCACCTCCCCTTACCAAGGGGAGGTTGGTAGGGATCAAAATAATGTGCAACCTCACAAAGAATTGGTATCAGTTAGGGGTGATGACGAAATACGTAAGTTTTTTACTAGCGATGGCGACTGAACAAAATTACAACCGTTCCTAGCAAAGAGATTGTAACGCCAAGTAAGTCCCACTTATCTGGTTTGACACCTTCAGCCAACCACAACCAAACCAGAGATGAGAGAATGTAGATACCACCGTAAGCAGCGTATACTCTTCCAGCATTTGAAGCATCTACTTTGGTTAGAGCAAAAGCAAAGATGATTAGAGCTAAGATTCCTGGAACAATCCACAAGATGCTCTTTCCAAGTCTCAACCATGCCCAGAAGGTGTAGCAACCAGAAATTTCTCCCAGAGCAGCAATTAAGAAGAAGACAAGTGTTTGCATTTTTAGTAAAGGTTTAAGGTAGACATACTACACCATGCCTACCTGGTATTGAGCCGAGATCCTTGTATAATCATGCAAGATGGTCTGAAAGCTCTCGTTATGTCTACCTTTTAGCCATTCTTGAAAATCTAGCGCTACACTATAAAGCGTGAATATACGGTTGACAGAAGATGGTATTAGCTTATTAAGTGAAAAGTTAAGAAATGAATTTTTTTCAAGCAAGCAACGCGAGCGTGGGCAAGCAATAGAGATGGCAGTATAGCGTATCCGTGTTAGGTAGCTTTGGTTGAGATTTAAGCGATCGCGCTATTAAGAACATGATTCCAGGGTGACAGTGATTCCGGCTTATCGTACGATTTTTTCCGAATTCTGCATTCACACCCGTTAAGTTAATTCGCTGTAACGTTTACCCACTGGACAATTTAGACAGTTTGTTTCATCACATAAACGGCAGATAGTTAAGGCGCTGTCCTTCGTTTTTGTCAGGGAAAACAAGATTTGGTTACTGATGCGGCACAAATGCAGGCGGTCTTTTGAGGATAGGGAAGCGATGGCTTCCTCAAGTGCCAAGAGCCGCGCTTGATGCATCTTACTCACCAGAGCTTCCCCTTCTTGGGTCAATTTCAGCTCCACAGCTCTGCGATCGACAGAGCAGCGTTCACGGAGAATCAATCCTTGTTTCTCCAGTCGCTCTACAAGCCTCACTGCACCTGGATGCGACATGCCAAGGGCGCGGCGCAATTGTTCAATCGGTATCCCAGGTGCATGTCTTACCAAGCAAAGAGCCTCGGCAGCCGGCCCTGCATCATCGATCATTCGCTTCACCGACTGGGCGACCGAATCTGTCAAGGCAAGGGCCAAAGCCCCCACTACATTCGCAAGGTTAGTGTTTTCCATACCTAAATTATATGCGTTATGCATATTGACATCAAGCAAATCTGATGGTTATTATATGCTTCAAGCATACATTTAAGTTCTCCATGATCCGACCTACAAAACCCGAAGATGCAGCGGCGCTGATTGCCGTAGCCAACACAATCGGTTTCCAGCCGAAGGATCTCGAGGATCTCGGCAAAATGCTGGCTGACTACCTCGGTGGCAACACCGAGAGCGATCCCTTCTGGATCACCGACGACGATGACGATGACGGGCCGGTGGGGGTCGCCTACTGTGAGCCTGAACGGATGACCGATCAGACGTGGAACCTACAATTGATAGCCATTCGCCCCGACCGCCAAGGACAAGGACGTGGTGGGAAACTGCTGCGCTACGTTGAAGAAACTTTGAAGGCGCGCGGTGGGCGAATGCTACTGGTGGAAACTTTAGCGAGCTTCGAGCGCACACGGACGTTCTACGCGAAGTGCGGCTACGAGGAGGAGGCTCGCATCCGGGACTTCTACACGGCGGGCGCTGATAAGATTGTGTTTCGTAAAGTGTTGAATGCAGACTAGACCACAGTAACCCATGAACAAGTTTCGGTTCAGAAGTGGAAGGATAGCAAAGTGGTTCACGAACGCTTCTATTAGGCGTAGATCTAGACGGTATATCTGTATAAATATGAATCGCATTCTCTGGAAAGATAATATCCTCTGGCAATGCACTTGCGCTGATGCTATGAGTGAACTGGAAGCGGATGCCGCTCCAACCCGAATCGTCGTTGGAAAGTAGAGATTGACGATTAAAGCTTTTTAAGATTGCCTTTTCTACAACGCAGGAATCATCCTCTGTCTTTGACATGACTCAAGATTATTTGTATCGACTAAATGATAAAAATTAAAAGACAGCAATCTAGATACACTACACTCAATTTCCATTTTGGGAAACAATAGTTAATTTACCTAACTTTAAGCCTTAACTAAACCGTAGTGTTACCAGGGAGATTAAGTAATTTTCCCTTGTATTTTTTAAGAGCAGCACAACTGGCGGCGCACCAACTTTCTTGAAAGTCACCATGCCATTTATGTCATCCGATATATGTGAGCGAGCCGTAGTAACGATTAACTTAAGCATTAGGAAAATGCGCGAATTGGCTGAGTTTACCCAAAGGGAACCAAAAAAGCCCTTTGACTTATTTTTTTGATGGCGTTCATGTACCGCCTCACTGTCTGCACTGTTGTTTTGGTCAGTCTAAATAGGCTCACCAAGCTGTTCTGCTGCCATCTTCAGGCAGAAGTCTAAACGCGGAAATCAATCTTTATTAGGAAGTGGGCGATGCACATCGGATTTCTTAACCCTCAAGGTAACTTTGATTCAGCCAATAGTCACATAACGAAACACCCAGACTTTGGGGGTCAGCTGATTTACGTTAAGCAAGTCGCCATAGCCATAGCTCAAATGGGTCATAAAGTTGATATTCTCACTCGTCAAATTATTGACCCGGAGTGGCCAGAGTTTGCCCAAGCGATTGAGACATATCCAGGCGTCGATAATGTCCGCATTATCCGGTTACCAGCTGGGCCAAAAGAATTTCTCTCTAAAGAGTTGTTATGGCCTCATCTGATTACTGATTGGGTGCCCAACATCTTGAAATTTTATCAACAGGAAGGTGGCTTACCCGATGCTATGACTGCTCACTACAGCGATGGGGGACTGTGCGGCGTTCTAATTGAGGAGGAGACAGGCATACCTTTTACCTTTACTGCTCATTCTCTCGGTGCCCAAAAGATGGATAAACTGGAAGTCACCCCAGAAAATCTCACAGAAATAGACGAGCTATTCCATTTTAGATATCGCATCTTAGCCGAACGCCTAAGTATGAATCGCTCGGTCGTTAATATCACCAGTACACGACAGGAACGCTTTGAACAGTACTCTCATCGAGTCTATCGTGATGCAGTGGATGTAAACAAAGACAACCGTTTTGCGGTGATTCCACCGGGAGCAGATTTCTCGATTTTCGGTGCAAAGGCACGTTCCGAAAACGAGGAGGCTATCGAAGAACTCATTCAAGAACGATTGGCACGGGACATTGCAGAACCACGTCGAAATTTGCCTGTGATTCTAGCATCCAGTCGATTAGAGCTTAAAAAAAACATATTAGGGCTGGTGCAAGCCTTCGCAATGAGTCCAACACTTCAGGAACGAGCTAACTTGATGCTAATTACAGGGGGGCTGGACGATCCTTTACAAGAGGAGGCTAGTGACGGCATGACTGAAGAGGTATTAGCCCCCATTCGAGAGGTGGTCAAAGAAAACGACTTGTGGGGCAAGATCAGTGCATTTGGCTTGTCAGATCAGTCTCAAGAGTCACTGGCAGCAGCTTATCGGTTTATGGTTAAACGCCGCTCGGTGTTCGCGCTGACCGCGCTCTACGAACCCTTTGGGCTTGCTCCCTTAGAAGCGGCAGTAGCAGGTTTGCCGGTGGTAGCAACTAAGAATGGTGGCCCTAGCGAAAGCTTGCGACAGGGAAATAAGGAATATGGCGTACTCGTTGACCCAGAAGATCCTGCTGATATTGCGCGGGGCTTGGAGCGGTTGCTATGTGATGCTCACGAGTGGGAGTATTTTGCCCAGGCTGGTCAGCAACGGGTGCTGAAGACGTACACTTGGGATTCTACTGCTGAAAACTACCTGACTTTGCTTGAGCAGATTCTGTCTTCACCGGAAACCCAGCCTCGCGCTGAACTGCTTCCCATCCATCCCTACTTCCGTAATCCAGAATTGCAGACCGATGTTTCTTTGGAAGAATTGAGCGACCTTTACTTTGGATCTAATCAAAAGGCACTAAGAAATGCGGATTAAATAAACTGCAAAACTGGGGTTAAAGCAGAAGTCGCTACAGAAAAAGTGGAAGTTTTTACAGGGAAAGCAAAAGTTGCTACAGACTGTGCAAAACATGGAAACGTCAGGGCGGAAGTTCTTACAGGGAAGGCGGAAGTTGCTACAGACTGTGCGAAACACGGAAACGTCAGGGCGGAAGTTCTTACAGGGAAGGCGGAAGTTGCTACAGACTGCGCGAAACACGGAAACGTCAGGGCGGAAGTTCTTACAGGGAAGGCGGAAGTTGCTACAGACTGCGCGAAACACGGAAACGTCAACCCTAGAGTAATATTTTTTGATGGATGCTAAATGTGGGATTCAGGCAGCTATGAGCAGCTAGCACAAAACGTGCTGACAGCTTCGGCAAACTGCTGGTTTTGTTCCATCAATGCCATATGTCCGCCTGGTTTGATGGTGACTCTTTGAGAGTAAGGTAATTCTGCTTTCATGCGATCGCTTGCCACAGGTTTAGTTGCTATATCTGAAGCACCACAAACAACCAACACAGGAACGTTAATAGTTGCAAGTGTGTCTGTTTCATCGAACTTCAACATTCCCAGTGTGCCACGAGCCAGAACACCAGGCGAACCCAATGCTGATAATAGACCTGCAAAACTTAGTTGACCGCGTGTTTCAGTACCCGTAAATCCAGATAGTTCTACGGTAATGTACAGCGAACCATTCAAATACGAGAGCCAAGTTATCAACCAAAAAAGAGGCCACAGCACGATAGTCAGGTACAACACAGGTTCGAGTAGTGGTTTCTGCAATTTACGTACCAAACTGCTAAAGATACAAGTTTTTACCGGATTGGTGTAAGTAGTATCTACAAGAATTAAGCCAGCCACCCGGCTCCCTAATTGCTCTGGAAACAGGCGACAGAATGTCAGGTTAATCATCCCACCCATGCTGTGTCCTAGCAAGATAACAGGTTTATCCCCTGCTATGGCAATAACAGCTTCCAAGTCACGGGCATATTTTTCTACAGAGTGATCATTATTTTTCGGTTTAGAGGATTTTCCTAATCCTGGTAGATCCCAAACTATTACTCGGAAGCGATTGCTCAGTTGTCGCTTGGCATAATACCATACAGTACTGTTTGGCCCCCAACCGTGTGAGAAAATAATCGGTTGCCCATCCTCAGGGCCAAAAAACTCTACTTGCAGTACACTACCATCTGGTCTTGGCAAGCGCTGCACGGTTTTACTACGCATAAACTTAGGTTCTTCGACTCCAGGACGCCGCAGCAGTGGCAAGCTAATAAAACGACCGCTAAAAGACCACAGAACCATTACTAGTCCAGCCACCAAGTAGGAAGTTCCCACAAGTTCTCGTTCATACCACTCATAGAGAATGTAGATCCCCCCGCCAAGTACCCCAATGGATAGCAGTTGCACCAGCCATACAAGCAGGAAATTATGAGGCATGAATATCATAAGCCTAAACCTTGCGATTCCTTGTTAACTGGGTTGTCTTTCAGCTTCATACCATAGTTAGAATCATCTAAGTTTCAATCTTAGGAATGATTTATACAGTGTTATAAGTGTGATAAAAATGCTGAGTTAGTCAATAACCAGTGCAGCGTGGCGCAAATAAATATCCAGTTCAAAAAACGTTAAAAAGCTTATTAAACAAGCAACATTCCTCCTGCCTCCTGCCTTCTAGTAAATAACAACTGTTGCGAAGGGGTGTAATTTTGAAAACGGTTGAGTTTTTATCTTATCTTCGCAGCTTAGATATTCAGGTTTTTGTTGATGGTGAAAAGTTTCGCTGTAACGCCCCCGAAGGAACTCTTACAGCAGAACTGCGTGCAGAAATTCAACAACGTAAAGCAGAAATTATTGAATTTTTAGAAGCAACTAATCGTACTAATAGCCACACTTCTACACCTCTCGTACCTGTTTCACGATCAGAAAATCTTCCCCTCTCCTTTGCTCAACAAAGGCTATGGTTTCTTGACCAATTAATACCTAATAATCCTTTTTATAACGTTCCTGTAGCACTACATTTAACAGGTTCGCTTAACTTAGCAGCGTTAGAGCAAACTTTTAACGAAATTGTGCGGCGTCACGAAGCTTTACGCACCACTTTTGTTGTGGTGGAAGGGCAACCAGTTCAGGTAATTAATCCCACATTAAAAATATCTTTACCAGTCATAGATTTGCGGCAATTGGCACAAGCCGAACGGGAAATCCAAGCGCGACAACTCACTACCCAAGAAGCTCAACATTTTTTCAATTTATCAACTGACTTGTTGTTGCGAGTAAAACTGTTGCAGTTGGATGAGACAGAACACATTTTGCTGCTGAATATGCACCACATTGTCTCTGATGGTTGGTCTATTGGGGTGCTGATTCAGGAAATAGCAGCACTCTACACAGCCTTTGCCAGTAATCAACCTTCTCCTCTACCGGAACTTACAATTCAATATGCAGACTTCGCATACTGGCAACGCCAATGGTTGCAAAGAAAAGTTTTAGAAAAGCAACTGGGTTACTGGCGCAAACAGTTGGACGGCATTTCTATGCTATATCTGCCTACCGACAGACCAAGGTTAGCAGTTCAAACTTACCAAGGTGCAAGGCAACCTCTGCAATTATCAAAAAATTTGAGCGAAGCGCTTTTAGCTCTTGGACAGCAGGAAGGGGTAACTTTGTTTATCACCCTGTTAGCAGCATTCCAAATTTTACTCTACCGCTACACACAACAGGAAGATATTGCTATAGGTTCGCCTATTGCCAATCGCAACCGTAGTGAAATTGAAGGGTTAATTGGTTTTTTTGTCAATAGTTTAGTACTGCGTACCGACTTATCAGGAAACCCAACTTTTCGGGAATTATTAAATCGAGTTAAAGAAAAAGCTTTGGGAGCCTATGCTCATCAAGATTTGCCTTTTGAAAAGCTGGTAGAAGAATTGCATCCAGAGCGTAATTTGAATCAAAATCCACTGTTTCAAGTGGTGTTCGCGCTACAAAATGCCCCAATGTCAACGTTAGAGTTACCTGGTTTAACTTTAAGTCCACTGCCATTTGATACAGAAACAACACGCTTTGATTTGGAGTTTCACCTGTGGGAGCCTAAGGTTCAAAATGGGTTGTGGGTAGATAGCTCAGAAGGAATTAGCGGTTTTGTAATTTACAGTACTGATTTATTTGATAAAGCTACTATTACCAGAATGTTAGGACACTTTCAAACATTACTAGAAGGTCTAGTTGCAAATCCAGAAGAACGAATTGTAAGTTTACCACTTTTAAGCAAGCCGGAGCTACATCAGTTATTAGTTGAATGGAACAATACTCAGGCATATTATCCTCAAGATAAGTGCATACATCAGTTATTTGAGAGCATTGCACAGCAGAATCCTGATGCCGTAGCCTTGGTATTTGGAGATAAAAAACTCAGCTATAAAGAGTTAAATATACGTAGTAATAAACTTGCACATTATTTAAAAAAATTAGGAGTTGAAGCCGAAGTTTTAGTAGGACTTTGTGTAGAACGCTCTTTTGATATGGTAATCGGGATGTTGGGCATCCTGAAAGCGGGCGGAGCTTATGTGCCTTTAGATCCAAGCTATCCGTCTGAACGTTTAAACTTTATGCTTGAAGATGCTCAAGTCTCAGTTTTGTTAACTCACGAGCGATGGCTGGAACGTTTAGAAAATAGTAATTCAAGGATAATCTGTTTAGATAAAGATGGTGAAATTATTGCTCAAGAAATTGAAGATAATCTTCCTAGCGAAGTTGCAGTAGATAACCTTGCTTATGTTATTTATACCTCTGGCTCAACAGGAAAGCCTAAAGGCGTACAAATTGAACATAAAGGATTATTAAATCTGGTATTTTGGCATCAAAGAGCGTTTACAGTTTCACCTATTGACCGAGCAACACAAATAGCAGGAGTGGGGTTTGACGCTTGCGGTTGGGAAATTTGGCCCTATCTTAGTGCTGGGGCAAGTATCTATATTATAGATGATGAAATCAGGCGATCGCCTGACCATCTCCGAGATTACCTAATATCACAAGCAATAACAATTTCTTTCCTACCAACACCTTTAGCAGAGAAAGTTTTATTATTAGATTTTCCTAAGAACGCAGCTTTACGAATATTACTCATAGGTGGGGATAAACTAAATCAATATCCCCTAGCTGATCATCCTTTCCAAGTAGTTAATAATTATGGGCCAACTGAGAATACGGTTGTGACAACTTCGGGTCATATTTCTGTTAAGAATAAAAATAGTTTAGCACCTGTAATTGGTGGTGCGATCGCAAACACCCAAGTTTACATCCTAGATAAACATTTACAACCTGTACCCATTGGTGTTGTCGGTGAGTTGTACATAAGTGGTGACGGATTAGCACGAGGTTATTTAAACCATCCTGATTTAACTGCTGAATGCTTCATTTCTCATCCTTTTAGTGATAACTCAAAAGCACGACTTTATAAAACAGGTGATTTAGTTCGCTATCGAGTAGACGGAAACATCGAATTTTTAGGCCGCCTCGACGAGCAGGTAAAAATTCGCGGCTACCGCATTGAGTTGTCAGAAATTGAAGTAGTGCTGAGTCAGCATCCAGCAGTACAACAAACTGTAGTGATGATTCATGAGGATAAAGAGGAAAAGCGTCTAGTAGCTTATGTAGCATTCAAAACTGAATACAGCAATGAGCAGGAAAATATGCAATTAATGCAATTGCAGGATGAGCAGGTTTTGCAATGGCAAATGCTCTACAATGAAACTTACAATAAACCTGCTGCTGATTCAGATCCAAAATTTAATATTGTCGGCTGGAATAGCAGTTACACAAATCAGCCTTTTCCAACAGAGCAAATGCGCGAGTGGTTGAATAATCAAGTCGCGCAAATTCTAGCTTTTCAACCTAAACGAGTCCTAGAAATTGGCTGTGGAACAGGTTTAATTATGTTCAGGATTGCACCTCACTGCACTAAATATTGTGGAACAGACTTCTCCCCGGTTTCACTTAACTACATTCAGCAGCAATTAGAAAAGCAAGAAATGCCGCAGGTAACGCTGCACCAGCAGATGGCTACCGACTTTGAGAAATTAGAAGCAGCAGCTTTTGATGTAGTAATTGTAAACTCGGTTGTACAATATTTCCCTAGTATTGATTATCTGATTCGTCTATTAGAAGGCGCTGTACAGGCAACTGCACCTGGTGGCTTTATCTTCATCGGAGATGTGCGTAGTTTACCACTTTTAAAGGCGTTCCATGCGTCAGTGCAACTAGATCAAGCTGAACCTTCCCTTACTTGCTCTGAGTTACAGCAACGGGTACAAATGCAAATTTTTCAAGAAACAGAGTTAGTTATTGATCCAGCTTTTTTCAGTGCATTAAAGCAGCGCTTTCCTCAAATTAGCCATGTGCAAATTCAACTGATGCGAGGTCAATATCACAATGAATTAACTCAGTTTCGTTACAATGTAATTCTTGAGATTGATGGTAAAACTGTTAATAATATTGAGGAATATTCAGTGTTGAACTGGTCTGAAGATAATCTAACAGTGTCAGCAGTACGTCAGTTATTAATTGAGAATAAACCAGAAATATTATGCATTACTAATGTGCCTAATGGGCGAGTGACGGCAGCAGTTAAAACAGCAGAATGGCTATCAGACATAGAAGATTTTAAAACTGTGGGTCAAATACGTAAAGCTTTGCAAAAACTCCAGAATTTAGGAGTAAATCCAGAAGATTTTTATGCGCTAGATTTACCCTACAGCGTTGATATAAGCTGGTCAGATTCAAGTACTGAAGGACGCTATGATGTGGTTTTCGTACGGCAAGATGGAATACGTAACAAAACTATTTTTCCACATAGCATAACTCACTCTCGTCCGTGGAAATCTTACGCTAATAATCCCTTACAGGCCAAAGCTGGACGTAACTTAGTGCCGCAGTTGCAGACTTATTTAGCACAAAAGCTACCTGAATACATGATGCCATCTACTTTTGTAGTATTAGAGTCTTTACCTCTGACGGCTAATGGCAAAGTGGATCGCCGCGCTTTAAGAGCCGATGCAATTAAGCCCCAATTGTCAGAGAATTACATTGCTCCTCGGACTTCTGTTGAACAAGTGCTGGTGAAAATTTTTGCTGAGGTTTTGGGACTCAAGCGCGTAGGAATTCATGATAATTTCTTTGAATTAGGTGGTCATTCGTTACTAGCAACTCAGCTTGTCTCTAGAGTGCGCGATGCCTTGCGGGTAGAGTTACCTTTGCGGAGTGTATTTGAGACACCAACAATTGCAGAATTATCAAAGGTAGTGGAAAGTTGTAAAGAAAGCAATGCTCAAAGCCAAGTCCCAATTTTAGCACCACTATCGCGTGAGAGTCGGCGGGTTAAGTTATCTTCCTTAAACGAAGAGAGCAAGGGGCGTTAGTTTAGTAGTATATGAAAAAATTTCGGCGTTACTGAGTGAAAGTATGAATTTGTCTCACGCAGAGACGCAGAGAGTATGAGTTTAAGATATTGAATTTTTGGCGTTGCTGAATTGACGTATGAACTCTTGTTTCTACCTTTGCGTCTTTGCGCCTTTGCGCGAGCTTTTCATATTCTGATTCAGTAACGCCCGGATGGAAGTGGTCTGAACGACTTCTGAAAAACTGATTATGCTGTTTTAAAAAAGCGGATAATTTCGCGGACATGATCGAGAAATTGCCCGTCTGTGGAAAGTTGAGCGATCGCATTTCTTGCTTCTCTTGCCAAACGCTCATGTTCAGTTTGATTTGTAGCGCGTAATTCTTCTAAATTTGCAGCAATCCGGGCTAAATCTCTGCGAGTTTCTTCGGCAAAGCGTTGTTGAGTGGCTGGTAATGAATAAGGTTGTTCTGGATTAAGTTGTTCTTCTAAAGATTGAATTTTTTGTTCCAAGTTAAAGAAGCGATCGCGCAGTTCGACAATATCTTCACGGGGATACTTCCATTCTTGGCGAATCATTGTTAACCGCGCATATAAATACTCATAAGCACGAATAGCCGGACGGAGGATAGTTAATAATAAAGCTGCACCAGAACTTATATATCCCACAGTACTAATACCAGTAGCAGCAAGGGTATAAAGACCAACGGCTGAGAATAAGTGTAAGGCAATAGCTACCCAAAGCGATCGCTTTGCCAACACTTTAACGTACTTCACTTGTTTCTCATCAACTGGAATTCCTTTCTCTTCTGACTGTGCGGCTTCTGCTAAAACTTCTTTGGCTTGAAAATGTACATTCCACGGAACTGTAACAATTACTAACAGCCACCAAAAGCTTGCACCACCAATCACCCAGTCGAGAAAATTACCAGCCGGTATGTGCAACCATTGCAGTAAACCAAAAGCCACCAGCACTACAACTACAATTCCAACAATGGAACTGATGAAAAAGTTGATATACATTTTGCCTTGTCTCCGGTGAAACTATCACCTCGATCATGGCTGCGAGTTCTCAGTTATACAGATATACTTGTGATGGTTTTTCTAGTTGCACATATATAGCAGGGAACAGGGAATAGGCTTGAAAGTTTTTGTGGGGTTTCAAGTGAGCGATCGCAATCAATTTGAATTCCGTGTCCGGCGTGGGCGAAAACAATTGTGGGAGTAGCTAATAAAATTAGACTCAGGAGTGTAGTAGAAACATAATGCACGGCTACAGGCGATTGGGAACGCAGAGATTTAGGCATCGCGATCAAAAGTCCTTGAGTATGTGAGGGAAAAAGCTAGGCTTACTTGTTGTACCAAGCTTTTCGCCACTGTTTCATTTGGTTAATCTCTGCATCTTGTGATTTGCTAATATTTTGAGCCAAGTTCTTAATTTCAGAACGCTGAGACTTTTGCAAAGCATCTTTAGCCATAGTCACAGCTGCTTCATGGTGAGGAATCATGGCATCGATAAAGCGTAGGTCAAATTCTGTATCAGCAGCGCCCAAGTTCATGTTCATCATCATGCCTTGCATTTGCTCAGAAGACATCTCTACTGTTGTTTTCTGTTGAGCATCATAAGCCATTGGTTTATTTTCTGCTTTGGGATACCAAGCTGTGCGCCACTGTTTCATCTGCGTAATTTCTTGGTTTTGGGTTTTGATGATGTCGTCTGCTAGCTTTTTGATCTCAGGGCGTTTTGATTTTTGCTGTGCTTCTTTCGCCATTTCCACTGCTCCTTGATGGTGTGGAATCATCGCATCAACAAACCGCAAATCATAGTTAGCATCGGCTGGGCCTAAATCCATTGCCATGCTGTGGTTCATACCACTATGATGCATCATCCCACCGTCGTGGTTCATCGGTTGCTTGTCGTTAGTATTAGTAGCGGTGTTAGTAGGGTTTGGTGCTTGGCTTTGGGAAGTATTTGTAGAACAGGCGGTTAGCACACTGTTTGAAAAAGAGGCGATCGCTATTAAACTAAATGTTAAAAAGCTGTTTTTCAGCGTTGAGAGTTGCATAAGAATTACCTGAATAGTTTCTAAATCACATTCTAAACTCTCTAGTTAGCTAGAGAGTCAACCCTTAATATGGTGTGCCTTTTGCTTAGGTAATACAAATTTAGGACTAGTCCTAAAATTTTAACGAACCGCCAAGGACGCCAAGGACGCCAAGAAAAGAAAGAGAAGATTTGACGAATGATTTGACACTCAAAAATGAAATCAAAGATTAGTGCCATTGTTGATCTGCGGGATGTTTGAGTCGCACCAAAATCTCAAACCCTGATTACTGAATTAAATAGCTGCGCCAAATCGGTTGAGTATTTTTGCTCCCCTTTTCTGGAAGCAGCAATCGCCAAGTTTTGCCTTCTTGCTGAATTTGCAGGTAAACTTCAAACGGTTTTTGCAGTTGCGTTAAGCGTCGTTTTGGTAGCTTGATAATTAAGTCATAGCTTCCCCGAACGCGGAAAGCTGGTAAATTTTGAATAGTCAGGGGTTGTTCTTGAGCAATTGATAGATGCTTGATTTCAAATCCTCGGAAATCTAGATCTAGCTGTTGGCTAAGTTTTTGTTGGGTTTGCTCTAGCTCAAATGCGATCGCTTTTTGGATTAACTGGCTAGTTGGCAGTAGTCCAATACTGCCACAAGCTGTCAATAATACCAGCAAAATTGCTGTCAAAATCAACCGCACCATGTTACTTCTGATAAACTTATCCAGCGTTAGTATAGCGGTAAATGCCTTAAATTCTCTCATCTACCATGCCAAAACGGACTATTGGTCTTGATAACAAACTCTACAATTATCTTTTATCTGTTTCGCTGCGGGAGCCAGAGATTCTTCAAAAGTTGCGTCAAGAAACGGCCAGCCATCCTAGAAGTGGAATGCAGATATCACCGGAACAAGGGCAATTTATGGCTCTATTGGTGCAGCTGATTGGAGCAAAGAAAACCCTGGAAGTTGGAGTGTTTACGGGTTATAGCTCACTCTCTGTAGCTTTGGCGCTGCCTGCTGATGCCCAGATTATTGCTTGTGATGTGAGTGAAGAATTTACTGCGATCGCACTGCGGTATTGGCAGCAAGCAGGGGTTGCCAATAAAATCGATCTACGATTAGCACCTGCTTTGGAAACTTTAGATGGCTTGTTGGCAACTGGGCAAGCTGAGACATTTGATTTTGCCTTTATTGATGCCGATAAAGAAAATTATGACGGATATTATGAGAGAACTCTGCAATTGGTGCGTCCAGGTGGATTGATTGCTATTGATAATGTCTTATGGTCTGGACAAGTTGCCAACCCGCAAATTCAAGATGAAAGTACTCAATCTATCCGTGCGCTTAACGAGAAACTACACCACGATCAACGAGTAACTCTTTCCCTCGTCCCCATCGCAGATGGACTTACCTTAGCACTCAAGCGACGTTAGTAGGACTAGGGCGTGTTTTCTTGCCTCGCCGACACCCTAAAGGGTGCGGCTACAGGAACGAAGTCCCTTCGGGTTCGCAGTCGCCTGCGGAGGGAAACCCTCCCGCAGCGCTGTCTCACCGCGCAAGCGGACTACGAAAAATCAAGATTTTAAGCCTGCAAAAGCAGGCTTTGTTCCTGTAGCCTCAGGCTTTAGCCTGAAGGCTGTGTAGGGCTTAAAAACACGCCCTAGCTGCAAGGTGTAATGTGTTTTTTGGTATCTTTGTGTCTTAGTGGTTAAAAAATTGACTTTCTAACCACCAAGGCACTAAGACACAAAGTTAAAAGTTGAAGCCGACTCCTAGTAGTAGCCCGACATCAGTTTCATCTAGAAAAGCTGCATTTACAGAACCTGTTGCTGTAAATCGAGAACCTAAAGGAATGTCTACGCCACCACTTAGTAGTAAACCAAATTCAGTGTCGCCAGTAATTTCAACAGCTACACCAGCACCTATGTAAGGAGATATGGCGAACCCTTGCCCACCAGTGGGATTTGCTAGGCTTGGCGCATAATCTAACGTTAAGGGAACCAAAAACAGTGTATCGTCCCCGAATAGCGCCGATGGTCGCACCGATATATTGCGTGTTAGACCGATTTTGCTAATTGCTGCAAAGTTACTTTCGCCCAAAGCTGAGCCACCACTTATACCAATATTGCCAGCAACCCCAACATAGCTAGGCCCACCAAGCGTGCCTCTACCTGGCGCAACTTCACCATTAGCAGTTCCTTCTGGCCGATTTAACTGACTGAGGTTAACGTCAGGCGGGATGAGGACTTGGTTAATCGCATGAATAACACCATTACTGGCTTGGATGTCCGGCTGGATAACTCTCGCATCGTTCACCGCAACTTGATTACTAGCGCGATCAATTTGAATATTTACAGGTTTGTCTTCAAAGGTTTTCAGTTCTCCAGCCGAAAGCTGACTCGCCGTTACTGCACCAGGAACCACATGGTATCTCAAAATCTTAATTAATGCTTCTCTGTTCTCTGGTTGCTGTAATTGCTGTAGAGTAGCAGCAGGTATAGCAGCAAATGCCTCATCGGTGGGGGCGAAAACTGTATAAGGCCCAGGTTGTTGTAGGATCTCCGTTAGACCTGCTGACTTTAATAAAGCAGTCAGGTTTGTAAAGGAACTACTAGATGCAGCAAGGGAAACAATGTCGCTACCCGCTTGAGTACCGCCAGGAGTTCCTCCTACAATATACTGAGTCGCTGGAACATTGCTAGCAATGGGTTGCGCCCGTCCCTGCCTAACCAAAGCTTGATACAAAAGTGCTGCTGCTTCGGCACGAGTTAACGGCTGTTGCGGATTGAGTTGTTTTACATCCGGATAATTAACGACAATATTGGCTTGTGTTGCTGCTGCGACGCTACCCGTGGCGTAGTTTGGGATAGCTGAGGCGTCTGTGTAGTAAGTATTGAGAGTATCTGATGCATTAGCGTTACTAGTCAAACCCAAACCATTCGTTAAAGCTACAATCGCTTGCACCTTAGGAATTTCTTGATTTGGCAAAAACACGTTTCCTGGATAACCTGCCAAAAATCCAGTTTCGTAGGCTCTTTGTATAGCAGAAGCCGCCCAGTAGTTAGCAGGAACGTCGCTAAATCCACCTGAGGGTAATTGCCGAACTGGATTTTGATTACTGAAAGCTTTCTGAATCAAGGCTGCAAATTCAGCACGAGTCACAGATTGATTCGGCTTAAATGTGCCATCAGGAAAGCCACTAATTATATTATTTGCAGCTAAAACTTGAATGAATGGAGTTGCCCAATAATCTGAGGCTACATCAGACAAGTTAACTGTTGAAGTTGGAGCAGTTGGAACAGGCGGAGTAACAGACGGAGATGGAGTAGTTGGAGTAGCTGGAGTAGTTGGAGTAGTCGGAACAGTCTCTTGAGATGAAGCTGGGGCAGAAATTAGGATGGGAGTTACTGTAGCAGCTATTACTCCTAAAACTAGCAAAGAAGTGCTCGCTGATGACCAACGAAAGAAACTAGACATGAAAATCTCCTCCAGAAAACAGTATTTTTGATTGACTATTGGAAAACACCACACACAAAGTTAAGGCGGCACAAATATCAAGATGATTGCTTGGTTAGCCTCATTATCAAAACCAAGAATGCGAACTTTAACTCTCGAAAATTAAAATTTTGACATTATAGCCATCTGCTCTTGCGTATAATAACATCTTTCCTATTATTTACTACATATAGTATAGTCGTCCTAATTGACTTGTGAGAGTTTGCTTTTTTAAAAAACCATAGATAAATGATTGGAAGTCTATAAATTTATCATTTTTGGCTGATAGTTTAGTAGGAGATAAATTGGCATTTACAAGGCGGCTCTCTAGAATCGCCGATAGATTTTAATGCCGTCAAGCTTAAGCTACATAAGATTTAGTAATATTTTAAGATAGGAGTTCTGTGTTGGAACTACACATATAATATTTTGAATCTCCCACTGCAATTACACAACTAGCTAATGGCTACACTTTTGTGATATTTTTTCACTCTTTAGATAGTTGACCCTAATGGTAAATTCAGAAGTGATGGACTGTAAATCAGCGATCGCACTTGGAAATTTAGAGTATGATTAATCAAAGATTTTAGAAATTGTGCATTCTACAAATCAACTCTAGTATGGAATTATCGAATTTAGTTGTTTCAAGTGCTTTGCACAACCTTGATTTACATGCATATTTGCCGTGTTGAGTGTTAGACCTAGCTGAAATCACCAAATTGCCTATAGAACGTATGTACAATGCGTAATTTATCAAAATAGGGCATTTGCTTAAAGTCCTGAGAGTTTCACAAATAAGTTAGTTTGCCATAAATGCTTCTAACTAATCTCTACAATTAGTAGTGCATTTGATAATCTACGTCTGCACCAAATATCAAATTACGTAAATGTTAGCTCAGTGCGAACAACTCCGGCACGTTCATGACGAGCTAAAAGTTTGACTGTGCTACCCAAGGGCGCACATATCACCCATTCTACTTTCGCCCGATCTGTAGTAGAATCGCCCTGCCGTCTGGTAGGAGCCGAGGGCTTGTAGGCACGACCCTCCAATTGACCTAACTCTTCAAGGGGCTTGCCCGTTTCCAAAGTTGCATGGGGAGGCAGTTCAATTTCACAGATACAGCCTCGCACTAGCTTTTTCTCCAAGGCTTTTTGGGTAACGTAAGTGGGTAACCAGCCTGTGTTATGTATAACCAATCGAACTCGATAAGTATTATCACCCAACTTGTGAACACTAGCTTCATAAATCTCTAAGCAGGGGGAAATTAATAGGTGCCACACTAACCAGTCAGGAAAGCAGGCTATCTCCTTCTCTAAAAACTCTGGGGGTGGATTTGTCCAAGCATACATGGAATCCCAACCACCCAGTTCAATCTCACCAAGTTGGGGATGGTTAAAAGGATACCAATCTATATAACCCTTACCTGCGAGTTTTTCATCGTTCCAGCGCAGCAACTTTAGGTCATCTTCTAAGGGGTGTTCCCGCTGCCAATCGACGTATTTGTAATCAGTAATCCCAGCTTGGCGCTGAGGACTCCATACTTCTACTGTCCAGGCGAATAGACCTTGGTATTCATAAGCCCAGTCGTCGAATGTACCTGTAGTTACGTCTTTGGGATGATAACGGAAATCATGAAAGGCAGAAATGGCTGGGTATGCGGTGAGTTCAGTACCTTTTTCACCGATACGTTGGTAGGTACGGAGGTCATTGACAGGCAATTCATCATCGCTGAGGTGAGTATAGGGGCGGATCAGAACACCGCTGAAAGTATGAAAAGCGATCGCCCCCGTGATGTTAGCATGTGTGCTGATAAACTCTACGAGCGATCGCACTTCTGTCTCAGATGTGGGATAAGGTCCAGATCCTGGCTGCTCAAATTCTTGCCGCCACAAAGTTGGAAAATTTCGGTTCAAGTCTAGCCCTTCCTTAGAACGCTGGATCTGGATCTGAACCCCGTCGTAATTTTCTATACGCCCTTCTGGTAGCAGCCGATAATACTGACCACCTGTTTCTGTCGGCTCACGACGCACCAGCAAGCGCGGTTCGGTGGGGCAGATTTTCCAAGCACCATTAGCATCCGGGATTCGCATGAGTAAAATCCGACCATCGCCATCCATGTCTTCCATCACTAACCCATCGTTGTGTTCCTCATCGTAGGGATAGGGACGGGTAGCAGAGCGAATAAATTTTGGTTTGTCAGCCAATGCCAACTCGGCACCATCAGGGTTGACACGGGGGCAAATGTAGAATGTGCGGGTGTCCAAACAACGTGTGATGTCTGGGTGAGTGCCGTAGGCTGTAACTAATGTTTGCAGAAAGTATAGACACACACTCGACGGTGCAAGTTCCGTGGCGTGGATATTGCCATCAACCCAAAGGGCTGGTTTTTCTGCATCTGCACCATTGGCAAAGTTGGTAACTGTCAATAGCCAGATGTCACGTCCTTCGTAACTCTTGCCGATGCTTTCTATGCGTACTAGGTGAGAAAATTCCTGTGCATAACCATGCAGAATGCGTGTCAGGTCTTCGTAACGGTAATATTTATCAAACCGAACGTCTGGCATAACAAACCTCATCATGCACCCGTTGATCAACATCTACGATAGCATTATCAGTCGTTAGCTTTGAGAAGCAACATTAAACGGCGTTGCAGAAAAAGCGGGATGATTTTTTGACTCAAAAAAGTTGAGATTAATGATAACTAATATCAACTTTTTTGAACAAAGTGGGGACTGGAAAATACATAACGGTCAATAACGTGCCGTAAGTGTAGCGCTTTTAAGGGACTATTACATCTGGTAAACAGTAAAAATACTAAGTAGCTAGGCGTGTTTATCATTTATGATAACTATTGTCATTTAGTGGTATTGTGATAAACAAGCAAATCATAGATAAAACAAGGGTAGCGCTTTAAAGTAAATCAACTCGTATGGCGATCGCACAATGGCTCTCAAAAGCTTTCGCACAAAGTTTCAGGATTTTCCTTACCGTCATACTTGTCGGTCTTTCTTTCCCTGTAATTGTTGCGTCAGAAGAAAAATCTAATCCTAACAATGAACCGGAACCCCTTCAAACTGAGATTACACAGCAAGATATCAGAGTTATTGAGCAATTAGTAGCCATTGCTGAACGCAACTCAGCCCAAGTGCTGGAAGCAAAATCTGCAATGGGATTGAATAACTTTAGAGATATCATAGCTCTGGAATTATCACCGTCTTTTGCTACTACCTCAATATCACCAGATTCCTCATCTGAGCGCGAAAACAGTTTTTCGTTCACCATCACAATCGATCCAATTAAATTCGTCAGTACTTTTGGGCAACTGCCTGTTTTGCAGGCTCGTTGGAATGAAGCCAAGCATCAAAAACGAGTTGCTGTCGTACAATACTATGTTGCCTATGTTCAATCGCGTCAAGCCGCGAAACTTGCTGCTTATCGGATGCAAAAGTTTACTGGGGGTTCTCGCATTGCTAGTCTTCGTTCATCTGAGAACGTTAATCATCTCGCTAATCCTGATTATGTTGCCGCCGCAACGGAAATGCTCAATACAAACACGCGTCAACAATTGGCATTGGAAGAACTAGCAGCTTGTGTCGGTTTATCTCCACAAGCAATGACTTTAGTCATTAATGGGGAATAAATGTTTTTTTCACCAACCGCGTTTCTGGTAACTCCCAAGCAAAACGTATCGCCAATTTACAAGGAGGAAGCGCCACTATTTCCCGGTTTGAATTAGCTTTACTTCAGATAAAACAATAATCCAATTCCTGCGATCGCAATTATCACACCAGCGATCGCTCTCCAACTCACTTTTTCACCCATACAGATAGCGATGGGAAGAACAAACAGTGGGCTAGTCTGCATTAAGGTTGAAGCAATTCCCGCAGCGGTGAATTTAATTGCTGTCTGTTGCAACCAAATTCCTAAAAAAGTTCCACAAAAAGCAGCAAAGAAACTTGCTAAAATTACTCGCTGCGATCGCCAGTAAGGATACGGCAAGGTGGCACCTCCACGCCTAGGAAAGCATGTCCACACCAAAATAATCAACACGGCTGCACTTAACCGCAACAAGGCTGCCCACAATGGGCTAATGTTCCCCGTCACAAACGCTACGCGAGAAATAACAGTTCCAGTGGCATTTGTCATTGCAGCTAACAAACCAAAGCCGATTCCCTGCCATAGTTGCGTTGCAGAAATATCGCTTGTACCTGGGACTCGTTCTGTCACCACCCAAGCAACTCCCAAAATGGTGAGCAAAATGCCACACCATGCACTGATATTTAGCCTTTCCTGGAGAACAATTGTAGCTGCGATCGCTGTCATCGGCGGGGAAAGGGTTCCCAAGAGTAAAACGCGACGCGCCCCCAAGCAATTTATGGCAGCCAGGAAAGCTGTATCACCAAAGCCAATGCCCACAGCACCACTAACAAAGAGTAGAAATACTGGCATTGGGGCTAGGGTTGGTAAGAAATTCCCAGTGAGCAAAATAGTTAACAGAAGCAGAGCAATTGCAATTATCCCTTTAATCAAATTCAGTTGCAGTGGCGGAATCCGTTGCCCCAAAAGTCCATACACCACTGAGGCTACAGCCCAAAAACAGGCAGCAAATAAAGCAGCAATTTCGCCTTTCCAAGCTGTGAGAGGAATAATTAAAGAATTATTAAAAATAATATACACACCTGAATTAATGCTTGAAACTCTTTAATAATACATCAAACAATTGAATAACTATTAGCACTCAAAGCTAGCAAGTGCTAATTCATGACTGAAGTTTAATACTTTTGATATAGGTAAAACTCTACTTTTTTCAGATGCCATTTAAGTAATTGTTCAGACATAATTTATTTTAAATAAACCTTGGTGCAACTGATTAATAAAGGTGAATACTGAAATGAAATATACTTTTGATATTGTAGGCGTATCTCAAGTTTTGTACTTTTTTAATCACCAACAACAGAGTTGGCAAAAATCACCGAATCAAGGTGTAGAATATCTGGTAACTCATACATGTACATTAGATGCCCTTCTGGAATCTGTAGAATCCGTTCCAGCAAAGTGGGGTTGGAATTTGGATCAAGTAGTAGATACGGTGATTCAATTTTGGTTGAACAACTCAGAGAGCATTAGCTATTGGAAGGGACGTTTAAGTGATGCTGGTAGGGATAACTTACTGGTAGCTAGGGTGGCAGATATCACAGCTCTACAAGCTGAATTTGAATCATTACTAAGTAAAGATTGGTAATATATTGCACCATTTACAACAACTCCTATGGGTTATAAATATATGGCTCATATAGAACTCCTATTTGATTTTTTTTGGCGTAGCCTACGCTTGCGCTTAAAAAACTCACCACACCTTTATTACTTCTTCCCTATTCCCCATTCCCCATTCCCCATTCCCCATTCCCTATTCCCTTATTCCCCATTCCCCATCCCCTGCCTCTACGAGTGATTCAGCAATCAAACCGGATTGCTATGTTTTCACAATAATTTGTTGTTTTGTCCATTCTCAAATGCTTTAAGAACTTTAAGATATAACTTTTCTACTCTCTTAGTTTGAACCTCACCAATTGAGGCATAGTGAGTTAAACCAGGAGAGCCGTTTACTTCAATAGTTGTATAATTTAACATTGGCAGTGTTATGTCAGTGGTAATAATATCCACGCCTGCTAATCTCAAACCCATATCTTTTGTCATATTTATTGCTAGCTTTTGAAAATCTGGATGGATACTTTCAGTTAAATCTATTGCTTCGCCTCCACTCGATAAATTTGCATTGTCTAAAAGATAAACAATAGTATCTTTGGATATCACACTATCAAAATTTAGCTTCTGTCTTTGCAACTTAATTTTGATTCTGTAATCCTCAAAATCTATAATTTTTTTTCTACCAGCTTTGATGAAATTTTCCTGTTTCTGGTGCAGAAGTTCCAAAACACTAGATTTACCATCTCCTTTGATAAATAAGGGAATCCTTTGATATACCGAAAGAACTTCGTCATCTAACACCACAATTCTATAGTCATTACCGCTATAGAATCGTTCGACAATTAATCCTGAGTTTATTCTCAAGATTTTTTTGGCTACTTGATAGTATTCTTGCTTCGTGTAAACCTTTGTCACGAATATACCTTGACTGAGATTAAGTGGTTTGACAATTACAGGAAATCCTAACTCTTTAGCATAATCAAATCCGGCATCGATATTTTTAGTATTAGATAGTTTCTCACATATTCTATTACTAAAAAACCTTTGACCCTCAGTAACTTTGTATCCAAATTTTTTGAGAAAAAAGTTTGAAACCCCTTTATCTTTTGCTATTGATGATGAGCCAGAACAATTAATATCAAAGGTAGCCGTATGAAAAAATGCTTTATTTCCATTTTTAAACGTAATATGTCCAACAAAGCCATAATCTGGATCAATTACAACTACTGCTCCTATTTGCTCTGCTACTTTTTGAATTGTTGAGGTTGTAAATGGTATTCTCATTATCAAAAGTATAATTTATCCGAAAAGATTTTAGCTAATTCACACTAACTGGTCAATATAGAAAACTTTATTATTTTACTAGTAAATTATATTTAAATTATATTTAAAAGCTAAAAAAAAGTTTATTTTTAAAAGTATCAATAAAGCTGAAAATTTGAATTCATCTAAATTAACTAGAAAGAGCACGAATCTTGACGGTATAGCCTCCTTGAGGCGCAGGAATCAGGGAGTTAAGAGTGCGATGTCTCTTGACTCGCCACCCGGAAGTTTTGATGGTTAGAGTCAATTCACTGTTACAGGAAGCGGCGAGAATTTAGAGAAAACATGTGTTATTTAATACTAGCTTGATATTTGACTACTGTTACTAGTTTTGGTTATGTACATTCATCAAAATCGCACAGACAGAATACTTGTCATAGATCTAACTTTATCCTTGTTTTTCCTTGTATCAGTTGTAAATTAAGGCTTTGAGGTTAATACCTGACTGCTTGTTGCAATTTAGTAGGTCTAAATTTTAGCTCTAAGTGTTGACAATTTATGAATAATCGAATAACAAGGTGGCAGCATCATTAAATAAAAGCGTTAGTGCATTCCTACCTAGAAACTAATTAACGCCCTTGACTAAACTTCATACGGATAACATAATTATGCCAGAAAATACGGATAACAAAGCTTCCAAGTCAGATACTCAAGCGATCGCTTACAAAGAGCGTCTTAATTCTTGGGCGATCGCTCGTTTGCTTCCTGACACCCAACGGGAGATTATCGCCCGATTCCGTACTCGTGCTGATGCAGATGGTTATATGCAGCACCTCCGCCAGGAAAAGCCAAACACTTCTTTCCTGGTTGTCTTTGATTGTAAACGCGAAGAAGCTGTAATTTAAATTTCACACAGAGGCAGTATTTCTTAACTCGCCTCTTGCGAAATTGCGATGGTCACAAGTCTTTGCTCGGACTGATCGGGAGCATCTACACAATCGGAGCGATGTAACTTAACAGCTGAGTTATATTCTCCTCCAACCACTCTTCGAGCAAACTTGTGTTCATTACCGCATCAACTACACTTTGGTGAGTTGCTTTACCCTCACGGAGCCAGCCTGTCCAGTAAATAATGCAGCTTGCTCGTTGCAAGCGCCAAACTAACGACAGCGCCTCTACCTCCGAGCGTGTGAGAGAATTATGTTTAGCATATCCTGTGCTGAAAGCTTGCACAAACTCCAAATGGGGTGCTTTTTTCCAAGAGAACCGGGTGAAGTGATCAAGTGCTGCAACATAATCCATTAAGCGCAAATCTGAAGTAGCAAACTCGAAGTCCAAAACCCCAACTACACGATTTTCTATCAGTAGAACGTTAGGGCAAAGGAAATCTGCATGAGTTGTTTGAACTGGAAGCGTTCTATATAAGTTAGGCGCAGCTTCAAGAACTTCTGTTAATGTTTTAACAATGCACTCTTGCTGCATTAGAGGCAATTCAAGCGACTGTGGTACTTCTAGCGGATCTGTCACTAAAGGATGAATATGATAAATATCTCCCCACGCAGGTAATTGAGCCATTTCTCCTGCTGCATCGAATCCAGCCAGGACGTGATGCAGTTCTCCAAGTGTCTCACCGACAGCATGAGTATCAGCAAGATTTTTGCGGTCAGCAGGCTGGCCTGAAATGAAAGGAAGCAGAGCAACGCGCAGTAATGAGTTATTTTGATTAACTGAAATCAGTGTTTCGCCCAACTCAGTTGGTATGGGAGTTGGAACTGCGAACGACAAATCACATGATTGCAGATATGTCAGTAATGAGTGTTCATATTGAATTTGTTCAGTGGTTATAGAATCGTTGTATAGCTTTAAGACAAACTTGTCTGCTTGCGTTTCCACAAAAAAGGTTGTGTTGACTGTACCTTGATTTGTTGGTTGTATTCTAAAATTACCCAGAAATGGCCATACTCTGAGCAGTTCAACAATATCTTGTTGGGATAATTGCGAGGTTTTAGGCTTGTTCATAACTAAATAACGGGCGTTGCAGAATATAAATATGAATTAGAGCGATCGCCCAAAGGGTAGTGCACTCCGCGCGATCGCAATGAAATATCCAATATGATAAAGGCAGTAGTAACTTTGTAGCAGCTAGATCCTCATGAAACAGTTCAAAATTGTTATTGAAAAACATTCAGATGGATATGTTGCTTATCCTATTGGTGTTGTAGGTGCTATTGTTGGGCAAGGAGACACTTATGAAGAAGCTTTATCAGATGTGAAATCTGCGATTGCCTGTTATGTTGAAGTTTTTGGCAAAGAAATCCTAGAAGATACCCCTTCGGTAGAAGTTTTCATCGCTGAAGCAGAGATTGCGGTCTAATGCCAAAGTTTCCGGTCGATGCACCAAATAAGCGAGTTGTCAAAGCATTCGAGTTATTAGGTTTCGATCTCGTTCGCGACCGAGAACATATCGTTATGAAGCGCGAGAATGAGGATGGAACGCAGACACCATTGGTCATGCCAAATCACTCGAATATTAAAAGCGGGACGTTGAGAGCAATTTGCACACAGGTTGGTGTTTCCAGAGAGGAGTTTTTGGAAGCCTATAATCAAAGCTAAGTGGTAGCAAACAGGCTAACAATGCAGTGGAGCAGACATACAGGGTCTTTGCGTTTCGTTTCGGTCATAAGAACTCTTGCATAAATATTTTCTGGTCTAATAGAGGATTATTTTTTCCTCACTTTGAGTAAGTTTAAATAGCCAAAACTTACCAAATTTCTTATATTAACTGTTGCTGGAGAATACCAACCCAAAAAGTTGATATGGCTAATTGATTCAGCAAATAACTAATTGCTGAATTATCATCATTAATTCTGTTTTATTTAAGCTTTTAAAGCTAATTCATAATTAGACTTCTTGCAAAAGTCGTTCTTTTTGCGTTCTTCTTTGCGTCTTTGCGCCTTTGCGTGAAACAAAAAAAATTTATGCAAGAGGTCTATTGTAGATTCCGGCAATCAAATTAGACCTAAAACCAAATCTGCGATGACGATTTCGGTATTAAGTAGATAAAAGATTAAAGATTTTTAGACAAACAGAAAGCGGGATTAAGGGAAATATTGCAGGTGTTGAGGGTGTTGAAATCATGATTTTGAGACTCTGAAGTGCTTACTAAGATACTCCTCAGAAACTATATCACTTGAATCTCTGTGGAACTGCACACCTGCATTTGTAGCTTTGTACAGATTGTAAATATAAACAAGCAAATGATTTTTCTAAAATATGCATAAATAGCTAAAAATTAGCAGATAACTTAATCATGGCGTGTCCAACAATAAAAAGGAGAAAAATAATGGCTGAAGTTAACGACCTTCTTAAAAGCATATGGGATCTGACTAATGCTGAACGAGCTAGACATGGCTTGCAGAAACTCACATTCGACTGGAAACTTGCTTGGGCTGCAATGAAACATAGCGCCAGCATGGCTAGTAATGATTTTTTTGATCATCGAGATTTACAAGCTCGCGTCAACGCTGAAGGTTATCAGGGGGGAGTAGGGGAGAATATTTACGCAGGATCGGCTTCACCGGATGCAGTTATAGAGGGCTGGATGAACAGCCCCGGTCATCGAGACAATATCCTAAAGCCCGACTATCGACTAATCGGAGTTGGCTATTTCTTTCTAGAAAACGATCAGGGCAATGTCAACTACAACTATTATTGGACACAAATTTTTGGATTTCAATAGGGGGAAATCTGTTCATTTGACTTTTCACAGTATGTGGAAAAGTCAGAGGGTGTCGGGTGTATTCAGACTTTCTTGTTTTCCCTACAAGCTACACCCTATCCCCTGCCTTGACAGGTGTTTTAGGACTTCCCGTGAAAAGTCAAATCAATTCAAAATTATTACCCAAATTAATTGCATTTACCAAAAATCATCTTCAATAGGTGCAAAACCAATCAGAAAATCAAAATTACCTTCACCCCAGCTTTTCTTCAATGTCTCCAGGATTTTTTTTGGGGTTATCGTGGGGGCCATTGACATAGAATGGAATGGCACTAAGAAAAGCTCTAAGCTATGGAGGATAAGGAATACAGATTTTAACGCCAGTTCAGCAGTAATGCTATGAGTTAAGCGATCGCCGATGAAGAGATGATGTACGGTTGCTCAAAAATTTTTGGAGCTAGAAAAAGCTTTTGAAAAAGAAAGATCCAAGAGCAGCAAGCAGAATGGTAGATACAGTGAAACAATTTGCTTAAATATCAAAAGCTAGCATTAGCGGATAAGATGGGCAATTTGCCCACCTTACTTTTTGTGTAGATTAGTATTGAGACAAATCGGGCTGAAGTTGAGGCAGAGTACCAAATCGTTCTGAACGAGGCAGAAGAAATTTGGCAGTATTGGGAAGAGTGCAATCGTGAACGATTCGCTGAGATTGCAGCAAGTCGAGTATTCATTCCGTGAGATGCATCTTGTCGATCAGCTCCTCGCTCTTGAAGAGCGATCGCTATTCTCTGGGTGATGTCTATAGTAGATTTAGTTGCAATCATTTACAAAAGCAACTTCATCTCGGCTCTACTTGATCTCTATATACGAGATTTCGTCATTAAAGTCGTTTCCGACATATTTATAATCACCAGGACCAAACTCACGGCATCGACCACCAGTTTCATTTTCGCAGACACGTACAGTTGTATCTGCTGGCACCTTTAATGAGCTAATACTGTCATTACCAACGATATTTAAGCCACCTCGGTTAGCTTTGTATACTCCTGCACCTATGGGAAAAGATTGGGAAACTCCAGCAAAGTTGGAGTCTTTGTAAACCTGAACCTGTGTAACTGACGACGGCGGGGTCTCTGCGTAAGAGAGCTTGTAGATGGTGCCGCTGTAGTCATCTGAGATTAACAAATTGCCCTGCCGATCCACTACCATATCCACGGGTCGCCCCCAGACTTCTTGGCTTGCTGAATTTAGCCACCCGCTAACTAAATCTATCTGATCTCCTGGGTTCTTTGTCGTACTGTCCCAAGGAAAGTAAGCTATTTTGTAGCCCGTTTTTTTATCCCGATTCCATGAACCGTGCAGCCCCACCACGGCCCCGGTTGAGTACAAGCTGGGAAAGTTCGTATTTTGTAAGAAGGTTAGTCCCAACGGAGCCGAATGCGCTTGGATACCCTTGCTGATCCTGTCCATTGCATTGCAATTAACACGTCCATCAGCATTGAACTGATAATCGCGGTCAAACGGCATATCGTTGAAGCCATTTGGCTTGTCAGGATTGGGGTTGCAGAATGGCCAACCATAGTTACCACCATCTCGGACTTGCGTAAATTCTTCTGGCGGGTGGTTGTCTACGTATGACTGGATAACCTTACCGTAGTTGCCACTGCTATCGTTGAAGGGATAAGCAATTCTGTCTCGATTATTAACGACTACCCAGAGGTCATTTGTATTAGGTAAGAATGCCAGTCCTTCTGCATTGCGTAAGCCTTGGGCAAAAAGTCGCTGATTGCTTCCATCAGCGTCGTATTGATAAATCGCGCCGCGCCGTGGGTTACTGACAGTATCTTCTAGGCAGGCATTGCATGTAGAGGCGATCGACACGTATAGTTTGTGATTGCCATCGAGTGCGATATTTTTCAGTTCGTGACCGTAAGAGCCTTTCAGTTCCGGTGTGCTGCTGTCTGGTAAGCCAGCTACGACAACTTGGCGATTCTTTGCGGTTGTGTCTCCAGACTTGTAGACGAAGCGGTTAATTTGATGAGTCTCAGAGATATAAACATAAGTGGTATTGTCAATCTTGTGAAATACAATGTCGTGCGGTTTGCGTAGACCCGTCACAAAGTCAGAAATAATTGGGTCATTGCTGCCATTTGGCTGCACAATTAGCACTTTACCTGTACTGGGCTGCGAGACTAGAAGATCCCCATTGGGAGCAACTGCCATAAAGCGGGCTTTGTTGATGCGAGCATATACGGAGATGGAGAAATTGGGCGGAACTTTCAAGTAACGGCTAGTATTGAAGGGCGCAGATGTCATTGTACTAGGCACTTGAAGCTTGGTTTCAACAGACGCAGGTGGCGGGCTGCCAAGCGCTGCGGTGGAAAGAACCTCGGAGGATATCACAGTAGTAAGCAGGGCAATCAAACTTACTAGCCGTGTGGATACTATCCGTCCAATTCCCTGTGTTGGGTGTAAAGCAAACAGATTTAACATTTTGAACTTCCTTCTGATGTGGTAGTAATGTACGTAACTACGTAAATTCTGAGATAAGTTTTTGACAACTCCTATCAATCCTCACAGCACAGCGTTGGTAAGGCGTTAAGTCTATTTACCAGTAACCCTGGTTGAAACAGATGATTGCAGGCTGGTGATATAGCCAAGAGCATATAGATTAGGACATAATGACAAGCGTGAATACCAGGAATAGTAATGCTTTTACCTCCTGCTATAGTTAATCCTCGCTTGAAAATATTGGGAATTGCAGATTTAGGCGATTAGTATTGCAAATCGCTAGTTTTAACGAGTGATCTATGTTTGGTTACATCGTATTGAGGCTAAAGCTTGATGTAACTCGTATATTCACTAGTATTTGAAGTTTATGTAAAAGTTTTTTTGGGAAATATACGGAAACTTAAACTTAGTATTATGTTTGACTAAAAAGTGACGCCACTCAACTACAAGCTTTTGCTAGCTTACATAGTTGAGCCTTGAAATACTTCAGAGCTATTCATCCCAGACGCTTTAAGAATTGGTAGCAATGTCTACGACGGGCTACGCGTACGCACAATCACAAATGCATATATTACAATTGCACGTCTTGCTAAACAAATTGATGAAGCGGACAGTTAAGAAATATTGGTGGTGATGCAAAGGTTATTTACCGCCGCTCATCTTTGCTGTTAATAGTGAGGGTTATCGTTATGCTCTGGGTACTCGCAATTATTTGGGCTTGACAAAATTTTGAGCACTAGCGCACATCCTAACTTGCCGCTGTTGCTTTATTTCCATTCTTGTTGCCATTCACACTAGCAATGAATAACGGTTGCTCAGAACTAGGAGTTGGCGACTCGCCTCGCAGTCCCTTGCGGCGCTGGTTTTTAGGAACTCCTCCCGCCATGCCATACTCCACACTGCTTTTGCCATATCGAGTCGCAACTCCCAACAGTATGTGCTCTGCCATGTCTGCCAACTCGCGTTCTGTTTCCAGCATTTCACAATACAACTTATCCAAGCTGGAAAGTGCACTATTGTATGCATTTTCTCTAGTTCGCATCTTCTCGATCAGAGTTGAGAAGGCAGGTAGGGTGAGTTCATTGCCTAAATCTAAATTCGGATCAATTGAATTAACGCTAGAAGCACGACGCACTGCTCTTTCTAACACCTTAGAGGTTCTTTTTTGACGAGCCATAATATATGCCTTGTAATCAATTACGGTTAATATTCTTTACCTTAAAAAACTTCCGTATTGATCAGCCTGAGAAAATTCCGGCAAATCTCCAATGGCTTTTGCTACACAGCGATGGTTTGCACGAGTGCGCGATCTACCGAAATGAGAAGCCAATCAAGCATATTGAGTAAGCAATAAGCCTTTTTGCTTGCGGAAAACACCAAAATGAGTGCGTGATCTACTCAAATGAGAAGCCAATCAAGTATATTGAGTAAGCAATAAGCCTTTTTACTTGCGGAAAACACCAAAATGAGTGCGTGATCTACCGAAATGAGAAGCCAATCAAGCATATTAAGTAAGCAATAAGCCTTTTTACTAACTAATAGACCTCTTGCATAAATATTTTTTTGTCTCACGCAAAGACGCAAAGACGCAAAGAAGAACGCGAAAAGAACGACTTTTGCAAGAAGTCTAATGACCAGTTATGATTATTGTGAGAGCAGGCGATGTCTACGACGGGCTACGCCTACGCAATGAAGATGAGTTATAATCTCATATCCGCTTAATTACTTATTAAACCCCCAAGAACCCCTCCCCGCTTGCTCTTAGGGGATTAAGGGGAGCCAGCGCGGTCATGTTCCTTCGCCCCATGAGCGACTGGCGTGTGGGGTGCAATGACTGTGGGAATCATCACTAATTATCCGAACTTGATATAAGATGGCATTCCATCGATAAGCGGATCGAGTTGGGCGAGACAATCGCGTCGCTCTGGAGAATTGAACCATCTTTGCAGAAACGGCTCATTTGTGCTGTTTGAAGATCCAGTCCCGGATGCCTTCGATCGTGTAGGCGATCCGCCAGGTGTTGATGTGGTTGCTCCCGCCATCATCCGTCTGTCCGGCGGGCACCACCGTTCCCTTTTGCAGTGCCACGTAATTGATGGAGTTGCCCTCGGTTTCCATCTTCTTGACGGCGGCGGCGAATTCCGCGGCAGTGGATCGGCCATTCCAGACGGCGCGGCTGACCTTGGCTCCTTCCTTCTCCAGGGCGGCGGTGATCGCATTCTGTCCGGGGTAGGCCTTCAGGTCACCCTGCGAGACAACGATCCACAGCTTGTCCTTGGCCAGCGGCTTCACCTTCGTCGGATCCCACTGTCCGGCTACGATGAACGACGCTGCGAACAGGTCGGGGTACTTGATGTCGATCGCGATCGACATCATGGCACCACCCGACTGGCCGGTCGTGTATAACCTGTTCTTGTCGATGCTGTACTGGCTCGTCAGCCAGTTGACCAAGTTTACGGTGGTGTCTAGGTAGTCCGACGCCTCGGAGTTATCGTTGACGACCTGTGTGGAGTATTGGGGTGCCAGCACGAAGGATTCGTGCTTGGCCTGATCCGACGGACTCGCCCAGACCACTGCTCCCAGTCCCTGAACCAGAGTCGTGGTTGTCACCGGGCTGGTCGCACCCGCGTCATGCATGAACAAAACCAGCGGGTAGGACTTGCTCTTGTCGTAGTTCTTGGGAATGAACAGGTTGTACTTTAGGATCTCCTTGGTCTTTGGGTCCTTGTACTCGAACTGCTTGAAGTCATCGACGATCAGATTTGCTACCTTGCTGGTGGCGATCGCCCTGGTGTTTGCGGGGTACGTGGTGCCGTTCGTCGTTGTGACGGCTTCCGCCTGGGTGACTGAAGCCTTCGCTTCCCGCCGAATCCTTGTTCCCCCACTGGCGGCATACAGTGCCGCATCCGGATCATTAGGCGAGAGTTCAACGATCGCGTACTTCCCGTTCGCGCCCTGGTCTGCGATTGTCGCCGTAGTGTTAGCGTAGATCTTGGTGATGGTTCGTCCGTCCACTTTGAAGCTCGACATCGAGAGCTTGGAATTGTCGATGTCTTGGTCGAATTCCACGGCGACAGCGGTGAGCTTCTGTCCGTCCCCGAACACCTGGGTGATCACGGTGGCGCTCTTAATGGGGCCTGCGGCTTGGGTTGTTGCACCGCCGCCACAGGATGCCGTGATCGACGCAAACAGCACCGCTGCTCCCAATGCTCTTATCAAGAATACTCGTCGGGAATGCATTCTGAGTTCTCCTTTGCATATTTCGCGCAACGTGAACACCGATGAAGCTCAACCATAACGTTGAAACTTTCTAAGATTACTGAGGCTTAAACAAATCATTTCCAATCCAATCAATATGATCGTTTGGGATTTGGGAAGGCATTACCCCGACAAAGTTTGCTGCATCATCAATGCTTCCCTTGCCCTGATACCTGGCTTGCATTGGGTAAGGAAATATCGGTCTTGTTCTGACAATAGTTGCATTGCTGCTCGTTGCTCTTTCTGTCGGATTACTGAACCCACCACTTGCTGAGTCATCAGCCGTTTGGGATGCAATGATTTTAGTTGGGGGAGTGCCTTGTTCAACCCATGCCACAATCGGTGTGAGCCAATCCACGCGACTGGGATTAGTTCCGCCCTGACAGTGATACATTCCAGGCAGCATAAACAGTCTGGCAAACGATTGCACCTTGGCAAGACCGCCCAGTGTATCTTGAACTGCCTGATAGTAAGCTAGCGTGCCTTGAGGGGGAATCGCTGGATCAGCCCACCCATGATAGAGAATGAGTTTTCCGCCGCGATCGCCCTTGGCGGGGCTTTGCCCATCGCGGAACGCTTTGAGGTTAGGGTTGGTTGCGTTGTACACTTTGCCCAAAGGACGCAGCCGATCAAAGCCCTCATCTGTAAATTGCCAATCTTTGTAAGAGAAGGATGCAGGGGGACTCTTGGGAAAGGCGAGATATTTCAGATAGCTGTTGGAAATCTCCGCTGCAAAGGGCGGCATTCCAGTTGTACCGATGCTCGAACCTGCCCACCCAAGTTCTGACCCAATCGTTTGACTGCCTGGATAAAGTAATCTCCCCTGACGATCCACAGCACCGCCATAGATTTTATTCACGACGGCAATCTGAGCGGTTGTAAGACAGGTTGCAGAGTTGCTACCGCTAGAACAACGAAGCGATTCCGGCTTAAAGGTGCAAACTCTGGGATCGGTGATTTGCCCATCAACTAGTCCATCTTTACCATCACAATTTGCAATCGCCGCTTGATGAATTAGCGCGAGTTTATCAGAAGGCAGAATGGGGTTCCCTTGCGAATCTTGGTTCGCGCGCCCATTCCACGTTTCGTATTCTCCATTGAGTGGGGCTTGGATTGCAGCGGGTGCTCCAGCAATGATGCCGTTAAAGTCGTTTGGGTATCGCTGTGCTGACATCAGGGCTTGTCTTCCTCCATTGGAACAACCCTGGAAGTAAGAATAACTGGGACTTTTGCCATAGAATGCGGTGGCGATCGCTTTTGCCGCTAGTGCCTGAAGATGCTCTGAGCGATAGCCGAAGTCAATCCGTAGCTGGGGTTGATCCAGTCCCCAGAGTGCGCTCCCTGCGCCTATGCCACCGCCAACGTGTCCCGTGTTGTCGAAAGCCACCGCAAAGTTTTGATTGAGTGCAGTAATAGACTCTGGTGAAGCTCTCAAACTGCCGCAATATCCACCGCAGCCAACCTGAAGATAGCGACGATTCCAATTTTGGGTAGGCAACCGCACCTCAAACTGAATCTGCGGTGTAACGTATCCTTTCACTTCACAGTATTCAGGAATCTGAGCCTTAGCAGGAACAACTTGAGCCGAAAGAATTGCAGTGGGAGCATCGGAAATGGCTGAAAAATCTCTCTGAGTCAAAGCGCTACAGGGATTAGATGGCATGGATTGCATCGGAACTTGTGCAATTGCAGAAGTCTGGAACAATCTTGCTTTAGAGCTTAACAGTAGGACTGAAAATATAAGGGCGAAGATCGAGAAGCGCAGAATGATCGAGCCATCTCGGAACAATGATTGCAGTCTTTGACATCTCACAACAAATCTCCTTTGATTGTTAGCAGTCTAAATTAAGAGTATTCCGCATCTGCAAAGCGCAAAAATCAATTCAGATGCAACAAAATTGGCGGACGATTTGATAGGTTTTTAGTAGACAGTTCTAAAACTTTCCTCTCTCTACAGGACTAAGTTGAAACATAGAATTGCGATCGCTCGCATCAGACTTCAAACTGTGATAGCGGTCACACTTTACTCTTTAAGCATTGGTCGTACCTGCAATCTCTAGAAGTTCTAATTAGAACCTCCAATGATGGACTTTATTAATTACAATCTGTAACTTAATATCGCATACATAACGTAACTATTCATATCCCCCCTAAAGTATGGATCGGAAGGAAAACCGAAATGGGAGGAGGTAATATTCCCTTGCGACCGAAAGTAATAACTTGAGCAATTAGTGTGGGCTAACATAGCCTATCGTTCCAAATCAGAGTTTGAAATTAATCCAAAATTGTAGCCAGCGATCGCACTAGCCTTGGCGACTAGAAGTCGCGGCTACACAGACAAAACCCACCTCCGTGGGTTAAAAATCCTTGATTTTTTCTTAGTCCACGGAGGTGGACTTTGTTTGTGTAGTAGCGAATTCTATTCGCCCAATACTTTTCAAACATCCTCTTAGGTCAATTCCTCAGTTATCGGCTGGCGTTGAGAACGATTGAGCCAGAGCGAGTATTATATTTGGCAGTTCCAGTAGATGCCTATCGAACTTTCTTTCAACTTGAGTTCACGCAGACAGCAGTACAAATATATCAAGTTTTATTAGTTGTTTATGATCCAGTGAATGAGGTGATTGTGCAATGGATAAAATAGCTAATACCATTTCCATATGAAGACGCATAGAAAGAACCCCACCGCCTGCGGCACCTCCCCTTGGTAAGGGGAGGTTGGTAGGGATCAAAATAATGTGCAACCTCACAAAGAATTGGTATAAGTATCGAGAGTATATTCAGACCTTACTCACTCGTTATGCCAGTGATGATGTTTCAGATGATCAGGTGGAGGCTCAACTCATCTTCGATACAGAGCGAGATCATTATCAGTGGATGAATGTGGGTTGGCAAGAATTTGATCGCATTTATCGATGTGTCATACATTTTGACATTAAAAACGGAAAAATATGGCTTCAGCAGAATTTAACAGATCAGAATCCTGCCGAAGAGTTAGTTAAGATGGGTGTTCCCAAAGACGATATTGTTTTGGGATTGCAGGCTCCGTATAAAAGGCAGTACACGGATTACGGCGTTGCTTAGGGAGTTAGCGATATATGCACAGATGTTGTGCGTTGCGCGAGCGACAACGTACCTACCAATTAGACATCTCCATAAATTAAATATGCGTAACCTGAAACCCTTGTAGAGACGCGAAATTTCGCGTCTCTACATTCATTATCTTTTCAAGACAGACATTGCCTACGCTCCAAACTAGGCGATGGGCTACGCCCCGCTGGAAGCGATCGCAATAGCAATCAACATTGATTTAACGAATAAAGGGGTCAAAGTCCCTATCCCCTATGGGTTGATTGTTTTGTGTTGGGGTCTGTCTTGAAAAAATGCTCAAGAATGGGGAGACACGCCAGTTCCGCCACTTGGGGAAACCCCTCTTCTGCGGACTGGCTCCCCAAAACCGCATTTTTCGCAAAATCCCAATCACAAAAAATAATTACGAACTTGTATTGACTTGTACTGAGCTTTGTCGAAGTAGCGCAGCCGAAATATTACGAATTACGAATTACGAATTATTAAGCAACCCCACTTGAGAGCACAAGAGTATGGTTGTTAGCATAGTCCCAATAACTAACTCGATGGTGTATGAAAATCAAAGCAATCATTCATCCAGCAGAAGAAGGGGGCTATTGGGCAGAAGTTCCCGCGCTTCCCGGTTGTATTACGGAAGGTGACACGATGGAGGAGGTGATAGCTAATTTAAAAGATGCCATTGAAGGTTGGCTTGATGTTGCTAACAGTCGTCATGTAAATGGTGCAAGCTCTCAATGATAACCCAATAAAAATTATGGGCACTCTAGAGATGTGCAGTGTTACAATCCACTCCATCTCTAAGTCAATGTCACGTAACTCAAAGCAATATGCTATACCAGCGATTAAATCTTTTTTTTCCCAGCCTCGTCAACTAATTGTCATCACCTTAATCCTGGCGATCGCTCACTATGGGCTTGCGACTCTTTGCCAAGCCGTATCGTTTGAAAATTCGGCAGCTGCAATTTGGCCCTCGTCAGGTTTTTTCCTGGCAATGATTTTGTTGTTGGGTTATCGCATCGTACCGTCAATTTTTCTGAGTGCATTGCTCACAAATTGGCTGCTATTTTACAAAGATTTTCCCACCATCATTAGCATCTCTTTGGTTAATTGCCTTGAGCCACTTGTGGCAGCATGGTTAATCAACCAGTTTATTAAAACAGATGATTTACTTGAGCGATCGCTGCATGTCTTTAAATTTTTGATCGTGATTCTGACTAGTGCAGCGCTGACTACTTGCTTTGCTGTGGCAATCTTGTGTTTGACTGGTAGCTTACCTTGGAAACTTTATGTCCCAGTTTGGCAAACTTGGTCACTTAGCGTCATTACGGGCAGATTGCTGATCACACCGATGATACTTGCGTGGGCAAAGCAATCCTGGCAATCTGTGCGATTCAATGGACAGTTGGTTACAGAGTTTGCTGTCGTCGTGGTTCTACTGGCGATTATCAGCAAGGCTTCATTTTGGGGTAACAATCCTGTGGAATATATGATGATGCCACTCTTGCTCTGGTCTGCCTTTCGATTTAGAGCAACGGAATCCACGCTGTTGGTTGTGATTGTTTCGGCGATCGCTGTTTTGGGTACAGCTCATCACTTAGGGTCTTTCGCTAGATCTTCGGTGAGCGAATCTTTGATGTTACTGCAATCTTTCATGTGCGTTATTGCTTTGACAACCTATTTGCTCGTGTCAGTTCTCAATGAGAATCGCAAAGCAGCGCTGAAACTCAGAACAGTGAATGAGGAGCTAGAGCAACGAGTGGAAGAACGCACCACTGAACTTAAAATTGCTAAAGAGGTTGCCGACAATGCAAATCAGGCAAAAAGTGAATTTCTGGCAAACATGAGCCATGAACTACGAACGCCCCTAAATGGTATTTTGGGATACGCGCAAATTCTCAGCCGTTCTAAAGTTTTACCTGAAAAAGAACGTCATGGGGTCGGCATCATTCACCAATGTGGTTCGCATTTGCTAACTCTAATCAACGACGTGCTGGACTTATCCAAAATTGAAGCACGAAAACTAGAACTTACTCCAAATGCATTACACTTGCCGGCATTTTTGCAAGGAGTGGTGGAAATCTGCCGCATTCGAGCGGAACAAAAAGGTATTGACTTTGTTTATCAACCTGATCCAATGTTACCCACAGGTGTGCTTGCCGATGAAAAGCGGCTGCGTCAGGTGTTGATTAACTTATTAGGGAATGGGATTAAATTTACAGATAAAGGAAGTGTCACTCTGAAAGTTAAAGTCCTCGAAACTGGATTTGATACCAGCTATCGACAAATTCACTTTCAAGTTGAAGACACCGGAGTTGGCATTGTACCGGAGCAAATAGACAAAATTTTTCAAGCATTTGAACAGGTAGGCGATCGCAAACGCCAAGCGGAAGGCACAGGCTTAGGACTCGCCATCAGTCAAAAGATTGTACAACTGATGGGCGGACAAATCCAGGTCAACAGTCAACTAGGTATCGGCAGCAATTTCTACTTTGAAATCGATCTGGCGATCGCTACTGATTGGGTAAAACAAACCTTCAATAACACAGCTAAACAAATCATCGGCTATGAAGGAGAATCACGCCATATCTTAGTGGTAGATGATCGCTGGGAGAACCGTGCAGTTCTAGTTAACTTGCTAGAACCCCTCGGTTTTACATTAACAGAGGCGGAAAACGGACAGGATGGCTTAGAGAAAATGCGGCAGATTCAACCCGACCTCATGATTACCGACCTTGCCATGCCTATAATGAATGGCTTTGAAATGCTCAAACAAGTACGTGATGCCGAGGACTTGAAACACCTGAAAATTCTAGTTTCCTCAGCATCGGTAGCACAAATTGATCAACAAATGGCGCTAGATGCAGGTGGTAATGACTTTCTCACAAAACCAGTAGAAATCAGTGAATTATTCCGCCTCTTAAAACACCATTTAGAACTGAAATGGAAATACGAAAGCACTACCACTGAAAATACACCGCACACTGCAAACGAAATCGTTTTTCCGTCTAAAACCGAACTTGAAAAGTTAATAGTATTGGCGCAACAAGCCAACCTGAAGCGGCTGCGCGAACAAACAGAAAAGCTGGTGCAAGCTGACCCTCGTCTAACGGCTTTTGCTGCGCCAATTCTTCAGCTCGCCAAACAATTCAAGGCTGAGGAAATTGAAGATTTATTAAAACAACATTTGACACAGGAGAAGGGTCATGTTTAGTTCTGCAAAGATCCTGGTAGTTGATGATACTCCCGCTAACCTCGAAGTTATCTGTGAAACTCTGGGTGATGCAGGCTATGAAGTGATCACAGCTATTGATGGCGATCGCGCTCTTAGGCGTATCCAAACCAATCCACCAGATTTGATTTTACTCGATGTGCAAATGCCCGGAATCGACGGTTTTGAAACCTGTCAACGACTAAAGGCAAATCCTGCAACAGCTAATATTCCGATAATTTTTATGACAGCACTGTCTGACACCGACAGCAAAGTGAAAGGATTTGATCTAGGTGCAGTGGACTATGTGACTAAGCCTTTTCAAGAACAAGAAATGCTGGCACGGGTCAAAACGCAACTGCAACTATGGCAATTGACTAAGAATCTAGAACAACACGTCGCTGAACGAACTGCTGAATTAAAAACTGCCCTCGACCAACTGCATCACTCGCAACTCCAACTTGTTCAAAGTGAAAAAATGTCGGCTTTAGGAAATTTAGTTGCGGGGGTAGCCCATGAAATTAATAATCCGGTCGGCTTTATTGCTGGGAATCTGCAACCTGCACAAGAATATGTGCAAAACCTGTTCCAACTTATTGCACTTTATCAGCAAGAATTGCCTCATCCAAGTGCAACTCTTCAAGCGGCGATTCAGGAAATGGACTTGGAATATCTGCAAGAAGACTTACCCAAATTGCTCACCTCAATGCAGGAAGGTGTGAATCGGATTCGCAATATCAGCACCAGCTTAAGAACCTTTTCGCGTTCCGATTGCGATCGCCCGATTCCGTTTAATATTCACGAGGGCATCGACAGCACGCTCATGATTCTTCAGCATCGTCTCAAAGCCAATGAGTTTCGACCTGCTATTGAAGTAATTAAGCATTACGGCGAGATTCCTCAGGTTGAATGCTATGTCGGTCAACTCAATCAAGTATTCATGAATCTCCTAGCAAATGCAATTGATGCGTTAGAGGAGGTAACTCAAAAACGCAGTTTTGAAAACATTAAAACCAATCAGATCACTATTTGCACCCAGTTGATAGATGATTCCCAACTGGTACAGTTGCGGATTCAAGATAATGGCATTGGGATGGCAGAAGACGTAAAGCAGAAAATCTTTGACTACTTATTTACGACTAAAGAGATTGGTAAAGGAACAGGATTAGGATTAGCGATCGCCTATCAAATAGTCACCAAAAAACACAACGGCTCGCTGGATGTCAATTCCACACTCGGCCAAGGTAGTGAGTTTATTATTACACTTCCCGTCAACCCTTCCCTGCGAGACCGAAGGCGAACGGGTAATTAAAAATTATGCGTTGCTGAATTAGAATATGAAATTCAAAAATCAACTCTCCTCAACTCCTACTCTCTGCGACTCTGCGCCTTTGCGTGATCTAAATTCATATTTCCACTCAGCAACGCCGAGGTGCTTTCCCAAACTGACAGCGTAGGCGATATCTGCGGTCAGTTTCTCTTGTCTTGGTGTTGGTGATTAATATCAAGTTGTCATTGCTTGCCAGCAATTTGATAACATTAACTAAAGTGGGCTACGGCTAGGCTGTCTTCAGCAAAGAAAGCAAAAACACTATGGCAAAGCGTAAAAAAAGCAATCTCCAGTGGATTAAAGAAACGCTTGAACTAAAACCTGACCATCACTGGGAATCTCCATCAGGCTACAAAATTTTTGTCGGAGATCGGGGGGCTATTCGTCTCAATGTTCCTCAAAATTGGGTTTTTGAGCCACAAGAAAAATCGTTCAAGTTCCTTGATAGAAAACCCCCCAATGATGATTGCTGTCTGGAAGTATCTTTCAATCGTCTGCCACCCAATGATTGGAGCCAATTTCCGCTAAAATCCACTTTGAAGAAAGTGATAGAAGACGACAGTCGCAACGTCATTGCTAAAGGAGAAATCTTTACTCTCAAGCGCCAAACTGCCAGGATTGTGTGGACAGAGATGAAGTTTATCGACACCCAGACAGAACCACGGGAAGCTTTCTCCCGGACTTGTATTGGTTTGGGGTCTAATGTTCAGTGCTTGATTACATTCGATTATTGGGCAGATCAAGCTGAGCAGCTAACACCTGTTTGGGATGAAGTGATGCGTAGTCTCACACTAGGATTATATATCCGTGACCCAATGAGTGGTGTAGCTTTCCCAGATTGAACCCCCAAAAGTGACAGGGATTTGCAACACTTGTTTAATAAAAGGTTGAATCTATGACGGCGAAGGCAACCTATCATTTTGCAGGCAAGACCATCCTGATTACGGGTGGTGCGGGAGATATTGGCAAGGCAACTGCACACCGTTTTGCTGTTAATGGTGCAGGTGTAGCTCTGCTGGATTTGAATGAAGCGAAGATGGCAGATGTGGCTCAGGAACTAAAAAGTTACAACGTTCCAGTCGGCACGTTTCGTTGTGATGTCACGGCTTTTGATGATGTTGCCAAAACCTTTACTAGTGCTGTTGAGCAGCTTGGACGTATTGACTATGTATTTAATAACGCGGGTTATCAAGGAGTATTTGCCAAAACGGACGAATATCCTGAGGATGACTTTCAAAAGGTGATAGATATCAACGTTGTTGGGGTTTTCCACGTTCTCAAGGCGGCTGCACAGCACCTACGCTATGCTGGTGGAGGTGCGATCGCTAACATGGCAAGTTATGCAGGGGTAGTTGGGCCGCCAAATATGCTGGCATACGCCGCTTCAAAGTTTGCGGTGATTGGAATGACTCAAACAGCAGCGAAAGACTTAGCTCCTTACGGCATTCGAGTGAATGCGCTCTCTCCTGCGCTCATCGGCCCTGGTTTTATGTGGACACGGCAAACAGAATTACAAGCAGCAGTTGGATCGCAGTACTTTGATGCCAATCCCAAGGTGGTGGAGCAACAGATGATAAATTCGGTGCCAATGCGGCGTTTGGGAAGTTTGGAAGAGGTGGCGAATGGGGTAGCGTTTCTGATGAGCGAAGAAGCAAGTTACATTACCGGGTTTAATTTGGAGGTTACTGGAGGACAGTAGAAATTTACACCAACTATAGCAGGAGGCAGAAGGCAGGAGGCAGGAGGTGGCACACTGAGCTTGCCGAAGTGCAGAAGGTAAAAGCATTACTATTCCTGGTATTCGCGCTTGTCATTATGTCCTAATAGACATAGGAGTGAAATTAAATATACGTTATCCAGAAACCTTGTAGAGACGTAGCAGTGCTACGTCTCTACATTCATATTTACCAGATGTCCTAATCTATAGCGGTTATCAGTTGAGTGCAATACAGACCTAACCCCCAGCCCCTTCCCTACAAGGGAAGGGGAGTAAGATTCAAAGCCTCTCTCCTTTTAGGAGAGAGGTTTGGAGAGAGGTCAAACTGTATTGCATCCAAACGAGAACCGCTATATATGCTCTTGGCTATATATTTTTTATCTCACGCAGAGATAAGTTTTATTTGTAAACCAATACCTTCGCCAATTTACGAGGCTAGGGCGTGTTTTCAAACCCTACAAGGCTACAGGAACAAAGCCTGCTCTTAGCAGGCTTAAAATCTTAATTTTTCGTAGTCCGCCTGCGCGGACTACGTTCCTGTAGCCGCACCCTTTAGAATATCGGCGAAGCAAGAAAACACGCCCTAGGGAATAGGGTTGAGTCATCAGTGAGAGGTTTTCAAGCTAGGTCTAATCTAAACGATAAACGGACAGTCGATGTTTAGGCTATCCGTAAACGTTCAATATCCTTGATTGGTGGTGCACCAAACATCCGGGAATATTCGCGGCTGAACTGTGAGGTGCTCTCATAACCGACCTGATAGGCAGTATGCGTCGCATCGGCATTCTCGGCAAGCATCAAGTGACGCGCGCTCAACAGTCTTAACTGTTTTTGATATTGCAGCGGACTCATGGAGGTGACTTCTTTGAAATGACGATGGAAAGAAGAAGCAGACATATTGGCTGCAAGAGCGAGATCCTCAACCCGCAACGGCTTTGTAAAATTAGCCTTGATCAGTTTGATCACCTCAGCAATGCGCTGCATATTGCTACCAGATGTGGCAATCTGACGCACCGCTTCGCCCTGTTCACCCATTAGCAAACGGTAATAGATTTCGCGGATGATCATCGGTGCTAGAAACGGAATATCCTGCGGCGTATCCAAAAGCTGGGTCAGCCTGATAGCGCTATCGATCAATGAGGCATCGGCGTCGCTGATAAATAAGCCTCTCACCGAGTTTTCTTTTTTGCCCATGTCTGGATTGGTTTGGGCAATAATGTCACAGAGTTGAACGGAGTCTAGGTTCAGCTTAAATCCTAGATACGGCTTATCTGGTGTCGCCTTTACAGCAAATCCACAGATTGGCAAATCAACCGAGACAACCAGATATTGAGCTGTGCCATAGGGATAGGTTTCCTCACCCAGCAACACTTCTTTTTTGCCCTGAACAACAATGCCGAGAATCGGTTCGCAGACACCAGACATTGCTGTGGAAGCATCAGATTGCCGCATGAATTCCAGCTGACCAATAGCGGTTGAATGGGCACCGTTTCCCTTGCCCTCAGTGTGCCGCGTCACCAATGCCGCTAGTTCTTGACATGCATGGATGGCTGTACCGTGCTTCAGTATTTCAATCGTCATGCTGCATTCTTAACTGATTTGACTATTCTCATGCGCTCATTATAGGAAATATTTTTCCCTTGCTAACGCCCTGTTTGGGAGAATTAGGCAATAATCTGCGAGGTTTGTGTATTTGGAGAGAAGCTTTTCAAGCCTATGATCAACACATGCCCAAAGAGCAATGAAAGGATAAGGCAATGACGAAAGACAAGCCAAAAATCGCGTTGGTAACGGGATCGAGCCGAGGGCTGGGTAAGAATACTGCTTTGGCACTTGCCAAAAAAGGGGTTGATGTCATCGTGACCTATCGTAGCAGCGAGGTGGAAGCGAACAGCGTTGTCTGTGCGATTGCAGAAATTGGCGGTAAAGCCGTTGCCTTGCAACTGGACACTTCCAACACAAAAACTTTTGACGAATTTGTGGCGCAAGTCAAGCAATCACTCCAAGACAACTGGCAGACAGAGCAGTTTGATTTTCTCGTCAACAATGCCGGAATTGGTGTTTATGCCTCTTTTGCAGAGACGACCGAGGAGGATTTTGATCGCTTGATGAACATTCATGTGAAGGGCGTTTTCTTCCTGACACAGAAACTTCTCCCGTTAATAAACGATGGGGGACGGATCGTCAATCTTTCATCCGGTCTCGCCCGGTTTGCCCTGCCGGGATATGCCGCCTACGGAACCATGAAGGGGGCGATCGAGGTTTTGACTCGATACATGGCCAAGGAGTTGGGACACAGACAGATTACGGTGAATGTGGTGGCTCCTGGTGCGATTGAAACTGATTTCGCTGGTGGCTCGGTGCGTGACAATCCAGAAATTAACAGCTTCATCGCGTCGCAAACGGCTTTGGGGCGCGTCGGTCAGCCGGATGATATCGGGGGCGCGATCGCCTCTTTGCTCTCCGAAGAAAACCGCTGGGTGAATGCCCAGAGAATTGAAGTCTCTGGCGGTATGTTTCTTTAATTCAAATCAACCTCAACCGAAGGAAAGTCACCATGTTGAACGTAGAAAATAAAGCTGTGATCATCACTGGAGCCAAAAACGAAATTAATGAAGCTAGCGATCGCTTACTCATTCGCAGACGCACACAGGTTTTGTACTGGAGAAAAGCCATAAGCAGAACAATCACTGGCTTATCATGCACTCTTGTTGCGTTCTTACCCCTTGTCGCCACTGCCCAAACTCAAGGAGAAGACCAGAGCCGCCGTGAGAGAGGCAATCAAGTCATCAATAAGCTGTCAGGTGGGGTAGGGCAGCCAGTACTCGAAGCTCTGCGCCAGGATTTCCCATTTCTAGCAGATGCTATCACTGACTACTCCCTCGGCGATGTCTGGTCGCGGAAGCGGCTGGATGATCGAACTCGTCAGCTTGCCGCTGTCGCTGCCTTTGCTGCCCAAGGCAACCTGCCGCAACTGAAAATTCACGCGGGCTATGCGCTCAGGCTGGGCGTTACGCAGAATGAACTCAAAGAAATCGTTTACCTCACTACGGTAACAGCCGGATTTCCGCGTTCCATCGATGCTGCACAGGCATTACGGGAAGTCTTCGCTACGCAACGATGAAGGGCACGAGCAAGGTTTTGACCTTTCTCTAATTCAAACCAACCTCAACAGCAAGGAAAGTCACCATGTTAAACGTAGAAAATAAAGTCATTGCCATCACTGGAGCCAGTAGTGGGATTGGTGAAGCTACCGCTAAGTTACTCGCCGAAAACGGTGCAAAGGTTGTCCTGGGCGCACGGCGCACAGAAAAGCTCGAAAAGATTGTCGAGGAGATCCATCAGCAAGGCGGTACAGCGGAATTTAAAGCCGTAGATGTCACTAATCGCGAAGATGTCAAAGCATTCATTCACTTTGTTCTAGACAAGTTTGGTCGCATTGATGTCATCTTTAACAATGCAGGCGTAATGCCCTTATCTCCGATGAATGCCCTGAAAGTCGAAGAATGGGACAACATGATTAATGTGAATATCAACGGCGTGTTGAATGGCATTGCGGCAGGTTTGCCAATCATGGAAGCGCAAGGCGGCGGCCAAATTATCAATACTGCATCCATCGCCGCACACATAGTAGCGCCCACTAGCGCAGTCTATAGCGCGACTAAATACGCTGTTTGGGCAATCTCCGAAGGGCTGCGGCAAGAGTCGAAAAATATCCGTGTGACAATAATATCTCCCGGCGTGGTTGAGACTGAACTCGGCTCTGATATCACAGACGAGCCAGCAAAAGGCTTCTTGAAAGAACTCCGCAAAACTGCGCTCACGTCGGATGCGATCGCAAGAGCTGTCCTTTATGCCGTGTCCCAGCCGGATGATGTCGATGTCAACGAAGTGATTGTCCGGCCGATTCGCCAAATGATGTAAGCATCGAACGACATCACTCCATCTCCATCTCCTCTCCTTTTTCCGTCTTGAGCTTGGTTGATAGCGGCAAAACCTTCCATCCACCCTGTTGTTTTAATCAGAAAATAACCCCCATGAACCTCACCGCCTTTCGTACTTTTGGGCGCTCCGGCTTGATCATTGAAATTTGCTATAGTCAGCCATTTCTAAAATCTTACTTAGGAGGTATGAAGTTCCACAGGGTATACCTCAAGCTAGAGATGACAGACCTTGAAGTTTTACTTGTCGGTTAAGTAAATAGTTGCTAGGTTCTGGTAGCGAAAAAGTCCAGCAATATAGTACAGATTCAATCAAATCTAGTCAAAGGGCACTAAATTAAAGTGTGGATAGTGTTTGTCTATCTTTGGTTAACTGTTCTCGTTGTTGGAAGAGCCAATATTTGACTGAATTTTCACTTTCTGATTTGGAACACACAACTTTAGATATTGAGGAGAGTCATTATGGCTACAGTTAGCTTAGTACAGTTACAGAAAAATTTGGATGAAGTTACTTATCCGCTCAGCAAACAAGACTTGCTTAAGTACGCTGAAGAAAAAGGTATTGACGAGGGTGTTCTGCGAGCTTTGAAGCAGTTGCCTTTAAAACAGTATGAAACTTTAGCTGATGTTAGCAAAGCTTTAAGCGAAAGCGAATAAATAATTGTCGAAACAACCTCTGGTTTTTTTTGGGCAAGCAACTATTAGCATATTGTGGAGAGGCGATCGCTCTTTTGGCTCAACATCTTTAACAGCACTAGGTAATGGGTTTAAATCAGGTTCATACTCACTAATTTCGATTAGTAGTGCTATCTTAGCCATTGTTGCTGTCTTGTGTATTTTTTGGATTATTGAGAAAATCCTCTGCTAGCTGTTTAGCAAATTCCAAATCCTCGCGACTACTGGCTTCTAGGTTAAGTTCTCTGCCATGAGGCGCTTTGATTGCCAGCTTAATTGATTTGTTGCCCAACATTCGACCCAGAAACCCAAACAAAGGTTTTATGAGAGATGGATTGATTACAGCCTTTAATGCACCTAACGAGAATCCCCCCAGAGCCTTTGAACCTTGGGGAGCTTCTTTAACTGTCACTAAATCCGCCTCTTCTACACCATCCACTTCTCTAATCTGGGGTAGCAAAGTTTCTGCTTCTGCTTGCAACTCGTCGTCTTCTAAACCCAGTTCAGACAGGGAAATCGTGACCTTAACATTAGACATCTCCGATCATGAATGTAGAGACGCGAAATTTCGCGTCTCTACAAGAGTTTCAGGTTACGCATATTTAATTTATGGAGATGTCTATTAGATGTCGTTGCCATGTGAAGTGTCCCCGTAGTGCCAAAAGTCTCTTAGAGAAATTGTATAGGTTATTTCTTCGGCAATCAAGTAAAGTAAATACCCGGTTTTAGTAGCAGACTTTTCACACCAGCGCAATACCTTCGCAACAAAAGTGTCAAAAATAATATCTACAATTAGTAGTACATCTAAAATATCCTTCCAGACAGCAATGCAAAACGAACCTCGCGACAGAGAACACCCATTAAATAGCATTTCACATAACACTTCTGATGCCAAATACCGTAATCAAGCACCCTGGAAAAAGGCTGCTGCCTCTCTATCGCTGGTGCTGCTGGGATCGGGTATGACATTGGCAGGCGGCTATCTGGCTTCTAATCCTCAGCAGGTGTCTAAGAGTGCTTCTAATTTGGCAGTGAGTCCAGTAAGTGCAGCTCCTGTATTACCAGCTACCGCAGATTCTAACTTTGTGATTCAGGTGGTACAAAAGGTTGGACCGGCTGTGGTGCGAATTAACTCTTCCCGAACGGTAAAAAGCCAGATACCAGAGGAATTTAACGATCCGTTTTTACGCCGCTTCTTTGGCTCACAATTGCCACAATCACGAGAAAGGGTAGAACGAGGTACTGGGTCAGGTTTTATTATTAGTGCTGATGGTCGCATTCTCACCAATGCTCACGTAGTTGCTGGTGCTGATACGGTGACAGTGACACTCAAGGATGGACGCACTTTGCAAGGTAAGGTGTTAGGGAAAGATGAATTAACAGATGTCGCTGTTGTGAAGATTCAAGCAGAGAATCTGCCGACAGTGGCTTTGGGTAACTCTGACCAACTGCAACCGGGAGAATGGGCGATCGCGATCGGTAATCCCCTCGGTTTAGATAATACTGTTACTACAGGGATCATCAGCGCCACCGGACGCAGTAGTAATCAAATAGGTGCTCCTGATAAGCGAGTTGAATTTATTCAAACAGACGCGGCGATTAATCCTGGTAACTCGGGTGGCCCACTGCTCAATTCCCGTGGTGAGGTGATTGGCATGAATACAGCCATTATTCAGGGGGCGCAAGGAATAGGCTTTGCTATTCCCATGAAAACAGTAGAACGCATTTCCGGTCAACTAATAGCTACGGGGAAAGCGCAACATCCTTATCTAGGAATTCAGATGGTGGGGTTAACACCTCAGTTAAAGCAAAGTATCAACTCAGACCCTAATCTCGGTTTAAGTGTGAATGAAGACAAAGGTGTATTGGTTGTGAGAGTTATGCCAAATTCACCAGCTGCTAGAGCCGGGATACGTGCTGGTGATGTTATCCAAACGCTCAATGGTGAATCCGTCACAGATGCTAGCGGTGTTCAAAAGGCAGTAGAAAATAGCCAAGTTGGGGGAGATTTACGCCTTGAGTTGCGTCGCAATGGACAAAATCTTAATTTAGCTGTGCAGCCTAGTGCTTTCCCAACTCAACAAGTGCAATAATCGCTGTGGTGAACGGTTTTAAGGGATTATCTGAGTAGTAAATGAGTAGTTGTCAAACAAAAAATTATTTATCGTCGTTAACATATTAGTGTCGCTCTATGATGTACCCTGCTAAATTAGGCTATATCAAGAATTAGCCAATTATACGCACACAGCATAAGTCTTTTTTGTCTGCTGTTGTTCCAACGAATCCAAAGTGCTACAACATAGCTGGGATGGAAATTACATCAATTTAAAAGTTTAACGGCATTAATTTGATAACACGAAAAATAAATTGTTATCCCACAATCTACTTCACCGTAACCCGCCATCTGAGCGGGTTTTTATTGTCCAAATATTTAAAATTTATTTCTTAGGAGAAAATTTAGCCATAATCGGGAATTCCATATTTTCAATTTGTATAACCTAAAAGTACGAAGCTAATAACTTGCTTCATTTAATTACAAAGGAGAAAATCATGGCTAACAAACAGGGTAATCCTCCTACCACACATACGGTAGAAAACGGTGACCTATTATTCGACATTGCCCAAGTCTATTACGGCGATGGCAATCAGTGGAATAAAATTTCCGAAGCAAACGGCAATGTTCAGCCTGAAAGTTTAACAATTGGTCAACAACTTCAAATTCCTGCTTAACAGGTTTAAAAGGCTTGTAAACATAGCTACTGCTAATAGCAGTTATTGATAATTCAGAAGGTTAGCAAATCAAACTAACCTTCTGGAATTAATGACTTATCTACACCGCACCCAGGCTTCAGATCTGATTTATAAAGAGAATCTTAAGCAGTCAGTCGTCTGAGCATCAACCAAATTATTGAACCATAAATCATCGCTTTACTCGTTGATGAACACAGCAGTCGTTGAGCAGTGGTCAGCAATTTGTTTTAGCCCTGAAGCAATCTTTTCCGAACAACTTCAGAAGTTACGAGTTTCTCTCGTTAATCTGATGCATATAGTCGGAACAAAGTAAAAATCTGTAGCTTAGGCAATTACAGCTGCGATCGCAGAGCATAATCCATAATTTACACCACATTCACGTCTATCGAAAGGAGTTCAATCATGGGATTCACTCAAGATTATTCAAATGTTCCTGACTGGGTGGAAAAGCCTGAAGGATATCAAGCCGAATCGATGGTGAAATACGAAGGCAATGTCTTTATTGCTAACTTCTGGGCTTCAAAACCAGGGGAGGGCGAGGCCAATGAGAACGGCTGGCGACTGTATGATGAACTGTATGATGTCACATCTAGTCCTGCCTCTGCACCCGCTAGAATTATTGGCTATATTCCAACTTGGCGAAAAAAAGAGGGATTTGACTATGCCAATGCGGAGATGTATCGCAATGTCACGCATGGCATCATTTCGTTTCTCATGTTTAGTGAAACCGATCTCGGTGAGTTTACACCCGAGTCAGTTAATGATGTCGATGCCATTTTTAGAGATGTTGTGATTACTGGACACGACTGTGGGACGTATATTTCGATCGCCCTTGGCGGTGCAACGGATTACGGCTTCCTTTCCCTGATGGAACGCATTGGCAGTAATCCTGGCGATCCCGTGCTCCAAAAAGCGGTCAAGAATGTTGTCGATTTTGTCGAGTCACATGGTCTAGATGGAGTAGATCTGGATTTGGAATGCTGGTGGGATAGAAACAGCGATCCGAGTAAGGATCAAGGTGGCAGACTCAAGAGTGATGGAGCGCATCCAGCAGGCAAAGGGTTGACGGAATTTGCCAAACAATTGAAGCAAGCGATGCCAGACAAAGTTATTTCAGCCGCGTTGTTTGCCACCTCCTGGTATGGCAATTGCTATGACCCAGGATTGGTTGAGTATGTGGATTGGCTCGGCATCATGACCTATGACCTGACTGGCTCCTGGAATCAAACACCAGTGGGGCCGCAAACCGCTTTACTGAAGATCCGGGAGCAAAAGACCTATGCAGACGAACAGCAGGGAGAATGGCCCGGCAATCGCAAGAGTTCTGATAATAAAACCGAGCCCATGTCAGACAATCCGATTCTTTCAGTGGAAGATTCGCTCTGGTATTGGACGAATCCCTTTTTCACCAACTGGCAAGGAAAGGGACAGAACCTCTCTAGAAACAAGATTGCTGCCGGAGTGCCAATCTACGGTTATGATTTTGCCTATGGCAAAGAACCCGATGACTTGAGCGGACAGGTTGCTCCTGGTTACAAAACCGTCCGCTACAAAGACCTCCTCAGCCAGTTCCCGGATGCTCCTACGGCAGCGAATGCCAATATTAAAGTACCGGGAAATACCCCCAGACCGCCGTTTGTCTCTGCCGGTGGAACTTACCCTTACGCTCACAATATCTACTTTGAAACGCCCGACACTGCTGTGACTAAATTGAATTTCTTAAAGAGTGTCGGAGCGCAGGGCATAATTATTTGGGAACTTTCCAATGACGTTTGGGAAGGGGGTAAGAGTGTCATCCAAGCGCTTTACCAAAATTCAGGCAACCCTGCAACCAGACCGGCGTTACCGTCGAAGATCAAGCCAAAACCAAAACTAGAACCATGGCCATTCCCTTGGGATTCGATCGGAATTTTTCCTGATGACTGGTCTGAGAGTATACAAGTGTCTAGATTTCTCCAGAGTTTATCTACAGAAGATGCACAAGTGTCTAGATCTCTCCAGAATGCAGCGACAAGAGGGCTAGATGAGAAGTTGCCGTTTGGCATATCGGGTTCTCCAGCCGTGGTAGTCTATGATGACAAACTTTTCTGCGTCCATGAGGGAAAGGACGACAATGGTTACCTGTGGTTCTTTACCTATGACGGAAAGAACTTCTCTGAAGACACCAAACTGCCTTTTGGCACAACCGGTGCCCCCGCACTGGCAGAATACAATGGTCAGCTTTACTGCGTCCATCAAGGAAAAGACAAAGAAGGTTACCTGTGGGTTTGCACCTTTGATGGAAAGAACTGGTCTGAGGACACGAAACTGCCTTTTGGAACCGGAACATACATAAGTGGTCGTCCCCCTGCCGCTCTAGCAGTCTACCAAGGATTGCTCTACTGCGTGCATGAGGGACAGCATAAAAGTCAAGGAGATGGTTGGCTGTGGGTCTGCACCTTTGACGGACAGAACTGGTCTGAGGACAAAAAACTGGGTTTTGGCACATCCGGTGCACCAGCCCTAGCGGTGCTAGGCGATCGTCTCATCTGCATGCATGAGGGGCGAGATGTGGACGGTTGGCTGTGGAAGGCCTCTTTTAACGGAAAGGAATGGTCTACAGACGAAAAATTAGAACAGTCCGGAGATAAAGGTGGTGGTTATGGCGCATCTGGCCCCCCTGCAATCGTAGTACAGAACGACCAACTTTACGCTGTTCATCAAGGACGGGGAGATGATGGTTGGGTGTGGTCTTTTAATAATAAAGATAAGGTGGATAACAAGCTGACTGCTGGTGGTCCAGACCGCTATATCGGCATAAGTTACTCCCCCGCCTTAGCACTGTACAATAACGCGTTTCATATCCTTCATCATGGACAGAAACATGAACAGACAGTAGATGGTTGGATTTGGATGGCATCAACGGCAGCACTACCAAGTTCTAGTTCCAACTGGACTGTATTGGAAGGTGAAAATTCATACTGTTATTGTGCATGTAATAGTGCTAGTGATAACAAACAAAGCCATGCCTCCAACCATACGATGAATATCAAAGCGGGGGCACCTTATTTCTATGCAGTCCTCACTAAAGACGATGACTCGTCCGATTTCCCAACTGGTGCAATACTGACAATTACTGGACCTGATGGAACCAACTACGATCGCGATCTTCAAGAAGAAAACCAACTGGTAATCATGTCCGATTCTTCAGTTCGATGTCTGATTGTCAAAGACCCCAAGCCAGGTGATTGGAAGATGACGATGACAGTTCCTGAGGGCGTGGGATTTCATTGTGAATGCAATACGGTTCCGTCTAAAGATGTGTACAGCACGATAACAAATGCCCTAGGCAAACGCGATCTGACGAAGCATCTTCATGTACGCAATATTAGTATTGCGGGGTGGCTAGGCGTGGCAGCGGTCGTATCCATAGCTGCCATTACATTCGGGGCATCGCTAGGAGCGGCAGCGTTGATCGGCGCAGTAGCAGGGACGGTAGAAGAGGTAGTGCGAAACGTGGTGTCTGAATCGAAAGACAAGAGCAAAGAAGAAATTGCAGAGAAGTTACAGCAATTTTCAGGTTTTGCATCATCACCACCACATGATAAAAATTTTCAGACATATAAGGTGACTCTTATGCCTTACATCGGCGACCTGAAAGCTTGGCGCAGCTACGATCCTTCGACAATTGACGGTGTTGGTGTCCTCGTCGGTTTAATAGACGGTCAACTTGTAGGAGTACAGCTAAAAAGTCAAACTTGTGAGTATCTCCAACCTGCCGCTTATACCTGGGTCTACACACTAGATGGTTATGCGATCATTTACAAATATTGGGACAAAGACGCACCGAAAAGCGACTACACCCGTCATAGTCAACTCGGCAGCGGCAAGCCAGTGATCTGTGCAGGAGAGTTCGAGGTTACTAGGGAAAACAAGTTGTCAGGAATCTCCACAGTTATCGGTATGGTCAACGATGCTTCTGGGCATTACAAACCTGATGGAGGTGCCTGTCTTAAGTACGTAGGACAGAAGCTTCAAAGCCTTGACATCCCAACTGATGCAGTGCAATGGTACTGGCACGATTAGAATAACTAACTGGCAATCTTTTAATGAATGCGTTGGCGATCACATTCACACCTGATTCACTTCCTCAAAAGTTGCCCTAGTGCGATACGCGTAGCGTCAAGCCTCCGGCTTATCGCCACTTTCTTTTATGATGCGTTAACCAGCATCTAATTCACCTCTAAATGACTTAACAATGGTGGGTTACGCGCTTCGCTAACTCACCCTACAAAATTCCCACCAGTAAATTTCCAGTGATGAGTCATACTTCTTGATGAAACGAACAGCCTCTCATGCCTTGATTGATCGCAAATCACCGGATTATTTACAGAGAAAGACCGGGAGTTTGAAAGCCCTGTCTCTTCTCACTCGGGGAGACGCAAGCGCGAACAGAGCAGGGATGAAAAACAACACGAGCGGTTTTAACCGCTTTCAGAATTTTCTTTAAGCTTTAGATTATCTATCCATTCTTCAATAAGACTAGTTATTGTTCTATCGTTTTGAGCGGCATATAGCTCTAACTTATATCTTCTGCGTTCAGATAATCGAATTGTTAATGATTTTGTTTTCACAACGCACTACTATTGTTTGTGCTTTTATGTTAGCATATATCAAAGGAGATAAAACAAATGTATGGATGCCAACAAATTAAAATAAATCCAGATTCAGGATTAAAAGCTGTTTTAGAATTTTTGTGTGGCGAATCAAGCGGTCTAAGAATTAAACGCGGTTTATATCGTTCTTTGGACGGAACAAAAATAAATGCTGACTGCAATGGTGCAGCCAACATAGCCAGAAAAGTAGCGATAAAGTTGGGATTAAATCTCGACGGAATCAGTAGCGGCGTTTTGATATCGTCTTTAAGAACATTGATTTGGTCTTAAGAATCCCCTGGTTTATCGAGCAAGTAAGCGTAGCGAAACTTGTTCAACCAGGGGAGTGTCAACAGGTAAATTTTTTCAGGGCGATCAGGCTTGGATGCAACGCACAAGGTAATAATTCCTCAGTGGAATAATCATATGTCGCCCTTCCCGTTACAGAAACGTTTCCATGACGGGATTTTTATTAGTGGGCGAGGCTAGCGATCGCACTCACTCTGTCTACTCCCCAAGCATCAGTTTGTATAGACATAGACGCTGTAGCTCTTAAGGCATCAAAACTTTTCATGCCCTACCTACAGCAATTCAGTGATGGAAAATAGCCGTTGTCGGTCTATTGTTTGCAGCTTGAGTTTTTCAGTGTAGAAAGCTTGATAATAGTATTGATAACGCTCTGGTTCAGTTTCTGGATCGGTTTGCTGCCATAGTTCCAAAAAGTGACGATAGCGTTTTTCACGCATCACTAAATCCATACAGGCGATCGCAGTTTGAACTCCTAGAGTGGTGCGAAGCATATCGTCTTTCTTGCTTTTCTCATTCAGGTGAAATAGATGGGAGACTAATCCCAATTCTTCAGATAATTCTAAGTATCTATCTTGCAGAGTCGATACTAAATTTCCTTGATCCACCGTTGACTCTAAAATCTGTTGCCACAAAAATCGATGGTGGGAAAGGCTAAATTGCAAATCTCGTTCCTCTAATTCATTAATGATCGCTCGGCGCTGTTCGGGACAATGCAGGTAAATCCTCAGTAATAAAGCCTCAGCCAGTTCTAAAAGACTGCGATCAGTAGTCGGAATTAAGGACTGGGAACTGGAGATTGGCGATCGCGAAAGCCTTTCACCACCTCCCCAGGCTTTCCTCGCTGACACAGGCTTAGAATATGTAGTTCCAATTGGAGCAATCTGAGTTAACAGATTTTCGACTCGTAAAGGTATAAGTCTGGTATCTCCCAAACTGAGTATTTCGGCACAGTAAGAAACGTAATAGTTCCGAGTATCACTGTTAGCTATATTTTTCAGTAATTTGACTATCTGTTGAGTTACTTGTTGAAAATCAGTAGCCTGTTTTAAGTCGCGATCTTTAATAATTTGTTGAATTTGCCAATCAAGCCAAAGTGGCGCATTTTTTAAGAGTTGACCATAGTCTTCTGAAGTGTGACTATACAAGTATTCATCGGCATCTTTGCCATCGGGTAAGTTAAGAATCTTTAGCTGGACTTCGCCCTTGTATGCCAGTTCGGCAATTTCACCGATTGCTCGTTCTGCGGCATTGGTTCCGGCTTTATCGGCATCAAAGTTGAGTACCAATTGTTTCGATTCCGTGTAGCGTAATATCAGCCGCACTTGTTCCAAGCTTAGGGCAGTACCGAGAGAGGCGATCGCATTAGTAATACCAGCAGCGTGAAGGGCGATCGCATCAAAATATCCCTCTACCACCACCGCTTGATCAGCTTGAGAAATCCCGGCTTTGGCTTGATCGAGGGCAAATAATGTTTTACCTTTACTAAAAAGTTCAGTTTCTGGTGAATTTAGGTATTTGGGTTGCTCATCTGTGAGAGTTCTGCCCCCAAAAGCAATTACACGCCCTTGCACATCACGGATAGGAATCATCAGGCGATCGCGAAACACGTCATAATAACCGCCCCCTTCTTTCCGTGGCTTAATCAATCCCGCTTTTTCCAGCAATTGCGCTGGGTAGCGTTTATCTTCTACCAAATAGCGATGCAGGGTTTCCCAACCTGCGGGGGCATAACCTAAGCCAAACTGTTGAATAGTTTCATCCCTCAGATAGCGGTTAGATTGCAAATACTCAATTGCTTTTTGCCCTTGAGATTGTCTGAGGGCGTGTTGATAAAAATGTGCCGTCGAAGCGAGAACTTCATATAATTGCTCACGCAGAGATATCTGACGCTGTAATTCTTGCCTTTGCTCTGGTTCTAGGGTTTGCACAGGTACTTGGTAACGCCGTGCTAAATCCAGTACTACTTCAGCAAATTGGCGTTTTCCCAAATCCATCACAAATTTAATCGCATTTCCCCCAGCTTGACAGCCAAAGCAATAGTACATTTGCTTGGTCTGGCTAACAGTGAAACTGGGACTTTTCTCATCGTGGAAAGGGCACAAACCGACGAAATCTTTCCCTCTTTTGCGTAAAACTACGTATTCTGAGACAACATCTACAATGTCAGCTCGTAGTTTAACTTCTTCAATTGTGTCTGGGTGCAAGCGAGGGATTTGCATATTTTAGTCATTATTCATAATTGATTATATCTTGCCGCAATCTTCAACTAGGACGCACCACACTAATCAATTTACCTGTCGAGGATTCCTCTGCCAAAATTGCGGCATTAATGCTTATTGCAAACTGGCTCATAAACGAGTGTTATTTCTCCTCAATCTATTTGGATGGTAACTCGAATCAGCCTAGCAATTGATAAAATTGTAAATGTAGCCTGACAAAACATCAGAGGATTTACATCCGTGACACTCAAAGAGTTAGAACAACAACTTCTTGCCCTCAGTCCTGGTGAAAAGGTGCAGGCTATACAGTTACTTGCTCAAAGTCTTAGCAGCAATTGGCAAGGGATTGAGAAAACTCCTAGAGTCTGTGGTGGAGAAGCTCGCATCGCTAAAACTCGTATTCCCGTCTGGGTACTTGTGGAAGCTCGCCGTCTTGGATATAGTGATGCTGACCTTTTGACAAGCTATCCAACCGTTACAGCTACAGATTTAGCTAATGCTTGGATATATGCAGAAGCTAACCCCGATGAAATCGAATTGGCAATTGAGCGTAATGAGGTAGCCTAGTCAATGGCACGGTTTTATGCAGACGAGCAGTTTCCGTTCCCGGTTGTGGAATTATTACGCGCTTTGGGACATGATGTTTTGACAGTCCAAGAAGCTAGAAATGCAGATCAAGGTATACCTGATGACAAAGTGCTGGCATTTGCTACAAGTCAAAAACGCTCGATATTAACTATCAATAGAGATGATTTTATCCGTTTGCATCGCCGTGATTCTAACCACTTCGGCATTATTGTTTGTACCAACAATCGTAATTGGGAACAGTTTGCAGCACGGATAGATGAGGCTGTGACAGCAGAAGAACCGTTGCAAGGAAAACTAACTCGTGTGGTACGTCCAGTCACTTAAAAAGGTTTTGGTGGAACGCGCAAAGCTGAGATATTCAGATGCGATCGCCCTGTTCCTGTAACCTTTCCACGGTATTTTGTCTCCCCGCAAGGCATCTACTTAAAAAAAAAACGTGAACCTGAATCTGGAACCCTACAAAGTTATTTTGTAGTTATTTACATTACTCGATGAAAATCCACCTCAACCTGTCCTTATAGAGTAAGACATAACTTTGTACTTTTATTTCCACCGATAGGATCATGTTAAAAAACTTAAAATTGAGACAAAAATTTACAATTTTGTTACTCGTACTTCTTGTAGTAAGTTTGAGTTTAAGTGGGTTAGCTCTTTCTGCATTGCTGAGGCGGAATGCAACAAATGAAATAGCCTCAAGAGCTTTAACACTCATTGATACAATGACTTCTATACGTGAGTACACACTTACCCAAATCTATCCAGAACTCTCTTTGAAACTGGAAGAGAAGTTTCTGCCCCAAGTTGTATCTGCATACTCAGCACGAGAAGTTTTTGAAATTTTACGAAAAAAACCAGAATATCGGGACTTCTTTTATAAAGAAGCAGCAACAAATCCTACAAATCTTCGGGATAAAGCTGATAGTTTTGAAGCAAACATTTTAGAGCGTTTTAGAAAAGAAAAAGATTTAAAAGAGGTGAATGGATTTCGCTCACTTCCTAGTGGCGACATATTTTACATTTCCCGTCCGCTATCAATTAGCCAACAAGCTTGTCTTCAGTGTCATAGTACTCCTGAGGCTAGTCCGAAAACTATGATTGACCTTTTTGGATCAGTCAACGGATTTGGTTGGCACTTAAATGAAATTGTAGCGGCTCAATTTGTGTCTCTACCAGCAAGTAAAGTCATCGAAAAAGCTCATGAATCCTCTTTATTAATAGTAGGACTTGTCTCTGCTGTTTTTCTAGTGGTTCTCTTTTTGGCCAATATCTTTTTGAATCGACAAGTTATTCTTCCTCTTAAGCGCATAACTCGTATTGCCGAAGAAGTGAGCCTAGGACATTTAGAAGTTGACTTCGAGCAGGTTTCTAATGATGAAATTGGAAATCTTGTCAAAGCTTTCAGACGAATGAAATTAAGTTTAGAAATGGCAATGACAAGAATTAGGCGTACTCATGGAGGAAACAATGGTTAGCAATCATTTTATGACGTTTTGCAGTTATATAGCAATCCGGTTGGGTTAAGTCGTAGAGACGCGAAATTTCGCGTCTCTACAGGGTTTTTTGTATGCAACTAACCGTTAAAATTTAATTGACAGACTAGTAGGTTGGGGAGCCACTGCGTTGGGCGGCTCTGCCGACTTAAAGCAAGTGGCGTTTGAGGAACGAAACCCAACATACAATTATTCTTAACCCAAGCGTATTGAGTTATATAGATGATTTTGAAGTGCTTATTGGTTTTTATTAGGAAATAAGGTGCGTTTCCCCTGACCCAATCCCCAAGTTTAGAGAAATAACAAAAGACTTCTGATCGTTATTATATTCTTGTTCTTAGACAAAGAATGATGTATAGAATTGCTTACGCTCAATATTACCAGAGGAAATACTGAAGATGGGACGTATTTTTATTTCGGCAGCTCACGGAGGCAAAGAAGCTGGAGGAATCGATTCAGGTGCGATCGCAGGTGGTACAACTGAAGCTAGAGAAATGATTCTACTACGGGATTTAATTATCACGGAACTGAGGACGCGGATTTTTGAAGTTTTGGCAGTTCCTGATGATCTGAGCGCCGCCCAAACTATCACTTGGATAAATTCCCGTGGTCGTCAGGGTGATATAGCTCTAGAAATTCAATCTGATGCAGCTAACAGTCCTTCTGTGCGTGGAGCTAGTGTTTTTTATATTGCCAAGAATAATGAGCGCAAAAGCAATGCTGAACTGCTTCTGATGGGGTTGTTACGCCGCGTACCCCAGTTGCCAAATCGGGGAGTCAAACCAGATACAGATAGTGGATTGGGTAGTTTGGCATTCTGTCGTCGAACAACGCTTCCTTCTTTGTCAATGCAAGTGGGTTTTCTTAGCAGTCCAGAGGATCGCGCTTTGCTGCAAACTCGTCGCCGCGATTTCGCCTTGGGAATTTCTGATGGACTGGCATCTTGGAGCCGTCTGATTGACCCCAGTTCTGCAACTCCTGAAGAACCAACTTATACAGCAATTAATATCAACATTAATGGTCAAAGTTACACAGAGCAAGGAGTGCTGATTAATGGTAACGCTTACATCCCCATTGATTTAGTGGATCGCTTGCGGATTGACCTGTCGAAAGCCTCTAATGTTCGCCGTATCACTTATCGCAAAATAGTATATGTCAAAGCGATCGAACTGCGGGATTTTAATGTTGCAGTTAGTTGGGATGCTGCATCTCGCACCGTCAGCTTACGGTCAAATTTGGTAGTTTGCCCTGGTCAATTTGACCGGGTAATATCGAACGGTAATACCTCAGAAGTGCAGTTACAACTATTCTTGAGAAACAATAATGAAAATGCCTTGGTAAAATTTCCTGACATACCAAAACTTTATCGGGAAGAAGCCAGTGCAGAGGGGGTGAACTATGACATTGCCTTTTGCCAAATGTGTGTAGAAACTGGTTTTTTACGCTTTGGCGGCGGTATTAGACCTGAGCAAAATAACTTTGCCGGCTTAGGTGCGATTGGTGGCGGTGCGGAAGCTGCATCTTTTGAAAGTGCCAGAATTGGTGTGAGGGCACACATCCAACACTTGAAAGCTTACGCTAGTCTTGAACCCTTGGTGAACGAAGTAGTAGATCCACGGTTTCGCTTTGTCACCCGCGGTGTCGCTCCATTAATCGAGCAGCTATCAGGACGCTGGTCAGCAGATTTGGACTATGGTACAAAGATTACAGCGATGCTTAAACGACTTTATGAGTCAGCAGGACTGTTTTAAACATTAGACCTGCCTTGAAAATAGGGACTGGGGACACTTCTCTGCGAGACGCTCCGCGAACGACAAGCTCCCTTCGACAAGCTCAGGGCATCGCAGTGCATCGCTAGGGACTGGGGACTAGGAAAAGAAATTTTCATTGTTCCTTGTGAGTGTAGCTCATGATGTCTCTTGCAAAAGTCTTAAAGTGCCCTCAGACTCAAGTCTGGACGGCAGTCGCTACAACGGAGAAGAGGAGTGCGGTCTTGGGGAGCCAGTCCGCAGAAGAGGGGTTTCCCCAAGTGGAGGAACTAGCGTGTCTCCCCAAGAGGAGCAACTCCGGGGAACCTCCCGTTCGCCCTACAGCCCTTTGGGCAACAAAAAGGCAGGTGTCTCCCCGAGTGAGAAGCAACTGGCGCAAGACTTTAGTCGTCGGGTACTTTTGCAAGAAGTCTATTGAATCGATGTTCTAAGCCAAGGGTAGAGCGACTAACTCAGTTTTGTTTTTTTGCTGCCCCTGAAAACAAAAACCTCCATGTTGTTAAAGTAGGATGAAAAAAGCCTCAACCCCTTAATTCGCCTCAATTTCCTTTACGTTTAACCAATTCTGCTTTTCCTTAACTTGTTACGAATCACAATTTTCCTCATAAACGTCCTGTTTTGCCTGTTTGAGAGATGTAGATGGGATTGAGAAGCTTTGGAGATTAAGGAGTATTGTGTGAGCGTTGAAAACGAGGGTCGCGGCAGTGGTAGATTTTATCTGACAAATTAGGGATAGGGATGGTAATATCAATTGCTGCTAAGTATTAGTTACCAATTCTTATTTCAGCATGATTCTGCTTTTGGGCAACAAATGAGTGGAAGACAAGCGGGATATTAAGTAGGAATTGATACTTTAATTGAGAAAAACTACCTTATATATGAGACTGGAGAGCCAATAGTTTTCGGTTAAGAATTAAGCAGTATTAATAATGGAAACAGTGAATGGCTGATCAATACTTATAGGATAAGCACTGTTTGCTTAGTAAAAGTATTACGGTTTTGGGGGTTTCCACGCCACTTGCTTCTCCCAAGGGAGACGCTCTTGCTAGCTTGGCTTTTGAACCCGTCCAACGCAGTGGCTCTCCATGAGCGACTACAGCCCTTCTTCTAAAGGAGACCAAGGCGGGCGAACGGGCAACAAAAAGGCAGGCGTGCTGGAGGCATCACCCCGAAGGGGTTAAGAGAAAAAGGGTAAAGGGTAACTTGAAACGGAGTCCCCTTTAACCGAAAAGTATTGAATGACTGACGTTGAGTACCAGTTACGCTATGAATGGGCTTCTTTGATAGAAACTTGGAACGAGTTTTTTTGACTAAAGCACTGGGAAGTATTGAATCGTTGCTTTCGGCGGTGGTGGCTAATGGTATGACTCTCAGCGACAAACACAATAGCGATCGCGAATTAATTGGTTAAAGATTAGCAAATATCATTATCCCATTTTTTGCTTGATCCCAGTGACAGGTGCAATCGCTTGTACTGCTGTTAATGTCCAGCTACAGTCTCACCGATTCTTCCATCATTCTGGGATAGATTCGGGATTTTTCGTTGGCTGAAACGCCGAAAATTTGTCAATTTTTCCAAGACCGATCAAAGAGGGATAGCAATCCAATCCAAAATCTAAAACTCAGGGATGATGATGTTTGATGTTGGTCTAATTATCCTTGCAGGTGGAACTGCAAGCCGCATAGGAAGACCAAAAAAACTACTTTCCTGCAAGCGATGGCAGATTAAAGCAATTAAGAGCAGTTGCTATTGTTTAGTAAATTGGACAGGATGCCCAACCCACAATAAATGATAATGATAGTGCTATATCTTTGTAGCTCAAAATTTTAATCAACTACAAAGGCTCAAAAAAATCACAAAGCCGACTTTTGCAACACAACTGTATTTGATGCCTAAATCAACTGTTTCAACAAAACGGTTCAGCAAACAGTTCATCCGCTGGTTGCTTCAAGAAGACAGACAAGAGCAGCAAGGGCCTTATCGCAAAGAAGAAGCGCACCATCAGCATCCTTGGTGGCAGGTAATGTGCTTGACTGGTGTAGATTATTTCTCGACTCTTGGCTATCAACCTGGGATTGCAGCATTGGCAGTTGGCGCTCTTTCTCCTGTGGCTACCCTGATTCTAGTTTTGCTGACGCTTTTTGGAGCATTGCCAATTTATCGGCGCATTGCTGCCGAAAGCCCTCATGGTGAAGGGTCAATCGCAATGTTAGAGCGGTTACTTCCCTGGTGGCAAGGTAAATTACTTGTGTTGTGCTTACTTGGCTTTGTGGCAACTGACTTTATCATCACCATCACCCTTTCGGCTGCTGATGCTACAGCCCACATCATCGAAAATCCGCTGGCTCCAAATTTACTTCACGGTCAGGTGATCGCTATCACCCTGATATTAATTGCATTACTAGGGGCAGTTTTCCTGAGAGGTTTCCGGGAAGCTATCGGAATTGCAGTATTTCTGGTTGCAGTTTATCTGCTGTTAAACTTCATTGTCGTTTGCGTCGGTCTGTATCAGATCCTAACTCACCCTGGAGCGATCGCTAACTGGCAGACTGCACTTTTTGCGCGCCATTCCAACCCTTTGATACTACTCGGCATAGCTCTCCTCATCTTCCCCAAGCTAGCGCTGGGATTGTCAGGTTTTGAGACTGGCGTCACCGTTATGCCCCTCGTAAAAGGTAGCAGCAATGACACCCGCGAGTCTTCCAAAGGGCGTATTCGGAATACGCGCAAGCTGCTTACTACTGCTGCTGTGATTATGAGCTTCTTTTTGCTCACCACCAGCTTTATAACGACTTTACTGATTCCAACCGCAGAGTTTGCATCTGGAGGTAAAGCCAACGGACGTGCCCTCGCTTATCTAGCACACTCATATCTAGGTAATGGCTTTGGCACAATTTACGATCTAAGTACTATTAGCATTTTGTGGTTTGCAGGTGCATCTGCAATGGCAGGGCTGCTCAATATCGTGCCTCGTTACTTGCCCCGCTATGGCATGGCACCTAATTGGGCACGAGCAACGCGACCCTTAGTATTAGTCTATACAGTAATTGCTTTTGTTGTCACAATTATCTTCCGGGCAAATGTGGAAGCCCAAGGTGGGGCTTATGCAACTGGTGTGCTTGTGTTGATCACTTCAGCTGCTTTTGCTGTCACCCTATCAGCCCACCGTCACAGAGAGAAGCAAAAAACACTTGTTTTTGCAATCATCACACTTTTATTTGTCTATACAACTGTTGTCAATATCATCGAAAGACCAGAAGGGATTAGAATCGCTGGGTTCTTCATCGGTGCGATCATTTTCACCTCGCTGATTTCTCGCGTTTGGCGTTCAACTGAACTACGAGCAGAGCGGATCGAAGTTGACGAACTGGCTCGTCAATTCATTGCCGAAGAGAGCCAGGGAGCAATACGGCTGATTGCTAATCGGTTGACTGCGGGCGATGCCCTAGAGTATTTTATGAAAGAGAAAGAGGTGCGCGATGACAATCATATTCCATCCAACGATCCAATTCTCTTTCTAGAGATTAAGGTATCAGATGCTTCGGAATTTGCGGATGTCATCAAAGTAAAAGGGGTGCAAGTTGGTGATTATCGCATTCTCCGGGCTGAGAGTGCAGCAGTACCCAATGCGATCGCAGCTTTACTGCTCCATATTCGTGACCAAACAGGTAAGATTCCCCATGCTTACTTTGGCTGGGTAGAAGGAAACCCCATACAATACTTACTACGTTTTATCTTGTTTGGTGAAGGCGATATTGCTGTGGTCACCCGTGAAGTACTCCGTCGGGCTGAAAAGGATCCCGAAAGGCGTCCTGGCATTCATGTTGGGGGGTGAGGGAAGCAGGGGAGGTAGGGGGAGATAAAAAAGTTTTATCTTAACTGTATTGAGATATGACCGATGCTGAGGTCATTTATAAAGTAAAAATCAAAGTGACGTACCTACACTTCCTGAGTACAGGCGGCACGTTTTGGGGGGAAGCTTCCCCCCAAAAGCTGCCTTCCTAATTGAACACAGTTCAATTTCGTTTGTTGGTCAATTCCTCACTCACGCGCATTCATGAGCCAGCGCTGTAGACGGGTTTCCCGTCGCAGGCGACTGGCGTCCCACACTTCTAAGAGTAAGATGTGGGACTTCTGCTGTAATTGTTAAAAAGTAACTGCCGTCGGCAGTAGAGGTTTGCTTCTAACTTATAATCAAAACAACTTGCCTTCAGGAGATTGGCTTTCATGACATATATCTCCCCAAGAACCCTCACATTTGAAGATTTTCTCTCCCAATACCGAGACAATCCCTGCTATGAACTAGCAGATGGAGAACTAATTGACATGGAACCCACTGGCCCTCATGAAACGGTGAGTGGCAAACTTGCAACCCAAATTGGGATCTACCTTGTTGCAGAACAACTTCCCTGGTTTATTCCTCGCACCTGTTTAATTTACCCCTTTGCAGATACAGCTACAGCTCGTCGTCCTGATGTCGTAGTTCTTGATGAAACCGTTCTCGACCGTGAACCCCTTTGGGAGCGAGAACCCGTAATTACTCTTGGACGCTCAATTAAACTGGTGGTGGAAGTCGTTAGCAGCAACTGGGAAACCGACTATGCTCGGAAAGTTGAGGAATATGCGCTCTTAGGCATCCCTGAATATTGGATTGTGGATTATCGAGGATTGGGTGGTGTGGCATTTATTGGTAAACCTAAACAACCTACCTTCACGGTTTGTCAACTAGTTGAAGACACTTATATTCAACAACAATATCGACTAAAACAGTCAATTAATTCGCCACTTTTGCCCCGTCTTCAACTTCGCTTAGATGATATTTTACCTTGTTAATTTTTGCACCAGCTTATCGTTATGTCTAATTTTTCACAACTCATTTAGGATTGCTATATAGCAAGCACTTCGGATTTTCGGCTCAGTCTATTGCTTTATAATAACTTTCACTTTGGTTATATATCTCAAGGATAAATTAGTCGTGACTATTTATCTCTAAAGAACGATGAAGTTAGTAGATTTACAGAGCTAACTTTAAGCAACAAGACAACTCAAATCAAAAGCTTTTTGAGGTTTTGATTAACTTGAAAGCTAACAAAGCTTTAATTAGTTACAAGGAGTTTTTTTATGTCAGATACTAGCAATCGTGGCTTTGCCTCTATGGATGAAGACAAGCAACGCGAAATCGCCAGTAAAGGCGGACAGGCTGCCCATGAGAAAGGTACTGCTCATGAGTTCACTTCCGAAGAAGCTCGTGAAGCTGGACAAAAAGGCGGACAAGTTGCCCATGAGAAAGGGACTGCTCACGAGTTTACTTCTGAAGAAGCTCGTGAAGCTGGACAAAAGGGTGGCAAGAATTCTCACAGTAATGATTGATCTACCACTACCGTAAAGCTCTGAGTCCTAAGTCCTTCTCCTTTAGGAGACGCTACGCTTTTGTGACACGTTGTGCTCACCGCGTTAGCTTCTGTTTTAGGAGAAGGTAATTGCAATTCAGGGTAATTGCGCCATACCAACAAAAAGATTTTATTCTCAATAATTCAAAATAATCGCATTAATAACTGCTTATTGACACAGCTTGAGGCAGTTGACCCTCCGAATTTTAGATTTTGGATTTTGGATTTGGGATTAAAAGAATTGTTTGGTTCATGCCCCGACGCCACTTGCTCCGAAGAAGCTACAAGCCAAGACCTTAGTGGCTCCCCCTTGTGAACGGAATAAATCTCAAATCGCTTTCTCTAAAATCCTTCCATTGTTTGAATTTGCCAGCTCCTTTTAGGCAATCGCTTTTAACCTGGGAAACTAAAGCAAACGATAAATGGTGATTTTTTCTTGGTTCTTAACCAAAGTTGCGAGTTAAGAGTAATTTAGATGCGTTTGGCCTGGAGAATCAACAGAGGAGGGGGCAGAAGCAATCTAAAGAATGAAATAGCCCTGGTCAAGATTCAGCCAAAGATATTGCAAAAGCCCGACCCCATACCCCACAATCAAAATTAAATTGCTTGCAACTCTGATCAATTAATAGCTTCAGAAATTGAGTACATGATTAATAGCTATGAATAGATGTGATATTTGCGGTGAGATAATCATATATGAAGTATTTATTGAGAGATAAGTTAATAGCCTCAAGCCATCAAAAAAAATCAATTAAGAATTAATTTTAGATTTTAATCTAAAAGATATAATACACAAACTTCCTGGCTCTGGCTATTTCCAACTCTTCACTTCACAGGTTCTCTTTATTGAGTTGAGAAAACCAAGCGATGCCTAGGTTGGGCTACGCCTACGCTAAAAGTGAGACAGGGAGAAAATCATGAACAAAACCTTTGCAACTATCGATGGGAATGAGGCTGTTGCCCGTGTTGCCTACAAATTAAATGAGGTGATTGCCATTTATCCTATCACCCCCTCTTCAGCGATGGGTGAATGGGCGGATGCTTGGTCAGCTGAGGGTCGTCCCAATCTTTGGGGCACTATTCCCAGCATTGTTCAAATGCAAAGCGAAGGCGGAGCAGCTGGTGCGGTGCATGGGGCATTGCAAACGGGTTCCCTGAGTACCACCTTCACGGCATCTCAGGGATTATTGTTGATGATACCCAACTTCTACAAAATTGCTGGCGAACTGACCAGCGCTGTAGTTCACGTTGCAGCACGTTCCCTGGCTACCCATGCTTTATCAATTTTTGGTGATCATAGCGATGTGATGGCATCTCGTGCTACTGGCTTTGCCTTGCTGTGTTCCGCCTCAGTGCAGGAAAGTCAAGACTTTGCCCTGATTGCCCATGCAGTCACCCTAGAGACACGAGTGCCGTTTATGCACTTCTTTGATGGCTTTCGCACCTCACATGAAGTTCAAAAAGTCAAGCTACTTTTAGATAGTGACTTGCGATCGCTAATTCCTGACCAGCTAGTACTCGCCCACCGCGCCCGTAGTCTTACCCCAGACCGGCCAACGTTGCGAGGTACAGCCCAAAATCCCGATGTCTACTTCCAAGCGCGTGAAGGTGCGAACCCCTACTACAACGCCTGTCCCGGAATTGTCCAGCGGATCATGGATCAATTTGGCGATCGCACTGGAAGATATTACCAAATCTATGAATACTACGGTGCAGACGATGCTGAACGCGTCATCGTAATTATGGGTTCAGGCTGTGAAACAGTCCACGAAACTGTCGATTATCTTAACGCTCGTAGTGAAAAAGTTGGTGTAGTGAAAGTGCGACTCTATCGCCCCTTTGATGTCCAACAGTTTGTTGCAGCTTTGCCAACTAGCGTAAAAGCGATCGCTGTTCTTGACCGCACCAAAGAACCAGGTAGCGCCGGGGAGCCATTGTATTTAGATGTGGTGGCTGCTATTCATGAGGCATGGAAGGAGAGGAGAGCAGGGGGAGCAGGGGAAGCAGGGGGAGAATTCCTAACTGTACAGACGCGATTAATCGCGTCTCTACTCAGCACTCCCAAAGTCATTGGTGGACGTTACGGTCTTTCTTCCAAAGAATTTACGCCAGCGATGGTGCAGGGTATTTTTGATAACCTTGCTCAAGCGCAGCCGAAAAACCATTTTACTATTGGTATTAATGACGATATTAGTCATACTTCCTTGAGCTTTGATCCGAACTTTTCCACTGAACCGGATAACGTTGTTCGGGCAATGTTTTACGGGTTAGGTTCTGATGGTACAGTCGGTGCTAACAAAAACTCGATTAAGATTATTGGTGAAGAAACCGACAACTACGCCCAAGGCTACTTTGTCTACGACTCCAAGAAATCTGGCTCAATGACTGTTTCTCACCTACGCTTTGGGCCTGAGCCAATTCGCTCCACTTATCTAATTGACAAAGCTAACTTTATTGGTTGCCATCATTGGGGATTCTTAGAACGCATAGATATTCTCAAAGCTGCTATTCGTGGAGCAACTTTGCTGCTTAACAGTCCCTATGATGCAGATACTGTCTGGGAAAATCTGCCGCTGAAAGTGCAGCAGCAAATTATTGATAAGCAGCTGAAGTTATACGTGATTAATGCCAGTCAGGTTGCCCGCGAAAGTGGCATGGGTGGAAGAATTAACACCATTATGCAAGTATGTTTCTTTGCCTTAGCAGGTGTCTTGCCACAGGAAGAGGCGATGCCTGCGGCGGGCTTCGCCAACGCTAAAATCAAACAAGCAATTGAAAAAACTTACGGTAAAAAAGGGGCGGAAGTTGTCCGCATGAATCTGCAAGCTGTAGACAACACCCTTACTAACTTGTATAAGGTAGACATACCACAAACCATCAATAATCTACAATCTACAATCATCAATCCTTTTCCCCTGAGCGCTCCTGAATTTGTCCGGGATGTTTTAGGTAAAATCATGTCTTGGGAAGGTGATGATTTACCTGTGAGCACCTTACCAGTAGATGGCATCTTTCCCAGTGGTACTGCTAAATGGGAAAAACGCAATGTGGCAGAAGAGATACCTGTGTGGGAGACAGATGTCTGCGTTCAATGTGGTAAGTGCGTTATGGTTTGCCCCCACAGTGCCATCCGCGCTAAGGTTTATCAACCGAGTGAGTTAGTCAATGCACCACCAACCTTCAAGTCAACTGCTGCAAAAGACAAGGACTTTGCCAACCAAAAATTTACCATTCAGGTTGCCCCAGAAGACTGCACAGGCTGCACTATTTGTGTAAATATTTGTCCTGCTAAAAATAAAGCTGAGCCAATGCGTAGAGCGATTAACATGGCACAGCAGTTACCTTTGCGGGAGCAAGAGCGGAAAAATTGGGATTTCTTCTTAAGTTTGCCCAATCCTGACCGACGACAGTTGAAACTGAATCAGATTCGCCAACAACAACTCCAAGAACCTTTATTTGAATTCTCTGGTGCTTGTGCGGGTTGTGGCGAAACACCTTATTTAAAATTATTGACACAACTATTTGGCGATCGCTCCGTGATTGCCAATGCTACAGGTTGTTCCTCAATATATGGTGGGAACCTCCCCACTACACCTTGGACGACAAACGCCGAAGGACGCGGCCCGGCGTGGTCAAATAACCTATTTGAAGATAATGCCGAATTCGGTTTTGGCTTCCGCCTATCTCTAGATAAACAAGCTGAATTTGCAGCAGAATTACTGCAACAATTGAGCGGTGAAATAGATGAAAAGCTTGCCCATTCCATCCTGAATGCTGAACAAAAATCTGAAGCTGACATTTGGGAACAACGAGAAAGAGTCGCACTGTTGCAGCAGAAATTAAACGAAATTGTGACTCTAAACCCCAATCTCCAATCCAAAATCCAAAATCTCAAATCGCTAGCTGACTACTTAGTAAAGAAAAGCGTTTGGATTGTCGGCGGCGACGGTTGGGCGTATGACATTGATTTTGGCGGCATCGACCATGTAATTGCCAGTGGTCGCAATGTCAACATTCTGGTGATGGATACAGAAGTATATTCCAACACAGGTGGTCAATCTTCCAAAGCTACCCCACGAGCAGCAGTTGCTAAATATGCGGCTAGTGGCAAGCCTGCACCCAAAAAAGACTTAGGTTTAATTGCTATGACCTACGGAAATGTCTACGTAGCGAGTGTAGCCCTTGGTGCTAGAGATGAACATACCCTAAAAGCGTTCTTAGAAGCAGAAGCTTACGATGGCCCGTCCTTAATTATTGCTTACAGCCATTGCATAGCCCACGGCATCAACATGACCACAGCGATGGATCACCAAAAATCACTGGTAGAATCAGGTCGGTGGTTGCTGTATCGTCATAATCCTGAGTTGCAAAAACAGGGTAAGAATCCCTTGCAATTAGATATGCGATCGCCCACACAGTCAGTAGATAAATCAATGTACCAAGAAAATCGCTTCAAGATGCTCACCAAAAGCAAACCCGATCATGCCAAGCACTTATTAGAACTGGCGCAAACCGAAGTAGACACTCGTTGGCAGATGTACCAATATCTGGCAGAACGTAAAGTACTTTAACCATCCCATCGAGCATAGTCCGCATTTATCTGACATGAATAGGACTTACGCAAGAACTCTCTAAAACTCTTATTCCTTTGCGTCCTTGGCGTCTTGGCGGTTCGTTATTTCCTAATTTTGCGTAAGTCCTGAAAGGAAAGAATAACAAAGCCCTTTTATTCTCAACTTAGAAACCTAAAACAAGCCGCATTACTCCGAATAAACCTTTCTCTCTGCTGAATCAGATAAATTTTTGAGCGTGCGATAGTGCAAAAACAACTCGCTTCCCATCTGGCGAGTTTCCACAAGTTCAAGTTGAGGAGCAGCACTAGGAGCAAAACCCTCTCCCTCTACCGGACTAGGTGCGCGCTGTCCCCCGTAAATAACCGGCCAAATGGTCAACCACCAATCGTCAATTCGCTCAACTTGCACTAAAGCAGCTATCAAAGAGCCGCCTCCCAAAGCCACAACCTTCTGGATACCCCGCTCTGCCATTAAGGTATAAGCCTTATCCCAATCCAGGTCTGTATCCCCCAGATCAATTAAGTCAGCTTGCTTTTGCAGAGTTGCTGCATCAGAACTTTGCTCCAAACCAGTGCGTGTTGTAAATATCCATCGCTCAACATCCTGTTGGAAAAAAGGGATATCTGATGGTAGATTAAGCGATCGCGACACAACACAAGTAATCGGCTGGGGAGACTGACCACGAACCTGACGCGCGGCTAACAGTTCGGGATTGCGAATTGTAAAAGTTTTCTCCTCCGCTCGAATCGTCCCGGCTCCCACCAAAATTAGATCGGCGAGGGATGCTTGATATTCGAGGTGCGCTTGGTCGGCTGGATCAGAATCACGGGGTGCTCTAGGATCTACAGCACTAATCTTTCCGTCAGCCGTCATGGCAAGAACTACGGTTGTTTGGATATCTGTCATAGCTACGTTTTGACAGTTCTATAAAGTTGCAACAAATTAGTGAACAGTTTTTTAGTTGGAAGCCAGAATCCCCTACTTTTAGAAGTTGTAAGTTTGAGTTGGGGATTTAGACCGCATCTCAAACTTTGATAACTAATAACTGTTTTAATTTTTTCAGTTACACAAACAACAATTTATAGGATGCCCCAAAAATGGAGAAAGCCTTGACCAGAAAGAGCTTCTATCACAACAACAGATAAAAAACCAATCATTGCCAAGCGGCCGTTCCAATTTTCACTTTGAGGAGTGAATCCAGGACGCAAAGCATTAGGATCTTTTGAAGCAGTAGGCGCAGTATTCTTAAAACCTGACATGTAAAATCTCCTGTATGTTGCGTTGTATTAGTTGCGATCGTATGTAACATAATGCAACAGATATTTAAGAAAATACAGTAGTGAAATCCACCCGTATTGCTAAATCAAGGGATGAAATTTTAAGTGTTGCTGATTAAGAATATGAATTTGTCTCACGCTCCAGACGCAGAGGCGCAGAGAGTAAGCGTAACCTGAAACCCTTGTAGAGACGAGAAATTTCGCGTCTCTACATTTATTATCGGAGATGTCTAATATCCACACTAGTCACAACAGCACCGTGTTGCGCCAAACTTAGAGTATCTTGACCAGCGTTACACTGAAGATGAACTACTGATAAACCAGCAAGATCTCCTAAAAGTTCTTTTTCTTCTGGAAAGAGTGTATCGCCTGCTTCTCGAAAAAACTTTGCTTGATCGCCCTTATGGCTATTGTGTGCTTTAGTTGCCTCATTCCAAGACAAACGGTTTTCTTCGTGAAGTTCTTTTCTGAAGGGGGCATTTATCATAATCTTGCAGTCACTCAGTAGTAGGTTGAGCAGAGAGAGTCAAGACACCCAACCTACCCATGTGAAGGATTATTTCCTAGCAATGACCCACACTGCATGAATAATCCCAGGAATATAACCAAAAAGCGTCAAAAGTACGTTAATCCAAAAATCTTTACCTAAACCTACTTGCAAAAAGACACCAAGAGGTGGTACGAAAATGGCACACAGAAGACGAACTAAATCCATTTGAACCTCCTATTAATCTCAAAAGGAACATCTCTACAGTGAATTGATTCACAACTGTTCCAGCACCTTTGTACTTCTCAAAGATAACATTGCCCTTCTTCATTAAAATCTCAGTTGAGATGTAGGAAACCACAGTGATTAACCACCACTAATTTTGGCTTTGTAACCTAACTTAGTTAAAATATCGACAATTTTCTGCTTGTGCTCGCCCTGAATTTCAATTTCGTTATCTTTGACTGTACCGCCTGTACCGCATTGGGTTTTCAACTGTTTTACCAAATCTGCCAAAGTTTCTGGCTTGACTTGAAAACCGCTAATTACTGTGACAGTTTTACCTTTGCGTCCTTTGCGGGAGGCTTGCACTTTGAGATTTTGTTGTTGCGGGGGTAATTCTGGAATTGGTCTTTCTGTGGCGGCGGAGTTGTCGTTGCCAAATTCGCGGTAGACAAAGCTTTTGTCGGAAGATTTGGAATTGGAAGAAGACATAAATCTTTATTAAGAAAAAATCAGAGGCAGTGGAAACTGCTACGTAACCATTTGGTTGGGAAATCAATTTCTAGGCTAACATTACAAATCCATCGCAATGAATCAAAAATTTACTCAGTCTTGGGCGCTACCGTGTACACACAAGTGCTCGTATTACCCCAAATCCTTGGAAAACCTCACCCTGGTTCTGCTACGCAAAACCTTTCCCTCTCCGAACTTCGGAGAGGGAAAGATTTTTGTTCAGCAAAAAGCGAGGATGAGGTTTTGATTTTTGGGTTTTAGAGTCAATCTGAATGAGAATTTTCAAGATGTGTGTACACAGTAGGTCTTGGGCTAGAGGAGTTCGGCTATTTTTCCAAATAATTACTTCTCTAGGGGTGTGATTAATTACTGGCGTATCGTCAGCCAGATATCATAATCTTCTATAGTTCAGACTTTCCTATAATAATTAAATAATTCCCGTTATCGAAATCAGCCTGTGACTACCACTCCCCTCTCTCCAAGTTCCCTAGCAACTGCTCAGGTTCCCGATATACAAGGACGCTTTGGACGCTTTGGCGGTAAGTATGTCCCGGAAACCTTAATGCCTGCTCTTGCTGAACTAGAAACAGCTTATCAGCAATACCGCAATGACCCTGGTTTTCAAGCAGAACTACAAGAGTTGCTGCGGGACTATGTGGGACGTGCTACACCATTGTATTTCGCTGAACGCCTTACTGCTCATTATGCTCGACCTGATGACACAGGGCCGCAAGTTTATTTAAAGCGTGAAGACTTAAATCACACAGGCGCTCACAAAATCAACAATGCTTTAGGTCAGGTGTTGTTGGCGAAGCGCATGGGCAAGCAGCGGATTATTGCAGAAACGGGTGCTGGACAACATGGAGTAGCGACGGCAACAGTTTGTGCGCGTTTTGGGTTAAAATGTGTAATTTACATGGGTGTTCACGACATGGAACGCCAAGCTTTGAATGTGTTCAGAATGCGGTTAATGGGGGCAGAAGTATGTCCGGTGGCTGCGGGAACAGGCACACTGAAGGATGCAACTTCTGAGGCGATTCGAGATTGGGTAACGAATGTGGAAACAACTCACTACATCCTGGGTTCAGTCGCAGGGCCGCATCCTTACCCGATGATGGTACGTGATTTCCATGCGGTGATTGGGCAAGAAACTCGCGCCCAAGCAATAGAAAAATGGGGTGTGTTGCCCGATATTCTCATAGCTTGTGTGGGTGGTGGTTCCAATGCTATGGGACTATTCTACGAGTTTATAAATGAGCCTTCTATCCGGTTTATTGGAGTCGAAGCAGCGGGGGAAGGTGTCAATACCCAAAAGCACGCTGCTACCTTGACAAAAGGAAGAATTGGTGTATTGCACGGAGCGATGAGCTACCTGTTACAAGATGAGGATGGGCAAATAATTGAGGCGCACTCAATTAGTGCAGGGTTAGATTATCCCGGTGTTGGCCCAGAACATAGTTATTTAAAGGATACTGGTCGCGCCGAATATTATAGTGTGACAGATGAAGAGGCTTTGGCGGCGTTCCAGCGATTGTCCAAGCTGGAGGGTATTATCCCAGCATTGGAAACGGCACATGCGATCGCCTACTTAGAAACTCTATGTCCTCAACTTAGTGGCAGTCCTCGGATTGTGATTAACTGCTCCGGGCGCGGTGACAAGGATGTACAAACGGTAGCCAAGTTTTTAGCATAAATCTTACGTAAAATATTTGGGATAAAGCACAGATGGATCAACAATTCCAACATGCAATGCTACCGCAACCCACTCACGACGAGTTGGCACGTCAAAACTTTGTTAAAAGTCTGAGAACGCACCTTTTCAAGAATCTTGTTCCTGGGAATAAGGTAATTTATGAAAAAGTAGTCAAACCGAAGTTTGAACAAGAACATCAGCGTCCTCCCGAAAACCGTTATGAAATTCGGGAGTTAATGGAACACCAACCCCACTACCGCTGGTTAAATGCCCTGAAGCGGATCAACCAGGAAATGTTATGGGAGTCCGTCAACGCAAGTGTTGACAGGCATCTACCAGACTTGATCGAGCGTGCCAAAGACAAGGGTAGTGAATTAGGTACTTTAACGCTTGACCCGAATTTTCAAATACCCATTTATCAAAAGGCTGTAGACATTCACTGTATGCCAGGAGGATATCACAGTGAATTCACAGCTGATGATGTAGCTGCTGGTGCAACTTATGATCGCGGCGTTTACGTTTATGGTATGGGTTGGTTGGGGCCGCTAAATGATGACATGGGGCTGTCTATAGTCCAAAACTACCTTCTACCAGAGTATCCCGACTTTCGACCCCAAAAAATTCTCGACATGGGATGTTCTATTGGCAATAGCACATTGCCCTACGTGGATGCTTACCCAGATGCAGAAGTCTACGCTATAGATATCGGCGCATCAATGCTGCGTTACGCTCATGCAAGAGCCGAATCCTTAGGAAAACGGGTACACTTTTCACAGCAAAATGCTGAACACACCAACTTCCCAGATGAATCATTTGACTTAGTAGTTTCTCACATTTTGCTACATGAAATTCCCCCGCCAGCTATCCGTAAGGTGATGCAAGAGTGTTATCGTCTGCTGGCTCCTGGGGGGATGATGCTCCATGTTGAAGCACCCTTATATCGTCACATGGATACTTACAGTCAGTTCATGTACGATGGGGAAACCGTTAACAACAACGAACCCTTCTGGAGTGCAATGCGTGATCTTGACTTGGTGGCGCTAGTTAGCAAAGTTGGTTTTGCAGCAGATCAGGTATTTGAGAAGTTCATCCCTAACGGTGCATGGAAACCAAAAGTAGCTAATGGCAAATCAGACAGCCGGGGTAGTTGGTTTGTAGTTGCAGCAACTAAGTAAGCAGAGGTAGTTGGAATGTTGAAGATAGCCAAGGGTAAACGACCCGTTTACTTAGATGACCCGCAAGTTGATAAGCTGCTGACGATAGTGATGGCTTTGACAGGTGAGCTATCTGTGCAGCGTGATCGGCTGGACACCATTGAACGCTTGCTAGCGGCTAAAGGTATTTTATCTGTTGCAGAGATTGATGCTTACGAACCTCTCGAAGAGGTAGCTAAAGAACGTGAACATTGGCGTGCAGAATATATTGCGCGAATACTGCGCGTACTACAGGAGCCGTTGAACACCCTTTAGGTATTATGTGAACAGAAATTGAACATTAGTTGCTATTTTGAAAGAATTTAAGAAGTAAAAAGAGAGTAGCTAACTATACGGATACTTAGAACACCCAAGCCATGAGTGCTGCTACGTGGGTGTTAGTAACTCTTACTAGAGCAGCAACCCTTCTAAACCCACATATTGTTTTGTAACATCCTGGAATAGTTCACAAAGCTTACTCGTTATAGAGAGTAGTAACGAGGAATAGCTATGCTAGAAACTCTAAATATTCACTTGGAAGATTTGAACGACATTGATTGTGAGACCATCAGTGGAGGAAAAAAAGGATTTTTTCAAAAAGTAATAAAAGGCGGTGGTCAGCTACAGGGAGGTGTTATAGGAGGCATTGTACATGGCACTGTTGGAGGGCTGAAAGGATTTACTGGTAACAAGAGTGGCAGAGAAACTAACTTCACCACAGGGTGGAAAGAGGGGGGCAAAACTGGAGGTGACTTTTCTGAATGGCTTGTGTCATAAGCAACCCCAACAAAACAAATAGTAAGATAGACCCCTGACTGTCTAATGAGTGTTGTAAGCTAAAAAACAGCACCTACCAGCAGTAAAAAGTTAGTGATAGTAAAGTTGCCTCGTCATCGCCCAAAACGGCATTTTCCTGATGCTAAACGAATAATTGTGGAATGTGAGCTAAATGAGTGTATTCATTGCGACATGACATTAGTTGACCGTCCACCTTGGCATATGCGTAAAACCGTTCAAACAATCAATAGTGCTGTGTTTGTGGCAGGCAGGAGCAAAGAATGTGTTAATACTACTTGCACACACTTTGGTAAACATTACTATGCTAGTGGAGTGCTAAAGTACAGTGCGTTGCAGAATAGAAATATGAATCAAGCGATCGCCCTAATTCATATTTCTATTCTGCAACGCCAGATTTCTTAAAGTAGTTCAGAGTAAATACGGCTTCAAGGCAGCTTTCAGTTACTCTATCTTTAAGGATAAATAGCTACTTCACAAGCGATCGCACAATGGACGACAGCAAGGCATTGTTTGACTACTGGCATGATCTAGTCCGGCTTAAAAACTATGAGTTGATTGCGGCTCCTGGACACGTCCAAACCCAAGACCTACGCCATGAATGTACTAACTATGATGATCTTTGGCGTAGACCCGCAGTTCAACAATTGAGCGAACCAGAGCGCAGCAGAGTTGTTGCTATTATTAAGTATGAATGTACAGCCCAAGTTTTACAGAATCGGGCTGGTCGTCTCCGCGATCGCGCTAATGAGCTTGCAGCAGCTTCTCATGAACAAGATCAACAAAAATCCAAGCTACTCGGTCTCATCAAGGCATTACAAGAGAAACTGTTTGCTCTAAATTTGGGACGCTCGATAGTAACCATGAAACTTCAAGAGCTAAAAACTAAAGTCTACGAGTTAGCTGGGGTAGACACTACCAAACAACTCAAGGCAAAGTATGAGGAGATTAAGACGTTAGATATGCGTCGACAAACCTCCTGGGAAAAAACTCTTGCTATTCTTCAAAAACAGCAAAGCGAGTTTGAGGAGTGGTTAGAAAATCCACCTGAAGAATACAAAGATCTTTTTTCCGAAATTACAGAAGCCTCGCAAAAATATGATCAAAAATCAACAGAGACGAAACAGCAAGTGCGAGAGGTATTGTCAATAGCGAACAATCTCGAAGAGCTAGCAGAGGAATGCCAAGATGAAGCAGCTCAACTGAAGCAAGAAGTTGAAATAAGTAGACGGATGTCAAAACAAGCCAGACTGAACTAGTTTTGGCATTAGAGGAGAGTTAACAAGTTGCTGCACCAGAATGAAAGCATCAGTAGCCTATGAGTGCTGAGTGAAAAGTTAGAATTTCTTTCCCCTGCTCCCCCTGCCCTATTGTTCCAGATGCCCACCAAACTCATAGCGCAACGCAGAGATGAGTTTATTGGCAAAGTCTGATTCACCGCGAGAGCTAAATCGTGTGTAGAGGGCTGCACTGAGGGCAGGAACAGGAACCGCTTCTTCAATGGCTGCAATCAGTGTCCACCGACCTTCTCCAGAATCAGATACCCGTCCCCCGAAGTTACTTAAATCGGGGTCTTCGAGGAGCGCGATCGCTATTAAATCGAGTAACCAGGAGCTAATCACACTGCCCCTGCGCCACACCTCTGCTATATCTGCGAGATTAAAGTCATATTTGGTAGAATTCCGATTTCGCAAGGGAGTTTGTCACGCCACGGGCGATCGCCTCTTGATGAACCAACGCCTCTGCTTTCTTCGGCTGACGAGTGTAACCAACAACGGGATGTCCAGCTTGTGTTAAACAGCGTGCCATGTTGGCTCCCATCCGCCCCAGTCCAATCATTCCCAGTTCCATAACATGCCCTGTGTTGAAGTTCTAAAAAATTGGGAGTGTCCATAATCCCAACGCTAGTGCATTGGGAGCGACGATCGCTCTAAACAGGCACACCCTCAATTACACTGAGTGGAGATGATGTTGGCACAATTTTTGTTAATTGAAATCCTGCTGTCTCCAAGAGGGTTTGATACTCAGCTTCAGTGCGCTCACAACCACCTTGATAATTCAGCAATACCTGAAGGTCAAGGAGTTTACCAAAAAATGGCTCGTTACCTTTGGGAATTACCATCTCGACAAGTAGGAGCTTTGTATTTGACTGCATCACACTACGGCAATTCTGGAGAATCCTAATCGCGCGTTCGTCATCCCAATCGTGAATAATGTGCTTCAGCAAATAAGCATCGCCACCACTGGGAACTGACTCGAAAAAGTCCCCCGCCAGGAGTTGACAGCGGTCTAAAAGTCCTTCAGATGCAATTACATGGTTTGCACCTTCGATTACATGAGCTACATCGAAGAGAACACCTTGTATTGTGGGATTTGCTTTGAGGATAGAGGCGAGTAAGCTACCGCGTCCACCTCCCACTTCAACTAAGTTATGAATTGAGGAAAAATCATATTCAGCAGTAATGGCGGCGATCCTTTTTGCAGAAAAACTGCTCATCGCTTGATCGTAAATTTTACCTGCTTCGGGATGAGCGGCTAGGTACTCGAATATCTCAACGTCGAAGATATTTTTGAACACAGGTTTGCCTGTTTGAATGGTTTCAAGTAAATAACCCCAAGGTTGCCAATCCCATATTTGACCAGACTTAATCGCGTAGCCGCGTAGTGAATCAGCCTTATCAGCCTGAAGACACGCTGCTAAAGGTGTCAATTCAAAATAGCCAGGATTACCTTCAGCGAACACACCAACACTAGCAAGAGCTCGCAGTAATCTGTAAAGCGATCGCGCATCCACACCAGTTGTCTTTGCTAGTTCATCGCTACTCTGTGAACCATTCTTCAGTAAATCGGCAATGCCAAGTTCAGCCGCAACATAAATCGCTCGTGAAACCCAAGGAGCAACAATCATTTGTAGCAATGCTTCTGTAGGCTGTATATCATTCGAGTTTTCGGAGTGATTTGAAGACATAATTAGCTAGAAAGTAATTTTAGCGTGTGTGTCAATCAAAACATAGAATACTCTACTTCCAGAGATGTTTTGATCAGATGGTGAAACTAAGAATAAGCGATCGCCATTTTCTAGCCTAAAGTAAGCTACAATTCAAGCATAGTAAGCATTTCTTGCTTAGAAATACCCCATGCTTGAAAACCTGCAAACCCAACTTTATCAACTAGAACAATTTGCCAACACCCTTGTTTCTAATCAACTGACGCACCTCAGCTTGCTTAGTATTGGCATCATTTTTGCCGCAGGTTTGCTCACCAGCCTCACACCCTGTATGCTTTCCATGCTGCCAATTACCATTGGCTACATCGGTGGTTATGAAGCGAAAAGCCGTCTCCAAGCAGCTGCTCAATCAACATGGTTTGCTTTGGGATTGGCAACTACGCTAGCAGGGCTAGGTATAATAGCAGCTGTTGTTGGAAAAGTCTATGGTCAGGTGGGAATTGGTTTGCCGATTATTGTCAGCATCATCGCCATTCTCATGGGGCTGAACTTACTAGAAGCATTACCTCTGCAATTTCCATCTTTGGGCGAAACGAATTGGATTTCGCCAGATTTACCGCCAGGAGTCCGTTCCTACGCCCTTGGGTTGACTTTCGGCTTAGTTGCATCCCCTTGTAGCACACCTGTCTTAGCTAGCTTACTGGGTTGGATTGCTAATACACAAGATTTAATTTTAGGTGCAGCTTTGCTACTTTCCTACACAGCAGGATATGTAGCACCATTGATTTTAGCAGGTACTTTTACTGCTTCAATTAAAAAGCTGCTGGAATTGCGTCGTTGGTCTGGTTGGATTAATCCAGTCAGCGGAGTGTTGTTGGTAGGATTTGGTGTACTTTCCTTAATTTCTCGGATTCCTCTTGGCAGCTTTTAAACAATGACTTTAGAAAATTCAACTACAGAATTAAGGTGGTGGTCAGTACCTGGGCGTTACTTGCGGCAGGAGTTTTTGCCTATACTGACAAATTTAAAATTAGCGATCGCACTACTACTCTTAATCGCCCTCTTCAGCATCAGCGGTACTGTAATTGAGCAAGGACAGTCACCCGCATTCTACCAGTCTAACTACCCAGAGCATCCAGCCTTGTTTGGTTTCCTAACTTGGAAAGTGATCCAGGTAGTTGAGTTAGACCACGTATATCGTAGCTGGTGGTTTCTAACGTTACTTATTTTGTTTGGTACAAGCCTAACTGCTTGCACCTTTACCCGCCAATTACCAGCTTTAAAAGCCGCTCGTCGCTGGAAATATTACGAAGAATCACGGCAATTTCAAAAATTAGCTTTAAGTGCAGAATTAGATAATATTTCTTTGAATTCCCTAAACCCATTATTGCAGAACCGCCGCTATAAGATTTTTCAAGAAAAAGATAATATTCTCTACGCCCGTAAAGGATTAGTCGGACGCATTGGCCCAATCATCGTTCATGTGGGCATTGTGGCTATTCTGCTAGGAGGAATTTGGGGAGCAATGACTGGGTTTCTTGCCCAGGAAATGGTCGCCAGTGGCGATACATTTCAAGTGAAAAATATTATCGATGCTGGGCCTTTAGCAGCAGCCCAAGTTCCGAAAGATTGGTCTGTGCGAGTCAATCGTTTTTGGATTGACTATACTCCATCTGGTGGCATTGACCAATTTTACTCAGATATGTCTGTCTTGAATAATCAGGGAGAGGAAGTTGACCACAAGAAGATTTTTGTCAACCAGCCTCTGCGTCATCAGGGCGTAACTTTCTATCAAACAGATTGGGGAATCTCAGCTGTTCGTGTCCGCATTAACAACAGCCCCATTTTTCAGCTACCAATGGCGCAATTGAACACCAATGGCCAAGGGCGTCTTTGGGGAACTTGGATTCCTACTAAACCAGATTTGAGTGCAGGTGTCTCTCTGTTGGCTAAAGATTTGCAAGGTATGGTGTTAATTTACGATGTCTCTGGTAAGTTGGTTGATACTGTACGCGCTGGAATGTCCACCCAAGTTAATGGCGTAACGCTGAAAATTCTGGATGTTATTGGCAGCACTGGCTTACAAATTAAAGCTGATCCAGGTATACCCATTGTTTACACTGGGTTTGGCTTGCTAATGCTGGGTGTGGTGATGAGTTACTTTTCCCACTCGCAAATTTGGGCATTGCAAAAAGGCGATCGCTTATATGTTGGTGGCAAAACTAACCGCGCCCAGGTTGCTTTTGAACGCGAGGTTTTAGATATTTTGGATCAACTGAGTTCGCAGCCAGAGGGTGAGGAGAAAGGGATAGCGATTGAAGTTTAAACGCAGAGTAACGCAAAGGAAATCGCAGAGGATAAGTCATAACTTTGCGTACCTTTGCGTTTAAAAACAAATTTCACCAATTCTGTAAATGAGCTTTTTTCTTGTTCTACAATTAATAACGCTACTCCCACAACTACAAATTGGGAAACTATTTAGATCTGTTAATTAAAAATTGGAACTAAAGATTTATATGTCTGCTCAACTTCAATCTAAGCGACTAGCTGGCATTCTGTCCCTAATCGCTCTTGGGTTGAATATTGCTTCTTGCACTGTCGATAGTAGAAACGTCAAGACTGTTTCCCTCGTTGGTGCTGGCGCAAGTTTTCCCGCACCTTTATATGAGCGCTGGCTTTCAGATTACAACCAGCAAAATCCCAATGTGGAAATTAACTATCAAGCAATAGGAAGCAGCGCTGGAGTACAACAGCTCATCGAAGGTACTGTAGACTTTGCAGCTAGTGATGTAGGAATTACAAATGAACAAGCAGCTAAAATAAAACGGGGAGTAATTACTTTGCCCTTAACTGCTGGTTCTATAGTCTTGGCTTACAACCTTACGGGAGTTACACAGTCGCCTCAAGTTAAAACGCCAGCTGTTCTAAAGCTACCACGCCAAGTCTACACAGATATCTTCCTCGGAAAAATTACGAATTGGAATAATTCAAAAATAGCTCTAGCTAATTCGGGAGTAGATTTACCCGATTTACCAATTCAACTGGTACATCGAACTGATGGTAGTGGTACCACGAGCGTGTTGACACAACACCTAAGTACTATAAGTCCAGAATGGAAAAGCAAAGTCGGGGCTGGTAAATCTGTAGCATGGCCTGTGGGAATTGGTGCAAAGGGTAACGAAGGTGTTACCGCCCTGATTCAACAGATTCCAGGAGCTATTGGCTATGTGGAGTACGCTTATGCCACACAAAATAAACTACCTGTAGCTGCTTTGGAAAATAAATCTGGTAATTATATTGCGCCGACACCCAAATCAGCAGCTAGAACCTTGGAGGCAGTCAAATTACCGACTGATAATTTGATTGCTTTTATTACCGATCCTACGGGTGCTCAATCTTATCCCATCGTCACTTACACTTGGCTTTTAACTTATCGCCAATATCAAAACCCAATCAAAGCTCAAGCGCTAAAAAACTTTGTTAACTGGGCTTTGATTGAGGGGCAGAAATCCAGTTTGGAACTCGGATATATTCCTTTGTCTAAAAAAGTTGTTGTTCAAGCACAGTCTGCCATCAAGAAGATTGCAGAATAATATCAAGTCCGGATAATTAGTTATGATTCCCACAGTCATTGCACCCCACACGCCAGTTGCTCCACTTGGGGAAACCCCCAAGACCGCGCGCTGGCTCCCCTTAATTCCCTCCCCGCAGGCTACGGTGTATACACAAGTCTTATTTCCCTTGGGATCTCGGAATTACCCCCCTTAATCCCCCCTTATCAAGGGGGGAAATTAGAAATCCTATTCCCTCCCCTTAACAAGGGGAGGGTTAGGGTGGGGTGATTCGAGGGATTATGATGCAATTCGAGTACTTGTGTATACACGGTAGCCCCGCAGGCGGGGTGGGGTTCTTGGGGTTTAATAAGTAAACCCAATCAATCCCGTGCCTTGATTATTGATTAGATTGTTTATGATGCCGTACCTCGACAACAGTATGTACATTACCGCGAGGCGTGAAATCTGTTTTCACGGTGACTTCTAAAGGATCACAAGCTGCAACAAAATCATCGAGAATTTGATTAGCAGATTCTTCGTGAGAAATATAGCGATCGCGGTAACTGTTAATATAAAGCTTGAGTGCCTTCAATTCCACCACCCGCTCATCAGGAACGTAGGTAATATAAATCGTGGCAAAGTCAGGATAGCCAGAAAACGGACATTTACAAGTAAATTCCGGCAAAGTAATGTTGATATCGTATCGCCTTCCCACACGCGGATTAGGAAATGTAATTAGTTTTCCTTCCGCAATTTCGCGTTCGCCATACTTCATTTCTTGGCTTGGCTGGGATACAGTTTCAGGTAAATTATTGTTTGTCATTTGTCATTTGTCATTTGTCATTTGTCAAGAGACGCGATTAATCGCGTCTGTACAAGAGTCAAGAGTCAAGAGTTATTTCCCCCCCTGCTCCCCTACCCCTCATCTACTCCCGCTCCCAATCTGGACAATTCTGATCATCCCATCCATGAGGATGCATGGCGCAAACTAACAAGTTACCGCTATACACATGACCGTGATAATTAGTACAACCTATGCAGGCGGGATTTTTTTCTCCCGTGGCTTCAACTGAATAAGGAAAACCTTGATCTGCATCTGCCATCAGGTCTTCTATTTCCCCATAAACTTCCAAAATGGGTTCAGCCCAATCCTGTAAATACTGGTCAAATTCAGTGGCAATTGTATTTTGTACTTGCTCAGTAAGTTCTTCTGTAAGCTCAAAAAGGCTGTCTACCGCTTCACCCATTCCCAGGAAAAAGCGCTCTACTTCATCAGCCACTGTTTCTACAATTTCCATTAAATCTTTTTGCCATTGTTCCATAAACTTGATGCCCTTCCTGGCTATAAATAGGGTGTCTAGTGCTACTTGGCTTGAAGCACTAGAGTACATCCTAGGCAATGTAAATATATCAAGTTATTATCTGTAATGCTATGCCAAAATGCCGTTAATTACTGACGCTCAATGTAAAAAATTACTTTTTACTGATCTCGTTGCAGCCGTTTTAACTCATCTTGCATTTCTATCACTTGCTGACGCAAATCATCCACATTCTCATCACTTGATGCCTCTTTAACAGTTGGCTCTTCATCTTCCTCTAAAATTTCGATGCGGCGAGGTTCAGAAGAAGGTGTTTTGTCAGAGGTTGCACCAGATGCTGGGGCCTGTTGGGCTTGCTTCATCATATCTTCAACGAAGCGGCGGGCTTCTTCTGTGTTCATTTCGCCCTTTGCCACCATTTCATCTGCCAGTTTTTGGACTTGCGATCGCAGTTCCGCTAATTTTCCCCCTGCTTTCTCACCCGCGTAAGAAGCCAAGCCAACGCCGAGGTAAAAAGCTTTTTGAACAATATCTCCAAAACCAGGCATTGCTGCTGAACACTCCTAAAAATAGGGCGACCCGGAGGCTACGCCTACCACAAGCATCCCGTATTGCTGCCACCTTCCGGTTCTGACAAAGTTTAGGCGTTGAAGTCGCATAGTTCCAGGTCTATAAACAGCATAACATTAAAATTCCGTAAGTGTGTTTTACTCGGCTACAATTTTCCATTCGTAAAGCTGATAGTTAACGCAGCCGTTTTGCACCAATGGATCAAGAGCCACAATTGCTTCTGCCTCGTCCTTTGAGGCAGCCTCAAACAGCAACATGCCACCTCTTTGCTCTGCCCAGTAGCCCGTTCGTGCCTTGTGTCCTTTGGCAATCAACTCCTGAACATAAGCTTTATGGGCGGGTACATATTGGTCAAAGGTAGGTTTATCGACTTTACCTTCTTCAATCTTGACAAACCAAGGCATTTATTTGTGACCTCTAATTGGGGATTAGGGAATGGGGAATGGGGAATGGGGAATGGAAAGAGCGATTTTCATACTCTGTTGTGAACATAATTCATGGGGGACTGTATTGTAAATATAGTTGTAGTATTTTCACTTGCCTCCCCTGCCTCCTCTGCTCCCCCTATCCCCTATCCCCCATTCCCCATTCCCTATTCCCTACTCTTTGAATGAGCCGTTTTTTCATCGCCCTCCTACCAACCCAGGATATTCAAGACTACGCCAACCAGATTAAGCAGTACTTTGCTGATCAGTATGCCAGTCATGGCGCGCAAAAATCTCCGCCTCATATTACGCTGCAACCACCCTTTGAATGGGCAGATGATAACTTGCCATTGCTTGAAGCATCCCTGAGAGAGTTTGCTAGTGGACAAAAGTCACTACCAGTTACACTCAATGGGTTTAGTGCTTTTGCACCTCGCGTTATATATATTAATGTAGACAGAAGTCAAGGACTTTTGACCTTGCAAGCTGATTTAATGGTGTATTTGGAAAGCACTTTGGGAATTGTTGACAAGGTTTCTAAAAGTCGTCCCTTTGCACCTCACATGACAGTTGCATTTCGGGACTTAACAAAGCAGAACTTTAGAGCGGCTTGGCCGGAATTTGTAAAGCGTCAGTTGCATTTTGAATTTACGGCTGACAATTTAACACTGCTGCTTCATGACGGTAAACGCTGGAATATTAAATCAGAGTTTGGTTTTTTGGCTAGCGACTAATCAACAAGGTCTAAGATACGGCAGATGAGGCGATCGCAAACAGTGGTATCGTAAAAAAATTAACAATAATTTTGTCCAATTCGCAAGGCGATCGCATTGACGTTGAGCATATCTAAACTAACTTTTTCTATAAACATCTTTCCGATGCTTGCACTGCAAAATTTGTACGCGTTGACTTTCATCATCAATTTCGTAACGAACTCTATAATCACCAATCCGAATACGATACTCGTTATCAACACCTTTTAACTTGACAATTCCATCCGGACGCGGTTCCAAAGCAAGATTTTGGATTTTCTCAATAACACGCTCTACAACATCATTTGGTAAGTTGTCAATCTGCTTTTGTACCGACTTTGAGATAACGATCGCGTAACTCATTATCTCTGCTCTGAGCGGTTAGCAAGATATTCATCTATAGTCACAGACTCACCATCACTATACTCAGTGCGAACTGCTTGAATTTCTGCCTGTGTTTCTGCATCGTCTTCATATAACGCTTCTTCGGCTTCAAAAATTTGTTGCTCAATTAGCTCTTGAAGTTGACGTTTTTCTGTTAAATCAAGGGAAGATATTGCTTCTGCTAAAGTTTCTAAGGAGAGTTGTAGTTTAACAATGGCTGGCATTTTTCTCCTATTGGGTGTGTTTTTTGCACTTTGACACCATTATGCTGATTTTAACAGTTATATTTTTGTCAAGCCCAAGTCTTTGGGTTGTATTTCAGGGCAAACCCATCTAAATTTCACGCTTGTGAGGTGTGGCGCAGCAATTAGATTTAAGCACTAAAGCGCTTACTACAAACTTGCTTGCCCATCAATTTTAACTTCACAGACCAATAGTGCGTAGGCGTAGCCCGTCGTAGACATCGCTTGCAGGGGACTTTGCCTACACATTCATCAACATTACGACATTGGTCATCAACACTACGACACTAGTCAGCAATATTACAACATTGGTCATCAACATTACGATGTTGGTCATCAACGTTACGATGTTGGTCATCAACATTACGATATTGGTCATCAACATTACGATGTTGGTCATCAACATTAAAGCGATCGCCACAACAGCAGCTTACATGACAGTCCAACACATCTTATTTATAAAATCAGCATCCAGTGATTAGATTCAGAGAAATCACTGAAATAATCTGAACAATTTATTACTAAAAATTGTGAGTTCTGCTGAACCCTAATACTACTTAATTGAGGCAAGCTAGCTCTACAACCCTCTATAAGGATTAAATCTATGCCTCGTACAAAACGTACATCCCGGATTCTCGAAAAAGCTGAGTTGAGAACCGTTGCACTGAAAGCGATTGATCAAAATATGAATTTTGATAATAATTACAATTTGCAAAACATGGATAAATCAATTGAAGAGTTACGCTCTATGCTTGATGTTTATAATAGCGCTCTAGCTATGGTTGACACTACCAAAACGAAAATTGATGCGATGGAAAAAACCTTGAGCCATCTTTCAGACAAGATGCTGGTGGGTGTTGGTTTCAAGTACGGTAAAGACAGCGGCGAATATGAGATAGCGGGTGGCGTTCGTGACAGCGAACGTGTCCGCAAAGGCAGGTTAACTCGCTTGAAAGCTAGTGCAGGGGAAGCATCAGTTAAAAATCCTAAAACTGCCTAATACTAGGGCTACGGTGTACACACAAGTCATCGAATTACCCAAAAACTTGAAAAACCTCACCTTGTCCTACCGGACATCCCTCTCCTTGCTAAGGCTACGGTGTACACACAAGTCGAATTACCCCCCTTAATCCCCCCTTGGAAAGGGGGGAAACAAGAAAATCTAGTTCCCTCCCCTTTGCATCGGGGAGGGTTAGGGTGGGGTAAAACCCGGATTTATCAACTATTTCCAACTTCTGTGTACACGGGAGCCTTGCTAAGGAGAGGGAAAGATTTACCCACAGGGTAAAGCGAGGGTGAGGTTTATTCCTCAATCAATTCAAAATCAACCCGCTCATAAATCTCACGCAAGGTAATTTGGAAATTGATGGAATTCATAATTAAAACTGCATCTTCCCCTTCATACTCCTTGAAAATCCATTGTCCTTCTGCTTGCTTGGCAAATTGTTCAACGGCATAACTGTATTGGTCAATCATAATATACTCTTGAAACTCAGGAATTGAACGGTAATATTTAAACTTGTCTGTTTTGTCATAATTTTTAGTTGAATTTGATAAGACTTCAATAATTAACAAAGGATTAATAATAGCTGTTGTACCTGTTCCCTCATAGACAGGCTTACCTTTGACGACTATCACATCCGGATAGGTATAGAGGCGATAACGGGGTATCCATAATTTAATATCGCTCATGTAGATGTCATAATCTTGCCCTTCTACTGTTAAAGGTAATTTCCTACAAAAATTACCTGCAATTTTATTGTGGTTAGTTGTTACCCCTGTAATGGGTATGATTTCTCCATCTATATATTCATTTTTATATTCAGCTTTCTCTTCTAATTCCAGATATTCTTCTGGTGTGTAATAACCCTTCTCTGTTTTTAAAACCATATTAATTAACTCATGAAATAGGGGAATGGGTGCGTTATTAATAGCGTAACGCACCCGAAAACTACTCAACAAAATTGTGTCTTGCCTGCTGACTTTTGTGCAACTTTTCTTCTAAAGCTGCCCAATTTTCCTGCTCAATTAAGTTAGTCAATTCATCAAGGTTGTGACGATACTGTTGGAGCGATCGCAACAATGCTTGCCGATTATACTGCGCCATCATTACGCCCAATTCTGTATTTCCACCACCCACACGACTGGTATCCCGAAAACCAGAACTAGCGAGATTTTGGGCTAATTGCAAAACATCGGGGTCAGTTTCACTCAAACAAGCAGCAATCAACGAGGAACTGACCATCACAGGTAAATGGGAAATCCAACTAACAGCGCGGTCATGTTGCTCTGGGTGACAATGGTAGATATTCGCCCCAAGCGATCGCACTATTTCTTCTACAACTTTAATTGCAGTGGTTGCTGTTGTCGTATCCGGTGTTAATACATAAGGTTTTCCCACAAATAAATGCCGCTGTGCAGCTTCAATACCACTGTCTGTTCTTCCCGCCATTGGGTGACCACCGATGAAATTATCCCAAAGGGGAGAAATTGCCTTGACTATCGGTGCTTTCACCGAACCAACATCAGTCACCACCGTAGTAGCAGACAAATAAGCGATTAACTGCTGGAATTGGGGAACAATAAGTGCTATAGGTGTACAAATAAATACCACATCTGCGGCTGCCAGTAGGCTCATGTCAACTGACGCCTGATCAACACTGCCAAGGGTAACAGCCTTTTGACAGGTAGATTCACGGCGGCTCACTCCTAGAACATGATGTCCTTGCGATCGCAAATCAAAACCCAAAGATCCACCTATCAGTCCGAGTCCTAAAATCCCAATATTCATTTTTGATTTTGTCATTTCATCTCTTACGTATTTTCCGCATACTTTACCAATTATTAAAATTGGCATCTGATATCAAATCAATTGTTTCAGTTTTGTGGCGTAACCTGTTGCTAATGACTTTCAATCCAAAATCTGTCTTGGAAAGTCTGAGCTAAGACTTTCCGCAAAATCCAAAATCGGTATGAGGGGTAGCATCCATGACTGTAGAGGAATTGCTGGAAAAATATGCGGCAGGAGTTTTAGACTTTAGTAGTGTTGACCTCTCGGAAGCTAACTTGAGCGGGGTCAAACTCAGTGGTGTGAATCTTAGCCAAGCTAATTTGAGTATAGTCAACCTGAGTGGCGCGAATTTGAGCGAAGCCAATTTGAGTGATGTCAAGCTGAATATTGCTAGACTGAGTGGCGCGAATCTCAGCAGCGCTATCTTAAACAACGCCAGTCTTAACGTAGCTAATTTGATTCGAGCGGATCTGAGCCGCGCCCAACTTAGAGGAGCAACGCTAATCCGCGCTGAGTTAATTCGTGCTGATTTGAGCCGCGCTGACTTGTCTGAGGCCAATCTTTCTAGTACTGACTTGCGAGAAGCAACACTCCGACAAGCAAATCTTCGTCGCGCCAACTTGAGTGAGGCAATTTTGAGAGGCGCTTCCTTGACGGGAGCAAACTTGGAGATGGCTAATTTAAACGCCACCGACCTGAGCCGCACTGACATCAGCGGCGCTAATTTGCGAGATGCCGAACTTAGACAGGCAAATCTTAGCCATGCTAACCTCAGTGGGACGGATTTAAGTGGAGCAAATCTTCGTTGGGCGGATTTGAGCGGAGCAAATCTCCGTTGGGCAGATTTAAGCGGGGCAAAATTGAGTGGGGCTAACTTAATTGGTGCAGACTTGAGCAATGCAAATTTAACGAATACGAGTTTAGTCCACGCCGATTTAACTCAGGCGAAATTAATTAAGGCGGAATGGGTGGGTGCTGATTTAACGGGAGCGATTTTAACTGGGGCAAAACTTTACGCCACCTCTAGGTTTGGTTTAAAAACCGAAGGTATGACTTGTGAATGGGTTGATCTTAGTCCTACAGGCGATCGCTCAATCATTCAAAAGTTTGATTCGGAAGACTCGCGAGACTTTTTTAATGAAACACCGCCGACAATTCGTATAGTGGTTGATGCCGCTCTAGAACACGAAGCCAGTTTTGCTCTTGCTGGCGCTTATTACCAAATTGCTCAAGAATATAAAGAGCTAAGACAACCCCCCAGTATCGAAAGTGGGCGTCGCCGAACTGTTTTCACCTTCCGCGTAGATAGTGATGAAGCCTTATTTCCCACAGCTTACATCGCGATTCTGCCCTTTCGTGATGCAGTATCCAGCCAAAAAAATATTTCCCGTATGGTGGAAATGATTAAAAATGAAGTTATTGCTAATCAAGATATAAAATCTCCCCATATGGTGAAACAATTAATCATGCTTTTAGAGCAAGCTATGAGTAAGGCTACCACCATTAAAAAGATGAAGAAAAATCTGGAAGTTGCAGCAAAATTAAATTTTTGTAAAGCGCCAATCCAGACAATCTTAACTAATTCTAGCGCTCAGACTTTGATTGTGCATGACAATCCCAACTTTGGTAAAAGATTTATTAACCCCTCTACTCTCAATGCTTCAGTTTATGATGATATCTCAAATGAATCGACTAACTCTATACTGCCCTCATTAAATGTGGTTATGGATTTTGTAAAAGGATTTCACTACATTAGTCATTAGTCAAGGGTACAGACGCGATTAATCGCGTCTGTACAAGGGTCAAGGGTAGAGACGCGATTAATCGCGTCTGTTAATGGTCTTAATTAATTGGCTTTAGCTAGATAAATTAAGGCTCTTGATAAAAGACAAAAACAATTTTCTGGAGGAAAAAGATGCGTGATAGTTTTAATAGAATGATCGGTCGAACTCGCTATGTAGTTTTTCGCTTATTTCTGCACTTAGGGGGAGGTGAAGTAGCGCCAATTCTGGGAGTATTAAATCGTGGCGCACGCGATGCAATTGATTCTGATGGAGACTTGGAAGTTTTGGGAGAAGGATTGGTAGAAATCAGCCAAACTCTGCTGCAATACGATGATTACTGGCTTTCTGCTGCTAATGAAGGCGATGTATTTTGGGACGAAGGCGAAGCGGGAGATTACGTCAATGAATTATTTACAGACTCCGCCCAAAGATATCTTAGTGAACCCAATTATAGTTCTGACTCAGGACTGAATGAACCTTTATCTATACCTGTAACGCGCAACGTAGTTGTGATGATTACAGTAGCTTATGAGGGAGAAGTACCAGAGTTGGAAACTGACTTTTCTAGCGTTCAAGCGTTGAAAGAAGGTTTGAAAGCCTTAATCAACTTGCATTACAAACATAAACTAAAGGCAATCCAAGTGCATTTCTCACCAGCCCAGTTAGGCGATGAACTCACTAGTGACCAGCTGTTGCAACATTACCCAGAATTGATTCCTTTGTAGGGAGCATCTCAATGCAAGATAATGAATGTAGAGACGCGAAATTTCGGGTCTCTACAAGGGTTTCAGGTTACGCATATTTAATTTATGGAGATGTCTAATGGCGCTACATAAACCAAGCCTACGTTTGTAAGCTAGATTTCATTAGCCTGCTTTGCAGCCTTTGTTCTTATAGCCGCGACTTCAGTCGTCGGGTATTTCTTCCAAAGTGGGATGCATCCCTTTTGTAATTGGTTGGGTAGTCCGTACTTACAACTCACATGGATAACTTGTTAAGCTCGAAGATAGGACAATAATGCAATGATTATGACCGTAGTACGTAAATTTACAGCTGTTTTTTTGGCCTTAAGTTTGTGCGTGACAACTGTCGCTTGTGGGGGAGGAAATCAAACTACCTCTTCTCCTTCAGCTAAGAACGTCAGCCAAACTTCAGCTACCACCAAGCTGAGTGATGGTCAGTACCAAATACAACAAGCTACATACGACGACGCAACTGGGGAATACACACTATTTTTACTCAATAATACGCCCCCAACCTTTGCAACCGAAAATTTGCAAATGGCAAGGCTGACTGATGATGAAATCAAGCAGGGTAAGAAAACTTACTTGAAGGTAGAAAACGGACAGCCAAGTTTATATCTGACGGAAGACTTTAAAATTGAGTACGTCCACAACGTCACTGAAAACAGAACAAATCCCCAAACAGGACAACAAGAAACGGTTGTAGTCCGCCGCGAAAATGGCTTCTGGGCACCCTTTGCCGGGTCTGTAGCTGGTGCTGTGGCTGGTCAGGCACTTGGTAGCCTATTGTTTAGACCCCAGTATTATGTGCCCCCTGTCTATCAAGGAGGAGGATTAATGACTGGCTATGGTGGATACGGTAGAAACTATGACCAAGCAGTTCAAAGCTACCGCTCCCGCTATAATGCGCCACCCGCAGCCGTGAGAAATCGCACTGCTTTCCGCAGTACAGGAACAATTAGAAGGTCATATCCTGGTAATTCAACTGTAAGAACTTCACCACGTACCACTACAGGAAATCGCCCTTCAGGTTCCGGTTATGGTAGCAGTGAACTTAGAGGCTCTAATAGACCAAGCTCAGTTAGACGCAATCCTAGTAGTGGTTTTGGCACTAGCCGACGTTCTTCAGGTAGTCGCTCATTTGGTACTGGTGGTAGACGCCGTTAGAAAATTCCAAATTCAAACACAGATTGATTATCAAATAGATATAGGAGTGAAAAAGAATGTAGAGACGTTCTATGTCACGTCTCTACAAGGATTTCAGGTAACGCATAATTAATTTCACTTCTATGTCTAATACAAGCAGTGTGTTAGGGAGATAAGTCCGTAGATGCACAAATAAGTCTGAGCACTGCCAAAAGTTCCAATCAGAGGAAGCCTCCGCACCCTGCAAATATTCCGCTTCCAATACGGTTCGGAAAGGCTTGATTCCCCAACCCACGCGGCTGGCTCCTGCACTCTCTATGCTAATTCGTGTAATTCAGGAAAATAGTGAGGCGATTGTAGAATTTGGTGTTTTGAAAGGCTTTGCGATCGCGAGTTTTATAAATCCAAATGGTGCAATAAAAAGAGCAGAAGCCACTTCCCCAATATAATATCAAATAATTTACAGGATATGGAAATTCGCTAAATCTATACCAATTAAATTAAAGGATGAACCTAGAGCAACTCAAATTCCTCTAGAAACTAGTTTCAACTGACCTAATCATGAGGCGTAAGGGCAAAGCAGATCACTATAGCAAAACCCATGTGCATGTAGATAAGTCAGGTAATAGGAAATACTAAAGGCAAACATTACTAATAGAACAGGAATGACTGTACTAAACTCCAGCTTCTTTTTTTTTAACATTTCTAAACAAGATATTGGAACCATTAAAGGCCAAAAGACAGTTGTAATCAAAAACATCACAAATGAGAAGAATTTGTCTTCTGGAGAAGAAGTGGGATGACGTAAGGAGAACATTAACCAATTGCTCAAAAAATAGCATGTCATTAACAGGTATGCAATAATTAAAGTCATTTGCATTTGGTTCACTGTAAACTCTCCTTAAGTTTTGTGAGATTTATCAAACGTTATCTGCATGAAGTTATTACGCACTTTGTTCAGAGTCAATTCATCTGCTTGAACACTGGTTTTTAGATTGAATAACTCTGATGCCAATAGGATTTTTCTCAATCATATAAATGTTAATCAAGTCCTAAAGTACAAAAATCAGTACTTACACCCAATTTGAAATAAAAACGAGCAAGCTAGCAATTATACTCATTAATTACAGCTAGTCTGCCTTTGGTATAGCGCAAATTTTAAAGTTTTTCAAAATCAAATGCATACACTAATAGCCACATAAGGGAATTTCCACCGTTGTATATTTTGAACAACGGCTGTAAATAATAAAAGACTTTACACTCATTCCAAAGAAATTTCAAGATAAATGCATTTATTTTTGTTTATGATTGCAGCACTCATCGGTTATAAATGTGCCTTGGAAGTATCAAATGCTTCTTGGAACATATTTATCAACGAAATTTGAGCAATAAATAGATACTAAATAGTAACTTTTATAACAGAATTACTAGTAAATATAAATACATTTAATATAGTTGAATTCCAAGCGATCGCTCTTAGCAAACACTTTGTCATTTTTAAGTCTGACTAGTTTCAAACCTAAATCTATTCTGGCTTTTTGTGCCAATGCCCATCGTCGCCTTTCTCATAATCGCGCTTCACTGCACTCCAAGCAACACGAAAGGCACTCTCTTCTTCGCCATACTGTTCTTCAGCACTGTTAAACGCAGCTCGAAAAATTTCTTGGGCGTGCTTGGGTAAGTTTTCTTTGACTGAATCTGGTAACTCTTCAATCTGTTTGTAAGGCATAAATCCCATTCTCTTATTTAATGCCAGTAAAACAACTATACATAGCGTAAAGCTTCCTATGGGGTCACGACACGCCCGTGCTTGCACCGATAAAACCTAATTTTTGTAAAAAATGCCGCCGTTTTAGTTCTAGAGATAGATGCTTTGGGGCGGCTTGATCATTGTTATCACCTGGCATTGACTTTTGTTATTAGAAGTTTTTCTACCTTTGCAATTTCAATTCAAGAATCTCACCTTTTAAAGATGTGATGGTGTCAACAAACTAAAAACTAATTGTTTGTGGTGAAAAGCTTGAGCGACTCTCCCAGTAATTAGCTTTGTTAATATTCACCTTAAGCAAAGCAATATCAGCTTCATCCAGTCCTTTTGGAAACCAGGTTTGAAGTTCCGGCTTCCATAGTTCTCGCATTTTGTCGCGGTCTTTCACCAATTCTGCTGTACCTGAGAGGGAAACGAATCGCTGCTGATCTGGTGATGAGAAACTGACATTGACCTGCTGATGATGTTCAATCTCACTCACTTTATGAGATTTGGCGTAGGTAAAAAACCAGAGTGTGCCATCAAAATTAATCTCGTCACTCGTTGACATGGGGTAACTATGCAAGCTTCCATCATCATCTACTGTAGTAAACATGCCATAATCAATATCTTTGATTAGTTCACGCAGCTTTTGAATCTGTTCCTTGCTTTCTGTAGTAGAAGTTGCCATTGTTTGTACTCTTTTTCTATTTCCTTGGTCTGGAGTGTAATTTCTAATTACGACCAGTTTTCAGGTTTGTGAAGCTCTTCTATACTATTACCATTTTTTACTTTCTATTACTTGAGCCTAGAGGTGTAACTTTATTAAAAATTAGCAGTTTTACTTCTACCTATAGACATATTAATTAAGAGCGATGTCTGGCAATAAGCTGCCCTTAACGCTCTTTGCCGAAAGCTGGAACTTAGAGGTTATTTTTAAGTATCTGCTCCAACTTATTATGAATAGGGTGCCTACAACGTGATATTTGCACTTACTTTGTTTGGATACTAATTCCTCGAATTTTAATACTAACTTTGAACTAGCTCTGTAACTTTAGGCTGATGGATATAGTTATTGAACTTACTACACTTTTATCTATAATGCTCACCTAACTTGCGGAAAATTTTTTCAAATGACATCTACATTCAACTTAGAAGAAGTTAATATACCTGAAATTGTTGAAAGTCTAACTGCGCTACTTTTTGCACCTGTAATTTTTCCTGTTGCAGCAGCGGTAAAACAACCTGTAGTCCAAACTGCTATCAAAGGAGGAATTACTTTATCTGAAAGATGTAAAGAAGCAGTTGCAGAAGTAGTAGAGGTTTTTGACAACATAACGGCAGAGGTAAATGCCGATCTTATTGATACGCGAGAACAATTTAAGTCTAAAACTGTCTCAACCAATTTGACGGATGGGAGATCCGAGGTTGCTAGAGATTTAATGAATGTGCTATCTGACTGCAACACAGAGTTCGGACGGATGACTGATGGTGTGGTTGATTTGCAGTTGTTAGTACCGCTGGGATTGGGAGCGCTAGCTGTGCGCCAATTAATTGAGCAGGGAATAGAACTTGATGAAATTCCTTGGTACACGTTGGCTTGGTATTCTTTCGATATGTTTATCAAACTTAATAAAACAGGCGAATGAAAGTCACCAACCTTACCAAATGATTAGTCTAATAAGACAATTGAGAATTGAAAAGTTTGAGTTTTTTAATATTAATTAAATTCATAAGTTGCAACATTTTACAAGTAAAAACTAAATAAAAATGTAACATTTCATCATTTTTTGGGATATTATTGAGGAGCAAGACTTGCTGTGATTCAAGCAATACATACTAGTGTCAAGGGGAGAGTTAGATATAAAGTAAATGAACTTTACCGTTCGCCATCTTTAAAGCAACACTTAGAGCGATCGCTCTCAAAAAGTGCAGAAATAACTTATGTCTCTGCCAATCCATTAACCAGCAATATTCTCATTGTTTTTGAAGATGCTTGTAATCCTGATAACATCGCTTTGCTGATTGAAAAAGTTGTATTAGATTACCAACAGCAAGGTGGAGAATATCATGTAGAAAAATTAGTAAAAGATAAAAAAGCATCCCATACAAAAGTTATCAATGCCCAAGAGCAAAATATAAAAAACTGGCATTTAATGGCAGCAGATAGCGTATTAGCTGCATTAGATACTTCAAAAACATCAGGATTATCCACTGAGTCTGCCGCAGGAAATCTAGAGAAATATGGCCCGAATATCCTAGCGGAAACTGTCACTCGTTCCGATTTGAGCATCTTAATTGACCAGTTTAAATCTTTGCCAGTTGCCTTACTTGGTGTTGCCGCAGGAGTTTCTATTTTCACTGGTGGGCTAATTGATGCAGTGGTGATTATGGGTGTTGTTGGACTTAATGCTGCGATTGGTTATGCCACAGAAAGCCAGTCAGAAAAAATCATTCATTCCCTCAGAAGTCGGGAACAAACATCAACTTGGGTAATTAGAGATGGCAAACAGATAGAAATTCCGACAGAAGATGTTGTCTTAGGAGATATTTTATTTCTCAAACCTGGTAGCTATGTAGCAGCAGATGCCCGACTCATTGAAGCAGATAACCTGAGTATTGATGAGTCTGCTCTCACTGGAGAAAGTATTCCCGTTACTAAAATTACTGTATCTCTAAATGGGGAAAATATTCCCTTAGGCGATCGCCTGAACATGATCTATAAAGGGACTTTAGTCACTGGCGGTCAAGGACTGGCTGCGGTTGTGTCCACAGGCAAATTTACAGAAATGGGTAAGATTCAACAACTAGTGGGTGAAGCTACAGCAACAGAAACCCCCTTAGCCAGACAACTAGACGAGGTAGGCAGTCAACTGGTCTTGATTGGCATGGGAATTTGTGGTCTTGTGTTTGGGTTGGGAATACTGCGAGGATATGGTTTCGTGCAAATGCTCAAATCATCCATATCTCTAGCAGTGGCTGCGGTTCCCGAAGGATTGCCGACTATCGCAACCACAACCCTAGCTCTAGGCATCCAAGATATGAGGAAGAATAACGTCCTCGTCCGCACTCTGAGTGCAGTGGAAGCTTTGGGTTCCGTGCAGACAATTTGCATGGATAAAACTGGAACACTTACAGAAAACAAAATGTCAGTGGTGGACATACATACAGACACCCTACACATTAAAGTATCTAACGGTGAATTTATCGCCAGGAACGAGCATATTAACCCGTATGTCTGCAATGAATTATTAAAGCTGATTCATGTCTGCGTTCTCTGCAATGAAAGTGAAGTTAGCCGCCAGGGGGATGGTGAGTATGCTGTCACAGGTTCGGCAACAGAAAATGCCCTAATTTACATGGCAATTAGCGCTGGGGTGGACGTTATAGAGTTAAGACAAAAGTATTCTCTGCTGCAAACTAACTTGCGATCAGAAAACCGTAACATCATGAGTACAATTCATGAGACACAATTAGTTGCAGTCAAAGGTAGCCCCGCTGAAGTTATGCAGATATGCCAAGGGTGGATGCAAAACGGGCAAGTAGTGCCTTTAACAGAAGAAGATCGGCGGGCGATCGAGATTGAAAACGATCGCATGGCAGGAAAAGCGCTGAGGGTGCTGGGGGTAGCTTATGGTTATATTGATGAGGCTAAAAACGGAAATAATCATGAGTCAGACTTGATATGGTTGGGTCTTGTGGGGATGGCAGACCCGATCAGAAATGGTGCTAAACAATTAATAAGTGACTTTCATCAAGCTGGTATTGATACAGTAATGATTACCGGGGATCAAAGCCCAACCGCCTATGCGATCGCTAAAGAATTAGATTTGAGCCGAGATCCACAACTAGAAATTCTCGATTCCACTAACCTCAATAATCTCACACCTGAGGCGTTGACAGCACTCAGCGACAAAGTAGATGTTTTTGCCCGCATCAGTCCTAGCAATAAACTGCAAATTGTCCAAGCATTGCAAGCAGCCGGAAAAGTCGTTGCCATGACTGGTGATGGTATTAACGATGCCCCCGCGATGAAGGCAGCACAAGTCGGTGTGGCAATGGGCAAAGGAGGAACCGACGTGGCGCGTGAGGTTGCAGATATCGTCTTGGAAGATGACAGGCTAGAAACTATGATGATTGCGGTCAGTCGGGGACGGACAATTTATAACAACATCAGAAAATCCGTGCATTTCCTGCTAGCCACAAACCTGAGCGAAATCATGGTAATGACTACCGCCACCGCAATTGGTATAGGCGAACCCTTGAATGCCATTCAACTCCTATGGCTGAATTTGGTAACCGACATTTTCCCCGGTCTGTCCCTGGCCATGGAAGCACCAGAACCTGAGGTGTTGAGTCAGCCACCCCGCAATCCTGACGAACCAATTATTAAAAATTCCGACTTTGGCAGAATTGCTTTTGAATCTGCAATGCTATCTGTGAGTACCCTAGCAGCTTATAGCTACGCCATTCTCAGATATGGCATTGGCCCACAAGCAAGCAGTGTTGCCTTTATGAGTTTAACGAGCGGGCAATTGTTACATACGATTAGTTGTCGTTCAGAAAAACACAGCATTTTCAGTCAAGAAAAACTGCCTAATAATCCTTATTTAAATGCTGCCATTACAGGCTCTTTTGCCATACAAATCATGGCTATAGCTTTTCCACCATTAAGGAATCTTTTGAAGATTACGCCACTTAATATTGTTGATACTGCCGTGATTGCAGGTAGTGCTTTGCTACCCTTGCTCGTGAATGAAAGTACAAAGAATATTAGACCACTAGATACTCAAGAAATAACCCAATCTGATATGTAAGGGAAATTTTTATGAAAAAAGATTTCATGTTTACATCGGAATCAGTAACTGAGGGACATCCTGATAAACTTTGTGACCAGATCAGTGATGCGATCGTAGATCGTTTTTTGCAGCAAGATCCTTATGCCAGAGTAATTACCGAATGTGCCGTATCTACAGGTATACTTTTCATAGCAGCAAGATTTGAACCTAACACCAACGTAGATTTTACCAATGTAGCTAGACAAGTTATCGAGCAAGTTGGCTACGAGAAAAAAGAATTTAATGCTAAAACCTGTAGTATTTTGACAAGCTTAAAGGAATTGCCTCCCAATAAATACTATTTGTTTGATGAAAGAACTTTATCTGACGAAGAGATAGAACAAATCACTGTTAATAATCAAGTGACAGTCTTTGGTTTTGCCTGCAATCAAACCTCTTCTTTAATGCCACTACCAATATGGCTGGCACACAAACTTGCTAGACAAATTAGTGAAGTGAGACGCCAAAATTTACTGACCTATCTTACTCCTGATGGCAAAACTCAGGTAGGGGTTGAATATAAAAATCGCCGACCCTATAGAATCCACAGTATTACAGTTATTGCCAGTCAAAACAAACCATCAAAACCTGATTTGCAGCAATTACAGGATGATATTCGCCAAACCGTGATTTATCCTGTATTTGAAGATGAAGACATTCAACCAGATGAAAATACAAGAATATTTATCAATCCTGATGGGCCATTTATTAGAGGGGGGCCTGCGGCTCATTCTGGGTTAACAGGCAGAAAAAATGCCATAGATACTTATGGCGAATATTCAAAGCATAGTGGTTCAGCTTTGAGCGGCAAAGATCCAATTAGGATAGATAGAGTGGGAGCCTATGTTGCCCGTTATGCAGCTAAAAATGTGGTGGCGGCGAAACTTGCTGATGAATGTGAAGTACAGCTAAGTTATTCTATAGGACTTTCTAGACCTGTGAGTGTCCAAGTCGAAACTTTTGGTACAAGCAAAATTGCTGATGAAGAAATTACAACACTGCTGGAGGAGAATTTTGATTTCCGCCTTGCAGGTATTATCAAACAGTTCAATCTGAGACATTTGCCTTCATTAAATAAAGGGGGATTCTACAGAAAACTTGCTGCTTATGGTCATGTGGGAAGGATGGATATAGAACTTCCTTGGGAAAAAGTAGATAAAGTTGATGTTTTTTGAAAGTAAATTAATATAATTTAACTAATAGTTTTTTACTAAATTACACCTACAAATAGATTAATGAAAAAGTTGAATTTGCTGTTAATTTTGTGGTTGAACTGAACCGTATAAAAAGATAGGGTAAGGCTTCCCTACCCTAAACTAGAATCAAACTGCTTGAGTTTCTCTTTGAGAATAAAGGTGATCGCAATAGAGTGCCCAGGTAGCTCCAAATAAACCACTTAGAGAACCTGCGATCGCAGCCGTTACACTCCATCCCATCGGCCCTTGCCAGTCTGCAATTTCACTTACAATGGCTGTAGTAGCTTTAGCAACAATATAAGCTGTACCCGCAGCGGCCAGGGTTACTAAACCCAACTCTGCCAGCATATTTAGAATTCCCTGTCTGGATAAATCTTCATGAAAATAGATTTTCCAGATAGTCGTGTACATGGCGACATCAGACGCAGTTAACACAATCTGTTTGGGAATTTCGATACCAGGGGTTGGCGCAGCCGAGGCAGTACCGCTACCAACAGCATAAGTAGCGATCGCTAAAACAGCTTCTAATCTTCTCTTACCCAGACTACTCACGGTTTTATCTCCTGTAACTTTTGCAGAGGCAATACATCAACATCATTAACCCTGTACACTCAGATCCCCTAACTAGGTTAGACCATTTTTTCACCAGTTAATCTACAGGATTTTGTCTACTTTCTGCTGATTGATGAGTTACTGGATGTGTCCCGAATTCTTCAAGGTAAGCTGAACCGGAATTTTGCTCCTGTTAACCACAGTCTAATTCGCTTGCTCAGAGCCATCCCACCGGAGCGAGGCGGGGAGATACCGGCGATCGCCCTTACCGTTTATGCTGGACAAAGCGATCGCAAGTGAGTCTTGGCAGTTGGTTTTCAGAAACACATTGCCCTAAAAAAGGTTGTGCTAGAGATAGAAAATGAAAATAATCCGATAGATGCCCGAATTGCGGGAAACAAGAATGTGCCTTTTTACCATAATAAAAAAACGCCCGCGTCGAACGCTTTAACCGATCTGATTCGCGCCGTACTTCGGATGAATGCAACGGTGCAAAAATCAGGAACACGCCTAATGCGGGGTACGGGAATAACCAATGCTCGCTGGCAAATGCTGAGTGAGTTATTCGCACTTGAAAAGCGCGTCACGGTAAGCGAATTGGCGCGGCATATGGGCTTAACACGGCAAGCCGTACAACGACTCGCTGACGACATGGCAAGCGACGGTCTGGTTGAGTTCGCCGAAAATCCCGGCGATGCCCGAGCGATGCACTTGCTTCTTACGGAAGCCGGCAGGGCAACGTATTACGATGCGTTGGAGCGCGAATGGCAGTGGACAAATGCGATCGCCGAAGACTTTGACGCGGAACAAATCACTCGTGCCGTGGCACTTCTGGAAGCCATTACGCAGAAGATACAAACCGATGATTGACAATATATTGTATCATCCATATTGTCAATATATTACTCTGATGAAAGTAAAGTCTCTGCCTTGAAAGAAAAAGGGGTAGACATACGCGTAGGCAACTACGATGATACTGCTTCACTCGACAAGGCCATGCAGGGAATTGAAAGGGTTTTGCTGATAGCCGGAACGGATGAAGATAACCGCATAAAGCAACACCAAAATGTCGTGGATGCCGCAAAAAAGGCAGGGGTTCAATGTGTCGCCTACACCAGTCGAACGTTGAAAGACAGAAACACTTGAGTAAACGCTCAATATCCTGAATTGGTGGCGCACCGAACATGCGAGAATATTCGCGGCTAAATTGGGAGGGACTTTCATAACCCACCCGATCGGCAGCAGTTGCCGCAGTGGATTTTTCGGTCAGCATCAGGCGACGCGCTTCTAATAGTCTCAATTGTTTCTGATAGTTTAGCGGACTCATCGATGTCACTTGCTTAAAATGGTGATGGAAGGAAGAAGGAGACATCTTGGCTCGATCGGCTAGATCCTCAATCCGCAGCGACTTAGTAAAATCAGTCTTAATATGTTGGATAACTTGAGCGATGCGCTGCATATTACTACCAGATGTGGCAATCTGACGAACGGCTTCGCATTGTTCCCCCATTAATAGGCGATAGTAGATTTCCTGAGTAATCATGGATGCCGCTTATGCAAGTATGAAAGGCGCAATCGAGACCCTAACTCTCTACATGGCAAAGGAGTTAGGATCGAGACGGATTGCGGTAAATGCGGTGGCTCCTGGTGCGATTGAAACCGATTTCCGTGGTGGTGCAGTACGCGATAATCCAGAAATGAATAAACAGATTGCTTCCCTAACTGCTCTCGGTCGCGTTGGTCTTCCCGATGATATTGGCGGCGCGATCGCGTCACTACTCTCTGAAGACAATCAATGGGTGAATGCCCAGCGTATCGAAGTCTCTGGCGGTCAGTCGATCTAATTCAAACTCGCTTAAACAGCCCTGCTTCACTTTGCTGATAACTAATTTTAGAACCAGAGGGAACCATCATGATCCTTGAGAATAAAGTCGCCTTGGTCACGGGAGGCACATCGGGAATTGGCAGAGCAACTGCGCTCGCTTTAAGTGCTGCTGGAGCAAAAGTTGTTTTCTCAGGCAGACGCGACTCGGAAGGCGAAGAAACTGCCGCTCTGATTCGCAATACCGGAGCAGAGTGCTTGTTTGTGCAATCAGATGTATCTAGTGAAGCGGATATCAAAGCCTTGGTGCAGAAAACGATTGCCACCTACGGCAAACTTGATTGTGCGTTTAACAACGCTGGGATTCAGGGTTCGACGAACCCCCTGCACGAGCAGTCGGTTGAAGACTTCGACAAACTGATGGCGATTAACGTCAGGGGGCTGTTCTTGAGCATGAAATATGAAATTCAACAGATGCTGACCCAAGGCTCCGGTGTGATTGTCAATAATTCATCAGTAGGTGGTTTATTTGGGATTTCAGGGTTATCTCCCTATACTGCCAGCAAACATGCGGTGATGGGGCTGACGCGAGCTGCTGCCCTTGACTATGCCAAGCGGGGGATTCGGATTAATGCGGTCAACCCTGGATCGATTGGGACTGAGGGGATGGATCGCTTCGTTGACGAGATGGGCGTCACGACTGATGATGTCGCGGCTATGGCTCCTATGGGTCGTATGGGTCAGGCAGCAGAAATTGCTCAAGCAGTAGTTTTTCTGTGCTCTGATGCTGCTAGCTATATCACGGGACAACCTTTGGTAATCGATGGCGGATACACGGTGAACTAATCAAGTTGATCGCATCAGTAGAGCTGATAGGTGAATGCTCAGAGAATTAATGTTTCTGGCGGTCAGTCGATCTAAATGTAGCTCGGTGGGCGGCAGCGCATGGCTTGGCAACATGACGCAGTTTTTGATGAACGATCAAGTAATTCTGTCATAAGAACATAGGAAAAAAATGAAAGCAATAGTAATTGACGCATACGGCAATGAGGACGTTTTGGATTACGTCGATGTCGAACGTCCAGAGCCGAAAGCGGACGAAGTTCTGGTGAAAGTTCACGTCGCGGCGGTCAATCCGGCTGACTGGAAAATCCGCGATGGGATGGGCGAAAGGTTCGGGTTCAAACTTCCGCTCATTCTTGGCGGCGACATCGCCGGAACCGTCGAAGAGGTGGGCGATGGCGTTGAAAATTTCAAGAAGGGCGATGCGGTTTATGGGATGACCCTTTCCAGCCTCTCCGGTGCTTACGCGGTTGCCAAAGCGGACGCGATCGCGCCCAAACCGGAAAGCATCAATTTTGAAGAGGCGGCGGCGATTCCAATTGGCGCGTTGACTGCGTGGCAAGCGATGTTCGATTTGGCGCATCTGAGCAGCGGGCAAAGAATCTTAATCACCGGCGCGTCGGGCGGAGTCGGCTCGATGGCTGTTCAGCTTGCCAAAGCGAAAGGCGCGATCGTTATCGGCACGGCTTCGGGCAGAAACGAACAGTTCGTCCGCGATTTGGGCGCAGATGAATTCGTCGATTACACGGCGCAACCGTTTGAAGAAGTCGTCAAAGACGTGGATGTCGTTTTCGATACGGTCGGCGGCGACACCCAGGAACGAGCCTTTCAAACTCTGAAAAAGGGCGGCTTTCTGGTAACATCGGCGCAAACTCCATCCGAGGAAAAAGCAAAAGAATTTGGCGTAGAAGCCGCGTTTGTCTTTTGTAAGCCGAACGCGGGGCAATTAACCGAAATCAACCGGCTGATTGAAGAAGGCAAATTAAAAATACACATCGAAACGGTTCTGCCGCTCACGGAAGTAAAAAAGGCGCATCAACTTTCCCTCATGGGGCGCACACGCGGCAAAATCGTTTTGCAAGTCGGGACATAGCTTTAAAGCGTGAATTAATCTAATCTATGAACGAAAAAATGGATATATTGCGAGTAACCCCGTAAACGAAATTGGTCGAAAGGTGCGTATATTTACGAGTTGCCTGCAACCCTGCGAGATAAACTAACAAAACTAATTAGGACATAATTAATCAAAATTCACTTATGAAGCATATATTACTTTTTGGTGCAACAGGCAGAACAGGCATACAAGTTTTGAAGTATGCCTTGGATAAAGGATACAGAGTGACAGCACTTGTGCGAAATCCTGAAAAAATAACCGAAAAATCTGATAGGCTAACTATTATTAAAGGACTTCCTACCAATATTAATGATGTAAGGAAAGCCATGTTAAATTGTGACAGAGTAATAAGTACTCTAAATCCAATATCTGAAAAGGACATGATTTCTCTAAAAAAAATACAACCTCCTCAAATATTAGAAAAATCCATACGAAATGTAATTGAGTGTATGGGAGAATATAGAATTAGAAAAATAGCCATAGTTTCATCTGTCGGTATTGGAGATACTTATCTATTAGCACCTTGGTTTATGCGATTGCTTGGAAAAATAACTAATTTTAGAAACTCATTTGATGACCACAATAAGCAAGAGTCTTTACTAATGAACTCTAATTTGGATTGGGTAATTACAAGACCAGTATCTTTAAATAACAACGAGTTATTACAAAACTTAGTTATTAATTATGATAAAAAACCATCGACTTTTAAAATTAGTCGTAAACAACTTGCAAAATTTTTAGTGGATTGTTTAGAAACAGAAGAATTTTTTAATAAGGCACTAATCTTGTCAGAAAAGCCATAAATCAGGCTGAACAACTTTTGAAAATAAAACTCTAAAGGACGGGGAAAAGGGCTGACAGACAACATAGTATTTATGAAAAAGGGAACGGACGAAAGTAATTGAACATCAGTGAATTAATCAACATTAGCACCAGCGGACGAAATACTATGAAGCAATTGGAAGTAACTCAACTTGGGAACAAAACCCAGCATCAGTTACAGGCGGACGAGTTCCAAATTTCCCCTTATTCATAAATACTTGCTCGTTGGCGGTCATACTGTAAAGTCCACAAATTACCCAAACCAGATTGGAGGGTATTACTAAAATAGAAAAATAGAGGTAAAGAATTGAACGATGCAATCTATACAAAAAAGAGAGAGTTATTATAAGCAAGGGGCTCCCTGGCTACCTGACGATATTAAAAAGGAATTTGGGTTATTCAATGTTTTTAATTTTAATCCTGGTAAGAACGGGAACCCTCCACAATTACCATATAGCAAAAAAGATTACTACAAAATAACAATTATTAAAGGCAGTGGCAGTGGTATTTTTCTCTATGCGGATAGAGAGATTGAAATAGAAAACTATTCAATTATCTTTTCTAATCCGCAAATACCTTATGGATGGTCACAAAGAGAAAACTTTTCAGATGGTTTCGCTTGCGTCTTTGATCAGGCATTTTTTCATCAATACGGAAATATAACTAATTATTCAGTTTTTCAGCCCTGCAATAATATCTACCAATTAAATAAGGAACAATTTTCACAATTAGAAGATATTTTTAAACGAATGTTTGAAGAAATCGAGTGTGACTTTATTCATAAATACGATTTGCTCAGAATGCTTGTTTATGAATTGGTACTTTATACGATGAAAATGAAGCCTGCTTCCAAATTGAGCAAGCAGCCCATTAATGCTTCCGTTAGAATTTCTACACTTTTCACAGAACTTTTAGAACGTCAGTTTCCGATTGATGATATATACCGACCGCTCACTCTTAGATCTGCATCTGACTACGCCAAAAATTTGAATATCCATGTCAATCATTTAAACAGGGCATTAAAAGAAACTTCTAATAAAACTACATCTCAGTTAATCATTGATCGAATATTACAGGAAGCCAAAGTTCTTTTAAGACAAACTTCCTGGACGGTTTCAGAAATTGCGTATGCCTAGGCAACGTTATGCCGCTTGAGGCTTACCTTCTTACTTCCACCCACTCAAACCACGCGAAACGAAATATTTATGAAAGTTATAGTCACAGGTTCGTTAGGAAACATCGGCAAGCCACTGACAACGGAGTTAGTGGAAAAAGGGCATACGGTTACGGTTATCAGCAGCAAGCCGGAAAAACAAAAAGACATTGAAGCTTTGGGTGCGATCGCCGCCATCGGCTCATTGGAAGACGTTGATTTCCTGGTGTCTACCTTTACTGGTGCCGATGCCGTGTTTGCTATGGTGCCGCCAGACTTTACCGAACCCGATCAGGTAGAGTATTACCGGAGAATCGGCAGCAACTATGCCCAAGCCATTCAACAGTCGGGCGTAAAGCGTGTGGTTTATCTCAGCAGTACGGGCGCACATTTAGATAAGGACACCGGATTCATCCTCGGTTCTCATCATACAGAAGGCATTCTGAATGATCTGTCAGACGTAGCCATTACTCATCTGCGCCCTACTTACTTCTACTACAATTTGTACAGCTTTGTAGATATGATAAAAGGGGTGGGCTTTATTAGCGCAAACTATGGTGGCGATGACAAGATTGCAATGGTTCACCCAAGAGATATTGCCGCCGCCGCTGCCGAAGAGATAGAAACACTTGCCACCGGCAAGAAAGTGCGATATGTGGGAGGCGACGAGCATACGGCCAACGAAACCGCTCACATCTTAGGCGCCGCCATTGGCAAGCCGGATTTAAAATGGGTAACTGTTACCGATGAGCAAATGCAAAGCGGTTTGGAAGAGAGTGGAATGCTGGCACATATTGCGGCCAACTTTGTTGAAATGGGCGCCAGCATTCACAGCGGCGCATTGCGGCAGGATTATGACCTGCATAAGCCAATTGCTATGGGAAAAGTCAAGCTGGAAGATTTTGCAAAGGAATTTGCTGCTGCTTTTTAAAAAGGGTGATTGTCTTTGTACAAAGAGGCTGCCCCTTTTGAGACAGCCTCTTTAATTTTTTCATTACAGGCTCACCATATGGGTAGTTTTGCCGAATCGTAAATAATTCGTCACGAAGACCTTGACATTTGAGTTGACGCCTTTTCGATTTGCTTTGAATACCGCTTCACACTGGACATACTGATCCCCGTCAGGCTTACCGTTTCGGCAACTAATAAGCCGCGTTCAACGGCTTTCTTAACTTTGGCAAACTTCTCAGCATCGATGCCTTTGGGCCGGCCAATGTGTTTGCCTTTGGCGGGGTAGATATGTAACTAAAACATTTCTGAACTCTTATTTCTCTTCATTCCCAGTTTTTTGTTCCTCACCTGGACGTTGAGTGGCGGGAGGATAATCAACAAACTCTTGGGTTCTGGTCGTATTTGTCGTAGCGCCTTCCAGCAGAACGTCCTCAGGATCTACTGATTTGTCAGCAGCAGACACATTAATTTGACCCTCTGCGTTAACGTTGGGTTTGTCAGACGTACCTTTGTGATTTGCATGACCACTAGGCATAGCTATTTTCTCCACAGTGCAAAGGTGAATATACTTTAGCCTAAACTCGTTTGTTCGGAAGAATACACTACCGTAAGGGTGAAATCCAAATCGGATAAAAACTTGAGTTTAAAAGCCGCTTATTGAGTTAGTGGTAATAGCAACAGTCGTAGTGCTACTAAATTATCAGCAATGGCTGAGTTAGTTACCCGATTAGGTGATGTCGCTTAGATATTCTCCACGTTATCTTAAAAGTATCAGGAGTTAAGGAACTCTGGAGACTAATACTATGAAAAAAATTATTACCGTTAGTCTGGTAGCTTTAGCCACCACTACTGGATTTCTACTTAATAATCAGTCTGCTCAAGCTCACAGGCGTTACTATCACTATCGCCCTGATTTTATACGTCCATTAAACTACTGCTACCCCATTACTGAATGGCTTATTGACGAAGACCCTGCTTATCATCCTCAAGCTTATGCTGATGGCTACCGCCAAGGAAAAAATAGCGCTAAAAAAGGACAGGCTTATAAATCGCGGACTGCTGGTGGAGAATTTGGTCGTGGTTTTGATGACGGTTATTATGGCAGAGAATTTGCAGGACAAAAACAGATCGTTCCCAACGTAGTTAAGCCATATACTACAAGACAATGCGGTTACTTTTGATAGAAGAAAGGCAGGAGGCAGAGGGCAGAAGGCAGAAGGAAGAAAAAGGTACAAACCTTGCCCCTTGTGGGCAAAAAAACTTTCGGTAATAACACAACGCCAGTCCGATCAAGTCGGGAAACCCGCCCACACAGATGGCTCCCCTACATATACTTAGATTTTTTTACGCAATCAAATCGGATTGCTATATATCTTCCAAAACTGGATACTCCTTTAACTTATCTATAACTGTAGTACTATAAAGAGTCTCATACAGTTTTAAGTTATCAGCAGTAATATGATTCCAAGTATAATTCAGTTGCACATTAATTTGTGCATTCTGAGCCATTGCTGCTAACAGTTGAGGGTGACAAATAGCCCAGTCTAGGGAACGAATAAAAGAGTCTAAATTTCCAGCCTCAAAAAACATTCCCTGTCCATCATTAATTAATTGTTTGTGGGGAGGTATGTCACTTGCCAGCACAGGTATGCTTTCTCGCATAGCTTCTAGCATTGCTAGAGGTAACCCCTCGACATCAGAGGGTAAAACAAACAACCCTGCCCCCCGTACAATTTCCCAAAGACGAGTTCCCTGGAGTTCACCTACCAAGATGATATCTCGGTTCTTTGCTACTCTTTCTAATAGTTTTGCAGTAAAAGATTTGGTATCACTGACACTTCCAACCAAAAGAAGTTTCCATCCAAGAGGTTTCAGAGCACAAAAGGCTTCAACAAGCAAATCAGGACGCTTTTCTGGCACCAATCTACCTAAAAACAAAATATAGCGTTTTCGTTGCAGACTTAGCTGAGTCCCGTAGGTAAAATTTGGATCTGACTCACCGTAATTAGCAGGAGCGTTAGGAATGTAAACTGTTCTCACACCATAAGTTTGCCAAAAGTAGGATTGGAGTACATTAGAAACTACGATTAGTCTGTGAGCAAAACGTACTGCTGTCTTCTCTCCCATTTGAATTAAACGAGTAGAAAAACTACCCCATTTTGCACGTTGCCAATCTAACCCATGACAAGTAACTACAACTTTTGCAGAAGTGGCAATTTTGGGTAAACAAGTAAATATAGATGGGCCAAGAGCATGGAAATGAACAATATCGTATTTTTTATTAGTAGCGCTAATTGCTCCCAGTGCCGAGGTAATAAAAGCGTCCACCCCTCTCAAATTTCCCCCAGGTAGAGAAATAACTCGAACACCTTGAAAGTCGTAATGCTCAAGCCAGGAATTTTCCGTGTAAGAAGAGCGGCCAAATAAATCTACAGTGTGGCCTTGTGCCGCAATGCGAGTATAGAGTTCCGCACAATGATGCTCAATACCTCCTTGTTTTGGAGGTAGACCTTTTGCACCAATCACAGCGATTTTCATAGTCAATAATGATATTGTGAAAATAGTGTATAAATCAATATCAATCTGCAAAATATTTTTTTGTTGTGATTTACGTTTTGTGAGTTGAAATTAGTGTCACTGCTTTTCCCCAACAACCAATTCTTCGAGTTTCGGCACTATTAAAATAGTTAATTTAAATTGGAATTTAATTAATCACTTAAGTCAAATTACGGTTTGTTAACAGTTAACTTTTACTTAGCTGCTAATGCAATTTTTATTGAATGTCATTGTAAAAATCAATGTTATCAACTTTTTAATAAGGACATAAATAAATCAATTATGTCTTGTTTATATTTTTGTTGTAAAATTAATAATTCTTATTTGAGTTGACAAAATAAATATGATTAATAAGCCCAGTTTGAAGCCTAAGAAGAGAGTAATACTTAAGGTATAGAAGAAAATAATTCTCAAAGCACATGACAACGAAAAATTGCTTGCATTACTGATATTATTTAATAATAAATATAGAGTGTAAATGAATAGAAAAATTTATTATCAACTAAGAAGATGCTAATTAATTCTATTAACTACTAAATTTGATATATGAAAAAATCTATAAAGACTTAATTCCAATAGTTTTGTCCAGGAAATTAATAAAAAGCTCAGTAGAGAAAAAGTTTTTCTCGAAAGGCGATGCCCTGAGCTTGCCGTTGGCGCAGCCTCTCGTAGAGAAGGGTCAAAGTGCGGGCTGCGCCTACGCAAATCAATAATTACCTAGATTAAAGTGCTATAGACTACTTTTTAGATTAGTAATCCTGATCATTTTTTGTCTAGGAATTAGTACACGAGGGCGCTCCTGTTATCCAGGGACAAAAGTAGATCTTGCGATCGCATATCATGCACAGTAAATAGACCAGATTTCGACCCAGAGGGACGCAATGTAATCACAGTTTTCCAGAAATTTTTATTAGCTGGCTTATTAGAAGCTAACTTATGACTAATCCAACTCCCGGCGTCCTTCCATAGCTCTTGCCAACGTCACTTCATCGGCGTACTCCAAATCCCCACCTACAGGTAAACCAAAGGCAATCCGCGTTACCTTTGTAAATGGTTTTAGTAACTGACCAATATATAGTGTCGTTGTTTCCCCTTCTACACTCGGACTAATCGCCAAAATCACTTCTTGAGGTTTTTGCTGACTCACTCGCCGCTGCAAAGCTAGGATATTCAACTGTTCTGGACCAATGCCATCTATTGGGGAAATCACCCCACCCAAAACGTGATACTTGCCTTTATACTCGCGAGTTTTTTCTAGCGCAATCACATCACGAGGATCTGCTACGACGCAGATAGTGCTGTTGTCACGGTTGGCATTGCGGCAGATTTCACAAACAGGTTCAGCAGATAGGTGAAAGCAGACAGAACACAAGCCTATCTGTTTTTTTGCCTCAATTAGGGCTTGTGCCAAAGCCTCTACTTCTGCTTCTGGTCGCTTCAAAATATGCAAAGCCAGTCGCTGGGCAGATTTAGGACCAACTCCTGGTAGGCGTTGCAATTGCTCAATTAACCGTGCTAAAGGACGTGCGTAAACCGTTGTCTTATCTCCAGAATGTTTTTACCTTAACTATGATGACATTCTTACAGAATTTTGGATTGGTTATTACAGCAGAATTCAAGAGTCATACCAATTTTGAATTTTGAGACGAAGCTTTATAGGAACTCCCCTTGATAGTAAATTTGAGAATGACACAAGTGTAGGAATAAATCACATGAGTCTGGACTTTACCAGGAGAAATGTTGTATTAAATGTGCCGCGATCGCCGATTTTGTGGAGTCATGGTATTGCTTCTGACATTCTTCGCGTGGAACAACACGACCAGCCTGCGAATAATTCGTCTGAGTGTTGTCTGCCTAACTACCTACTGAGCATTCATCTGGGGCAACCTATTTTACTAGAACGGACTGTAGATGGGCAACGTAGCAGTGATTATATTTCTGAAGGCGACATCATGATTTCGCCTCCCTATCTCCATCGCAAGTTGTCTTGGGATGATGATGCGAAATTCTTGCTACTTCGCCTAAAACCGAAATTATTTACCTCTACTGTGGATGAATCTGTTGATGAAGACCGCGTGCAAATTGTGCCACAGTTGAAGATTCGTGATCCCTTAATCCAACAAATTGGCTTGACACTCAAAGCAGAACTAGAAATAGATGGGTTGAGCGATCGCCTCTATGCCGAGTCAATGGTAAATGCATTGGCGGTTCATTTATTACGGCGCTACTCGACACAAAAGCAAAAAATTCCAGCTTACTCTGGTCGGTTACCTAGCTATAAACTACAACAGGCAATCGACTATATTCAATCTCATCTGGCAGAAGATGTGTCATTAGAAGCGATCGCTACGGAACTCGGCATGAGTCAGTATTACTTTGCCCGACTGTTCAAACAGTCTATAAACTACTCTCCCTACCAATATTTAATTAAATGTCGCATTGAACGTGCTCAAGATTTATTGATGCAGGGTCAGCAAAACATTGCAAATGTGGCTGTGCAAGTTGGTTTTGCCAGCCAAAGTCAATTTGGCAAACACTTCAAGCGCATTACTGGAGTTACACCAAAACAATTCGGCAGAAAATAGCAATAATCTTTTAAAATCGCAAAAAATAGATATACCGCAGTTACCAAGATTTCATATTTTGAGTTTATCTGTATAAATTATGTCTTGGAACAACTAGAATTGTCATGCCTGCAATCTCCATCAACAACGACGTTGCTACGGCGATCGCGCTCTATTTTTCCACATCTGAAAATCAAGCCGAAATTATTAACATTTTGATTGCCTCAGTTGAAACCTTAAAACAACAATCAGGTTTCATCTCTTTTAGTATCCACAAAAGTCAAGATGGATTACGCGTTGCTACTTATGAACAATGGCATAACCAAGCAGACTATGAGGCATTTTTAAATAGTGTCGCTGGGAAAGGATTAACTGCTAAACTCTCAGCCTTTCCAGTCGAGTCCCATGTATTTGAGATTGTGGCTTCTCAATCAATTTCAGGGAGTCGTGTCCCTCCTAAAATCATTAAGGATGGCTTCCTTACTCACTTCGCCGAATTCCGAACGACACCAGGAAATCAGCCTCGTTTAGTGGAATTAGAGAAGGAATACATTGTAAAAGCGTTTGAGCATAATACAGGGCTGGTTTCTGCTAATTTTCATCGCTCTTTAGATGGCTTGATGACTATTAATTATGGGCAGTGGATTAGTCAGGAAGCATTCAATGCTATTCTGCAAGCGCCTGGGTTTGAGTCAACCGGATCTGGTTACTGGGTTGGTTTAGCTGAAAATGAATTTCATCTCTATGATGTCGTCTTTACCGAGCCTGCTCAGGAGAATAATTAAATGGTTACTCTTTTTAAAGACAATCCAGTTCTAGCAGAACTGGATATTTTTGTTACCCAACCTGATCAACAGTGGTTATTAATTGATAGTTTAGTGGCGTATACCCAGAACATTCTCAAGCAACAGCCTGGATATATTGCTAGCGCAATTCATCGTAGCTTTGATGGCTTTCGTGTCATTAATTATGTCCAGTGGCAAAACCAAGCAAATTATGAAGCTTATATCACTAACCGAGACATTGCCCTGGCTACTCAAATCACAGGCTTTTTTGCTCCAGATTCTCATCTTTACGAGATTTTTATTAGCGAACCAACTAATAGTCAATTGCAAATTACGGCGGGCAAAGATCAGTTAATTAATTTCGGTATCTTTAAATTGAAAGATCCTGCTAATCAATCTCGCTTTCTAGAGTTCACCGCAGAAGCGATACGACAAATTTCAGGACAATCTGGATTAATTACCACTCATTTTCATCGCTCACTCGATGGTGCTCGTGCTGTCAATTATGGGTTGTGGAGCTCTCAAGAAGAGTACGCCAAAATGAACGCTAATCCCCCAATGGCTGAACCACTGGTGCAGATGAAATCGCTTGCAAATAACGAATTTCAAATGTCGCTATACGAGGTAGTATTTACTGAAGTTACTGTCTAAATCAAGGTGGGCATATTTTATCTGATCGCGCGATCGCTTGACCAATACTGTCAAAAATACCGTCAAAAAAACGCCCCCCATTTCTGGAGGGCGCTTTTGATTTAGCTAAACTTCAGTATTAACCGTTGATAGCAGGAGCGCTAATAGCAACAGGAGCAGAATCAAGAGCAGCCAAATCCAGAGGGAAGTTGTGAGCATTGCGCTCGTGCATCACTTCCATACCCAGGTTAGCGCGGTTGAT